>Ga0208428_1000007_pt1 | contig 110789 bp, 84 predicted proteins | sample DEB08_DNA_11_FD_184535 | JGI IMG/M metagenome (GOLD analysis project Ga0208428, IMG submission 184535) | Aqueous microbial communities from the Delaware River and Bay under freshwater to marine salinity gradient to study organic matter... | ecosystem: Environmental > Aquatic > Marine > Coastal ... | reverse complement strand
TTCCTCTCCCAGACAGTGTACTTGCTCGTACTGGGAGTGGTACTGGTTACTTTAACTTATCTGTTCTCAGACAGTTTGAAAGATTAAACGTACCAACTTTACCAAATTCTCAAGCAATTGAAGCATCGAAGGATAAGATGTATGCTAGTCAAATTTTGGCACAAGCGGGACTTCCTATCCCAAAGACGATGCTGACAAGATTTCCTTGTAAATCAGAAACAGTTGATAAGCAAGTGGGATTTCCTTGTGTTATGAAAGTGGTGTCTGGTTCTCATGGTGCTGGTGTTTTTCTTTGTGAAGATGCCAAACAGTTTGAGGATTTGTCAGAACTTATTTCTTCTCTTGAAGCAAAATCTTCTATGATTGTTCAGGAGTATGTGAAAGAATCGGAAGGAAGAGACCTTCGGGTCATTGTTATTGGTGGTAGAGTTGTCGGTGCTATGCAACGAAAGTCTACTGATGGTTCATTTAAAGCCAATATTTCCCGTGGAGGTAAAGGGGAAGCATACGATGTTGATGACGAATTGGAAATGCTTAGCATTCAAGTTGCAAAAGTTCTCGATCTTGATATTGCTGGTGTTGATCTTTTATTTTCTAGCGACGGATACCGAATCTGTGAAGCAAACTCCGCACCTGGATTTAAGGGGTTTGAAGAGGCACTAGGAATTAATATTCCTCAAAAAGTATTTGATTATGCTAAGTTGAGAACTGTATAAGAATGGTCGATCTAGGAACTGTCACAGCACTCCTTCACAGGGGTGCTTTTTTATTGTATAATACTCTTATAGTCAATCAGACATTATGACCTACGAAGCAGAAGTTCAATTTAAGTTTGATGCTACCTTCACTCCCACCTATGGCACATCATCCTGGACTGATGATGATTACATTCCCGAAGAGCATTATCTGATCACAGCACCAGCAGCAGATCTTAACTGCAAGCAGTATTTCAGGTTATTTGAGAAGTTCATGCTCTGTGTAGGCATGGATCCCCAATCTATTCGCTCTGCTGCCATGTCATTGGTATTCAATGACTGTGTGTGTGAGGAAGAACAGCGTAAGGTCTGTAAAGAGTATGAACTGACCATGGATGAGGACCTGGAGAAGAAATACCAGGACTTCAAAGAGCGTGATGCTCAATGGGAAAAATTGAATGCCCATTATGAGAATAACTTTGGTAGTGAACCCAAGGACTGGGGTCGTTTCCAAGCATTTGCCAAATACACTGATAATGACTTGAAGAAGATGAGAACTATGTATGATACTCTTTATTCCGAAAATGTAGATAGTGCTAATGGAGTAGCATAATGGGAATGTTTGATTATGTGAGAAGTTCCTATTTTTTAAGTGAGGAATTCTTTGGAAACTGTCAAACAAAAGACATTGAAGATGGTATTGGTGGCACCATGACCCAATACTGGATTTCTCCTGATGGACAACTTTATATCATTGATTATACGCAAACTGCTGACTTTGTGGAACTCAAAGAAGGTGATGATGGATATAATGATAAGTTAGCACTCTTAAACTTTAGGTGGATTCCAAACGGAACTCATGGTAAAGTAAGACCATATTCCATTAGCAAATATGTTACAATCCATCCAGAAAACTGGGAAGGAAAGTGGGAAGATTGGCCAGAATGCCGTATTCATTTTAAAGATGGTATGCTTCAAGACTTTGAAATTTTATCTAAAGGAAACCAAAAATGAAACTAATCACACTTAAGCATCGTGAAGATTATGGACATGATTGGTATGTTCAGTTTTTGATCATTAAAGGTTGGGCATTGTTTCAAGGTTCTGTGAGTTGGAATGATTATGCCAGTTGGCCTTATCTTCAAATCAAATCAGGCAATGGCAGCACATTGAGTATCATGTTCTGGGCACATCGATTTGGTATTGATGTTGGATTCATCGAGCGTTATTGGAACTGGGATTACATGAAGAATGATGCGAATGGAGATCAGGATATCTACAAAGATTGGGTAGATCATTATTATCCAGAGGAAAGTGAAGATGTTCAGCACACCACTTAAAGGAACAGCACCAAAGAAAAATAGAACTACCATGAACTGGTTTGAATACTGGTTTGGTCATGCCTGGATGACAGGATGGCAGAGTATGCGAATGACATTCCGCATCTGGGCAAATCTGATGACATCAGATTATGATGGGTATGCTCTCATGAAAGAGGACGACCCTGAAACAGAATGTGTGGAATGGTTCTGGGCATCAATAAATGAAGATGATGTGTATCCCAAAGAGTTCCTGGAGTATTTGATGCAAATGGTTGAGGACATTGAACTGGGCAAGGTAGAGACATATTCTATGGATGAAGTAATGGATCGACTCAAAGATAGGTGGGATGATGAAGATGACTAAACGAAACTTTACCAAAGAACTCCTATACACATGTTATGAAGATATGGAGAATGGAGATGACTGAAGAATACGGACACATTTCTGATGCCTTTGATAATCTACCAGAAGAGGAACTTCTTATGTCTGAACAAGAAAGAAAAGCATTAGAAGCACTTGATAAACTCTATAAAGAGAATGGTAATGCGATGACAAAACTTGCTAAATTAGATGACTGAAGAACAAATCAAAATGCTCCGTTGTCTCATCAAAGATGAGATTGAATGTGCTCAAATTGATGGTATGGAGCATGGTCAATGGGGATGGGCAGAGAAACAACTTGATGAAGGATGGAAAGCATTTCAGGAGAGTTTTGATGACTAATGAGTTTCGTAATGGTGTGGCATTCAGTATTGCTCTCACTGCCTTTGCTTTTGTAGTGATTGCCATGGTTGTTGGTGATGGCAAACAAATCAGTGAATCATCATTTGAGGTGGTTGATAAGTATAAAGAGTGTGATGTGGTAAGATATGCACCACACCAAGTTGCCGAGTACAAGTATTTCATGTATTGTGAGAAGAACAAATGATTGACATTACAATTCGCCAATCAAATCCTAACTGTTTGGTGTATTATACTATCACGGTAGGAGATTGGATCTATGATGGTGATGCCCTTGATATTAATTCGGCACTCACAATGATTCAACACAATTTACAACACAATTGCCCTAAAAACAAATGAGTATCCCACATTTCAAAAGCAACCACGACTGGGAAGCATTTACCCAAATCTTTGATAGTCAATGGCATTGTAAGCGAGCATTGTTGAATCGTGTCAAGGATGATCTTTTCCCCAATACATCATGGAATGGACTATCATCTGGACACATGGAAGTGATCAACGACATTGTATCTAATCTCCTGTATGATGTAGATCGTAAGTTCAAAGAGACGCATCAGGACTATAAGACTGATGATGAGATGTTCATTCCTTATCGTTCATTCAAAGAGAATGTATTGGAAGCACTCAAAGAAGCAATGCCGTGTGCTCTCGAAAAACATAATCAGGAAGTTCTTGCTAAACTGGAATGTCCTCCTTGTGATACACTACAATGTGCCGATCACTTAACTGACGAATAAAATTTTGATATAATGGGGATCGCAAGATCCTCTTTTTTTGTCTATACATATATTAGAATATTGGTAAGTATGAAGATTGATTTTAAAAAATTAGGTACTATACCTTATATGAAAGATTATTCCTGCAATGATCAGTTTCAAAAATGGTTTGATGAATATAGTGATTTTTGGAAAGAACAAACACCTGAAGGTCTTGATAGCGTTGCTCTTATTCGTGCTATAGAGTGTACGAATGGGTGTGTGCAGTATGCTTTTAGGGATGAAGAACCATATGCACTAGATCTTGAACAGACAAGAATGTGTATGAAAACATCGATGTCATTTATAAAAACTAAAAAATTAGAATTGGATGATGGCACCGTTGTTGAATGTGATCCATCTATTATCAATGCATTGAATAATGTGAGAGATCTTTATATTAGGGGATTTAAGAATGGAGATGATTCTGCAATGATGGAATTTTATGCACAATCAATAGCACAATTTTATGTGATTGGTAAAGATAAAATGAATGAAAAATTTGATTGGATCGAACAAAAATTATCTAATGTCTTTGGTGAATTATTTTTAAAAATAGGGAGACAATATGTTATGGGGTATATAAACGCAGTCGCATGATAGATATTGGAATTATTGGTGCTGGAAATGCTGGTTGTATTACAGCATTAACTTGTCAGTTGTTTAAACGAAATAACCCAAATACTATTGGAGATATTTTTATTTACCATGATCCTTCTATACCTGCAGAAATTGTGGGGCAGGGTACAACACCTCCAGCAGCATATGTTATTGGAGATATGTTAGATATTGATTACAATAATAATTCAATACTTTATACCCTAAAAAATGGTAATATGTTTGAGGGATGGGGTAAAAAGAAAGATAAACATTTTCATCCTTTTTTTCTAGGTAGTAATTCTATACATTATGTCCCAAAATTGCTTTCTAAGGAAGTTTTAAAAAGTGGATATTTTAGAGTTATTGAAAAAAATATTTCAAATCCAGAAGAAGAATTGTCTCATGATCTTATTTTTGATTGTAGAGGTAAGTTAAATCGAGATAGTAATTTTTATGAAAAATTACTTAATCCTTTGAATGCCGTAATTATTTCAAATAAAAAAACTGATTCTATGATTAGAAAAAATAATTCTAATTGTAAATTAGAAAATGACTTTGAATATACACGAAGTGTTGCAACTCCAGATGGATGGACTTTTGTTATTCCAAATCATGACAGTGTTTCTTATGGATATTTGTATAATTCTAATATAACAAAAGAAGTAGATGCTAGAAAAAATTTCAAAAAACAGTTTGGAATTAACTCTGGATTAAAGATTAACTTTGATAATTATATTGCAAAAGATGTATTCTCAGGTAAAAGGACTGTTTTAAATGGAAATAGGTTATTTTTTTTAGAACCTTTGGAAGCTACATCTGTTTCTGCATATAATACTATTTGTGAATGGATTTTAGAATCTGTAATAGAAGGATATTCTCGCAAAAAAATTAATAGTGAAGTTAAAAAATATATAAAGGAACTAGAAACTTTTGTCCTATGGCATTATCAATTTGGTTCTAAGTATGATAGTGATTTTTGGGATTATGCAAAATCTTTATCCTTTAAACCAGACTCTAATTTTAATGAGATGTTTGATGTTAAAGATGATAGAATTTATGGAGCATGGAAAAAATTTAGTTTTGATAACTGGTTGCAGGGAGTAACATGATAAAAGTTTTATATTTTTCTAGAGAGAATAGAGATGGTGTTTGGGAATATGATTATATAAAGAATGAAATATTGAACGGAATTGAATTCAAAGCATATTTTCTTTCAATGGATGAAGTTAAGAAGACTTCTGAAAAATTTGACGTGTTTATCTATAGTTGTAGAGATCCTGAAAAATATCATTGGGGATATATGCCATCTTATGAAGATGCTTTAGAATGTGTTATAAAACTACAACCTAAAATTGTCATACAACTTTCGGATGAATATTGTCATGAAGATTTGGGTAATCATAATGAATTGTCCAAACACTGTAATTTGATGTTACGACAATATTGTCATGATAGTGTAAGAAACGATCTTTTTGGTACACCAATTCCCAAATATGAAAATATGGTTCATATACCTTTGGGATATTTGAATGATTTTATTATTGATAGGAAAGATATTTTACCGATTCGTAACAGGAGATATGCTTGGTCTTTTGTTGGTAGAGTCAAAGATCATCAATTTTATTATTACAACTTTGATTATAAAAAATGGTTACCAACGACTGATCGTCAACAAATGCTTGAAATTTTTTCATCTAGTATTAATAGATTTTATTTTAAGGAAAATGGTGTTGATAAGAATGAATTAATTAAAGTATATAATAATTCAATTTTTGTTCCCTGTGGTAGAGGAAATACATCATTAAATTGTTTTAGAAATTATGAAGCAACTATTTGTGGTGCTATTCCTGTTGTTGTTGGTAGAAATTATGAGGAGATAGGTAACGCTTTTAATTTTACAAAATTACCTCCTTGGTTATATGCTGATACGTGGGAACATGCCACAGTGAAGTGTAAGTATTTGTTGAATAATCCTGATCAATTGCAAAAAATGCAAAATAGTATTCTTGAATGGTGGGATGATGTAATAAATCATATAAGAAATGAAGTTTCAAATAAGCTGGAAATAATATGAATAAATAAATATAAACCTGTTTTAGTTTATGCATCCACTCCATTCTTCTGAGCATTACTTGTTTAATTTATATACAACATCATCTAATAATGCAAGGAGAATATGGAAAAACGCTATAAAAGAAAAATGGAATTGGAAATGTGCCTATTGTGACTCTGATGAAAATTTAACATTGGATCATGTAATTCCTAGAAGTCTTGGTGGTATAGATGCAACTCCTAATGTTGTTGCCTGTTGTGAGTCTTGCAATCATGATAAATCTCATAACAAATGGGATGAATGGTATAAGAAACAAGATTTTTTTAATATTAAAAGATATCGCAAAATACTAGAGTGGATTACTCCTGAAAAAGTATCAAACTTATATTCTTATAAGAAAAGGAGGAATAATTGTACTTAAATAAATACCAAAGAAGATTGATTCTTGACCCAACTGAGACTTAAATCGAAGAATGGCAGACATAAGAGCTCGTGTAAATACTCAAAATCAATCGAACGTTAGAGTCGGGCAGAGTAATGCCGTAAGGGTTGCTTCGACTAGTTCTGGATCGCAAGGTGTACAGGGTACACAAGGTGTTGGTGTTGATGGTGCACAAGGTGCACAAGGTACTCAAGGTGTTGGTTCACAGGGTACACAAGGTCTTGATGGAAGATATGCTGGAAGAGGTGATGATGGTGCACAAGGTGTACAGGGTACACAAGGTGTTGGTGTTGATGGTGCACAAGGTTCGCAAGGATTCCAAGGATTACAAGGTCTCCAGGGACGTGATGGAGCAAACGCTGGACAGGGTGTTCAGGGATTGCAAGGTACACAAGGTGTTGGTATTGATGGTGCACAAGGTTCGCAAGGATTCCAGGGATTGCAGGGAAACCAGGGAACTATTGGTGCTCAAGGATTCCAAGGCACTCAAGGAGCTCAGGGATTCCAAGGCACTCAAGGAGCTCAAGGAAGGCAAGGTGCACAAGGATTTCAGGGAACTCAGGGATCGCAGGGATTCCAGGGATTGCAGGGAAACCAGGGAACTATTGGTGCTCAAGGATTCCAAGGAACTCAAGGAACACAAGGTTTACAAGGTAATCAGGGAACTCAAGGATCTCAAGGTTTACAGGGACTCCAAGGAAATCAAGGAACTATTGGTGCTCAAGGATTCCAAGGAACTCAAGGAACACAAGGTTTACAAGGTAATCAGGGAACTCAAGGATCTCAAGGACTTCAGGGTACTCAAGGGTCACAGGGATTCCAGGGAACACAGGGATCTCAAGGTCTACAAGGAAATCAGGGAACTCAAGGTTTACAGGGTAATCAGGGGTCTCAGGGATTCCAAGGAACTCAAGGAACACAGGGACTCCAAGGAAATCAAGGAACTATTGGTGCTCAGGGATTCCAGGGAACTCAAGGATCTCAAGGACTTCAGGGTACTCAAGGGTCACAGGGATTCCAGGGAACACAGGGATCTCAAGGTCTACAAGGAAATCAGGGAACTCAAGGATCTCAAGGACTTCAAGGATCTCAAGGATCGCAGGGGTTCCAGGGCACTCAAGGTTTAAGTAATCAGGGTGTTCAAGGAAACCAGGGAACTCAAGGTCTTCTTGGACAAAAAGGTGATAAAGGTGATGATGGAACTTCTGTTACTATTATCGGATCGGCTGCTTTAACAGAAGGTAATGAAGATTCTGAGTTAAACAGTGCATTTCCAAGTGCTGGAAATGGTGATGGTGCAATTAACAGCAACACTGGTGATCTTTGGGTATATGATGGAGCTGATTGGAATAATGTTGGTAGTGTTAGAGGACCACAGGGTGTACAAGGATTACAAGGTTTAAGTAATCAGGGTGTTCAAGGATTACAGGGAACTCAAGGATCACAAGGTTTTCAGGGAACACAAGGATTCCAGGGACTCCAAGGAAATCAAGGAACTATCGGTGCTCAAGGATTCCAAGGTACTCAAGGGTCACAGGGATTCCAGGGAACTCAAGGAACACAAGGTCTTCAAGGCAATCAAGGTGTAATTGGTTCTCAAGGATTCCAAGGAACACAGGGACTTCAAGGAAATCAGGGAACTATTGGTGCTCAGGGATTCCAGGGAACTCAAGGTTCTCAAGGTTTCCAAGGAACACAAGGGACACAAGGATTCCAAGGCACTCAAGGATCACAAGGACTTCAAGGAAACCAGGGAACTATCGGTGCTCAAGGTTTTCAAGGCACTCAGGGAACACAAGGTTTCCAGGGTGTACAGGGATCGCAAGGATTTCAGGGAACACAAGGTTCTCAAGGATTCCAAGGAACTCAAGGATCTCAAGGATTCCAAGGAACTCAAGGAACACAAGGTTTACAAGGTAACCAAGGTGTAATTGGTTCTCAAGGATTCCAGGGTGTTCAGGGATCTCAAGGTTTCCAAGGACTCCAAGGTAACCAAGGTGTAATTGGTTCTCAAGGTTTCCAGGGAACACAGGGATCTCAAGGTCTTCAGGGGAATCAGGGAACCATTGGTGCTCAAGGTTTTCAGGGCACTCAAGGATCGCAAGGATTCCAGGGAGTTCAGGGCACTCAAGGATTAAGTAATCAGGGTGTTCAAGGTAATCAAGGAACTCAAGGTGTTCTTGGTGAGAAAGGTGATAGGGGTGATGACGGAAGTTCGGTCACAATTGTTGGATCTGTTGCATCAGTATCTAATCTTCCATCTAATGGTGATACTACTGGTGATGGATATATCACAACTGATACAGGTCACTTACATGTTTGGGATGGTAGTTCTTGGGTTGATGTTGGTAACGTTACTGGACCTCAAGGTGTTCAGGGTCTTCAGGGATTAAGTAATCAAGGTGTTCAAGGTTTACAAGGAAGACAAGGTGCTCAAGGACTCCAGGGTCTCCAAGGATCTCAAGGTTCTCAAGGATTCCAAGGAACTCAAGGAACACAAGGTTTACAAGGTAATCAGGGAACTCAAGGATCTCAAGGTTTACAGGGACTCCAAGGAAATCAAGGTTTACAGGGACTTCAAGGAAACCAGGGAACTCAAGGATCTCAAGGTTTACAGGGACTCCAAGGAAATCAAGGAACTATTGGTGCTCAAGGATTCCAAGGAACTCAAGGAACTCAAGGTCTTCAAGGCAATCAAGGATCTCAAGGTCTTCAGGGGAATCAGGGAACTATTGGTGCTCAAGGATTCCAAGGTACTCAAGGGTCACAGGGATTCCAGGGAACTCAAGGAACACAAGGACTTCAAGGAAACCAGGGAACTATTGGTGCTCAAGGATTCCAAGGTACTCAAGGAACTCAAGGTTTACAGGGTAATCAAGGAACTATTGGTGCTCAAGGATCTCAAGGATCTCAAGGACTTCAGGGTACTCAAGGGTCACAGGGATTCCAGGGAACACAGGGATCTCAAGGTCTACAAGGAAATCAGGGAACTATTGGTGCTCAAGGTTTCCAAGGAACACAAGGTTCGCAAGGATTCCAAGGATTACAAGGTTTAAGTAATCAGGGTGTTCAAGGTAATCAAGGAACTCAGGGTGTTGTTGGGCAGAAGGGTGATAGAGGTGACGATGGAACTTCTGTTACTATTATCGGATCGGCTGCTTTAACAGAAGGTAATGAAGATTCGGAATTAAATACTGCATTCCCAAGTGCTGGAAATGGTGATGGTGCAATTAATAGTAATACTGGTGATCTTTGGGTATATGATGGAGCTGATTGGAATAATGTTGGTAGTGTTAGAGGACCTCAGGGAACACAGGGAACACAGGGTCTTCAAGGACTTCAGGGAACTATTGGTGCTCAAGGTTTCCAAGGCACTCAAGGATCTCAAGGTTTGCAGGGACTCCAAGGAAACCAGGGAACTATTGGTGCTCAAGGATTCCAAGGTACTCAGGGATCTCAAGGATTCCAAGGAACACAAGGTTTGCAAGGATTCCAGGGAACTCAGGGATCTCAAGGATTCCAGGGAACACAAGGATCTCAAGGATTCCAAGGTACTCAAGGAACTATTGGTGCTCAAGGATTCCAGGGAACTCAAGGGTCACAGGGATTCCAGGGAACTCAAGGAACACAAGGTCTTCAAGGCAATCAAGGTGTAATTGGTGCTCAAGGATTCCAAGGTACTCAAGGATCTCAAGGTTTCCAGGGAACTCAAGGTCTACAAGGTAATCAAGGAACCATTGGTGCTCAAGGATTCCAGGGAACTCAAGGGTCACAGGGATTCCAGGGAACTCAAGGAACACAAGGTCTTCAAGGCAATCAAGGTGTAATTGGTGCTCAAGGATTCCAAGGTACTCAAGGTTCTCAAGGATTCCAAGGTACTCAGGGAACACAAGGTCTACAAGGTAATCAGGGAACTATTGGTGCTCAGGGATTCCAAGGTACTCAAGGTTCTCAAGGTTTCCAGGGAACTCAAGGTCTACAAGGTAATCAAGGAACTATTGGTGCTCAGGGATTCCAAGGCACTCAAGGTTCTCAAGGATTCCAGGGAACTCAAGGAACACAAGGTTTACAAGGTAATCAAGGTGTAATTGGTTCTCAAGGATTCCAAGGAACACAAGGACTTCAAGGTAATCAGGGATTCCAAGGCACTCAAGGGTCTCAAGGATTCCAGGGAACACAGGGTCTTCAAGGTATACAGGGATTAAGTAATCAGGGTGTTCAAGGTAATCAGGGAACTCAAGGTCTTCTTGGGCAAAAAGGTGATAAAGGTGATGATGGAAGTTCAGTTAGTATTCAGGGTTCTGTTACAACATCTTCCAATCTACCAACAGAAGGAAACACTAGTGGTGATGGATATATCACGACTGATACAGGTCACTTACATGTTTGGGATGGTAGTCAGTGGAATGACGTTGGTAACGTTACTGGACCTCAAGGTGTACAAGGATTACAAGGATTAAGTAACCAGGGTGTTCAAGGTTTACAAGGAAGACAAGGTGCTCAAGGACTTCAGGGATTCCAAGGTACTCAAGGTTCTCAAGGTTTACAAGGAAACCAGGGAACTATTGGTGCTCAAGGTTTCCAAGGCACTCAAGGATCTCAAGGACTGCAAGGAACTCAAGGTTTACAAGGAAGGCAGGGATTACAAGGCACACAGGGAACTCAAGGTCTACAAGGTAATCAAGGAACTATTGGTGCTCAAGGATTCCAGGGAACACAGGGAACTCAAGGGTTCCAAGGTACTCAGGGATCTCAAGGATTCCAAGGAACTCAGGGTAATCAAGGTTTACAGGGAAATCAGGGAACTATTGGTGCACAAGGGTTCCAAGGTACTCAGGGATCTCAAGGTCTACAAGGTAATCAAGGAACTATTGGTGCACAAGGGTTCCAAGGTACTCAGGGATCTCAAGGATTCCAAGGATTACAAGGTTTACAGGGTAATCAGGGTATCATCGGTTCTCAAGGATTCCAAGGTTTACAAGGTTTACAGGGTAATCAAGGAACTATTGGTGCTCAGGGATTCCAGGGAACTCAAGGAACTCAAGGTCTTCAAGGAACCCAAGGACTCCAAGGTGCTCAAGGACTCCAAGGCACTCAAGGATCTCAAGGTTTACAGGGAAATCAGGGAACCATTGGTGCTCAAGGTTTCCAAGGCACTCAAGGATCTCAAGGTTTACAAGGACTTCAAGGAAACCAGGGAACTATTGGTGCTCAGGGATTCCAGGGAACACAGGGATCTCAAGGATTCCAGGGAGTACAAGGTTTAAGTAATCAGGGTGTTCAAGGTCTTCAGGGAATTCAGGGTGTTGGATTCCAAGGATTGCAGGGAACACCAGGAACATCTGTTAGAATTATTGGATCGTTTGCTTTAACAGAAGGTTCAGAAGATTCTCAGTTAAACAGTAACTTTAATAGTGCTACTTCTGGTGATGGTGTAATTGATACCAATACTGGTGATCTTTGGGTATATGATGGAGCTGATTGGAATAATGTTGGTAATATTAGAGGACCACAGGGAATTCAAGGAACACAAGGTTTACAAGGTAATCAAGGTGTAATTGGTGCTCAAGGTTTCCAAGGCACTCAAGGATCTCAAGGTTTGCAGGGACTCCAAGGAAATCAGGGAACTATTGGTGCTCAGGGATTCCAGGGAACACAGGGATCTCAAGGTCTACAAGGTACTCAAGGTTCTCAAGGTTTACAAGGAAACCAGGGAACTATTGGTGCTCAGGGATTCCAGGGAACTCAAGGATCTCAAGGACTTCAGGGTACTCAAGGATCTCAGGGTTTACAGGGACTCCAAGGAAATCAAGGAACTATTGGTGCTCAAGGATTCCAGGGAACTCAAGGATCTCAAGGACTTCAAGGATCTCAGGGAACTCAAGGATTCCAAGGTACTCAAGGTTCGCAAGGATTCCAAGGAACACAAGGATCTCAAGGACTTCAAGGATCTCAGGGAACTCAAGGATTCCAAGGTACTCAAGGAACACAAGGATTCCAGGGAATTCAAGGATCTTCTGCAGAAAATTATTGGGTATCTACTGAAAATGTTGGACTGCATACACTTTCAGCAGTTGGTATTGGGACAACAAATCCATTAGCAGAAGTTGATTCTGGTAATCAAACAATTCTTGCTGCTGGTATTGTTACAGCGTACAAGTTCTACGGTGATGGATCCGAACTACAGAATGTAGGATCTACATTAACTGTTAGTACTAAAGCAGGATCTAGTGGAATTAATAGCACAGATGCAGTCTCTGATGTAACTGCTATAAGATTTGATAAAACAACTGGTTTCTCAGTTTCTGATCTTGGTTCTGGTGAAGTATTTGTTGAACTTGGTAGTACCTTTAAAACTTGGACAGTTGATGGGCAAACAAGCTTAGTTGCGGTTGGTGAAGATGAAATAGAATTCATTGCTGGACCAGGAATTGCTATTACAACTAAAGCAACAGATCCAAAAGCAATTACATTCTCTGTAGATGAATCTGAATTAACATTAGATACTCCTACGGATGGATCATTAGTATCTCCAGGTGCTCTCAATACTTTCGATAATCAAACTAAGATTATTGATAGTATTGATGATCTTAATGAACTTGCACTCAATATGATGAAGAATACTGCTGTTTCAAATCTTGACTTCACATCATCTACAACAGCTGGTGGATCACCACTTAGTATTTCTGCCGTAGCAACTTTCACTGGTAGTGCTGATAAATTTGATGTTGATTGGGGTGATGGAACAACAACATCTGATTATACAAATACTTCTATTCCGCACACATACACTCAAGCAAATGGTGGGCAGTTTACAATTACAATGACTGCTAAGAATTCTTCTGGAATTGGTGCTGGTAGTTCCTTTACAACAACTAAACAAAATTATATTACTGTTTATACTCCAGATCCTGTGGTTTCTTTTGCTCTTTATAGAGGTGCTAGTGGTGGATCAGCAATTTCTGGAAATAATTTATATGTTATTGAGGGTGATGCAACATATGGAACATTATATATGGATAACAATACAACAAATACATCGGGTGCAACTGTTGATTACACTATGAATTGGGGTGATGGATCTACTAACGATTCCATTGCCAACGATAATGCTAATGGTGGTGTAAGTGGATCTAGACTTTCTCATAGTTGGAGTGAAGGAACATCTTCAGGTACATCTAGAGATACTTTAAGATTAACTTTAAACAATCATAATACTGCAGATCCTAATGTAATTCCTACAAATTCAATAGTTAATCTTAAGGTATATGATGATGCTCCTACAGCTCCAGATGGATTAAGCACGAAAACATTAACGATGATTGTTGATTCTCAATCAGGTCCATCTATTGGTAATTTCCCTCTCCTTGCATATAACTTTACAGATAATGTTTCTGGTGGAACAGCATTGAGTGCTTCTTCATCTGTTAATCGTGCAATTCCTGGACAGACAGTTAATGCTGGACCATTTAGTGGATATGCATACGATGCTTCTGCTGGAATTTTAACAGCATATGTTGATGGAAGTGCTGATGGTGATATAACATTAACTAATACATTACTTACAGATCCAGTGACTGATGCAAGTCTTCAAATTATTGCCGAATCTGATTATCAATTATTAGATTCTTCTGGAGAAGCAGAATCATTTGCTCAGAGTATCTACCACCCAGATCTATATCAGGGATTTTTAGCAAGAGTTAGAAAAGAAACAAACAGTATGGCAACAGGTGCTCACAGTATGCAATTAGTGCACAGTACTACTGGATCTACAAATACGATTTCATTTGTTAAAGATAATATGACAAATAATCCAGTGGTAAATATTTCTTCTGCAACGATACAAGAAGATACTTCAGGTACTTATCGTTATATTTCTGGTATACCTTATTATAACTCTGGAAATCCATCTCTTACATTATCAAATGTAACAGTTACAAATCTTGTTGGACAATGTTATACAGATCAGAATGATATTGTTGAGGTTGATCCAGGCACAACTTCTGAAGGAACTGGTGGTATTATAGATGAGACTGGATTTGCATATAGTGAAATTAATAATTCGGGTTCACCAATGCTTAATGGAACAACACCTATTGCAAATACAGGTATATCATCTGCATACACAATTGGAGATTTAATAGTTCCAATTACGACTGTAAATGTTAGATCTGTTGGTAAGGTGAAAGTGCGTGCTAAGAATGTGAATGGAAATAGTAATTATACTTCTAGTATTAATACCAATATTCAGGTTCATAAGTCTAATCAAAGTGGAATTAGTGAGATTGGAATTGATGTTTCAAATTCTCTTGGTAATGGTGATTTTACTGATGATGGTATTAGAATATTTGATTTAAGTAGTGAAACATCAAATACTCCTGCTTTTAGTAGCACTACAAATTACTACAGTACAACAACTAATCACTATAGTGAAAGTTCTGACCCTGGAATTTCTACAACAAGAGAAAGTGTTGTAAGAATGGGTGTAATTAAGCACGATACTAATAATTATTCTTCTGGTTATTTACCTGTTGGACCCGATCTTTCATCAACATCATCCCCAGATAGAACTCAAGTTCAGTACTTTACTTTTGCATTCAGACGTAGAAATGTTCAGAACTTTGACATACAGATTGCGAGTGGTAGTACTGGAATAAAAGGACTTTGGATTGCTGCTCCTGGAACCTTTATAGATAGTACTAGTGGATTAAATGGATGGCTAAGAGCAGATACTGCATATGGAGGATCTGGTACGCCAGGAAGTGGAACTGGTGGTAATAATAGTGATGGATGTGCTTATAATGATGGTGATAGGATACTAAATGATACTCAGTTGTTTACAACAAATAGTCATACAATGACTCTAGGTACTCAAAACTCTACATCCGCACAAGATAATGTTATTTTAGTTAGAATTGCATTAGCATCGGGTCAGACAGTTACAAGCCTTAGCATAGAGGAGCCTAGCATAGAATAATGTCGATTAACAACAACCAAAAGGTAGATTATCTCTGGAAAAAGTTAGGGTATGGTAAGGCTAAAACTGATACCAACTCTCAGAAAAAGGCTGTAAATGAATCTATAGCAAGTCCTTTATTAATTAGAGGAGATATTATATGGGCTGATGCTGGTCTAATTCCATCTACAATACCTTCAAGTAGTTCTGGTGTTGTAACAGTTTATAGTGGAACTTCTCCAGTTGAATGTTCTGTAGATCAAAATGCATCTACTAATAGAACGTGGTTAACTAATATTACTGATTGGATTAGTACAGAGTTTGGTGCAACGTATATTGTAAACGTCTATGTTCATGATGAAGGTGATGCAGCAAATGCAGTTAGTAGTGGAGTTAAATTAACTGCTACTGGATCAGGTAATGATGATGAATGGTTTTTTGATTATCAATCTGGTGTTTTAAATTTTATAGGTGATAATTTACCAAATAATATAAACTTCAGTGGTAAAAGTGTTTATATTACTGGTGCTGTTTACAGTGGTGATATTGGACTTGCTGGAGCTGGCGCACAAGGTGCTCAAGGTATTCAAGGTCTCCAGGGATCTCAAGGATCACAAGGTCTCCAGGGAACACAGGGATCGCAAGGTCTTCAAGGAACTCAAGGAACTCAAGGTTTACAAGGTGTTCAGGGATTAAGTAATCAAGGAGTTCAAGGAACTCAGGGAAATCAAGGAACTCAAGGTCTTCTTGGACAGAAAGGTGATAAGGGTGATGACGGAAGTTCGGTCACAATTGTTGGATCTGTTACATCGGAATCTAATCTCCCAACTAGTAATAATAGTAATGGTGATGGATATATTACATCCGATACGGGACATTTACATGTTTGGGATGGTAGTCAGTGGATTGATGTTGGAAATATTACTGGACCACAGGGCACTCAAGGTATCCAGGGTTTAAGTAATCAAGGTGTTCAAGGTTTACAAGGATTCCAAGGCACTCAAGGATCTCAAGGTCTACAAGGACTTCAGGGAAATCAAGGTGTAATTGGTGCTCAAGGATTTCAGGGAACACAGGGTACTCAAGGTCTTCAAGGACTTCAAGGTAATCAAGGTGTAATTGGTGCTCAAGGATTCCAGGGAACACAGGGTACTCAAGGTCTTCAAGGTCGACAGGGTGCACAAGGTTTACAAGGTTCCCAAGGTTCACAGGGATTTCAAGGCGTACAGGGATCTCAAGGATTTCAGGGATTACAAGGATCTCAGGGATCGCAAGGATTTCAAGGCACTCAGGGATCACAAGGATTCCAGGGTGTTCAGGGATCACAAGGATTCCAGGGTGTTCAGGGAACTCAAGGGTTACAAGGAACTCAAGGATCACAAGGATTCCAGGGTGTTCAGGGAACTCAAGGTTTGCAGGGAACTCAGGGATCTCAAGGTTTGCAGGGAACTCAGGGATCTCAAGGTTTGCAGGGAACTCAGGGATCTCAAGGTTTGCAGGGAACTCAGGGATCTCAAGGATTCCAAGGTACGCAGGGCACTCAAGGATTCCAAGGTGCTCAAGGTATTCAAGGTATTCTTGGTCAAAAAGGTGATAAAGGTGATGATGGAACATCAGTTACTATTGTTGGATCATTAGCACTTACTAATGGGAATGAGCAGACTGAATTAAATGATAGTAATAATAGTTGGTATCCAGCTGGATCGGGTGATGGTGTAATCGACACTAATACTGGTAATCTTTGGGTATATGATGGTAGTCAATGGGGAGATGTTGGTACTGTTAGAGGACCTCAAGGTCTTCAAGGACTTCAAGGTAATCAAGGTGTAATTGGTGCTCAAGGGTTCCAAGGAACACAAGGTTCTCAAGGATTCCAAGGATTGCAAGGTTTACAGGGAAATCAAGGAACTATTGGTGCTCAAGGATTCCAGGGAACTCAGGGAACTCAAGGATTCCAAGGCACACAGGGAACACAAGGATTCCAGGGACTTCAAGGAATTCAAGGAACTATCGGTGCTCAAGGTTTCCAGGGAACTCAAGGTTCTCAAGGATTCCAAGGCACACAGGGAACACAAGGTCTTCAAGGCAATCAAGGTATAATTGGTTCTCAAGGATTCCAGGGTGTTCAGGGATCTCAAGGTTTCCAAGGAACTCAGGGTAATCAAGGTTTACAGGGAAATCAGGGAACTATTGGTGCACAAGGGTTCCAAGGAACTCAAGGTTCTCAAGGATTCCAAGGTACGCAGGGTACTCAAGGATTCCAAGGTACTCAAGGACTACAGGGTATTCAGGGTAAAGAAGGAATTCAAGGAAGACAAGGTGTTCAGGGTGTTATTGGTGAACAAGTTGTTGCACAAACATTTACAGTTACCATAAGTAGTGGTGATTTTGTAATTAACGGTGTTGTAAAAGATAGTTTACATCTTATTCGTGGTCAAAAATATATTTTTGATCAAACAGATAGTTCAAATCAATCACCAGCAGTTCATGAATTACTGCTTAGGGAAGTTGGAAGTTCTTCACAATATACTGATGGATGGACTGATAATGGTGGATCTATTGGATCAACATTGATTTCAACTTTTGTTGTTCCTTATGATGCACCTGATAATCTTGAATATTATTGTTCACAACATTCAACTGGTGATGAGAAGGGTGATATAATCGTTAGAACTTTAAATGCTTTAGATCTACAAGGTCTTCAAGGATCTCAAGGACTCCAAGGAACTCAAGGATCTCAAGGACTTCAAGGTACTCAAGGATTACAAGGTGTTCAGGGTCTTCAAGGAACTCAAGGTTTGCAGGGATTCCAAGGAACTCAGGGTACTCAAGGACTTCAAGGACGACAGGGTGCACAAGGACTGCAAGGTACTCAAGGACTGCAAGGTACTCAAGGATTACAAGGTACTCAAGGATTACAAGGTATTCAGGGAAGAACTGGACCTGTTGCTGGATCTGCAGATCAAGTAATTTACAAAAATAATTCTGATCAGGCAGTTGGATCTAATAATTTAACCTTTGATGGTAATACACTAAATGCTAATGCATTAACTGTTTCAAATAACGCCAGTGTTGGTGGTGATTTGACTGTTACTGGAAATCTTTCTATAGGTGGTACTGCATCAAACGTAAGAGTGCAGGACTTGAGGGTTACTGACAAAGATATAATTCTTGGTGTAACAACTTCCTCAAACTCTGAATATCCATCTGTTGATCTTTCAACAGATACTACTGCTAATGGTGGTGGTATTGCTATTGCTTCAACTGAAGGAAGTCCTTTAGTTACGATAGATGTTTCTGGTATTGAAACACATCCTTCCACATATAAGAAACTTATGTGGTTTAAGGCTGGCACTTTTGCTGGACTTAATACTGATGCATGGTTAAGTAATTATGCAGTAGGTATTGGAACTACACACATGGTTTCTGGTACCGTTCTTGGTGTTGGTGGTGATGTTTCTATCAGAGGATCTATAGCAGATAGTAGTGGTGATAAGGGAACATCTGGTCAAATATTGACCTCCACTGAGACTGGTATCAATTGGATTGATCCTTATGCAGCAGGTTTACAGGGTTTACAGGGATTACAAGGAACACAGGGTGTTCAAGGTTTACAGGGTATTCAAGGTTTAAGTAATCAGGGTGTTCAAGGAACCCTAGGAAATCAAGGAACACAAGGACTCCAAGGTATTCAAGGACTCCAGGGAACGCAAGGTACTCAAGGTTTACAAGGAACACAGGGGACACAGGGATTCCAGGGAGTTCAGGGCACTCAAGGATCTCAAGGATTCCAGGGAACACAAGCAACACAAGGACTTCAAGGTCTTCAGGGTAAAATTGGATCTCAAGGTTTCCAAGGACTTCAAGGAACTCAAGCTACTCAAGGAAACCAAGGAGTTCAGGGTGTATATGGTGAACAAGGTAATCAAGGCGCCCAAGGTATACGCGGCGTTGATGGTATCATTGGTGTTGATGGTGCTCAGGGTGCTCAGGGTGTTCAGGGATTAACTGGTCCTATCGCTGGATCTGATACTCAGGTTATATTTAATGATGGTGGAGTATCTGGTGCAACATCAGACCTCGTATTTGATAAAACAAATAAAAGGTTGGGTATTGGAACCACTGCTCTATTTTCAACTCTTCAAGTTGATGATTATGGAGTTGCAGTTGGAACTGGAACTTTTATGGCTTCAGCTGGAACTGAGTTTGAATTGGATGATTATAATTTCTTGCAGAGTGATAATAGTATACATAAAGTATTTGAATACACAATTTACATAGAAAATAGTGTAGGAATTCAAGTTCAAAAGATTTTATTAATGACTGATGGAACTAATGCCTATCATCAAGATTATGCTATCATGAATACATCTTCTTTGATAGTTCAGTTTGAATCTGGTTTGCAAGGATCTGGAACTACTCAAGAGGATATATATTTGGCTGCAGTACCTGAAACTGGTGTCAGTGGAATAACTACTTACAAATATGTGAGAAAAGTTTTAATTTAATTATGATTAAAAAATATCAAATAAATAACTAATAAAACATATATCTAATGGCAGATAAGAGTTTTGGTGTAAATAATCTAGATATATTTGGGGATTCCATTAGAAGTGTAAATTCTGATGGGACGTTAAATATTGAGTCAAATACTCTTGGAATCAGTACAAATTTAAATGTAACAGGAGTAACAACATCTTCCAGCTATAGAATATCTGGATATGGTGAAGTAATTGATTCAAATGGTAATTGGGTAGGCGAGGGATCTAATTTACAAGGAACTCAAGGTCTTCAGGGTTTACAAGGACCTGGTGGTGGCACAGGTGTTGATGGAGCACAAGGAACACAGGGAACACAAGGACTTCAAGGAAACCAGGGAACCATTGGTGCTCAAGGTTTTCAGGGAACACAGGGATCTCAAGGATTCCAAGGAACTCAAGGTTCTCAAGGATTCCAAGGAACTCAAGGAACACAAGGTTTACAAGGTAATCAGGGAACTATTGGTGCACAAGGTTTTCAGGGACTTCAAGGTACACAAGGTACACAAGGATTACAGGGAATTCAAGGATTTACTGGTGGTGTAGGTAGTGATGGTGCTCAGGGATCTCAAGGAACTCAAGGTCTTCAGGGTCTCTTTGGTGCTGTTGGTGGTCAAGGTTCTCAAGGCACTCAAGGATTACAAGGAACTCAAGGTTCACAGGGATTCCAGGGAACACAAGGATCTCAAGGATTCCAGGGAACTCAAGGGTCACAGGGATTCCAGGGAACACAAGGATCTCAAGGATTCCAGGGTCTTCAAGGAAGAACTGGTCCTATCGCTGGATCTGATACTCAGGTTATATTTAATGATGGTGGAGTATCTGGTGCTTCTAGTGATTTAACATTTGATAAAGATAATAAAAAACTTACAATAGGTTCAAGTAATGGTATAGGTATTAACACTAATACTATTACTGGACCTTCACAAATAACAATTGATCCTGCTGCTGTTGGTGATGATACGGGATCTGTTAGAATAAGAGGTGATCTTTTTGTTGATGGTGAAGAATTTATTGTTAAGTCTGGTACTATTGAGTTAGGTGATCATGTTGTTGGAATTGCTACAACTTCAACAACTGATACATTAGCTGATGGTGCTGGTATTGGCATTGGAACTAACAAGTTTTTCACTTTTGATAATACTAATACAGCATTTAAGTCTACTGAAAACTTAAACCTTGAGACTGGACACACATATAAAATTGATGGAACAGATGTTCTTTCCAACAAAACACTTGGAACTGGTGTAACAATATCTAGTTTAAGATCTGTTGGATCTGGTTTAATTAGTGATAGGCAAGAAGTATCTCCAGAATCTTCTGATTTTATACTTTATTATGATTCTTCTGATCAAACTCTTAAAAAATCTACAATTGAAAATGCTGCCCTTCAAGGACTTCAGGGACCACAGGGGGTACAAGGATTCCAAGGAACACAAGGCACTCAAGGATTCCAAGGTACTCAAGGATCTCAAGGACTACAAGGTCTTCAAGGTTCTCAAGGTGATGCTGGTATTGATGCTTATGGCATTACATACAACTTTGATAGTTCCACAACTGCTGCAGACCCAGGAACGGGAGATTTTAGATTTAGTATTGATTGGACAACAGGATCACCAGGAAATTCTTACAATGCTTATGTAAGTGAAACTGATAATAATTCTATAGGTATTGGTCCACTTCTTGATACTTTAGATGACTCCTCAAGTACTAATAAAGCTCTAGTCGTTCTTTACAAAAAAGATACTCCAACAGTAAATGCTAAGTTCTATGTAACTGGTCAAACTGATAATGGTGCTTGGAGAACTTTAGATATTGACTATCTTGATAGAGATAGTTGGGCAAGTATTAGTAATGGTGATGAAGTCTTTATGACTATCTCCATTATTGGTGATGCTGGATCTCAAGGTGCCCAAGGTCTTCAGGGACTACAAGGTCTCCAAGGTACTCAAGGATCTCAAGGATTCCAGGGAACACAAGGATCTCAAGGATTCCAGGGAACTCAAGGGTCACAGGGATTCCAGGGAACACAAGGATCTCAAGGATTCCAGGGAACTCAAGGGTCACAGGGATTCCAGGGAACACAAGGATCTCAAGGATTCCAGGGTCTTCAAGGAAGAACTGGACCTGTTGCTGGATCTGCATATCAAGTAATTTATAAAGATGGTTCCAATGAACCAGTAGGATCTAATACCTTACAATTTGATGGACAAAATTTATCTGTTTCTGGTGAAGTAAACGCTCTTGGTGGATTTAACCTTGGTATTCATTCTGGTGGGACAGCGATTACAACTGGTATAATTACTGCCGTAAACTTTATTGGAACTGGTAATACAGTATCTTATAATAGTTCTTCAAAAGTTGTTGATGTTTCTATTTCTGGTGGTGATAAATGGATTCTTGTAGAAGATGATTACACAGCAACTGTCGGAGACCAAATTGTTGCTGATACTATAGGGAATCCCGAATCTACTTCTAATCCCTTTACAATAACTTTACCATCAAACCCTGTTTTTGGTGATACTGTTACAATAGCTGATGGTCATGATTGGAGTCTTGCAAATCTAACAGTTACATCTTCTGATAATATAGAATCATCATCATCTGATAGAACTGAAGGTACTCAACATGCATTAGTTAAGTATGTATATCTTAATTCTAATGTTGGGTGGAATAGATATACTCAATATGAGGCTCTTCAGGGTGCTCAGGGACTTCAAGGTTTACAGGGATTACAAGGGACTCAGGGTTTACAGGGAATACAAGGTAATCAAGGAACTCAGGGAAGACAGGGTCTTCAAGGAACTCAAGGAATAGGTAATCAAGGAACTCAAGGTCTTCAGGGTTATACTGGTGATTTTGGTTCTCAAGGTGCTCAGGGACTTCAAGGTTTACAGGGTCTTCAGGGACTTCAAGGATCAAATGCTGGGCAGGGTGTTCAGGGTGTTCAGGGTATTACTGGTTATATCGCTGATGGTGGTGTTGAGAGAACAGTTACATCTGTGATTATTGGTGCTGCAGCAACTGATAGAATATCCGCTAATTATACTGTTGGATATGTTGATGTCTTCTTGAATGGATCTAAATTGGATTCAAGTGAATATACTGCAACTAATGGTTCATCTATCATCTTTACTGAGGATCCTGTTGAGAATGATATTATTGAAACAATCGCTTATGAGAGAGTAAGTCTTGGGTCAATCATTGGTATTACTACATCATCGGCATATACTTTAGTTTCTACTGATGCTGGTAAATTTGTTAATACTAGTGATGATGTAATCATACCTCAAAATGTTTTTAATGAGGGGGATATAATTTCCGTTTATAATAATTCTGGAGCTACTTTTGATGTTGTGCAAGGTTCTGGAACCACTGTTTATCTTGGTGGAGTTGGAAGTACGGGAAATAAAACACTTTCAGCAAAAGGTCTTGCAACAATTTTATGTGTTGGAACTAATAAATTTGTAATTGTTGGTGCGGGGGTAGTATAATGTCAATTCTTCAAATGTTATTTCATCGCGAAGTTGCAATTATGACAAGCGGTGGAACAGTATTAGAACCAGGGAATGGATATAAGTATCACGTATTTACCAATCAAAATAGTACAGAATACTTTCAAATAATTAAAGCTCCTCAGAATCAATTAACATTTGATTATATTATTATTGGTGGCGGTGGTGGTGGAGGAGCGACTAGAACAGAACCCAATAATCAGAGTACATATGGTTCTGGTGGTGGAGGAGCAGGAGGTGTTTTGGCAGGAATTGGTACTTTGAGTGTTGGATCCTATGCTGTTCAATGTGGTGCTGGTGGAACAGGTGGAATTGATGGTGCAACTGATGCTATTGCTTATGGTAGGGGTAATAATGGAACACCATCCTATCTTTGGAATGGGGAGACTAATAGTGGTATAGGAACCGCTATTGGTGGTGGAGGTGGTGGATATGGTACTTGGAGTGGACCTGAGTCGAGTACATATGGTCCTGGAAATCCTGGTGGATCTGGTGGAGGTGGTGCTGCTCCATCAAGAACTAAGGGGTCTGGAACTCCTGGACAGGGAAATGATGGCGGACAAGCAATTTTTTCTGGAAATGTAACTGCTGGTGGTGGCGGCGGATCTGGTGGTAATGGTAGCAGTAATACTTATGGTGGTGTGGCTAACACTTACCCAATTTATCCAGCACCAATAATTGCTCCTGCAATACCATCTACAGATAGACCTGATTGGACTCCAACTGTAACTACATCAGGATATTATGCTTCTGGCGGTAATGGTGGAAGCAGTAGTAATAATTTAACATCTTTAGGTGGTGCTGGTGGTAACAGTGCATTTCTTAGTGTTTCATATAGACATGCTCATAACTACACTGGTGCAGGTGGTGGTGGGCATCCTGGAAGATTTGGTTATGCTGGTGGTGATGGTGGACATGGGGCTCATGGTCTTGTTGTTATTCGGATTGATGTTTCATAACATGTTTTACATTTATAAAAATAAATACTTAAAACCATAGGAATATAATGGGAAAGTCTAGACAAACTGGTAAGTTATCTTCAGATGGAATGCTTTTCCCCTCAGTTACTGATGGGAAGGTGGGGATAGGCACGACTATACCTTCTGAGACTTTACATATCCAGGGAAGTGCGAGACTTACTGGAGAACTGAAAGATTACTATAATGTTTCGGGAACTGCAGGGCAGATTTTAATCTCAACTGGATCTGGAGTATCGTGGACTTCTGATGGGTCTACAATTACTGGTGTTGGAGCACCTGGTTATTGGGAAAGTAATACGGTAGGTCTTTCCACAAATTCTCATGTTAGTATTGGCGCTGGTTTAAGTGTAACTGGTATTTCTACCTTTAAAGATCGTATACAACTTGGCGATACTTTAGGTAATGGATTATATGTTGGTAATGATAATGATCTTATAATATACGAAACTTCTGGTGATGTTGGGATTAACTACCAGACAAGTGGTGGAACATTGTTTATCCGTGGTGATAATGTTAAGATCGATACGGCTGGATCAAAAAGAATTCTCACACACTCTGCTGGTGCAGTAGATCTTTATTATGCTGATAGTAAAAAACTTGAAACTGCTAATACTGGTGTAAGAATTACTGGTGGACTTCTGGACAAAGATGGTGATATTGGATCATCTGGACAAGTATTAAGTTCTACTGGAACTGAGATTAATTGGGTTGATGCGGCAGTTGCTTCTCAAGGACTTCAAGGGGTTCAAGGTGTTAAGGGGCGTGGAGGTGGAGTAGTATATCGATATAGTAATACAACAACTAAGTCTAATCCTGGAGCGGGTTATTTTAGATGGGATGATACATCCGCAGCATCAGTAACAGAAATATACATTCATCATAATGATTTACAAAACATATCTCAAACTTCGTGGATTGGTAATTGGTCTTCTATAGGGGGAGCAAATCCTATAGGATATTTACATATACAATTATTTAATTATACTTGGACTTTTGAAGTTACTGATATAGTCGATGAATCGGTTAACCAAGGTACTGATACATATTACACACTTACTGTTAGTCTTTCATCTGGTAGTATCACCACAATTGGTAATAACAATCATTGTTCTATTTTCTTTGTTCCTACTGGATTGCAAGGTGTTCAAGGTGGATTATCTGCTCAAGGACTTCAAGGACTTCAAGGTATTAAGGGAGATACTGGCAACTTTGGTGGTGCTACATTTTATTATACCTTTGAAGCAAATACCACAGATGCGAATCCAGGTTCAGGAGATATTAGATTAGATAATTCAACTCAGAATGCTGCAACGGGTATCTATATTTGTGACATAGATGAGAACGGTAATGATATATCATCTTATCTACAAACTATTGATGACTCTACAAGTACTATCAAGGGTCATGTCAAGATTTCAAACAAAACAGATCCAAGTCAATTTATATTATTTACAATTTCAAGTCTTACAGACAACAGTGGATATTTTGATATTACGGTAAGTCCTGTAGATTCATCGGCAACTAATCCATTTAGTGCTGATGAAGACATTATAATAACCTTTGCTAGAACTGGTGATAAAGGAGAAACGGGTCCTCAAGGAAATCAGGGAACTCAGGGTGTTCAAGGATTCCAAGGAACTCAGGGTGTTGGATCTCAGGGAACTCAGGGTGTTAAGGGTGAAGACTCTAACGTACCTGGTCCTCAAGGTGCTCAAGGTCTTCAAGGTCTTCAAGGTCGTGATGGATCTAATGCTGGACAAGGTACTCAAGGTTCTCAAGGATTCCAAGGTCTTCAGGGGCAAAGAGGTCAAACAGGTGCTGGTACTCCTGGTTCCGATGGTGCTCAAGGTACTCAAGGACTTGTTGGATCACAACCTATTGCAAAACAGTATGTTGTTACTGTATCTGGTAGTGTTTTTGTTCTAGATGGTGATTCTCAACCATCTTTATCTTTATTCAGGGGTCAAAAGTATACCTTTGATCAATCTGATTCTAGTAATGTTAGTCATGAATTAGAATTAGAACTTCTAAATGGATCTGGATACACTAGTGGATGGACTGATAATGGTGGTACATTAGGAACAGATTTGGTACATACTTTTGTAGTTCCCTACGATGCACCAGACCAACTTAATTATAGTTGTGTTACTCATGGAACTTCTATGGGTAATACCATTAACATCTATGATCTTACTGCCTCTGACTTACAAGGTCTCCAAGGTATAATTGGTTCTGGTGCTCAAGGCACTCAAGGATCTCAAGGATTCCAAGGAACTCAGGGTGTTGGATCTCAGGGAACTCAGGGTGTTAAGGGTGAAGACTCTAACGTACCTGGTCCTCAAGGTGCTCAAGGTATTCAAGCTACTCAAGGTCTTCAGGGTCTTCAGGGAGTTGGATTCCAAGGTTTACAGGGACCAGCTGGTGCTGGTAGTGCTATTACAGTTCAGGATGAGGGTTCTGCTTTAACAACAGCAGCATCCGTATTAAACTTTGTTGGTAGTGGTGTAGTTGCATCAGGAACTGGTTCAACAAAAACAATTACAATTTCTGGAGGTGGAGGTGGTGGTAGTACTACAAGAACAGTTACTACTCAAACTGTTAGTAGTGCAACCGATACATATTCAGTTACTTATGATGTTGGATATCTTGATGTATACCTTAATGGTGTCAGATTAGAAACTGGTGAATTTACGGCAACAAATGGGACAAGTGTTGTATTGGATAATGATACTCACGTTGGAGATGTGATTGAATTTGTTGCATATAGTTCTGTATCTCTTACTAGTGTTGAGGTTAGTGATGATACGACTCCAGAATTAGGTGGTCATCTTGATTTAAATGGATATAATATTACTGGTATTGGCAGTATAAGTATTACTGGTGATATATCTGCTAATAATGTTCAGATGGCAACTCAAAATGATGCAATTGCATTTGCAATCGCATTAGGATGATAAATACTGATATAAAACTGAAAGGATACAATGGCAAAGAAGTTAATCTATAATTACACCTTTGATGCTTCTGCACAAACTGTAGTTATAAAGGGGTTATATAAACTTAGAACACTTCAACTGATCACAAATGTAACCGATCAGACAATTATTTACAATTTTGCCGATACAAATAAAGGGGGCACTACATCATATAATAGTGATAATGATGAGACGACTATCACTTTAGAATATGACACTACCACGATGAGTGATAGTGATGAGCTTCAAATATTTGTTGATGAACAAGAGAATAAAATTGAAGCAGGAGAATCACTATTAGATCCTGTTCATAAATTTAGAGTATCAAATCCAGAGAATTTAATTGATACTGACTTTGAATATGGATTACAACCAACAAAGTGGGAAACATTAGAACTTGTTAATAATATTCCATCAACATACACAAGAGCTCCTGGTATCTCTATTGGTGGAATTAGTCAGGTTAATATCACAAATAATAGTGATGAGGTTACTGTTGTTTGTACGATTAACCATGACTTAGCAGTTGGTGATCCAATTGAAGTTCAAGGAACCAATGTAAGAACAGTAAACGGAAAGTATATTATTACTGCAGTTCCATCTGATACTACATTTGTTTATAGAGCAGGTTCTATACAATCTACAACTGCAAATACAAAGACGGTATATACAACGATTATTCCTGGTTCATTTTTCACTGGATCAAATATTGAATATGAGAAAAGTAGAGGAATTGAGACAGATAATGCAGATCCATCAACATTAACAATCGAAACAGAATTTAATCATGGATTAACAACATCAACCAGTTTGTATATTACAAATACTGTAGGCAAAAGATCTATTGGTATTGCAAGTACAGCATCAAATGCTCCTGATGGAAGTCCTTTTGTGAATATAACTGATGATAGTTTTTATGCTGCTAATCACGGATTATATACAAATCAAACCGTATTTTTATCAGCAGATACTGGTGGAACAATGCCAACGGCAGCTACTGGAGCAGGTGGAGAACCTGAAACAAGTAGTGCTGCAATAAACACAATATTTGATGCCGTTACGACTGCTGCAGATGCAATTGTATCAACACATGGAGCAAATCACTCCAGAATTTATCATAATGCTAATATCTCAACTTCTGCATTTTATACTACTAATGGAGTAGGCATAACTCCAAGAGAAGGTGCTAGTGGTGGTGCAAATGATATACAGTATCAGGATTTTTCATATGGACAATATTCTGGCTCTTCGAATAGAGCTAACCCTCTATATTTCTATAACTCTTCTCTTGCTTTTAGAGCAGAATATCGTTGGTATGATTATGGAGAAATTGCATCCGTTTTATTTACAGGAAATCCAGTAGATGTTGGACAGTATTTTACAAGATATACTGATAATACTGGATCTGCTCCAGCAACACTAGCAAATCTAGGATATTATTATCAATCAACTGCACATAATTATCTGGGATTTACGGATCATATTATAACTGTACGATCATTTCCAGATCCAAGCACAGTTGAGTCAAGTATTGCCAGACAACGATACTTTGATTATACTTATTATAGCAAAGGAAGTAATACTTCTAGCGGATATAGTAATTATTATGTACAAAATACCAGACAAAATGCTGGTGATGGATGGTATTATACTTACCTTTGCCAGTATTATCGTGGTGATACTGCTCGTTCTGGTGCCGTAAAATTTAATATTTTCTTAGAAAATGATAATTGGAGTGCTCAGTATGGAGGAAATACTTTTTGGTCTCAATACCGTAGAAATATTGAGTGGGCATTTCATGGTACATTTTCAAATAGTACGCAAAATATAAGAGGACAATTTTACCTCATTGAAGTTTTATTTGCTCTTGATGAAGATACTGCCACTAATTACTATGATAGTGCTACTTTTGCATCAAGAATAAGTGATATTGTTGATCAAATCAAAACTGATACTTCAGTTGTTGGATTAAGTGGTGTTGGTATCAATACACTTACGGCAGAAGTAGTCGATGTAAATCGATTTAAATTAAAAGATAGTAATGGAAATGTTCTGGATTTTACTGATACGGGTGCAGCACCTTTATTAGTAGAAACTGCACAAACGACTGGTGTTGTTGATGATTACTATGATATAACTGGAATAACTAGTACAACAGTAAGTATTGGTGTTAGCAATAGAATTGTATCAAGAGAACTTACATTTGGTAACACAGGTATCACATCTGATGCTAATTCAGATTCATATTATATCAATATACCAACTGGTCATGGATTAAATAATCTTCAAAAATTAGTTTTTGATGAGGTCAGTGGTGCCAGTATTCCTGGATTAACATCAGGAACAACATATTATGCGATTGTTCCCAACAATGAATATGTTCAGTTAGGTTTTTCTACTAGTGATGCACAAACTGGTATTAATTCAATTACTGATCTTCAGGCATCTTCTGGTTCATATAAACTTACAATTCCTGGAATTGCTGGAAGAGTTGCAGCAGCAGGAACGGTTACTACAACAGAAACAGGAACAACAGTAACAGGAACAAATACGAAATTCCAATCAACATATTCTATCGGAGATCCATTTATTGTTGCTGGACTATCAACTTTCTCAGATTATGCTCAAGGAGAAGTTGCATCTATTGTAAGTGATACGAGTTTAGTTCTTCGTAATTCGATTGGTATTGCAAAAACTGGTGTAGAGCATTATGTTGATACAAAGATCAATGTAAGGGCAGATGGAACCTTTATTCATAGACCTTTTGATGGTGGTGTGGATATTACTGCTGGAACATCACCAAATTCAAAAATTATCAGACAAACAAGAAAATATTTCCGTTATCAATCTGGTAAAGGTATTCAGTGTTCAATGGCTATTAACTTCAATCCATATCAACCAGCAAGATTAGTTGAAGGATCTGGAACCACTGTTACCGTGACGACAGAATATCCACATAATTTAACTGCTGGTGATACAATTAAGTTTAGGGGTGCGAGTGATTCAAATTATAATGGAACTAATTTTACTGTAGCAAATCCAACAACATTTACTTTCCAATATACTGCGGGTGGAACAGTATCAGAAGCAAATCCAACAGGATTTATGGAATGGACTATTAACTCATATAGTGGTGCTTCTGTTCGTGCTGGATTATTTGATGATCAAAATGGTTTCTTCTATGAATATGATGGATCAAATTTATATTGTGTAAGAAGATCCTCTGTTCAACAGTTATCTGGAACATCAAATGTTACTTATCTGAGTAATAAAATTCTTGGTACAAATACAAGATTCCAAGATCAATTATCTGTAAATGATATGATTGTGGTTAGAGGTCAATCATATAAAGTTACCGCAATTCATGGTCAGGATGAGATTGATATACAACCAAAATATAGAGGATCATCAAATTCTGGTGTTGTGATTACACTTACTCAGGATGTAAGAACTGCACAGACATCCTGGAATATTGATAAGGCAGATGGGTCAGGACCATCTGGATATAATTTAGATATCAATTCAATCCAAATGGCTTATATGGATTATTCCTGGTACGGTGCAGGTAAGATTCGTTTTGGTTTCAAAGATACCTACGGTCATGTTAAGTATATGCACGAATTTATTCATAATAATAGATTGAATGAAGCATATATGAGAACGGGTAATGTCCCTGCTAGATATGAGGTTGCAAATACAACAGATACTCCAACATTTGTTCCTTCATTATTCCACTGGGGAACATCAGTTATTATGGATGGTGGATTTGATAATGATGATAGTTATCTATTTACTGCATCGGGCAATTCATTATCATTCACAAATGGAGATAGTGATACTGTAACTACAACCGCAGATGGTGCAATTAGTAGACAAAAAATTTATGGAAATTATTCAAACTGGTATTTAAGATTAACATTTTCTGCTGCTGATGCAGATAAGTTTACAAATGGTATTCCATTGTATACTGTTGATGATGAATTGAATGGCCAAGCAGTTGACTTCACTCAATATTCGGGAAATAGTTTCTATGTCTATATCTATCTTTCTACTGGATGGAATCAACCTGGAGTTTATCCACTTGTTTCTTCAGGAACTGCAGTCAGTATTGGTGCTCCGTCTAGTGGTGGTTCTAATAGTGATGTTGATCTTAATTCATTAATTCCTTTGATTAGTATTCGTCTTGCACCGTCAGCAGATAATAATTTGATTGGAGAACTTGGTGAAAGAGATATTATTAATCGAATGCAATTAAAATTACAAGAGATGGGTGTTTCCGTATCACATGACTCAAGAATTACTGTCGTATTGAATGGATCATTAAGTAATTTAAATCACTTAAATGTTGGTTCTCCATCACTTTCACAATATACTGCTCATGATTCTGGAGATACCATTCAAGGAGGAACAACAATTTACCAGTTCCGTGCATCTGGCGGACCTATTGGTATTGGAACTCAAGGTCAAGAAATTAGATCTGTTGCATCTGAAACATTTGATTTAAGTAGATTGACTGATCTTGGAAACTCTATTCTTGGTGGTGATGGTGTATTTCCAAACGGTCCAGATGTAATTACAATTTGTGCATCATCTCTTGATACTGCAAGTATCAATAAAGATTCACCTTATCAAATATCATCTAGAATTTCTTGGTCAGAATCTCAAGCATAATAGGGAGGAACTAACTAAATGGGAAGAACTAGAGAAACTGCAAATTTAGTTTCCGAAGGATTAATAACAAGAGCTGTTGATACGGATAGAATTGGTATCAACAGTTCTGTTCCTACTAGTTTACTTGATGTTCGTGGAACGATAACAGGAACTGATTATTCTGGTGATGGTTCTGCATTGAGTGGAATTGTAACATCAATTGTTGCTGGAACTAATATTACTTTAACTGGTGGTCCTACAGGAATAGTTACTATTAATAGTTCTGGTGGTGGTGGAGGAGGATCAAATCCATGGACTAGAAAGACTACAACTTATACAGCTTCTGCTGGTGATCAACTTATTGCCGACACCTCTGGTGGTAGTTTTACTATAACATTACCAGCATCTCCAAGTGAAGGTGATTCTGTTAAAATTGGTGACGGTGGAGATTGGGACACTAATAATTTAACAGTGGCACGTAATGGTAGTAATATTGAAGGTTCCGCTGATAATTTTATTTTAGATTTGAAGGGTGTCATTGTAGAATTTGTATATGAAGATGCAACAGATGGATGGCAAGTTTATTCATATACTGGTCTTGGTGGTGGAATAACAATACAAGAAGAAGGATCTAATGTTGGTGCTGCAGTAACAACTTTAAATTTTTATGGTTCTTCAGTAACAGCAGCAGTAAATAGTGGTATCGCTTCAGTTACAATTTCTGGTTCTGGTGGTGGATCGGCAGATCTACTGGAATCTATGTTATTTACCTAAATAAAATTAAAACGAAAATATAATGGCCCTAGCAAAAACTGGTTTAGGATTTCCCGTTTCCGTTTCAGCAAATAGTACTGGAACAGTTGTCCAAGTTCAGAATTCTCAAAAAATATACGTCCGAGGATTACTGATACATAATCTAGACACTGGTGCTAACACAACTTTTCACGTCTATGTGGTGGCTAATGGTGGATCTCCAGCAACATCAAACAAAATAATTAAAGGTGCAATGAGTGCTTCAGATACGGCATTTATTGAGTTCGCATATCCAATCACATTGACAACAAATGGTGATACGATTCGGGTTGAAAATGACAGTACAACAAATGCAATAACTGTTTTACCTTTGGGTGATAAGGAGTCCTCATAATATGCCAATAAAAAGTTATAATTCTGGTAGAAGAACTGTAGCAAAGACGGACACTTCTAGTAAAATAGTAACAGGTCAGTCTGAATTGTCATACCATGCTGCCGAGAATTTATCCGTAAAAATACAAGACGCATATATTACATTTAAGTATTATAGGTGGGGTGATTACATGGGAACTACTAATTTTTATTGGCACGATATTTCTGCTGGTACTCTTACTCAATTGCCTGTATCATCAAATAATGGTACAACTTATACCAGTGGTATGGGAAGTGAACAACACTCCGCTGATGGTCAGCCATGGCTTACTGGTACTATTAACATGTCATCTTATGAATCTAGTGGTTGGGGAAGATTTCTTGTACGTCAACAGGCTTCTAGTGATGCTTCAAATTGGTTTCTTGGTGATTTCCAAATGGATCATATAGAAATTCATGCTGCTAATGGAGTTATTAATAATTTAGATCCAGACTTGTATAGACAAAACAGTGCTCAATATTGGCAAAGATCTACAACTTATAGTACTGCTTGGACTACCTCTCACTCATGGACTGATGTTGCATACCAAGAAAATACTGATAGCATGTGGTGTTATGATGCTGGTGGAACAGGTAGCACCAATACTGGAGCTACTGCTAATTCTGATGGATCTGCTACTGAATATTATCTTTATTGTGAAGTTTCTGGTGCTGCTAGCAGATATTCTTATCTCCAAACAAAATATCAATATGACATGTTTACTGGTCAATCACAGTAATATGTGAAAGTATTATATGATATAATTATTTGAACAGGAAAATATAATAAATGGCATATCAGAGTATTTGGTATATGACTAATCTGCCAGAAAAGGTTGTTGAAGTCATATGTGAAGATTTGAATAATAATTTTGGGAATCAAATGAATGATTCTCTTTTATCTGGTGATTCTTTAAATAAAGATAAGAGAGCATCAAAAAATTCTTGGATTCCAACAACGCATTGGGTTGGAGGATTTGTTTGGCATTATATTCAAAGAGCAAATAGGGAAAATTTTCTCTATGATATCCGTAATATTGATGCAGAGAATATGCAATTTACTCAATATGATGTTGGTGAATTTTACACTTGGCATAATGATGCTGGAATATCATGCCATTACAAACCAATTTCTGTAGGAAATTATTCTGATGGTAGAGCACAAGATTTTGTAAATGAAAATCTAGAATTGGTTAGAAAACTTTCGTTTGTTGTTCAACTTTCAAATCCAGAAGATTATGAGGGTGGAAATTTACAATTACTTGCTGAAGATGGAAAAAGTTATTTTGCTCCAAGGCAGAGGGGAACTATAGTAATTTTTGATTCTAGAACTCAGCATAGAGTTTTGAAAGTTACTAAAGGACAAAGAAAATCATTAGTTGGTTGGGTTGTTGGACCTAGGTGGAAGTAAATTATGACTATTAGTAAAACAAATAATAGTGTTTTTGATGAACAAGGATACTTAGTTGTTAAGGATTTATGGAATCCTGAAGAGTTGTACAGGAATGTTCCATCTAAAACTGGGCAAATACATTACTGGGGTAAAAAATTAAACGAGTTTACATATGCTGGTGAAGATATGCAAGTAAATGGAGCTACTTGCTGTTATAATCACCCACAATATAGAAATATACACAACCAGATTAGATTGAAAATAGAAAAAATAATTGGTAAAAAACTTTATAATACTTATTATTTTGATAGATTTTATTTTTCAAATCAAAAATTAGAAAAACATATTGATAGATCATCATGTGAAATATCAGTATCAATACATGTATCTTCTAATTCAAAGAAACCTTGGCCAATATTTGTAAAAACACCAAATGGTGATGATGTTTCTGTGAATCTTTCTGCTGGAGATGCAATTCTATATAAGGGTTGTGAAATACTTCATTGGAGAGAAGAATTTGACAAGAAAAATTTTTCAATAACAAAAAATATTTTTAAAAAATATTATCATCAAATATTTTTTCATTATGTGTTGTCTGATGGACATAATGTACATTATGCTTTTGATAGTGCAGATAAATAGATCATATTAACCCTACAATATTATGCCCGATATAAGATTAACAGAGTTTTTAACTGGTACTAATTTTTCTGGAGCACAAGGTGTTCAGGGTCTTGCTAACCAAGGCACTCAAGGAACCATTGGTCTTCAAGGACTTCAAGGACTTCAGGGTCTCTTTGGTGCTGTTGGTGGTCAAGGTTCTCAAGGCACTCAAGGTGTTCAAGGTCTTGCTGGTGCTGGTGGTATTCAAGGAAACCAAGGTACTCAAGGTTTGCAGGGTCTTTCTGGTGAATATGCTGCTGTCGGTGCCCAGGGTGTTCAAGGTATTGCTGGTACTTCTGATGGTGGAGGTAGTGGCAGTGGTGGCAGTGGTGGTGTTATGATATCAATGATTTTTGGATGATATATAAATATTTGAACGCATGAAAAAGATTTTATATGGCTGATCCAAATATTGCGAGTGCTTCGTCAATTCATGGAGGTTATGTTGCGGCATCTACAACAACAACGTTAACATCTCTCCTGTCTGTTACCGCTGATTCTAATAAGGTATATAAAATAGATACTATATACGCTTCATGTTCAAGTAGTAGTACTCTAGGTGGAGTAGATATTTGTATTAGTGATGGTGTTAATGATCGTTATATTGCAAAAAACGTACAAGTACCACCTGAAAGTACGCAAATTATTTTAAACAGGTCTAGATACTTCTATCTTCAAGAAGGAGAGAGTATAAAAGTTAGTGGTTATAACACTCATGTTATTGTCGTTTATGATGATATTTACACCGCACCTGGTGTTATTACTGATGGTTTAATATTTCATGTCGATGCTGCTGATAGTGCTTCATACAGTGGAAGTGGCACTACTTGGACTGATATAAGTGGACAAGGCAACGATATGACATTAAATGGATCGCCTACACATACGAGTGGATCTGGTGGTTATTTCCAATTTGATGGAACTAGTAGTGAATATGCAAATGTATCTCTTTCAGATTTCAACAGTGGTCATAATCCCATCTCAATCGAAGCGTGGGTGAATATTGATGATACTGATTCAGCTTATAGACATATTTTTGGGGCGCGTGATACTGGAAGTAATAACTTTGGTTTTTATATGTTATTGCTTCTTGGTTCTAATGTATATAAAATGGAAGCTAGATTAGAAACAACAACTACTACTGATATTGTTTATAATCTTGGTTCGCACTGGAATTCTTGGCGTCAAATAGTGTTCACGTGGGATGCTGATGGTGATAATGCAATTAGACTTTATATAAATGGATCGCTTATATCGACTGGTTCGACAAATACTAATTCATTTGGAACTGCAGCTGATTTTACGGTTGCTAAAACTAGTGGTGATGCCTTTCCTACTCAAATGAAGGGATCTAAATTTTTAGTATATACTAAAGCATTGTCTGCTAACGAAGTTCTAAATAATTATAATTACTATAAAGATGAATTTGGACTGTGATAATTATACATAGTAAGTAGTGGGTTATTAGTTTTAAATGAAGATAGGAGTAAATCAGTAAATGGCAAATCCAAGTTTAACAAAATCTGGACTCGTTATATTGGGTAAGCATGTTTCAGGATCTGTTACTACATCATTATCATCTATTTTGACGAATAGTGCATCCTCAGATAAAGTATTTAAAATAAATTCAATTTACGCTGCAAATATTTCTACTGGAACGGATGCATGGATATCTGTTTCTATAAACGATGGATCAAATGATCGTTATCTTGCATATAGAATATATGTTCCTACTTCATCTACACAAATTATTTTAGATAAAGATTCATATTTATATCTTTTAGAGGGGCATTCTATAAAAGTACAAGCAAGTAGTAGCTCAATTCTTGAAGTAACTATCGGATACGAGGAAATCTACTAATGTCTATTAATAGTAGCAGTTTATTGACTGGAACGGTAAGGAAAGCCGCAATTCCTAGTGGTATGGTAAGTCAAAATGAATATCTTCGGAAAAAGGTTAGTGCAGATCTAGCATCTTCATCTCTTTCCGCAGTTACTGTGAATAGATATTTCAATCCAGTTGTTACTGGTCGAACAGCTTGGTATGATGTTCACGTTAGCCCCGATGGAACTAAAATGTTCTTGGCTACTAGTTCAGATTACATTAGACAATATTCATTATCAACACCTTTCGATCCAAGTTCAGCATCATATGTTCGTGAATGGTCTCATGTACAATATGAAGGTAATTCATATGGGTTTGATATTTCACCTGATGGTCAATATTTGATTCTGTGTGGACATGATAAAGATGGTATAATTTTATTTAATATGTCAACTCCGTGGGATTTATCAACAATATCTTACGGTGCCATTCCATATAAAAAATATGATAATTTAGCAACTGCAACTGGAGTATCAGATGCTTCTACATACTCATTTGAATTTAATAATGATGGAACTAAAGTTTATTTTGTTGCCCCGAATGATAGAGTAGCTCAACGTACTTTGTCTACTGCATACGATATAAGTACAGCAGGGGGTGTAACTTATTACACTATGTCAACAAGTCCACTGAATAGAACTGCTAGATCTATAAGATGGAAACCTGACGGCACAAAGTTTTGGATTTTGTGTGATGGATATAATGATTTATTTGAATTCTCAGTTTCAACTGCATGGGATGTGTCATCAACTGTTACTGAGGGTAATAGTGTTGATCTTGGGACTTGGGAGACAGGTCCATATGATTTTCAGTTTTATAATAGTGGATCTAATCTATTAGTTCTTGGAATGACGGGAGATGTATTTGATAGATTTAGTTTAAGTACTGCTTATGATATTAGTAGTACTTTAACTCATCTTGGAACAACAAGTGCAGTTGATTCAAATCCAACTGGATTTGATTTCAATTCTGATGGTACAGTAATTGCCTGGTGTGGTTATGGAATGGATGGAATTTATATTGGTGAATTATCAACACCTTATGATATTACTAGTATGGGCTCTAATTATGCTAAGTATGATCTGAATCATTACAGACAAAGTTCTGGGAATAATTCTTACTATGCTTATACCATAGCGTGTGTTAGATGGCAATCTGATGATATTTTATGGGTTGGTGACCTTTATACAACTGGTGACTATGATAGAATTTTTAGAATGAAATATGCTGGAAAAGAATCTACACATGTTGGTAATGAAAGATATGGATTAATAGCAGCATCTTTGTTTACAAATAATCAGAGTGCTGATACTCCACTTGGTTGCCGTTATAGTTACGATGGAACAAAGTTGTGGGCTATTGATAATAATATTGCATATCAGTATACGGTTGATCCTCCGTGGTATGGACTAAGAACAATAGAAGGTGATACTACTTATAATTATGATGGTTCAAGCATTGCATTAGATGATAATGCTAATGTTGAAGGCAGTACAAATGGTATTGCATGGTCTGAAGATGGACGATACTTATTTACGGCTGGACATAGCACTGATGAAATACAACAATATAAGACTAGTGTCCCCTGGAGATTAACTGGAGTTAGTTTAACATTTATGCAATCTTTTAAGGTAACGCAACAAGAAACTACTCTCAGAGGAATTCACGTTCGTGGGAGAAATATATATTTCATAGGATCTAGTTCAAATAAAGTTTATTGGTGCCCAATTCCATATTAATGTGCTAGAATAGAGTTTATAACTCCAAAATAAATATCAACAGTTGATTTAATAATATGAGTGAAGAAAATTTTGTAAAGATTGCCTTAGAAAATGGTGGATCTATACACCCACTGATTATTCCTTCAGAAGATCTTAAAGGACCAGCACTAACTAACCCATCAATTTATAATGATAATGGAAAAATCATTGTAAATCTTAGAAATATTAATTATACATTGTATCATTCTGAATTGAATAAGTATGAACATCATTGGGGACCATTAGTTTATATTCATCCAGAAAACGATTTACGTCTTCGCACTAAAAATATTATGTGTGAAATGACAGATGATATGTCTATTAAATATTATCATCATATTGATACTTCAGATTTTCCTGATAAAGAATTATGGGAATTTGTTGGATTGGAAGATGCTCGGATTATGAGGTGGGATGGTAAACTTTATATTTGTGGTGTAAGAAGAGATACCACTTATAATGGTCAAGGACGCATGGAGTTGTCTGAGATTGAGTTTACTGAAAATGGTGTTAAAGAATTAAAACAATATAGAATTCCAGTTCCTGGTGACGATCAGGGTGACAAGACTTCTTATTGTGAAAAAAACTGGATGCCTGTCCTAGACATGCCGTTTCATTTTATTAAGTGGACTAATGGAACGGAAGTAGTTAAGTATAATATGGAAACAAATAAAACTGAAAGAGTTGCTCTCTCAGAATGGCAGGATTTGGGATGTATTGATTTGCGTGGTGGATCGCAAGTTTTAAAATTGGATGATCAAAGACGTTTCTGTTTGAATCATGAGACATTCCTATATCAAAGTCCTGCAGGAAGAAAGGATGGAACATACAGGCATAGATTTGTTGTATGGGATAAAGACTGGAAGATTACTAAAGTATCAAAAAGATTTTCTTTCTTAGGTGGTTCTATTGAATTTGCAGTTGGAATGTGTGAGTACGGTGATGATTACTTGATGACATTTGGATTCCAGGATAATGCTGCATATTTGTTGAGAGTTCCCAAGCAAGTCGTTAAAAATTACATTTTTGAATAATGAAAATCGCTATATGTATTTCTGGTGCTGTCAGGTATCCAGAATTTGCTGTTCGTAGTATTGAGAATATAACTAAAAATTATGAAGATCTAAAACTTTTTATTCATACTTGGAAGATATATGATCGTGAAGATTTTACGACAACGATACAGGGTTTAGAGTTAAAGGAAAAACAAAACATTGTAGAAACTGATCTTGGTATTATTGATCAAAATCAATACAAGTATGAGACTTTACTCATTGAAGATTATGAAAGTAAAAAACATCATTTTCAAAAAATATATGATTGTTTAGATACCAATCCCTTTATACCAGATACATGTATTAAACCAAGGCATGATATTGGTTACATAAGTATGTTGTACTCTATTTGGAAAAGTAATCAATTAAAAAAAGATTATGAGAATGAAAACAATATTGTTTTTGATAGAGTTATACGGATGAGATTTGATAGTGATTTTGAAGGTAAAGAATTGGATTTGAAAAAGTTACCAGATTGTATTAATATTCCAAAAGGTGAAGATTGGTGTGGTGGAGTTAATGATCAATTTGCATTAGGTACATCACAATTGATGGACATATATTCTGATTTATATAATAATCTCACTAATATGGGTACCATTGATTATCATCCAGAATCTATTCTTCGTGATTATTTGAACAGTATGCAAATAGAACTTAATAGATTTCCTTTCAATGTTATTATCAATAACAAAAAAGATTTTAGGAGATACTGGTATGGTGAACACTATTCCGCAGAAACTCACGTTTACTAATGAAAATTTTATACGTCTATAACTTTGCATACCCAGAATATCAGGCAGATACTGTTTATCATGGATTAATTGATAGTGGATTTGATGTATATGAGACTCATTATCCTTCTTATATGATTAAAAATAGTTCTGATCTATCTAAATTATATGGAAAAGGATTTACTATGTTTGGAAAACTTGATTATGTTCCAAACGTAGAATCTCCAGAAATAATAGTTGAAAAAATACGTTCTAAGTTTTATGATATTATTATATACGGATGTGTATACACACATGAGTCATTTCCAAATAGGAGATGTTTAGATTATCTTGATATTGTTAGAAAATACTATTCTAAAGATAAAGTTCATTTTATTGATGGATCAGATAATTCTTGGAATTATTCTCACGCTTTTGGAATATTTCCTTATGGAATAATATGGAAGAGTCAATTAGAAAATATAGGAGCAGGAAATCCCATAAGTTTTGGTATACCTGAGTCACAACTAATTAAACATACTCCTAAAAAAGAAAAAGTATTTGCTGACATAATTCCTGGAAAAAAAGAAACGTATGTTTATACTACTGAAGAATCATATTATAGGGATTATGCAATATCTTATTATGGAATAACTTGGAAAAAAAGTCAATGGAATTGTATGAGGCATCTTGAAATACTTGCCAATAAGTGTGTACCATATTTTCCAGATATTGATGAATGTCCTGCATTTGTGATGTTAGATTATCCTAAAGAGATATTCAGAGAGGTTAATAAATATGCTAGAAAAGGAGAAATTCATCCAGAATATAATTCTTTAAATGAATATCTTTTTTCCCATCTAAAAAACAATTTAACAACAAAACAAATTGTGAAAAAAATTATAAATTATTAACTAAATGAACATATTAATAACTCCAGGAAATACTGCAACACATTACTTATTACGATGGTTGGGAAAAGGACCAACATTAGATGGATCAACTTATAGCGTTCATAGTAGATTTAAAAAAGAAGGATTGCCTATAGAATATTCTAATAATTATATAAAATATAAGAATGGACATAAAATTCATTATTTAATGTGTAATCCTTATGACTATATTTTAGCTTCCTTCCGCAGAGGATTTCCTAGTGAAACATGGGTTCATTGGAGAGAATGGTGTTGTGGCGATCCAACTTATTTTAAGGTTGGTAATACAATAACCCTTAAAGAATACTTACTAAATCCTTATGATGCGGTTCAATATAAATCTCACTTAACGGGTTATGTTGAAAATCCCAATAGTGAATATGAATTTTTATTCACCAAGTATGAGTCTTTGGGTGATATTAAAGTTCAAGAAGAGATTAGAAATTATTGGGGAGTCCCTAAAAACCATCCTAAACTTAATTTTAAGGAAAGAAAAACAAGTTGGGAAAAAGAAACAGAAGAAATAAAACAATTGTTGGAACAAAAATTGGGAGAGGAATATAAATGGTTTACTAATCTTCCTGACTATTTTAAACTAAAACCTGGAGAAGTATTATGAAATGGAAAAAAGATCTTGTTTGTGATATCAGAACTTTTACTGAATATGATGATTTAGATTATGAGCAAAATGATTTTTTTAAAAATTATGTAAGATCTGATAATTGTAAAGAAGTAACTGAATGTAATAGATCAAATCTTTTAGAACAATTTTTAAAAGTAAAAGATCATGCTAAAGCAATTCTTGAGATTGGTATTGCTAGAAATGATGAAGAATCATTTGTTCATGTATTAACTTCAAATAAAAGACATGAGACTATATACGTTGGTCTTGATCTTGAAGATAGGTCTTTTATAAGGGATCCAGATAATAACATTCATACCATTCAGAACAATAGTTCATATATTGATGAAAATGTTGGTATGTTTGACCAGTTTTGGGGAATTAAAAAATTTGATTTCATTTTTATTGATGGATGGCATAGTATTAATCAAGTATTGACTGATTGGGAATATACTAAATTGTTAGCACCGAATGGAATAGTTGGTTTACATGACACAACGTGTCATCCAGGTCCAAATAAATTTATTAATAATTTGGACAAAACTAGATGGGATGTTATTGAAAATGCATGTCCTCAAGATTGGGGAATTGGATTTGCTAGAAAAAAGAGATACAATAAGTTTATTGAGGTAAAGTGAATGAACATTTTAATACCAATGGCGGGTGAAGGAACTAGATTTCCTAGAGATACTTACAAAATACCAAAACCTTTAATTGATATACACGGTGTTCCAATGATACAAAGAGCTATTGAGTCTCTTGGTATGAATGGTACATATCATTTTGTAATCAGAAAGGATAGTTATTATGATCAGGTTTGCACATTACTTCACAACATTCTTCCCGATGCAAAAATAATCAGTGTAGAAGAAACAACCGAAGGTCCTGCATCTAGTTGTCTTTTATTTAAAGATTATATTAATAATGAGGATGAACTTGTTATTGCCAATTGTGATCAAATTATGTGGTGGGATTCTGATCTTTTCTTGACAACTGCTAGATATTATAAGTATGATGGTGTTGTTGTAACTTATAGCACAACTACTCCTAAAAATAGTTATGCTAAAATTGATAAAAATGGTTTTGTTAAATTGATAAAAGAAAAGGAGGTATTGAGTGACATTTCTTTAAATGGTATTCATTACTGGAGAAAGGGTAAGTACTTTGTACAAAGTACTGAGAGTATGATAGAATGTGATGATAGAGCACCTAATGGTGAATTTTATGTTGGACCTTCTTACAATCATATGATAAAGAAGGAGTTAAAAGTTGGTATTCATCATATTCCAAATTGGCAACATAATCCAGTTGGGGTTCCAGAAGATTTAGATTCCTTTCTTATGAAATATGAAAATTACTAAACTTTCCGATTACACTAGAGGGTGGATCATTGGTGATTTTGAACCCTCTATTTTTAGAACAAAAGATTTTGAAGTGGCAGTTTTAAATCATAAAAAGGGTGAAGAGTGGCCTGCACATTATCATAAAAAGGGTATAGAATATAATGTTCTAGTTTCTGGAAAAATGATAATTCAAAATAAAGAAATAAACAGTGGTGATGTATTCGTACTAGATAGATATGAAGTTGCAGATCCAGTGTTTTTGGAAGACTGCACAGTAGTATGTGTAAAAACACCATCTATACCATCAGACAAATTTGAGGTTAAATTATGAAATTCAATCAAGTACTTTACAATAGTTTCACATCTCCAACTGATTTATGTCATATTGGTGAAAAATATAAAACAGACAAATCTTCATTAGTATATGAAATGGGGCGTCATTCCTATACTCCTTTTTATAATTTTTTATTTTCTAATCTTAGACATAAAGACATTGTGTTTGGTGAGATTGGTATATATAAAAATGCATCTATGAAGATGTGGAGAGAGTATTTTTCGCAGGCTACTCTATATGGTTGGGATTGTAAATTGGAACACTGTACAGAAACTCGCTATCAATATGATTTTGTCCAACTTGCTAAAAATGATAATCTTCATAACGTTCATTATGATTATATAAATGTTAGGGATGAACAATCAATTCTTGAAGCATTTGAAAAAACAGGTACTAAATTTGATATTATTATAGACGATGCCAGCCATGAGTTTTGGGATCAGGTAAAAGTAATTTCAAATGTTCATAAGTATTTAAATCCTGGAGGAATTCTTATAGTTGAAGACGTTGACTACGCAATCCAATCATATGCAAATTTTCTTGAACAATATAATAATGATAAGTATTATTGTAATATTACTCAAGTAAAGACATATGGTTCTAATAAAACATATGGATTTGCTGGTGATGAGATATTGGTTTTTATAAAAAATGAGGTTAAAGTATGAAATTTTTTAGAGAATTAACAGAACAAGAAAAAAATCGTTGTGTTGTTGCTACATTTTACATCGAAACATATGAAAATATAGGCAACTTGCGAGATGCTGCTTGGGCACTTGCAATTGGACAAAGTGTGGGTAATCCAAAAGTTCGTAATCGTTGGGAAAGTGATGATCTTTTTGAACTTGCATCATGCGTCATTTACGACGATGAAGAAAAATTAACTAACATGACTTCTGGTGAAGTAAAGATTGGTTTCCCTAAAGTGAATACTGATTGGGAAGGTGATGGTATTTCTCATCTGATGTGTCAGTTAATGGGTGGACAACTTGATATTGATGTCTTCAAAACATGTAGACTCAGAAAACTTGATTTTCCTGCTGATGTTGAAGCACAGTTTTTGGGACCTAAGTATGGTATTGATGGTATCCGTAGGTTTGTTAATCGTTACGATAAACCACTTTCTGGTGCTATTGTTAAACCAAAAACTGGAATCTCTCCACAAACTCTTTCGGAGATGGTTAAAGAACTTCTCGATGGTGGAGTAGATTTTATTAAAGAAGATGAGATTCTTTCCAATCCATCTTTTTGCCGTCTTGAAGATCGTGTAGAACTTATTTCAAATCTTGTTAATGAATGTGGTAGGGGAGTAATTTACTGTTTCTGCATTAATGGTGATCACCATACTATCCTTGATCGTGCAAAGTTTGTTGCAAATAATGGTGGTAATGGTATTCACATTAATTTCTGGAGTGGACTTGGTGTTTACAATTCCGTGAGGAAGATGGATCTTCCAATGTTTGTTCATTATCAGAAGAGTGGAGATAAGATTCTGACTGATAAGCGTCATAACTTTGGTATCGATTGGAGTGTTCTTTGTGACCTTGCAGGTCTCTGTGGTGTTGATACTATCCATGCTGGTATGTGGGGTGGATATTTGAGTGATGATGAAGCAGAACTGCATACCGTGATGGATACTTTGCATCATAGAAATGTCCTACCAGCACTCAGTTGTGGTATGCATCCAGGTATCGTCAACACTACTGCTGAGAAGTTTGGAACTGATTTCCTAGCAAACTGTGGTGGTGCAGTTCATGGACACCCTGGTGGCACTCTCTCTGGTGCTTTAGCAATGCGACAAGCGATTGATAAGAATCCTGGAGAGGAATTCCGTGCTGCTATTGATAAGTGGGGATATGAAACTGGTGGTGGATCTCTTCCAGAATGGGTTTTAGAGTTTTGATATGATTATCATTGCTCATAGGGGAAATGTAGATGGTCCTAATCCTGAAAGGGAAAATAGTCCAGATTACATTGATGAAGCCTTATCGATGGGATATGACGTAGAAATTGATTTGAGATCGAAAGATAAACAACTTTTTCTTGGACATGATAAACCTCAATATCCATTGAAACTTGGGTGGCTTTATAAGCATAGAGAAAGACTCTGGATTCACTGTAAAGATCGTGAATCCTTAGAGTTCTGCTCTTCTACGGTCATGAATTTACATTACTTCTATCATGAAAATGATAGGTATGCTTTAACCAGTAGGGGTATTGGGTGGGTATTAGTAGGACAAATACCATATAATAACTCAATCATTGTTCTACCAGAGTCCATTTCTTATTACAATAAATACGAAGAAAGATACGATAGAATATTATCAACAAAAGGTATCTGTACAGATAATTGTAATTATTATAGGAGAGAGTTGTCTGAATGAAGATTTCATTAATATGTGCTTGTAAAAATAGAAATGAAGCATTAAGAGTTTCATTAAATTCTTGGTTAAATTACTCAGAAATATCAGAAATTATTATTGTTGATTGGAAATCTGACAAACCATTAAAAAATCTAACTCAACTGGACGAAAGGATTAAAATCATTCGTGTAGATGATGTTGAGTATTTTAATCAACCACAACCATTAAACTTGGCTGCTCAACAAGCGACTGGAGATTACATACTTAAGGTTGATTGTGATTATATAATGAGTCCATATTATTCCTTTTTCAACAAATATAAGATTGATGAAAATTCATTTGTTAGTGGAAAATCTTCTATAAAAAGTCCAGAATTTTATGATGAAGAGAGTGGTCTTCATAAATTTGATAAAATGAAGATGAGTGTTGAGCAAATGCAAGATTATTACGATTCTTATAGTTCATACTATAGGTATTTGACAGGTCTTCTTTTTGTTTCAAAGGAACATTTTATTAATATTGGTGGATATAACGAATCGTTTTCAGATTTTTACTCATTTGAAGATGATGAGATTTATAAAAGATTAGAGATTTATGGATTAGAGCACAAGAAATTAGATTTTGATTATCATCTAATTCACATGCCTCATCCAGACAATAAACGATTTGAAAACTTTCGTTCAACCTATGAGCAAAGAGAAATAAGAGATATTATAAGAGCAAATCTTTCTGGTTGTTATAGTGGTGATGATTTAGAATGGCAAACTGATTACGTTTTAGCAATGAAACACAATCAGATTAACCGTGCTAAAGTGGATGAAGTATCTGGAGCATACGTTAAGTGTGAAACTAAATGGATAGTTTCTTCTGAAGGTGGTCGTTATTACACAGCATCTATTGATAATAACCAACATCAACTGGATAAAAATAAATTAAAAAATCTTCCACCAGTTAATTTTATTAGTGTTGAACATTCTGAAGAGAGGAGAGAAAATTTATATAAAATATTTTCAGAGTATGGTATACTAGAAGATCATATAACTCCTCATATATTTAAAAAATATGATGATAGTGAGCATCAAATTCAAAGTGGGTACTTACATCGATTAAGTATTGGTAGTAGAGGTCCAGTAACTTCTCATTTAAAGGCCATTAAAGAATGGTTGAATGACACTGAAGAGGAATATGCTTTTTTCTGTGAAGATGATATCTCCTTAGAATCTGTAAAATATTGGGACTTTACATGGGAAGAGTTTTTTAACTCTTTACCTCCACAATGGGAATGTGTTCAACTTTGTTTACTTAGAGAATATGAGTATGGTTTAGATATTAAATTTAAAACTAGAGAATGGAGTGATTGGTCTGGATGTGCATACTTAATTAGTAGAAAATATGCACAAAAATTGATTGATACATATTATTATGATGATGTATTCCATCTTGATTCCAAATGTCACGATGTAGAATACAGACCAGACTGGGCTATTGTACCAGTTATTGAAACTATTATCTTTGGATTGAGTGATGAAGTTTATGTAATTCCTCTCTTTTTAGAAGATATTTCCTTTAAAGCATCATATCAAATTGACGGTGAAGATGATAATGTAAATGTTCACCATCATAATTCACACAATATTGTCCTTAATAAATGGAAAGAAATGGCATTTAAATTGAATCAAAGTAAAGAGATACCAAACAAAATAAAATTTGTAAACTTTCCTAGCGTTTACTATATAAGTTTAGAGGAAAGTGTTGAACGGAGAAATAAACTTAATAAACAATTTTTTAGTTGTGGTGTAGAAAAAACTGTTGGTGTAATTTCCAAGAGATTTTCTGAATCTGATGATAAATTAGAAGGAGAGCAGTTACATATACTTGATGATGGTACAAAGGGATGTGTAGTATCTCATATCAAGATGATTAAAAAGTGGTATGATGAAACTGATGAAGAGTATGCATTCTTTTGTGAAGATGATCTAAGCCTTGAGACTGTTAATGATTGGAATTTTTCTTGGACAGAATTTATTCAAAGTCTTCCAGAAGATGCTGAATGTGTTCAACTCTGCTGTGTACGAGATGGTCAGGAAGAAGTGAGATTGCGTGATAGATCAATGTATGATTGGTCTGTAACCGCATATATTTTAACCAGAGGGTATGCTAAAAAAATAATTGATCATTATTTTGATAATAATACTTATACTTTAAATATTCCAAACTCCAATTTTTATCCAATGCCAGAAAATGTAATTTTCTATGGACTTGGTAAAGTTTATTCTATAAATCTTTTTGTTGAAGATCAAAATCATCCTTCTACTTTTTATGGGAAAGAGGGATTATCTGATAAAAACAAAGCACATCATGTTGAAACATATAAATTTGTCACAGATTGGTGGAAAAATAACAATGTTTCACTTGGCGCACTGCTTTCTGTAACTTCCGAAAAAGATACTGAAATTGTAGAAGAAAAAAAAAGTATTGGAAGGGAAAGGACTGAGTTAGAGCAGTTATTGTATGAATATTCTTTAGATTGTGAGGATGCACAAAAAAATTACAACCTTGGAATATGGTATGAAAAAGAAGGGCACACTGCACCAGCACTTTCATATTTCTTGAGAGCCGCTGAAAGGTTTGAAAGTGAAGATATGCAATATGAAGCAATAATTAAGTGCCATCATTGTTATGATAAACAAGGAACAAGAGATGGTACAGCAGAATCATTACTGCAGCAAGCGTTATGTATAAAACCAACTAGACCAGAAGCATACTTTTTGCTTGCAAGATTCCATGAGAAAAGATCGCAGTGGAGTCACTGTTATCAATTTGCCTGCCAGGGTTTGACTTTATCTGATTTTGATTCTCCAAAAACAACACATGATGTTGAATATCCTGGAAGACTTGGTTTACTTTTTGAAAAAGCATCTTCTGGTTGGTACTGGGGTAAAGTTGAAGAATCTAAAGAAATTTTTCTAGATTTGATTGATAACTATAATCTTACTCCGTATTATCATAATCTTATTGTTGATAATTTGAAGCACTATGATATTGAACGCGAAAAAAAGTAGTCATGCGGAATAATAATGAGTATGAAAAACATGATATTATTCTGCAAGGAAAATATGATGAATTTACCAATGATGTAATAGAAAGTTATTTAAATATTCCTTTCGTTAATAATATAATTTTATCCTGTTGGGATGATGATGATTTATCATCCCTCAGAGATATTATTGATAAAAATGTAGATAGAATTGTATTAGTACCGAACAAAAAACCTACAAATACTGGAGATGATAATGTCAATCTTCAAATTTTCTCCTCTTTCAGTGGTATAAAAAAATCTACAACAGAGTATTCTATAAAAATGCGTACCGATCAGTTATATGATCATAAGAGTATGCTCAATATGTATGAATTTTTTATAGAGAACAGAGAGAAAGATCGTATATTTGTACCAGGATTATATCCACATCTTCTATTCCACCCCAGAGATCATCTTTTCTGGGGAAAAACTGAAGATTTATATAAATTATTTGATATACCATTAAAAACATATAACATTACAGATCTGGTAAAAATATCAAAGAATGATCTGTGGAAATATTATCCATATTTTACTAGATCTGAAACTTATATTGGAGCACATTATTGTTCTAATTTTGATGATCGTGTCAAGATAATGCTAATCCAACAAGATAAGTATCTATATGATAATTGTCAACAATGGGATGAATCTCATGAGATTAGCACTAATCTATCAAAAAGGTTATTTAAATCTTTCCCTAAAAAAGGTATTGATTTAAAATGGCCTAAAAAAGATCTTATGTCATACCCATATGATGATCAAAAAAATGGTTACAATGAATGTTGGCATGAGGATGGAGTATAGAAAAGGAGGAATTTAATTTTGTTTAAAATTTTTACTAGAAAAAATTGTAAGTATTGCTATAAAGTTAAACAAGTGATAGAATTAACAGGTAACTCTTATGAGGAACTTACTCTGGGAAAAGATTTTACCAGGGATGATTTTATTTCTAAATTTGGAAGTGAATCAACTTTTCCTCAAGTAATTTATGAAGATGAATACTTGGGTGGATGTACAGATACAATTAAATTTTTAAAAGAAAAACAATTTGTCTAATAACAATATAAATAATTCTAAGATTCCTATTAACCGAGGAGTTGAATTTGTTTTACGCGGAGGCAAAAAGAAAAAACCCAACGTTATACACTTTATTACAAATAAAGTATTAAATTTTCGTAGAAGGGAAATTAATCTTTATTTTGAATTTTCTTTAAATATAAAGAAAAAAGAAAAATAGTTTCCTAAGAGGTAAGAACAATGTTAGCAGTAAGTTTAGTTTTTGGATCATTTTTGACTATTTTGTTTCTTATACTAGGAACTGTTGTTGGGTGGACCGCGAGAGAATACATGATGAATTATCGGGAAGTACCAAGACCTCATCCCGAAATGTTTGATGGTAACGGGAACCTAATACCCGATGAGGTAATTGCATTTAATTTTGAAAACTATTATGACGACAACCAATCAGAAGAAGACGACGACTAGGAAAAAAGCAGCATCTAAACCTATTCCAGATCTTGCAAAAAATCCTTTTGCTTTTGAAGTTTTACAATTAGCTTCCAAACAGCGTAGTAAAGCAAAAAAAGTTGAGGTTCTTCAAAAATACGGAGATAATTCTCTTAAAGCAGTTTTTATTTGGAATTTTGATGAGAGTGTAATCAGTCTTCTTCCAGAAGGACCTGTTCCTTATGCTACTAATGGTGAACAAAATGCTTTTAGTGGTGATATGAGTGGCAAAATTGGTGATGCAGTTAAAAAAATGGAAGAACTTGGTAGTAACTCACTTGGCATGAATGATCAGGGGCAAACTACCATTCGTAAAGAATTTCGTAAGTTTTATAATTTTCTTCGTGGTGGAAATCCTGGTATGAATTCTATGAGGAGAGAAACTCTTTTCATTGATATGCTTAGGGGTTTACATCCTTTGGAAGCAGAAATTTTAATCTTAATTAAAGATAAAAAACTGCAAACCAAGTACAATATCACTAAAGATATTGTTTCTACTGCGTATCCTGATATTAAATGGGGAAATCGCTCATGAATGAGACTTATGATGAAGTAAAATCTAAGGAAACTGGAGGATCATCTGTGGAATGGAGTAACGAAGAAAAAGAAAATTCCACAGCTAGATATGGTTGTAGTATTTTGGTTGAGAAAGCAACTTTAGAACAAGTTAAAGATCCATCTTGGCCAAATGATGCCAGATTAATTTGGTATATCGTTGATGGTATTGAGTATATGGATCTTACTAGATGTAGTAAAATATCTAAGTTGTTTGATATGTATTATGATAAGTATGGTAAAGGATCAATACAGAAAATTGATTTTGGTTATGGTACAGTGAATCCAAAACTCTGGGGGTATAAAGCACCCACCGAAAAGAAAAAGCGAAAGTGATTTCCCAATAACCCCGAAAAAAATTCGCCAAAATTTTTAACCTGTAAGGTTTTTTAAAATTGTATCATAAGTTACATAACTACTTGACTACATAGTACATAGGAGTTATAATACTCTAGTACGTTCATCCAATGTTAGCACTACTGCTGGCATTCACCCTTGCCCATCATAATGACGCTAATCCTTACGATTGGCACATGTCTTGTGAAAGGTGGTTACAACGATCTACGGAAATCCGATTAGATCCAAACCTTGACCTTCGGTCGAAGTTGAGTCTAATCGCTTACCTCAAATCAAAAGTACCAGGTGAATGTAACGGAGTGTATACATAGGACGCAAGTAAGTCGCGGAACGGAGCGTTCATCCCATGCTAGAATTACTTTTATATTCAAGTATAACTTGTACTGATGCTGATGCATTATTGTTCAGGATCACAAAAAATAGATCAGAACTACCTCCACAAGTGGTGGTAGAATTGGTAGAGACCGTAAAGGAATCTGTACCTGAATGTGAATTCTACTGGGACGCAAACGACTGAAGGAACGGGAAAAAACGGATCCAGCGAAAGCTGAGAAGGTTAATTTTCACCCATTCTTTTAGGAGACCTACAATGAACACCCTCAATCTCATTAAAAAGCAAATTAAAAAAGCAGCAGCACTGCACGACGCTCAAATCGCAATGACCACTTATCGTGGTGTCAAGTATGAGTGTAAGCAAGGTGCTGATGAAGTACATGGTACTTTCTGCTATCGCGGTCACACTTATAATAAGTGAGGCAATTATGCAAGCATTATAAGTAGTATCATTAGGTTCTATTTTTAGTATTGCATTTCTTGGTTTAGTTTACGGAAAGTTAACACTTTTACATAAGAGAGGTTAAGAAACCTCTCTTTTTTTGTACTTACATTAAAAAGTTACAATAGTATATTAAGATACCAAAACATTACTACATAGAATAGAATTAAGGTTCTGCTTATGTTCTGAAATTTTTTCTTTATTATGATTTTCTAAATTAATGTTAAAATTGCGTTGGAGGTGTGATGCATAATCTCATTTCTCGCAACCAATTAGCAGAATGGAATCATTTTGAGAGTACGCTAAACCGATGTAATGAGGAATTAGATCTGGTAAACGATTACTTTGACTGCTTAATTGAATGCGACGAAGACCAAGCTACATGTAAGCGAATCTGCAGAATTCTATTAGACACTGAGGGTTGATCACCCTCTTTTTTTGTGCTATACTCTATAATAATGAAAATAATTTATGGACAAAGAAAGGTTAAAACTAATAGTTCGTAATTTGGAATTATTGGTTGATTCTCTAAAAGCTGAAGTTCTATCTGATGTGGAAGCATATAAATATCCAGAATCTACTTCAAAAAGAAAAGAACTAGATTACGATGAAATCTTTGAGGATGATGATGACTGATACGACAAGAGCTAAACGTCTTGTAAAATTGCTTGAAAGACTTATCAAGCAAGATCATCTTTATGATGAAGAAAGGATTGTAGAAATGAAAAAAGAACTTTCCAATCTTAAAGAACAAATTTCCGAAATTGAAAAACAAAATTACAAAGGATTTGGTAAATGACCGTAAAACTGATTAGTGTAACTCCAGATGCAGAAGAAACTATGGCATATGTTGCCAGAGTTTCTAATCCTGCAAATCAAGAAAACGAAAAATATGCAGGACTTTTGAAATATTGTATTAAACATAATCACTGGAGTGTATTTGAGCAAAGTTTCATGACTCTGGAGATTGAAACTACCAGGGCAATCGCAGCTCAAATTTTGCGTCACCGTTCGTTCACATATCAAGAGTTTTCCCAGCGGTACGCTGATTCATCTCTGTTAGGTTTTGATAAGATTCCACTACCAGAACTTCGTAGGCAAGACACGAAGAATCGCCAAAATTCTATTGATGATTTGGATCCTTTTGATGTTCAGACTCTGCAACTTCAGATGCAAACTCTCTTTGATTCTTCCATGGCTTTGTACAAGCAAATGCTTGGACGTGGTGTCGCAAAGGAATGTGCAAGAAATGTGCTTCCACTCTGCGTACCAACAAAAATCTACATGTCAGGATCATGCAGGTCATGGATCCATTATATAACTCTGAGGTCTGCAAACGGCACTCAGAAAGAGCACATGGATGTAGCAAATGGATGTAAGAAGATTTTTATTGAACAGTTTCCAACAGTTGCTGAAGCACTTGAATGGGTATAAATATTTTCGTATTGAAATTATAAAGAATGGCAACTTATCCTGTAAAACATAAAGAAACTGGTGAAACCAAAGAAGTGAAGATGAGTGTTCACGAATGGGATCAGTGGAGAGAAGACAACCCAGAATGGGAAAGATACTATACTCCATACAACGCACCAGGATTTGGTGAAGTTGGTGAATGGCAGAGTAAATTAGTTGCTAAAAATCCAGGATGGAATGATGTCCTTGGAAGAGCAGCATCTATGCCTGGCGCAAACGTAAAAAAGATTTAGTATTCTAGTATGGCAAGAAGAAAAAGAGGATCTGCAGAGCAACCTATTGGGGTTGGACTCACTGTAAAGCAGATGAAGCGTAGAAAACCATTAGGGTTAGAATATCTTATTGATATTGAACCTATTACTGATAATCAAAAAACTTATTTTGATTCATATAAAGAAGATAAACATCTAGTTGCCTATGGTTGTGCTGGAACTGGTAAAACGTTTATTACTCTTTATAATGCACTTAAAGATGTATTAGATGAAAATAGTCCTTTTGAAAAAATTTATTTGGTTAGATCGTTAGTTGCAACCAGGGAAATTGGTTTTTTACCTGGTACTCATGAAGATAAAGCAGACATTTATCAAATTCCATATAAAAATATGGTGAAGTATATGTTTCAAATGCCCAGTGATGCAGATTTTGAAATGCTTTACGGTAATTTGAAGTCACAAGAAACGATTAAGTTTTGGAGCACTTCTTTTCTTCGTGGAACTACTCTCGATAATGCAATTATTATTGTTGATGAATTTCAAAATCTAACTTTCCACGAACTTGATAGTATAATTACACGAATCGGTGAAAACTCTAAAATTATGTTTTGTGGTGATGCCACTCAGTCTGATTTAACAAAGACTAATGATAAGAATGGTATCTTTGATTTTATAAAAATACTGCAAACTATGCCTTCTGTCGATCTTGTTGAGTTTGATGTTAATGATATTGTAAGATCTGGTTTGGTTAAAGAATATCTTCTTGCAAAACAAGAAACTAATTTATGAATGATGTTATTGTTATAGATAATTTTTATTCAGATCCAGATAGTGTTGTAAATTATGCCTTATCACAAAAATTTTCTTCTGAGGTAGGTTCTAATTGGCCAGGAAAAAGAACTTCAATATTAGATAATAACTCTGATATTTTCACATCTTTTTCAGTTTTATTAAAAAATAAAACTAGTGTTGATGTATTCAATTATGATTTGGAAACTTCATTTCATAAAACATATATTTTTTCTCCTTTTAAAAATTCATCATTAAATAGTGGATTTGTACATACCGATCTTTATAAAAACTATTTTATAGATGGTAAAAAAACTCTTTCTGGTGTTGTTTATTTAAATAAAAAATCCATTAAAAGTTCTGGAACTAGTTTTTATAAATTAAAAAATTATACAAATAACATTTCAGATCCATCAACAAATAAAAAGTTTGCAGATCTTAGAAGAGAATATGACTACTATTTCAATGCATACAAAAATATGCTATACTCTTCTTATATTCCCAAACCAAATCCTGCTATAGACATTATTAAAATAAAAGATAAAGTTGATGAATTATTTGAAAAAACACATGAAATTGATAATGTTTATAATAGATTAATCTTATATAATTCAAATTACTTTCATAGTGCTAGTAATTTATTCTCTAATAACTTTGATCCAAGATTAACACAAGTATTTTTTATGAGTGAAAAATGATTTTTAACCATGTTGATATTGATCTTCCATCTCTTGAAAGAGAAACAATTGATGGAGTAAGATTTTATAAAGTTCCTGATGAAGAAGAACTCCTCCGACTGGTCTCCATTACATCTGTTACCAGTCACAGAAATAGAGAATTTTTTGCTAAGTGGAGAAAACGGGTAGGGGAAGAAAAAGCAGAACGCATCACAAAACGTGCCACAAGTCGTGGTACAGATATGCATACTCTTGTAGAGTATTTTCTAAAGAATGAAGAATTGCCAGAAGTACAACCTATTTCTGACTTTTTATTTAAAATCTCTAAGCAAACTCTTAAAAATATAAATAATATATACACCCTTGAAGGTTCGCTATATAGTAAACAATTAGGGATTGCGGGAACTGTTGATTGTATTGCAGAATACAACGGCGAATTAGCAATAATCGACTTTAAGACATCTGCTAAACCGAAACCACGGGAGTGGATTGATCACTATTTTGTACAGTGCATGGCATATGGTTGTATGCTGTACGAACTGACTGGTATTTCAGTCAAAAAACTTGTAATTATTATGGCTTGCGAAAATGGAGAATGCGTCGTCTATGAAGAACGAGACAAATCAAAGTACATCAAACTTCTCACAGAATATATTGGAGAGTTTGTTAGAGATAAATTGGAATTCTATGGAACAAAATAAAGATCTAAAAAACGTGTTAGAAAACAAGTTTTTAACACCATCAAAATTTGCAATAGAAATTGAAAAAATTGTTGCAAAAGAAAAGATGAATTATATTGATGCAATATGTTTCTATTGTGAGACTAACAATATTGAAGTTGATTCAATTACAAAACTTGTATCAAAACCTCTAAAAGAAAAGTTAAAGTGGGATGCTATTCGTCTCAACTTTATGAAAAAAACATCGAGAGCTAAACTGCCACTATGATCGTGACTCCCTTTGAAACTTACCAACATTATTTGTCACTAAAAAATCACTTCACAAATCCAAAATACGACTTTTTCAAATACGGGGCAAAAACCCGTGCGAGTATTACTTCTTTCAATAAAAGAAAAGACAAGTATTGGTTTGAAAAAACCTCTCGTAAGTATTCTGATCAAGAAATTTTGGATTTTTTAGTATCTAATTTTGCTGCTGCCGATAACCCACAAAACCTATGGATTGGAGAAATTATCAATTCTGGCGAAAGAGTGTACGCCGATTGGATGAAACGTCGTCAGAGTTCAACTTACTTGTTCAAAGAACAAAGCAACGAATTACTATCGAACAACGAATTAGAGAATCTCTTCAATTGTTCCAAGGGTCACCCAATTTTACTAAAAAAATTTCTTGGTGGAGAAATAAGTCTTGAAACATTCGTTATTTTTGAAAAAATTTTTGGTTTTTCAAAAAACTTTGATAAAAAATTAAAAGATCCTGTATGGGAAACCGTAAGTTTAAAATTAAAAAAATATAATCCCTTCATAAATATTGATGTATTCAAATACAAGAAAATTTTGAGAGACCTGGTAGATGAGTGACTTTTTTGAATCTGAAATTATTCAAAAAGAACTTGAAGAGATAAATTATCTTCAAGAAAAAATTTATGGAAGTTTATTGTCTTTTAGTGCAATGTCCCGTGAAGAAAAGTTGGAACATGTCCAAATTCTCACAGACTTGCTAGAAAAGCAGCAAGTGATGTATACTAGGTTATCTCTTTCAGACGACCCTAAAGCGGTAGAAATGAAAGAGAATCTTCGTAAATCAGTTGCTCTGATGGGTTTTCCACCAGAAACTGATATGATTATGCTTTTTGATAGTATGAATGCAACCATCGAGGCACTTAAAAAATACATTGACGCCTAACCGATTTTTTGTTATACTATCCAAGTAAATCCCCCCGAATCCAATTAATCCGAGGTAATCCAAATGTCTTTCGCAGACCTTAAAAAGCAATCCAAACTGGGCTCTTTGACCGCTAAACTGGTTAAAGAAGTCGAAAAAATGAATAATTCCGCTAACCCAGGAGATGAGCGTCTCTGGAAACTGGAATGTGATAAGAGCGGCAACGGTTATGCCGTTATTCGTTTCCTGCCTGCTCCTAACGGCGAAGATCTGCCGTTTGTTAAACTGTACTCCCATGCCTTCCAAGGTCCTGGTGGTTGGTACATTGAGAACTCTCTGACTACGATGGGACAGAAAGATCCTGTGTCTGAGTATAATTCCATGCTTTGGAACAATGGCACTGATGCTGGAAAAGAACTTGCACGTAAGCAGAAGCGTAAACTGACTTACATCGCCAACATTTATGTTGTAAAAGATCCTGCTAATCCTGAAAACGAGGGAAAAGTTTTCTTGTATAAGTTTGGTAAGAAGATCTTTGATAAACTCACTACTGCAATGCAACCTGAGTTTGAAGATGAGGAAGCAATCGATCCGTTCGACTTCTGGCAAGGTGCTAACTTCAAGCTGAAGGCGAAGAACGTTGCTGGTTACCGTAACTATGACTCTTCGGAGTTTGCCCGCTCCAGCGCCCTCCTAGATGATGATGACGCTATGGAAGCAATCTGGAAGAAGCAGTATTCTCTTTCTGAACTTGTTGCTCCCGATCAGTTCAAAACCTATGATGAACTGAAAAAGCGTATGGATTATGTTCTTGGAAATAAGGGAACTCCTAAATTCCAAGATCAGGAGACCCTTGAGGAAGAGGAAGAGTTCCGCCGCCAAAATCGTGGTGAGAGCAATCCTATGCCACAATCAATGAAAGAAGAATTGAATTCATTGAGTGATGGGCGAGACTTTAACAGCTCCGATATCACCAGTTCTTCTACCGAAGATGATGATACACTGAGTTACTTTGCTAAACTGGCAGAGGACTGATGAAAAAAAAGTTCAAGTGGTCATATGAGAGGGTCTGCCTGACCCTCCTGGTTGTGGCAACTTATTATATGCTTATCTTTAAGTAACAGCGGGGGGATTTAAATCCCCCCCTTTTTTATGGAGAGGTAATTCTAATATTTTCTGCTTTAATCAAAGTATCATTCACATATTGTGATGAGTCTTTGTATTTCATCAACTGTCTCAATTCATCTAAAAATTGCTCTAAATATCGAGATCTTAATACTGTAATTTCTCTTTTTTTATCATTTTTCATTACCTCATATTCAAAATTAGTTACAGGTATTGTGATATTTTCAACTCTCTTATATGAGTTGGTATCTGCATCATAATATTGAACATATGATTGTGTTGGTAATGTATCTGTTACTGGTTTTGGTACTTTGTGATTTTGATCTACAATTTCACCAGCAGGGAGAATAATTCTACCTTTCGCATCTTTTACTTCAATAGTTTCATAATATTTGACATCATTTAAAGTGTCACCATATAAATCATATGCATATGCTTCAAGATTACTATTTGATAAAGGCCATTCATTCCTAACATTTAGTATATTGGCAGATATTAAAACAACCCAATCTAAAGTGGAATCTTTATACAATTCGTTTGCAACTTGATCGGGGCGTGTATCTTCTACTATTGTATATTTTTCAAAAGCATTATAAATTTTTTCAAAATCACTACGAATTTTTACTCTTCTAAAGAGATTTTTAGCTCTAACAAACTCTAGTGTTGATGTTCTATCAACTAATGGTGATTGGTAATCTAGTTCTGGAAGTTCTCTGAAATAACCCATATCAGTATCCTACTCCTAAAAGACTATCAGTATAATCTTCTGCATAAACTGGTACAACTTCTTGAAAACTTAAATCAAGTTGCATAGAAACAGGAGTTCCGTCATGATATGTTGCATAAACATTTTCACCAGTATAATTAACTGCCATATTTTTTAGAGCACATTCTTTGAATGATGGTAGAAATGGGTGTTTAGTATTCCCCTTTCTATATTGCAGATCAAAGTAACCAGGAGTCTTAATAAATGTACCAGGGTCCTTTTCTTTACTATTATTCTTAGCACTCATATGCACTTTAAGTGTTCTAATTATTTTTTTAATATTATCTCTGTCCTCTTCATTTCTCGGTGTTAACTTGAATGAAAAGTTAAACTCTCTTAAAGTAACACCGTTGAACAATAATCTATTATTTTGATTTACGATTTGACCATAACTACGTGCCAGAATTTGATCTAGGGTAACATTACCACCAAGAACATTTACTGCTTCTGCAGATAATTGAGTTTTTCCTAATGTTATTATCTTATCCAAATCCAAAGAACCACGAATCGTTCCCAATTTCCCTTTAACTTCTTCTAATGATCCTTCGAGATTAAATAGGTCAATATCCATTAGTGCCCCTCCTGCAGCGACTCCTGCAGCAGTAAGATTATTCATCTTACTTTCACCCCAAGATACCGCATTGGAATCTTGCAAATTTGATGGCATTGGTAAGTATATGACTGAACCAATCTGTATGGATTCTTTTTTAGAATAATCAAGCAATCCAGTAACGGTAAAATTTGTGTTACCAATTCCAGATGCATCTGGATTTACATATTCCTTAAGTGTAATACTAAAATAATCAGTTTCCTTCTCAATTGCCATATCAGAAGGATACCTTATTGATTGTTCTGCCATTATCCTTTTTTAACTATTTAGACGAAAGTTTCCAAAAGGTATGGTTTGTAAATCTTTTATCTCAGATTGATAGACTTCATATATTTCCCCTACTATCTCATCCCAAGTATATTGTCTAACTTTTCCCCAATGAAAGTTTATACCTCTGAACCCCCATGAAAAAACATCTGAAACGGCAACAAATGGATTTTGATCATATTTTATGTTTGGTGTTTTAGGATTGTAAACAAAAATGTAGTATTTTCCAGAATCAGGAACTTTTCCACTTTCATTTAAAACATTCATTAATTCAATCATTAAATCATCTGGATGTTCAGTACCGACGATACTATCAGTTACTGATCTAAGACGATTTACATTAAAATCAGTATCAGTATTTTCTGCTGCTCTTTGCCTTAGTGTTTTTCTTGGCATTTTAGATACCTAGTTCGTCTTCTGTGATAATTTTAAATTTCCATCGACGATCTTCACAAAATTCTTGAGCAACTTTCCATTTTGCTTGATTTTTTGCCCATTCAGTAACTTCATATATGTAACCTTTAGTTTTTGTTTTTTTAACTTTAGGTTCAATAGTTTGTTTTTTGGGTTTTATTTCAATCAAATACTTTTGAATCTGTCCATTATTTTCTACAACTTTAATATAAAAATCTGGAAAGTAACGATGAATTCTGTTATCTAACGGTGATCTATAAGGAAGTGCAAGTTCTTCACTACCCCATTCTAATATTCTTTCATTTTTATCACAATAAACCATAAACTTTCTTTCCCATAATGATCTATAAACTATATTTGTAGGATCACCCTTGTATTTCTTGGGATAAGAAGGTTTGTATTTTCCTTTGTATGCCATCTAAATAGTTCATAACATAGCGTATAAAAGTATTTAGAAATGAAAGTTCCAGAGATTGGCACTGTAAATATGAGTATGTTGCCAACGTTTTTGAATTTATCGAGAACAAATCTATACGAAGTTTTTATTGGAAATTCTTGGGCTTCACCATCAACTACAACATCATTTTTAAAGTTTCTTAGTGATGGTACTCAATATGGATCTATCAATTTCAATGAAGATTTTGGTAGAGGTATAGGTCTTCTTTGTACTAATGCAACTTTACCAGCATCTTCATATGCAACTGCAGAAGTAAAAGATAATTTCATTGGTGTTGGGCAAGAATTTGCACATACTAGAATTAATACTGATATTGACTTCACATTTTATATTGATAGACAATATAAAGTATTAGGATTTTTTGAAGCATGGATGGATTTTATTTCTGGTGGCGCTGGTGGAGACATGCCACAACAAAACTCAGATCAATCAGCATCAGTTGGTTATTATAGAAGATATAACTACCCAAAGTATTATAAAACTAACGGAATTTACATCAAAAAGTTTGAAGCAGACTATGCAAAAGGTGGTGCAACAAACATATCATATCAGTTAGTTAATGCTTTTCCTAAGTCTATGGCTTCAATACCAGTTGCATATGGTGGTTCTGAAATTATGAAAATAACAGTTACTCTAAACTATGATAGATACATTGTACGTAGGGAGTTTGCAACCGAATCAATTGATTTGAACGGCAATATTGCATAACACCCTATAAATAAAAACACATGAATTGTATAGAAAATTATGCCTTTACCTAAGATTAATACGCCATTGTATGAGATGGAAATTCCATCTTCTGGTAAAAAGATTAAGTATAGACCTTTTCTTGTTAGAGAAGAAAAGATTCTAATCATGGCATTAGAATCTGAAGATATGAAACAAATTACCAATGCTATTGTACAAATCTTAGGAGATTGTATTAGCACAAGAGGTGTTAAGATAAAAGACTTATCAACTTTTGATATTGAATATATTTTCCTCAATGTTAGAGCAAAATCTGTTGGTGAATCAGTTGAAGTAAGTGTTATCTGCCCAGATGATGAAGAAACTCAAGTTAAAACATCTATTGATATAGATAGCATTTCAGTTCAGAGAAATCCTGACCATGAACAGATTATTAGGTTGGATGATGAACTTTCAATGAAGATGAAGTATCCTTCCTTGGATCAGTTTGTTGAGAATAATTTTGAATATAATACGGATGATGATAATGTTGACAAATCATTAGACATGATTGTCTCATGTATCGATATGGTATATAATAAAGAAGAGTCTTGGTCTGCAAAAGATTGTACTAAGAAAGAGTTGAAGGATTTTGTAGATCAAATGAACACCAGGCAGTTGAAAGAGGTTGAAAACTTCTTTATAACTATGCCTAAATTGATGCATATTGTTAATGTTACAAATCCGAAAACCAAAGTTGAATCTGAAGTCGTTCTTGAGGGCCTTGCAAGTTTTTTCACCTGAGTATGGCTCATACTAATCTTGAGTCATATTACCGTGTTAATTTTGCCTTGATGCAGCATCATAAATATAGCTTGACGGAGTTGGAAAATATGATTCCCTTTGAAAGGGAAATCTATGTTTCGCTTTTACAACAGCATGTTGAAGAAGAAAATCTAAAAGCACAACAAAGTGGAAATTAACCAAATCTATAGAGCACCATCTCTTCCCAAAATTAGTAGAAGAAATATAAATTCTTCTTTAAATCGTGGTGCTTTAGGATCTGGTATAAGTCTTAAAAAAAGTAGTTTTAGTTTTAAAAAACTAACACCAAAAATTACACCTAGTAAATTAGTTTCTGAAAAGAGTGAAAATCAAGAATCACGTGGTATAGTTAAATATATTCAGTCTAATTTAAATATATTTAAAGTTTTAGAAGAATCTAATAAGTTACTTTCTCAAATTAGAGAGCAGTTAAGTTTAGATTATGATGAAAGGATAAAGGAAAGAAATGAAAATTTAAGACTATCGAAAAAAAGGATAGCAAAAAATAAAATTAATGAAAAAGAAAAGAGGATAGAAAGTCGGGGTAAATCTTTAATTGGTAGTGCATTAAATACTGTAATAGCACCTGCTAAAAGTATATTCCAAAGAATTTTAGATTTTCTTTCTATAATAATAACTGGTATAGTACTCAATACTGCCTTTAAATGGTTATCTGAGAAAGAAAACCAAGAAAAATTACAGCAGTTCTTTAATTTCTTAAAAGATTACTGGAAAGAATTACTAGTAGTTTTTGGTGCAGTAAAATTACTTGGATTAGTTAAAAAATTATACAAAATTGGAAGAGGTCTTAGATCTCTCTTTGAAAATAGACTTAAAACACCTAGGGTTCAACCACCAAAATTCCCTTTAGAAGATCTTTGTGCAAAGCTTCCAAACTGTATCAAAGAACCATCTCCAGAACTGTCATCTGCGTTGGAAGCGCAAATGCAGGCAGCAATTAGTAAAACAGATTATAAACCTATTTTTACAGGTATTTTTAATGGACTTCTGGGTTTGGGAGCTATTGAAATATTAAAACAACTTATAGAGATTAGTAATCCATTAACTGCACTTGCCAAAGCTTCTGAATCTAGTGCTTCGGCTTCACCACTAAAACCTAAAGAGACGCCACCGATAGAAGAAGTAACAAAATCCGAACCTACACCATTAGAAATAATAAGAAGAAAGGCAATACCAGTAGGAGTTCAAGAATATGTTAATCCTTTACTTAAAAAATATTACAATGATCGTACTATTTTTGGACAAACAAAAACACAAAGTGTTCAAACTCCAATGGGTCAATTGATCGTTGAACCAACATCAAAAAATATATTCACTGGGGATGACACACCCAAATTCAGATTTATAAGCAAAGAAGAACAGGATTATAAAGCTCAACAAACTCAGTTGATGTTAGATAATCCGTGGATTAAAACCTTCTTCGGAGCTCAAACTGCATTAGATTATGCAGGTATGATTATGGCTGGAAGACCTGGAAGGGGAGTGAGACCGAAATCTCCTTTTACAAGTCTTAGATCTGCCAACCTAAGCAAATTTAAAGTTGCTGTTAGAAATCGTTTAGGGCAATTAAAACTTAAACTACCAGATCGTCAGGCAGATAGAGTAGTCATAGCAGCTGAAAAAGAAGTACAATCTCCAGCATTTCATAGAGCTCTCTTACAACAAAGAGCAAAAGAAGGTAGATTGGTAGTAGATGAAAATGTTGTTCTTGATGAGGTATTAAAACGTCTCATACAGAGAGAATTATCTGGAACATCTGGTGGAAATCTTTTTGTTGGAGCACCTAAAGAAGTCAGACAACAGTTAGAGAGAATATATGCAAATAGTCCATCTGAAAAAGTAAATGTTCAACCAGAAACCCAATTTAGAAGTATGGGTGGAACAGTATTTGGTTCAGGATCTCAAACAGTTGATAGTGTTCCTGCAATGCTTGCTCCTGGAGAAGAAGTTATTCGTTCATCAGCAGCAAATCCTTTCCGCCCACTTTTAAAGGATATTAATGATAATGCTGGAAGATTGTGGAAACAATTTACTGAAGCAACTATCAACCAAGAAAAAATTAATGCAGTAACTAGAAGATCAAACAGGGTATTTAAAGATTTAATTACTGAATTTACTGAATTGTTTGATGAAGAGAAGCGAGAAATTTCTAAGAAAAATAGAAAGGAAAGAGCAAAAACAAATCCACCAAGTGGTGATCCACCAAGTGGTGGTGGATCACCAGGATTAAAATCTAAAATTACTAGACCGAAAAGATCTAGACCTAAAAAAATGTCTGGACCAAGTATTCCAGCACCAAAATTTGTAAGTCAAAATAAACAATCACCATCAAGATCTCATTTTTCATCAGTTAATAATAGTATAAGACAACCCGTAACTAATAATATTGCTAAACCAGTAACAAATGTAAAAAATATTGTACAATCTCCTACAAGTACAACTGTCGTTCCATTTGTTATTGAAAAAGAAACTGGTTCTCCATCTGTTAATGTTGTTAATCTTGCGCCCAAGGTTTTAGATCTTTCTAAAAAATCTACACCAAAACCAAGGACTACACAATCAGATGCTACATCTCCAATTCCTTCTATATCACCATTTGATTCTAATAATGACTTTAATTATACAGTCCCAGAAACTTTAGGTATCTTGGTGTAATATGGAAAGTACAAAGAGCGTAAAAAAATTAAAATTTAATATTCTTAATATAAATTCTTTGATTTTTTCAAAAAGAAAAAAAATATCGAAAATAAAAAAGGATGAAAAAAGATTTAATTTTATTCTTTTAGGTAAATCAAAACGTAAGAAAAAGGAAAACAAAATAGAAGCGGGAGCACAAAAGTCTGCATTGACTAATATTGCTACAAGATTGGTAGCAAAACCAAAGAGTATGATTGATAAGTTCAAAGAAGTTTTTGGTGTTATTATACTTGGTGTTTTAGTAAATAATTTACCAACCCTTTTAAGGGGGTTACAGACTGCATTTACTACAATAAAGAAATTTTTTGAAGATAATCCTTGGTTAGGTCCAGCTATTGCAACAATATTTGATATTGTTGTAAAAGGAATGAAAGGAATACTTGATTTAACAAAAGTTTTATTACCAATAATCGGTGGATCATTCCAAGCAGGACTTGATACGATTAGAGAAGCTGGAAAACTTATTAATGAAACTGATAAGATGTTAAAAGGATTAGATTTTGATATCTTTAATTTAATTAAAAATCCTGATGAAGATGATAAGATTAAACAAGAATTGGCAGAGATAGAAGGAAAGTATTATTCAAGCACGACTAAGAAAGTATATGGTAGTTATTCTGAAGCACTTAAAGATCCTGCAGTAAAAGCTGTTGCTATTAAACCAGTAAAGGTAAAAGCACAACAAAAAATAAAAGCATCGGCTCCTGGTTACGATTCAAACACTGGAACTGTCTTCCTAAAAGATAAGAGTAAAGTAATCATGGCTCCTTTTCAGGGGAAAATGGGAGTTATGTCTCCTGGAGATAAGACTGGTACTGCAACCACAGCACCAGAATCTTGGCAGGGAATTGGTGAAGAGAAAGTATGGGATGCAAACGTAGAAAGATATGAATCTCAGCGTGCATACAATGATATACAAAAACTTTCAACTGGAGGAACAGTTACTGGTCAGAAAATGACAGTTTCTGGTGGATTAACTGGGAAAGCTAAAAGGGCAATCACATCTGTAAATTATTTTTCAAAATTAAAAACAAATACTGAAGAATCTAGTAATATATCGAAAGAATATGAAGAAAATAATTCATTATTTAAGACTTTCATGCAGTCTTACAAATCTTTATTGAAACTAAAATATCCTAGAGAGAAAAGACCAGTAGGACGTTTACCATCCGATTACAAAGCGACTGAGCAACAGGCGTTTAAAGAGGAGGAATTGTGGAATAGAAAGAGGACTATTATTAGTCAAGATGCAACCGATGAACCTGGATATGAGATTACAGGTCCCAATCCTAATATGATTGCATTATTTGATGGTAAAGTTATACCACGTGGAATTGCTAATGATCCAGCAGACCCTGGATGGGACAAAGATCCTAGTAAAAAACGTGGATACGGAAATCATGTAATTATACGAAGTGAAGATCCAAATAATCCAGGAACTTATTTTGATGCACTATATGCCCATTTTCCTACAGGAGAACTGAAAGTTAAAGATGGGGATACTATTACTGCGGGACAAGTTTTAGGTAGAAAAGCAACAAGACAAGAATATCTAGATAAACCAAGAGAAGTTGGTAGTGGGACTGGACCACACCAGAGCGTTGATTTTTTCAAGGAAGGTGGACCTTATACTACTAAAGCAGGTGCATATCCTGGTTGGGCACGATTAAGACCATTAATAACAACTCAATTATTAGGTGGAGGTGGTCCTGGTCCTAATCAATTGAAACAAGGTGATATTATTGCTACTAATGCAAAAACATCTTATTATGATCCATCTTTGGGTGGAATTAATGCAAGTGGATATAAAACACCAGATGGATTACCAGCAACTTCTTCTGGTGAAGGTTATCGACCAGAATTATTTACTGCTGCAGCATTCCCAGAATTTTTGGCAAAACTTCCAAAATCTATGACTTATAGAGCAGATCCCAGATATATGCCTGGTGGTAGAACTTTATCTAGGGGTCAGGCTTTCAATGTTATCGTGACAAATACTAGAACAAATAAAACTGCAGTTGTACGTGTAAATGATGCAGGTTCTGGAGTACCAGGACACTCTAAAAATCATATGTTAGATTTTAGTGTTGCCACAAAAGATTATCTTGGAACTGGTGATGGCAATTACACTATTAAAATGGGATCACCAACGATGAAACCAGGTCCATATAAATTAGAACCACCAAAACCAAAAACCAATTTACAGATAAGTGAAAATATCAAAAAAATGATATTAAGTATTGGAAAGGGTAATAATATGATATTTGGACAAGAAAATATAAATGTTGAAATAGATAGTAGTGGTAAACTCATAATCAAAGATACTAGAGGTGCATTTGGAACTGGATTATTTCCAACTGAATATGAAACCACCAATGAAAAAAATAAAAAACTTTTGTTAAAAATTGAAAAATTGTTGGAACAGAGAATAAAAAACAATCAACAGATAAGACCACAGCAAGGAATATCACCAGCTACTCCTGGATATGGTGGTGGTGATTCTGCATCAATAACTATATTGAAAGAAACAACCGTAGCTGTGGTTTCTGGTCCAACTGAAATTGTTGAAGTTCCTGTACAACAAGTTGTTCCATTTGTTATCACACCAAAGTCAGGATCTGGATTACGTAATAGATCCCTAATCTCTTAAAGACATGCCATATAGTAATTCATCCCACTACAAACAAATATTAATTGGAAGACCAAAAGATAATACGGTAGTTCCTATTGAAGCAAAAACATTGGGATTTAAGTATTATGAAAGTATTTTTTCTCCAATACTTACAGCATCATTAACATATTATGATGTTGGAGATCTTGTAAGAGCAAGTTCTAATGTTGATGTTCAAACAAGACTTGGAACACTACGAGATAGTTTACCAATTATTGGTAAGGGACAAGAATCTGTACAATTTTTTATTGAGAATGAATCTGGATTTTTAGATTTTAGGACAACTCCATTTAGAGTTTCAAATCCAACTCCGATTTCTCAAGACAGTCAATCTGAAACTGTTACTTTAAGTTTACTTTCAGAGTCTTCAGTTATAAACGGAACTCACAAAAGTTTTAAGAGTTATCATAATACTATTTCTAGTTCTATTGAAAAAATATTAACAGATGAGTTGGGATTTCCAACAGAAAAAGTTTTTATAGATCAAACAAGTAATAGTGATTCTTTTCGTATGAATGGTAACAGACCATTTGATATTATTACTTCCATGGCGAAAAAATCTGTCTCTAGTACGGGTGGACCTGGATATTTTTTCTGGGAGACTCAAGATGGCATGAACTACAAATCAATTGATAGTATCATTCAATCAGATCCTGTTGCAACTTACACGCACACAGATGTAATGTTCAATACTGATGATAGAAAAAATGATTTTAAGATATTAAAAGAACCTGTTTATCATAATAATAGTAATGTTTTGAGTAATATGTACTCTGGTATTTCTATGATAAAGGAAGCATCTTTTGATATGAGTACTTTTGGATATGTTGAAAAACAAGTACCATTAGCATCTTATGGACATAGTACTCTTGGAAATAATATAGATTTTCAAGCTTTATATGATGATGAAGATAAAACTAATGTTAATTTTTCAAGAACTGTGTTTTCACTTGCAGATTCTGGATTCACTAATCCTGGAATAAGTTCATCTATTGTGAATGATAAAAAATTCTACCTATCAAGATCAATACAGAGATATAATTTATTAATGTCACACGTGATTGATATAATAGTTCCATGTAATTTAGCATTACATGCTGGTGATGTTATAAATTGTATTTTTCAGAAAATTTCTTTTGATAGTAAACATAAAGGTACCAAAAGTGAATTAAATAGTGGTAAATATATTATAACTCATTTATGCCATGATTTTAGACCTAGATCTTCATATACTTCTTTAAGAATAGTTCGGGACACACCTGGAATATATACAAATACGGAGACAACTTCTAATGTCATTTAATCCAGATTTTGTTGGAAAAGCACCATTAAAATGGTTCATAGGTCAAGTTCCCTTGGGACAAACAATTAATATTGAAAATCCTAAAGGGTGGGGTGATCGTGTTAAAGTTAGGATATTGGGTTATCACCCATCATTAGGTTCTGAACTTTCTGATGATGGGTTGGAATGGGCAGTGATCATGAGATCAACTAGTCATGGATCTCTAAATAGAAAGAGTGTTGGAATAACTGGTGGTGAATGGGTTGTCGGAGTATTTTTAAATGATGATCCAGAAAAACTATTACCTTTGATAGTAGGAGTTTTGGGGAGAAGTGATCCATCATACGAAATAACTGAAAGTGATCAAACATCGAAAAAAAGTGCAGAATTTAAAAAGACTAAAAATTGGTATAAAAGTGTGCAACCAGCTCTGTATCATATGATTAGTGGAAAAAAACCTGGTGAAAAAAGAGAGCAAACACCATTTCGTACAAGTAGGAGTTTTTTTAGAAAATAATGGCAAAAAGTAGAATACCAACAGATTATCTTAATAATGATTTAACAGGTAATTCTGTAAAAATTCCTAATAATGAAAAAATCAATATAATACAAGAAAATGGGTACTTTGATCCGAGTAAATTACCTGTATGTAGAACTTTAGCTCTTGATTCATATAGAGAGTTATGTGAGCTTCCACATGTTAAAGCTGCTCCATGTGGAAAAAATAATGCAGCAAATATATATGTTTCACTAAAAAAGTTTTTTATTTTTCTTAGAGGGTTGAAGAAATATGGAGATAAGTATATTAATGGAACTATAAAGGCAGTATCTAATTTACAAAGCGAAATAAGAGCAACAATATCAGAAATAGTTGGAGTTCTTAAGGGCATTACTCAAAGATCTAGAGAATGGGTTCTTAGAAAGATCAAGTCTGGTATTGATTATTTAATTTACTTAACAAATCCTCCACAAACCAAAGAAACGACCAAGTCAAAACTGGCAATTACACTTGATAAAGTATTTTGTAAATTTGATGATATTATTGATGGATTATTTAATTTAGTTGGAGATTTTTTATATTCATTTATAGGAAAAGTTATAAACGTTCCTTTTTGTTCTGTTGAAAATTATGTTAATGCAATATTAAATAAACTTCTTAATGATATCGATAGAGCAATGAAACCTTTTTTTGATTCAATCAATAAGGAACTTGCTCCAGTATCAAGAGTTATGGGGTCTGTTTATCAGGCGATTAATTTTATATTGGGATTTGAAGGATTTTTATGTGAACAACCAGAGTGTAATGAAGAATTAAAAGAATTTGCAGCTGGACCATTTGGTGGACCACAAAATACTAAAACTGATAATTGGTATAACTTTAGTTTTAGTGAAGGTATCTCTAAATCTGTTAATGGGTGGATGGATGACTTCTTTGGAGAAGGTGATCCAGAAAATCAGGGTGGATATGTTTCTCCAGGTGGTTGTTATAGTGGTTCTTTTGAATGTGGTGTTCAGGTTGAATTTTTTGGTGGAGGTGGAGCACAAGCTGTAGGTGGAGCTGTTGTTAATGCCATTGGAGAAATTGTTGGTGTTAATATGTTCTATCCAGGAAATGAATATGAATCAACTCCATTTATGTCCTTTGTAGATCCTGGTGGATGTGGTGTTGGTGGAAATGGATATCCAATTTTGGAAGGTGGTGAAGTAACTGATGTTGTAATTACAAATCCAGGAATTGGATATACTAATCAAATTAGACCTCAACCAGTAATTAGAAGTTTAGAATCTGTTCCAAGAGATGTTGAAGTTAATAATACAGTAACTATTAGATGGGAAACATCAAATGCGGATAAAGTAAGATTAAATGTTCAAGGTCTTGGAGATTTACCTGCTAATGGAAGTCGTACAATAAACATATCAGAAGATGATGTTAATTTTCCTGCTGGTTCCAATGAAACTGAAAAAATATATCAACTTACAGCGATAAAAACTTTTTCTGATCATCCACAGAATGAAACTAAAAATGATATCTCAGTTAGGGTATTTAAAAATGATGTTCCAGGAGATCCTGGAGATCCTATCAATACAGATCCACCGTCAATAGACTCATTTGCGGCAGAACCAGAAGATTCTGTTGTAGGAAACACAGTTAAGTTTATTTGGAGTACTAGTAATGCAACTCAAGTTTCTTTAGGTAGTTATAATCAACAGTCTGATACATCTGAAACAATATACAGTGGATTAGTTCCTAATGGATCAGCATCTTTAGTTATTCCACTTGATACCGAATTTGCTGAAGGTGAAACAACCAAAGAATTGTATTATATTCTTACCGCATTAAATACAAAAGCTTTATCTATTGAAAATACTGCTGTTGAAGTAATTCAAATTATCGTATCAAAATTAGAAGATCCTACAGTTCCCGAGGATCCTACAGATCCACCAGATCCCCCAGGTTCCGATGATCCTGAGGATGTAACTGGTGTACCAGGTACCGATCCAGACCCAGATCCAGACCCCGATCCAGATCCAGACCCCGATCCAGACCCCGATCCAGATCCAGACCCCGATCCAGATGTTGAAGATCCTACTGGTGATCCAGACCCAGATCCAAATCCAGACCCAAATCCAGACCCAGATCCAGATAATGATCCAACTGGTGATCCAAATAATCCAATTCCATCTGGTGGTGGTGGAAGTAATGAAGTACCAACTGGTAGTACAACCAGTACTTCACCTACAGGTGGCGGTGGAACGGGTGAACCATCTGGTGGTGATGATGATGGTGAAACTGATTCCAATCAAGACGGAGATGGTAGAGATCAGAATATAATAAATCTACCAGGATTAATTGCATCGATTGATGATGATCCTGATGAAGATCAAGTTCCTGAAGATTCGTCACAAGTAGTTTCTGAAATCAGTAGAATTATAATTGTTAGCACTGGAACTGGATATGATGAAGAAGATACCGTTGAAGTAGATGGAGATCTTGAAGATCAACCAGAGTTTGAACTTGAAGTTTCTCCAGATGGTGAAATAGTTGATATTAGAATTGTATCATCACCAAGAGGATACACAGTTCTCCCAGATATTACAATAAATAGTAGAAATGGAGTAGGAGCTAAGTTTAGAACAGTGCTTAAATTCACACCCATTTCTGCTCTTGAACAGGAAGAATTGGATGCTATTGGTACAGATAAATTGTTAACCGTAATTGATTGTATTTCAAGATGACAACACCACCATCAAATCCAGCACCAGATTATACAATTGCAAATAATCCACATGCTTATGTTCATTGTGGTCCCATAGGACCAGGATCACAGGATGATGGTAGAGATTTTTGTATTATTACATCAACAAATAATCACTGTGTTTATCATAAAGATGGATCTAAAGTTGAACATATACAAGACGCATGGCACGAAGTTTCTGGTCATAGTATAGATGGAACAAAAAAAGAAGCTATTGCAAGATCTATCGTTGCCAAAAACGGTGATTTAATTATTAATGCTGAAAGAGGAAATATACATCTTAAAGCAAAAAATATTCATATCGAAACAACAGGTGAAAAAAATCAAGGAAATTTTTTAGTATCTTCAAATGGGCATGTAATCATAGCTTCAACAAAGGAAGTGCGTATTGCTGCATCTAGATTATGTCTAAATGGAACTAGTGGAGTAAATATAGTTACAGAAAACTTTGTAAATGTAATGGGATTATTAGAACAATTTCCTCCTCAATCAATGACAAAATCGATTACATCATTACTTCAAGGAAATTGGGAATCTTTGTTAAAGGGTCTATCCCAGTCATGTGGATCTACAGGAACAGTAAAATAAAATAATATATTATGTCATCAGCAAATTTTTCGGATATTTCGACAAGTTATTTAGAAGTTAAAGCACCAGTTGTTGGCGCTGCATTAAACATACCACAAGCATTCATCCCACCAGGAAGTGCAAACATATATCAATGTTTTGTCGGTTCTGGTATGAATAAAATTGTTAATGCAGCACTTAATGTGATGTCTAACACCACAAATCCAATAGCTGTTGAAGTTGTAGGACCATCTAATTTAACAGGTGTAGTTACTATTGTTGGCGCTACATCCGTAAATGGTGCTACTAGAATTGAGGGTCCTACCCTAGATGTAGTTTCAGTCACAACAACCGTTAAAAGTACAAAAACTGCAATAGCTGGAACTAAGGGACTTACTTTAACTGGTAATAGTGTTCTTATGAATGGTAGTGGTAAAGTTGATATATCTGCACCTACTATCAATTTGAATGGTGCTGTTCTTGTTGCTGGAGTTGGTAATCTTCCATTAGCTTTAAATAGTAAAAAAACCTTTGATATAAAGCACCCCAATAAACCAAATTATAGGTTAAGACATGCATGTGTTGAGGGTCCAGAAGCTGCAATATACGTTCGAGGAAAGTTGTTAAATAGTAATGTAATTACTCTCCCCGATTATTGGGATGGTTTAGTTGACAAAGAGTCTATCACAGTAAATCTTACTCAAATAGGGCATAGTCAAGATCTTTATGTTGAAAAAATTGAATGGGGTAAAAATATTATTGTAAAATCTGGAAATGGAACAACAATTAATTGTCATTATCAAGTTTGGGCTGATAGATTGGGTAAAATGATAATAGAGTACGAAGGTACCACACCAGATGATTACCCAGGTGATAATTCGGAATATTCAATCGCTGGTTGGACATACGACAAGAAATAAAACATGGCAAGAATTAATATCTACAGTACAAATCAACCGCCTGAGCAACTATCTCTTTTAGAGATAGATGATCTTAAGGTTGGAACAGGTGTTACCGTATATGGTAATACTGGTATTGTTAGTGCAGTTAGTGTCTATGCTCAAAATTATTATGGTGATGGATCTAACTTAGAGAACGTTGGTATAGAAGTTAGTGCAATTGATACATTAACTATAGACCCTGAAACTGGGAATGGTGTAATTAGTAATCAGATTACAAATGTAAAAGCAATACGTTTTGATACTGATTCTGGATTTGCAGTATCTGATTTGGGTGATGGTGCTGTACAAATTGCCCTTAATAGTACGTTTAAATATTGGGAAGTTGATGGGCAAGATACATTAGAAGCCGAAGGTCTTGATACTGTAAAAATAGTAGCTGGTGTTGGTATTGCACTTACAACACAAAACATTGATGGTGATAAAAGATTAACGATTACTGGAACCGTAGGTGCTCAAGGTCTCCAAGGTACTTTAAGTAATTTTCAAGGAACACAAGGATTACAGGGATTACAAGGACATCAGGGATTACAGGGAAATCAAGGATTACAAGGTAATCAAGGAACACAGGGAAATCAAGGACTACAAGGTGTACTTGGTAATTTTCAAGGAACCCAAGGACTCCAAGGTGCTCAAGGTTTACAAGGTTCTCAGGGGTCACAAGGATTTCAAGGACTCCAAGGTGCTCAAGGACTCCAAGGTGCTCAGGGTGTACTTAGCAATTTCCAAGGACTTCAAGGTTCAAAAGGATCTCAAGGCGCACAAGGATTCCAAGGTGTTCAGGGTTTAATTGGTGAGCAAGGTAATAAAGGTGATAGTGGTGGAACAATATGGAGATTTAATACTTCTACAACACAGGGAGATCCTGGTAATGGATACTTTAGATTTGATAATAATACTCCAGCAGATATAACAAAAATATACATTGATAATATTGATAGTGTAGGTAAGAATCAAACTGCATGGTTTGATGATTGGGAAATTTTAGGATCAAAACCAACTGTAGGATATTTGCATTTACAATCTTCTTCCCCAGACGGAACTATTTCTTATATTTTTGAAGTTACTGATGTAAATGCTGGTACTCAGGGTGCTTTTAATACTTATTATACACTTACTGTCAATCTTTTAACAGATACTACTAGTACAATAGGTGCAAATACAAAGATTGCATTTTTCTTCGCTCCTATTGGAAGGCAAGGTGTTCAAGGTTTACAAGGTTTACAAGGATTCCAAGGTGTCCAGAGTGCTCAAGGTCTTCAAGGACTTCAAGGACTTCAGGGTCCTTTAAGTAATTTTCAAGGAACTCAAGGATTACAAGGTTTACAAGGTGTCCAGAGTGCTCAAGGTCTTCAAGGACTTCAAGGACTTCAAGGTGTAATTAGCAATTTTCAAGGAACTCAAGGATTACAAGGTAATCAAGGAACACAGGGAAATCAAGGACTACAAGGTGTAGTTGGTAATTTCCAAGGAACTCAAGGTTTACAAGGTGTACAATCTAATCAAGGAACTCAGGGACTCCAAGGAGTTCAAGGACTCCAAGGACTTCAAGGACTTCAGGGTCCTTTAAGTAATTTTCAAGGAACTCAGGGTGTTGTTGGATTTCCTAATGGTGTACCTTATGAATTTGATAGTGAAACTCAGAGACCACTTGATCCAGGTGGAATTAGTAATATTTTATATCGAGTCGCAAATGGAACACTAAAATTTAATAATCTTTCAATTGCATCAGTTAATAGAATTTTTATTTCGGTACAAGATTATTATGGAGTATCAAGATCTAATTGGATTAACGGGTGGGATGATCCTTCATTCACAAACACTATAAAAGGATCTTTAACTATTTCATCAGCGGAAACTAACAATCCTGGAGCTGTTATATTTTATGTTACTCAAGTTGAAGATGTAACAATAAATGGATTTTCTGGTAGTCATAGATTCTTAGAGGTTTATGTTACTTATCTTTCTGGTTCTTCTAGTTTTGATGATACAGAGAGATTATCTATCTCATTTAACCCTACTGGTGTTCAAGGTCTTCAGGGTGTTCAAGGTCCTTTAAGTAATTTTCAAGGAACACAAGGATTACAGGGATTACAAGGACATCAGGGTGTTCAAGGATTACAAGGACTTCAAGGTAATCTAAGTAATTTCCAAGGAACACAGGGAAATCAGGGTGTTCAAGGATTACAAGGACTTCAAGGATTACAAGGACTTCAAGGTTTACAGGGTTTCCAAGGCACTCAAGGATGTCAAGGATTTCAAGGACTTCAAGGTTTACAGGGAATGCAAGGACTTCAGGGTCCTTTAAGTAATTTTCAAGGTGTTCAAGGATCTCAAGGATTCCAAGGTCTCCAAGGATTACAAGGTTTACAAGGTGTCCAGAGTGCTCAAGGTCTTCAAGGTCTTCAGGGTCTTCAAGGTCTTCAGGGTCTTCAAGGTAATATAAGTAATTTCCAAGGTACACAAGGAATGCAAGGACTTCAGGGTCCTTTAAGTAATTTTCAAGGTGTTCAAGGATCTCAAGGATTCCAAGGTGTTCAAGGTCCTTTAAGTAATTTTCAAGGAACTCAAGGTCTCCAAGGTCTCCAAGGATTACAAGGTATACAAGGTAATCAAGGAACTCAAGGTGTCCAAGGTCTCCAAGGATTACAGGGATTACAAGGTAATCAAGGTACTCAAGGACTTCAAGGTTTACAGGGATTACAGGGATTACAAGGACTTCAAGGATTACAAGGACTTCAAGGTTTACAGGGATTACAAGGTTTACAGGGATTACAAGGTGTAATTGGCAATTTTCAAGGTACTCAAGGACTACAAGGAAATCAGGGTGTTCAAGGTCTTCAAGGTTTACAGGGAGTTCAATCTACACAAGGAACACAGGGTCTTCAGGGACCTCAGGGTGTTCAAGGTACTCAAGGTACTCAGGGTGTTCAAGGTGTTCAAGGTGTTCAAGGATTACAAGGAAATCAGGGTACCCAAGGTCTCCAAGGTTTACAGGGTGTAAGATCGAATTTCCAAGGAACTCAAGGCACTCAAGGTTTACAGGGACCCCAAGGTACTCAGGGTTTACAAGGAGTTCAAGGAACTCAAGGTTTACAGGGACATCAAGGAACGCAAGGTTTACAGGGAGTTCAGGGAACACAAGGACTCCAAGGTATTCAAGGACTCCAGGGAACGCAAGGTACTCAAGGTTTACAAGGAACACAGGGGACACAGGGATTCCAGGGAGTTCAGGGCACTCAAGGATTACAAGGAGTTCAAGGAATCCAAGGTACTCAAGGACTTCAAGGATTGCAAGGTCCTAAGGGAATAACACAATTTGAAGTTGATGATACCGATGAAGATGTAGTTCTTTATCCAGTGATGACCAACGTTACTGTTGGATCAACTGAAGTGATAGAGGTATCTAGTGAAAAATTAGTTTTCAATCCATCCTCTGGTAGTATTGGTATTGGAACGAGTGCAATTACAAATACACTGACTGTAGTTGGAACAGCAACAGCAACAAATTATTTTGGTAATGGTGATACTCTAAGTGGAATTGTTACTCAAATTGTTCCAGGAATTGGTATTGATATTTTTGAAACTCAAGTTCCAGGAAAAGGTAAAGTAGAAGTTCAATCATATAAACCAGTTGGAAGAACGATATTTGTTTCTATAAATGGTGATGATAATAATACTGGTCTTGCAGAAAATCATCCAAAGCGAACTATAAAAGGAGCTTCATCTGTTGCATTAACAAATGATACTATAAAAGTATTTCCAGGCACATATGTTGAGGATAATCCTGTTATTCTGAATAAAATTGTTTCGATTGAAGGAACAGAACTTAGAAATTGTATTATTACACCAAAAAATCCAAATCAAGATTTGATTTATGTTAATAATGGATGTCATATAACTGATATTAGCTTTATCGGTCCAGAAATGACTGATGGAGCTGCAGTGGTAGCATTACAACCTTTATTGGGGGTTGCTACGGATAGATTCTTTGATGCTGCAAGAATGATTAGATTGAATTTAGATTATATTGCGAAAGAATCTGTAGGATTCTTAACTAGTGGATATAGTGGATTTGCTGGAAATCATAGAGAGCAAGATGCTGCAAGATTAATTGATTTAAATATTGACTATATTGCTGCAGAAACAGTAGGATTTTTAACCACTGCATACGTTGGTTCCGCTGGTCAACCATTTGTTGTTACTAATTCTTCAGGTATTTCTACAGATCCATCTAATTGTGAAGATGATATTAAAGATATTTTGCGTTCTTTATCTTATGATTTGAAAGCTGGAAGTAATAAAAAATGTGTTGGTGCAGGATTATCTTATTATGATGATGGAGGAACACTTCTCCACATTATTGGAAACGATGAAAATGGAAATAGTATTCAAGATGCGACTATATCCGCTATACAATATGCTGTTGGTGTTACAACATACATTATAGATAACAAAGATTATAAATCTCAACCTGGTGTTACAACTTATAGTCAACTTGCACAAAATGTTTCTTACTCACCAATTTTAGTTGGTGGCGGTTGCACTGCAGTTAGAGAAAAAATAAGAGAACGTGTTGGTATTATTACTAATATTATTGATAATTTTAATTATGCTACTGGTATTACAACAATTCATGGAGTAAGATTAGAAAGTGCTGATTGTGCCGATGATGTTGGTGATATATGGAGATCTGTAATATATGATATTACTAGAGGTGGTAACTCTAAGTGTGTTGGTGCTGGTAAATCATATTATGATGATGATTGGAACTTAGCAGTTGGTACATTAGACAATGAAAAAGGTGAAATTGAACAGACAATTGCAACTTTAGACTATTCATTTGATGTTGCTAGAGCAATTGTTAATAACTCTACTTGGGGAGGAACTGTAGTTGGATTTGGAACAACTGTTGTATCTGCAGATTATGATTATAGTACTGGCATTACTACAATAACTGCTACAGATCATGGATTATTAAAAGATGATGCTGTCAAAATTGAGAATCTGACATATTCATGTACATCTGGATCTTCTGGAGTTCCTGTTGGTGTTATAACAGCTTCTTACACTAACAGCACAGGAATTACAACAATTCAAACTTCTGGTTATCTACCAATATCCTCTGGTGATCGAGTTAAAATTGAAGGATTAACTTTCGAGTGTGTTGATGGAACGGACGTTTATCCAGATGGAAATCAAGGATATGAATTTACAGTTCAAGATGTTATTAGTTCTTCATCTAGTAGCACTACATTTATAGTAAATACTGGATCTACAACTTATGCAAATCCTCATACTTACGTGAGTGGTGGACAAGTATCCAAACTTTATACACCAGTATTTACTGTAGATGATGCAGATTATGATTATTTAACTGGAATAACTACGGTAACAGTTACTGGAACTGGTCCAACAGGTCCATATCTTTTCATTGAACCAGGAAAGAGAGTAAAACTTGGAGGATTAGTTTTTAGTTGTGATCAAGGTCAATCAGTTTATCCATCTGGAAATAATGGATATGATTTTGAAGTTATATCTACAACTGATGATCGATATGTTGATGCTGCAAATTTAATAAAAGCAAATAGAACTGAAATTATTGATAAATCTTTAGCTTCGATTGCAATATCTCATCCAGATTTTTATTATCCTAATGATGTACAAACAACAAGATTTTCTAGATTTAAAGATGCTTATAGATTAATACAGCAAAACAGAACGGAGATCATTAATAGTGCTTGGAATACAATGCAGGCTGGAGAAAATCCTGCAGATTCTTCAACAGAAACTAAGTGTAAACGTGACATTGGTTATTTTGTAGACGCAGTTTCAACTGATGTATTTACTGGTGGAAATAGTTATTCAATATCATTTGTTAAACTCTATTTTAATAATGGAACACCAATTTCAAATGGATTGGTTGGTGAAGAAGCATCATCTATAGATGCTTTTAATGCCGCTAGAGATTTAATGAAGCAGGCAATTACTAATCAACTTACGGTAACAGATTTAACTATTACTGCTGATCCAGTGACTGGAGATAATCAGTCATCAGATTCATGTGCTAATGTACAAAGTGCAATTGACACTTTAACTTCTTTAGTTGTTGTAATAATTGATGCAGGAAATCTTGATCTCTTAAAAACAACTTATGTTAATGCAGGTATTTTTGTTGCTGGAGAAAATAAGTGTCGTAGAGACATCGGATTTATTGTAGATGCTCTCGAAAAGGATATTAGATATGGGACTAATAAATTTATTAGAGAATCTACCAGAGCATATTTTGATGCAAATGGTGCACCAATTACAAATGGATTACTTGGAGAGGAGTCAGAATCTATAACGGCATTTAATAGTATTCGCGATTATGCTAAGAAAGCAATTACAAATCAATTAAATGTAAAAGATTTAACGATTACAGCAGATCCTCTGACAGGTGATAATCAAGATCCTAGTTCTTGTGCAGATGTGCAAACGAATATTGATAATATTATTGCAATTATAACCACAGTAATTAGTGACGGTAATTTATCAAATTACCCAGCGTTATACGTTTCTAATAAAGTTGAAGTAAATACAGGAACTACAACAAAAGCACACAATTATGTAAATGGTGGAACGTTAACTTCCAATTACACATCTGAAATTTATCCTGATGGAACTTTTGGTTATATTTTCCCAGTTAAAGATGTTCTTAGTGATGATGTATTTGAAGTAGTAACTGGCAAAACAGTATTACCTCATACATATGAAAGTGGTGGAACAGTTAAAAAGGTTAGTAACTTCCAATCTGAGTTCACTCAAGTAAAAGATTTATCTATTCAATCTGATTATAAGTCTGGATTTAACAATACGATTAATTCTTGTACTGATGTTGCATCAGCAATGAGGTCATGTGTTGGGGTTGTCACCAATATAGTTGGTTTAGGATCAACAGCATTCTCAACAATTGGATTCAATACAACATATCCTGGAAATCGTGGAGAAGGATTTGATCATCTCTCAGGAATTTCTAGTGCTGTTTACGAAAAAGAATCTGGAAAAACAACTCTTAAAGCATTAGGATATACACCTAACGTTGGTGATTTGGTTGAAATTAGAGACCTGTTATTCTCATGTTCCTCTGGTGGATCTATTTCAACAACAAGATTCCCATCTGGATATTTTGGATATGAGTTCTATGTAACTAAGGTACATGGTGATAATTCTTTTGATGTATATACTGGTGTTAGTACTATTCCACACACATATGTTTCTGATGGGTATGTTGTTAATCGTTCAATGAACATTACACAAGCAGATTACACACATACTACAGGAATAGTTACAATTACTTCACCTGGAATTAAGTTAAGATCAGGTGATTTGGTTACTTTGAGAGATATGGAATTTGCATGTTCTAGTGGAGCGGCTACTACAACAATATATCCTTCTGGAAATAACGGTTATGCATTTAGAGTATTAAGTGCAGATAATGAAAATGATACTTTTACGGTAAATGTCGGAACTTCTAGTGTAGATCATACTTATGTTGTTGGCGGAACTGTTACACCACCATATTCTAGAGGGGTTGGTAATATTGTTCAAGGACCTTATACTAGAAACTGTACAAACTTTATTCCAAATTCTATCGGAATGAAAGTTGATGGATTTGAGGCAGAACCTGGTGATTTACCAGATATTGGTGTTACAGGAACGATGAGTGTTGATTCATATACACAGTATAACCAAGGAGGAATTGGAGTTTCTATTACAAATGGAGCATATTCTCAGTTAGTTTCTATATTTACCATTTGTAACGATACAGCAATTTTCACCGCTTCAGGTGGGCAATGTGACTTAACAAACTCAAACTCCTCATTTGGTAGATTGGGATTGGTTGCTGATGGTGTCGGTGATGAAACATCTAAATCAATTTATAGATATACTGGCATTTCTTCTGGAATAGCAGAAGTTGAGCAAGATACTATAACAGTTAGTGGAGTTGGTAGTTATCGTCCTTATGATGGACAAGCATTATATTTTGGAGAGTTGTATTATACAGTTCAAAAAATTGAAGTTACTGATGGTGGTTCTGGATACATAGCACCTCCAATAGTTACAATTTCAGATCCAGAAGGACCAAATGGAATTGTTTGTGAGGGATCACCAAATATTGATGCAAGTGGAAGAGTAATCTCAGTAGATATTATTAGTGCTGGTAGTCAATATTTGACAAATCCAACTGTTACGTTTACTGGTGGTGGAGGAGTCGGTGCAGCTGCAACTACCATAATTTATCCATTATATTATTCTATTGAAAGTGCAACAAAACCTGTTGCAGGAATCTCAACTATTGTTCTAAACCAGAATCTAAATAACACAGTGAGTGCTGGAACAACAGTCTATTTTAGTAGAGTAAGTTTACAAATTACATCATCACACTCTTTTGAATGGGTTGGTGCTGGAAATAATATTTTCTCAGCAAAACCTGGATTGGGTGGAGTTGTTATAACTGAAAATGAAGTTGTAATGAACAATGGTGGTCAAGTTGTTTATACCAGTACGGATCAAGCTGGTAACTTTAAAATTGGTGATCAGTTTACAATTAATCAACTTACTGGAACAATTAGTGGTAGAGCATTCAGTCAAAGTCTGTTAAATACAGTAACACCTTTAATTCTTGCAATAGGATAAATGGCAGTAGTAGCACTTAATAAATTCCGAACAATACGAGTACCAGTAACTACTGATACTGTTGGTATATACACATGCCCAATTGGTGTTGCATCTATTGTAATATTATGTCAAGTCACCAATGTTTCTTCTGGAGCTGCATTGAGTGCATATACAGTTAGTGCATTTCATTCAAGACCAACGGAATCAACTATAAATTTTGCTTTTGCCAATGAATTTTTAGTAGCACCTAATGATGGTGCAAATTTAGTTTCTGATGGAAGATTGGCATTAGAAACATCAGATAGTATTCAAGTCACTGCAAATGAAAATGGTGTTCTTGAAATAATACTTAGTGTACTTGAAACAGCAAAACAGTAATATAAAATATGGACCTTAATTCTAAAAGAGTTAAAAAACTTGCGAGAACGGGAATAACATCCGATAGATATCAATTTCTGGGATTAAATCAAGCAGAACCAGATCTTGGAGATCCTTTAGTTGGAGTTTCTTCGATAGTCAATAAACCCATACCTGCTGGCGATCAGTATATGGTTGCTGCTGTCGATGGTTATGCTGGGGAAAGATATTGGATAAGAGCAACTGAAACACAAGGTGCTGGAATACAAGGTACTCAGGGACTGCAAGGTGCTTTGAGCAATTTTCAAGGTACTCAAGGTACTCAAGGATTGCAAGGTAATCAAGGGACACAAGGTTTACAGGGAAGACAAGGATTACAGGGTCCTTTAGGAAATTTTCAAGGTGTTCAAGGATTACAAGGACTTCAAGGATTACAAGGACTTCAAGGTTTACAAGGACTTCAAGGATTACAGGGTGTTCAAGGATCCCAAGGATTCCAAGGCGTTCAAGGTTTACAAGGACTTCAAGGATTACAGGGTGTTCAAGGATTACAAGGTAATCAAGGAACACAAGGTTTACAAGGAATGCAAGGACTTCAGGGTCCTTTAAGTAATTTTCAAGGAACACAGGGATCCCAAGGATTTCAAGGTGTTCAAGGTTTTCAAGGTATACAGGGATCTCAAGGTCTTCAAGGAATGCAGGGATTCCAGGGAACTCAAGGATTTCAAGGTTTGCAAGGTTTGCAAGGCGTTCAAGGATTACAAGGTTCGCAAGGATTCCAAGGATTACAAGGATTACAAGGAAGAAGTCACCAAGGTGTTCAAGGTTTACAAGGAACGGAAGGATTCCAAGGTGCTCAAGGTATTCAAGGTATTCAAGGGTTGCAAGGAATCCAGGGTGTGCTTGGTAATTTTCAGGGCACTCAAGGGACACAAGGTTTACAGGGAATGCAAGGACTTCAGGGTCCTTTAAGTAATTTTCAAGGTGTTCAAGGATCTCAAGGATTCCAAGGTGTTCAAGGTTTACAAGGACTTCAGGGAATTCAAGGAGGATTATCCCCTCAAGGTTCTCAGGGTGTTCAAGGAACTCAAGGTCCTCAAGGAATACAAGGGTATAGTGGAATTCAGGGACCCCAAGGTACTCAGGGTTTACAAGGAGTTCAAGGTGTACAGGGTGTTCAAGGTAGAGGTATAACTGGTTCAAAAGGTGATCAAGGTACTCAAGGTGTACAGGGTACTCAAGGATTACAAGGCAGGAGAGGTTCACAAGGAATGCAGGGTGTCGAGGGTGAGCAGGGCACTCAGGGAACACAGGGAAGGCAGGGTGTTCAAGGCAGAATAGGTTTAGGTGGTATCAAGGGTGACACTGGTTCACAAGGTGCACAAGGTGTTAAAGGATTAACATCTACAACACCTTATACATTGATGAATTTTGACATTCCAGGAGATTTGGTTGTTAATACTCAAACTGTTAGTAATAATTTAGTTGATGGTGTATCTTTTACCACTGTAGGTAATATAAGTGGCATGAGTAACACATCTAATGTTACATCTGGAGCATCAATTGCATTATTTTCAGGGACAACTGGAGAAAGATGGGTAAGAACAAGTAGAAAAGTTTATTTTGCCACCATATCTAAGATATTTTTCTATGTCAATCAAGGTGGAAGTGGATGGGGTGAACAACCAGATTCTGGTGAAGGTTTATCACTCCAATATTCGTTCAACGGCACTAACTGGACTAACATTTTTACAATTCAACCATCAGATATAACAAGAAATACGTGGGTTCTTCAAGAAGTAGATGTACCAACTGCAATACAAAATTATGAAGGTGCATATGTTAGATTCAAACAAGACAATAGTAGTGGAACTGCCTTTGATAACTGGGCTATAAGTGCATTAGCAATACAAATCACTTCTCCAAATACTGGTGGTATAGGTGGTGGAGGTGGTGGATCGGGAACTCTTATACTCGATGCAACAAATACCTCTAATGTTATGAGAGGCACTGTATATCAAAGATCATTAACTGATGCATTTTCTGATTTTGGAAATGTTTCATCAACACCATTACCTTGGATACAATCCAATGATTACGTTTTTCAATTTGGTACGTCTGGAGGTAGTATTGGTTCTACTGAAACGAGAACTATCACTACTAGAAATAAAATATTTTTAGCATCTTCAGAATTGGTTGAATTCTGGTCTCTTCCTGGTGGAGTAGGAGGTTGGGGTGAACAACCAGATGATTTGGAAGAAGTAATACTGGAATATTCTTATAATGGCACTACGGGTTGGAATGAGATTGGGGAGAGGGGTAGGTTTAATAGCTCTTCCCAAAATGGTCTTAGATGGATAAGAAATGTATTTAAAGTTCCCGATGGTGCTAAAAACTCTGGTGGAGTTTTCATAAGACTAAAGCAATCATCTAGTGGTGCTAACATCGACCACTACCTGGTGAGTTCAGTTTACATAAGATCTTATTCTTCCAATACTAATAGTTCCTTTGCCGCTTTAGATTTTTCAAATTATGCTAGTGCTTATTTTCATAACGCATGGCCAACTACTATTGCCCAATATAACACAATAGGTGCAGTGAATTTACCAACATCATCAACTGATGGTTTGATAAATCAATACACTCCAATATGTGTTTTTGATGAAGGTTCCCCTAATATTAGTGCAGATAGAAAAGTTATTACACCAAATAGAATATACTTAAAAAATTCCAATACATTTTCATTCCATGTATGTAGAAATTGGTATGAAGGTCCAGATAATGGTGAAGAATTATTCCTTTATTATTCCCTTGATGGTGTAGGTTGGACTCAATTCCACAAAGTATTACGAGTTACAAGTGGAGCTGGAACTAATGAATCTGCTACTGCTTCAAATGCTTGGACAGAAGTACAAGCAGAAATTCCAGAAAATGCTAAAGTTGCTAGTGGTGTTTACATTAAAGTTGAACAAGTACAGTTCTCATCAAGTGGTGGAGATGAGTGGGCCATAACATCGATTTTAACTGATGTTGGTGGTAGTGGTGGATCTAGTAGTGGAGCAGGGGAACTTAATATTGAGAATTTACCTACTACTAGTATTGATACTAATGACTATTCTATTGGTTTTACCAGTGTTACCTCTGGTATAACTACTATTCTTACAACTCATTCTACTAAATTATTTTACAAACCATCTACAGGAAATTTATCCTCACAATCCTTTACATCATTATCAGATGTAAGAGCAAAAATTAATATTGAAAATATTAATGATCCTATAGGAATAACGCAACAATTAAAAGGAGTTGCATTTAACTGGAAAGAAAGTAAAAAACCATCTCTTGGATTAATAGCACAAGATGTTGAAAAAGTTTTACCCCAAATTATTGAAACTAATTCTGATGGGTCCAAAACAGTTAACTATGATGCTATTATACCGATTTTAATTGAATCTATAAAAAATCATGAGATTAGAATAGAAAAATTAGAAGAAAATAGTTAATATGAATAATGATATCTTAAAAATACCTCACATTGAGGACGATGAAGATTTTTTAAATTATAAAAATACTTTAGAAAAAGAACCTGAAGGTGATGTTAAAAAAAGGTATTGTATTGGATGTTATACACCAGAAGATTGGCAATATATTCATGAAGAATTGATGAGAGATGGAAGTTTAGATGATAATATTCCATCAGATTGTTGTGATTGTGTTGATCAAAAACTCCACAGTGAAACAAGAGCTATTTACTTATTAACTGATTCGGAAGCTATAGCACTAAAAGAACATCCTAGAGTAAAATATGTCAATGTTGATACGCAGTTTTATAGAGGAACATATTTGGTAAATCCCAAAAATGTGGAATTTTCTTACAGATGGAATCACGGTGCAAAGCATTATAGAGGAGATACTACTTGGTTGTATGGTCAATTGTCATCTAGAACTAATATAGGTGAGGACACTGGAAGAACTGGATATCAATTGTACAGGATGTCTCAGAAAGAGGATCCTTGGATAAATGAATCTAAGGGTATTACATTTGCCACGGCATCAAATTTTGGTAATATATCAAATTATTCTACAAATTCACATCAAAACAACCAAATAAACGAAAATAATGGAACTGGTAGAGACGTTGATCTCGTAGTTGGTGATAATCAATGTTGGTTTGGTCATGCAGAATTCCAAGACTTTCGTACATTTCAATCGACACCAGTACCTCAAGGTTATTGGCCATATGGACCATATGATTGGGATGGTGGTAATGTCTTAAACAGTAATTTTTCTGCAAGTGCTAGTAATGGATCATGTCAATTATTAGACTTAGTTTTGGAAGCACCATATTATCTAGATCCAACTTATTTTGAAGCTGATCCTAATAATAGATTAGAGACTAGATGGGATGGAACTACTGTACCCGTAGAACAAGTCGCAAAATCGTGGTGGGGAAATGTTAACAGTAGAAGTAGTACTACAATTTTAGGGGGAGCAGTTATTTCAATTCCATCCTCATATACGAGAGCTAATTGTAATGGTACATTTCAAAATAGAAATGTACCCCAAATTCCTAGTAGTGCATCTCATGGCACATCTTGTGCATCACAAGCATATGGTAAATGGCATGGATGGGCATATAATGCAAATAAGTGGTATGTAGATGTGTATAGTACCTATGGTCTTGGATTTGAAAATTATTTTGATATGTTGAAATTATTTCATTTATATAAACCAAATAGAACATCTGATGATTCAAAAAATCCAACCGTTTCCAGCAATAGTTGGGGTTTTAGACTTCCATTATCAGCACTGCTTACTGGTTATTATTATTTTAGATCGGGAACTTTGGGTGGTGGAGGACAACAATATGATATTGATGATGGATCAGGAAGTGTAGATTGGGGAGCAAGTCCCAGATTTCTAACCCATTTCACAGAACCAAATACTCTTTTTCAATGTGAAATGGTAGATAATTCTGAATCTCAAGCAGGTGAAGAACTTATTGATTCTGGAGTAATCTTTGTACATGCTTCAGGGAATGAAAATCAAAAAATGGTGAAATCAGAACACCCAGATTATAATAATTACATCTACCCAACTGCAAATCAAACATTGGCTCAATCTATTGCACAATATGGGGGGCGTAATTATACTCTTACTGTTAATAGAAAAGGGTTTCCTGGACAGATAGGAAAAGTGAACAATAATGATGGTAGTGTTACTTACAGAACAATTTGTATTGGAGCTTTAGATTCTAACTATGATAATGAAGGTAGAGAAAGAAAAGTATACTATAGTAATATGGGAAATGCGGTAGACGCATATGCACCAGGTGAATTAACTATTGCAGCAACAGCACAGGATGGTGCTATTAGTGGTTATTCTTTTTTATATGAAAGGCATCCTGGTACAGCTTATTCTTATGATGGGAATAATCTTTCTGAAATTTCATATGATAATTCATTTACTGGTAGTAGTTCAGCATGTCCACTAGCAGCTGGTTTAATTGCAACTGTACTGGAACAAAATAGAGGATGGAATTATTCAAGTGTTCTTTTGTATATTTCAAATAATGTTGGAACACAATCATCTATTCAGTTTTACAGTGGTTCTGAGTCTACACAATATGATGATCAAAATTTTACCGATCTTCATTCTATAGAGGGTGGTTCACCAACAATACTCTGGAACGCTCCACTTGCAGGTTCAGTACCTGATGCACAAAATTATTACTCGGATGAAGGAGAATTAACAGATCACTTTATTACTGAAAAATGGTTTATAGATCAATATATTGGTGATAGATTAGTTACTACTGGTGATAATGCTTTGGGGCAATTAGGTAATGGATCATCTACAACTGATTTTGGATCATTTTATTATCATTATGATGTTAATACTCAAGCAAAGGATAGTTGGAAAGATGTTAAATGTGGAGGATATCACACACTAGCAGTAACTAGAGAAGGAGTTTTGTATAGTTGGGGAGCAGACAGTGATGGGCAGTTGGGTGATGGTAATGCTGGTGGTGCTATTACTGTACCAAACTCAACAGCTTTAGGTACTCAATTTACTCGTATAAAAATTATATCTGCTGGATTACAACATTCTGCATTGATATCTACACAAAAGATTTTATATACTTGGGGTGCTAATGGGGCTGGACAATTAGGTAATGGAAGTAATACTTCTACATCCACACCAACACCTGTTAATTTTGATGTTGATTGGGTTCAAGTTTCTGGGAAAGGATTTCATACTATGGCAATTAAAGATAATGGCACTCTTTGGGCTACTGGGAACAATACTTATGGGCAACTTGGATTGGGTGATACTTCAGATAGAAACACCTTTACTCAAGTTGGAACTGATGAAGATTGGTTAACAGTATCAGCAGGAAGAAATCATACATTAGCACTTAAAAAGGATGGAACATTGTGGGCATGGGGTGGAAATTATCTTACTAATGGTAATGTTTCTGGTAGAGAAGGAATATTGGGTATTGGTAACGATGTGCAACAATATTATGATACACCGCAGCAAGTGGGAACTAATAACCATTGGAAGTCAATTTCTGCTGGTGGATATCATAGTGCTGCAATTAAAGATGATGGATCTTTATATCTGTGGGGAAGAAATGATGATGGGCAATTAGGTTTAAATAATCAAAATTCTAGAAGTTCTCCAACATTAGTTTCTAATACATTCGTTTCTGGAAATTATGAACTTGATATTGGGCAATGGAAAGGTGTTTCTTGTGGTGAGACACATACTGCAGCAGTAAAATTTAACGGATCTGCTTGGTCGTGGGGTGATAATTCAAATAGACAATTGGGGCAAAAATCGACAATAAATACCAATAGGATTGAGTTTCCACATTTAATGGAACCTAATGCTGGTAATTCATTTAGACATAAAGCAAGTGTAAAAATGATTTCTGCTGGATTTAGACATACCGCCTTTGTTACCTCTGGGTCTGCACCAGAATATTACGTTACTTACGGATAAAAAAATGTATGCCTTAGTAAACGGATCCTTCATATTATTAGGACCTATTGGATTCAACTATCGTTTAATAAATTCAACTATAAAGGATGATCTAAATTTAGATTATAATGTAGGACCATTAGATTATATGAATGTTCCTATTAATTTTAATGATCAATTAAAAATTTTACCAGTCGTTAATAATATCCCACATCATAATAGAAAAACAGAATATCCAAATATGATTAGGTGGGAGATTGGAGAAGATCGATTAACATATTTTTATGAAATACTTCCAATACCTTTAGAAAAACTTAAGCAACGATATAAAGAAAAAATAACTAACGATAGATGGCATAAAGAAAATAATGGAAATATTACAGTAACAATTAATGATATTGAAATAACAGTTTCAACTATGAGGGAAAATAGATCTCAATTAGCATCAAAGATTCGTGCTATGAGTACAGATGTTAGAAGAAGATTTAAGTTTCAAAATACATGGATAGAATTAAATTCTACTGAAATGCAGACTATTATAGATGAAATAGATGATTATGTACAAGAGCAATTTGATTGGGAATATACAAAGCATAACGAAATAGATGCTTGTGGTGATTGTGAGGCATTATTATCAATGCCAGAATTTGATGTATCATATACAAACACTGGTGATAGTGCTGCTGTCGAATCTTCTACTACAACTAGTTAAATTATGCCTATATCAACTTCAATTCCCACAAATTTTCACATAAGAGAGTCTGATTTAGGAAGTATTTTGGTTAGTAGAGATTATCTCACAACCACATATCGAAGTTTGATTGATGATAGAACAAGATCAGATGCATACTGGTGGGGTGCAAATTTTTCAATTACTAGCCTAATACCAAAAAACAGTACTACTTACGATTTAGTGAGACTTAATTATCTTCAAAATGAATCTGCTGGATGGAATGATCCACCAACTTATGGCAGTGCTTTTTATAGAAAAGAAATTGTAGATATTAGAAATAATCCAACTTACCAGAATAATAGTAATTATGCTTTTCGGAATACATCTTTTTTAGCAAGTGATGGTACTTTATGGATGTCTGGACAGAATGGTTCTGGTGAACTTGGACAACCATATGCATCAAACACATACCGCCAGACTTTTGATGAAGGCGCACCTTACCAAGTTACAACCAGTACTGATTGGATACATTGTGCACCTGGTACAAACTTTGTAGCAGCAATTAAAAGAGATGGTAGTCTATGGGCATGGGGACGAAATGTATATGGTCTTGCTGGTACTGGTGCAGATACCAACAACCCTGATATTACCGATTGGGGACGGACTTTTGTGCCTCCAACGGATATTACATCAATGGTCACTTCTGGATCTATACTCAATACAAAATGGAGATATGTTTCTGTTGGATTTAATTTTGCCATGTATATAGATCAAGAAGGTTATTTGTACGGTTCAGGAAGAAATAATTATGGTCAACTTGGTAATTTTAGTACTCAAGATTCTGGTGGATATATGAAAAGAGTTTATGGTAATCCAAATATATCAGCATTTGAAGATAAATGGAGATATGTTCAATGTGGTACAAATGAATGGATTGGAATAAAGGAAGATGGTAGATTATATGGATGTGGAAATATGTTCAATAGTACTTATCCAATAGAATTAAGACAAACATGGGGTGATTTTGGGAGAAGATACATTCATTGTGATATTTCTTCTTCACATTGGGCTGCCATAAGAAATGATGGAACTCTATGGACTGGTGGTTTCTGGAGAAATGATGATTATCAAGATTCCATGTTTGGTCAACCTTTAGATTTTAATTTTATTTCTTCAGGTCTTATATTAAATAATCGAATAGGACCAGCACCTATAAATTCGGGATCTACTGCTGGAGGTATTTTACAGGTTTCAGGTGGACCTTATAGATTTGTTTCATGTGGAATATACTTTACTATACTTATAGGTGCAGATGGACGTTTGTATGGTTATGGCAACAACCAAGATCGTCAACTTGAATATACTTCTTATAGTTGGAGATTTCAGCCAACTTTATTAAACTATAATGTAGAGACACAATATTCTAATTGGAAACAAGTAAGAGCACAAGATTATGGATGTATAGGAATAAAATCTACACAATATATTTAAAATGGCAACTAATTATAATATAGGGTTTCCTTTTAATAACAAATATGGACAGATAAATCTTGTTACTGGATTTAGTACCACTAATCCATTTATGGTTACACGAATGGATGATGTATTTGTACCAAAAGAATTTTTTACTACTGGTGTTATAGAATCTTGGGGAAAAAATGATAATGGTGAACTTGGTGATGCAAATTCTCCAAATTCAAAAACATCACCAGAACCAACTTTTTACAATTTTGGTGATTTTAGAAAAGTTGATAGTGGAGATGGTTTCGCTGCTGGTTTAACGATGAGTGGTGATTTATATGTTTGGGGTGATGGGAAAGCTGGTATTTTTGGTGATGGGCAGATCAATTCATATGATTATCCGCGTCTAGTTAGTGGTCATAAATGGTATGACTTTGCATGTGGACATGAACATATGGTTGGTCTTAAACAGGATGGATCTTTATATATGTGGGGAAAGACGAGTTCTGGTGCTACTCCGATTACATATCCAACTCTTTTGCAAAGCAGTTTCTGGAATAATCTCCCAGATGAATATGTTGCTAGAAAAGTTTGGGCTGGGTGGTATAACATTTTCATCTTAGCCATAGGATCAACCCAATCTGATGAAGATAATGATGAGGAGATTGATATTGATGGTAGAGTTTATAGTTTGCATATGAATTATGGTACTACTAACCATATTATTGGTAGAGATGGTGCTGGTAGTTTCAATTCAACGTTTTTTGACATTGATGCATCTGGTTCTGGTTCCAACTATATCGCTCTAGATCGTCCCAGATATCCAAGAGATTTATCAACTGGACCTACTTCTACAGGAATTATTGCTGGGAATGGTACAATGTATTGGATGGGTGATAATAGATCGGACGACGGTCTTGGAGATGCTTTTACACCAGATCCTGTCAACAGTCCAGCAGATTTTTATCCAGCACTGAGAATAAGTACGGGTGGTTCTTCTAATACTGAGGATGATTGGAAACGTTGTTCTGCAGGACGTTATTTTCAGGGAGCAATAAAAGATAATGGAACATTATGGATGTGGGGACAAAATACATATGGTCAACTTGGTTTAGGAAATACTCTAAAATATAATAGACCTCAAAAAGTTGGTAACGAATCAAATTGGAGATATATTTCTTGTGGTGAGCACAGTACTCTAGCAATAAAAACTGATGGTACTTTATGGGCGTGGGGAAGAAATGACGGAAATTATTTGGGTATAAGTGGACAGAATCCACCAACATCTGTTGATACTCCACAACAAATAGGAACTAGAACTGATTGGGGTGCCATATCTACTCCACCAGTGGGTCAATCATATTATGCTTTATCATATGATAAGATCATATATCATTAATACATATTATATAAAGTAAAATAAAAATGGCAGAAGAAGATTTTCACATTAGAAGAGTTATTTCTAATCTTTCAGAATCATTGAAAGAGGTAGAATCGCGTGGTGATGATCCAGAACCTAGTACACCAGCAAAAATAGAGTACTTAGTTACTCAAAATCCAGACGGTAGTTGGACAAGAGAGAAAAGAGTCTACGAGATTTTTGAAACTCCTTTACAGATAAAAAATAAGGAGTTAGAAAGAAGTAAAGAATTAACTAATAATTATAGAGAAATTGCTAAAGCATACGATAAAATTATAAATGATTATAATACACAAATAAATCAGAAAAAGCAAGAAATACTGTCAATTTTTAATAATGCAGTTAGTGAAGGATGTACAATAGAAGATTATTCAACAGATTCTTCACCACTAATTATTGAAGGGGCTTCAGTTGGATTGGGATCTACAATTTATAATGACAAACTTACCATTTCCAGATATTTAAATATAGAAAATTTTGGTATAGATAATTTATTTGAATCAACATCAGAAGAATTGGAAGAAAATTTATTTGGGTATGGGTATGAAACAGAATCTCAACAAAATAGTGGATCTTCAATTGGAAATTTTACAAATTTAACATCTCCATCTGTTGGAGATTGTGTTGGATATGCAAATTCTATAATCACATTATCTTCGGAAATTCAATCTTTAAGATTACAAAGAGATACTCAAATATCAGCAGTAAATACTGTTAAAAATTCTTTGAATGAACAACAATTTGAGGAATGGACTACTAATACAATTAATGATACATCTCAAGAAATCAATGACTTAAAAACTACTATCAGTAATTTTAATAATATTACTGAAAATATTACTTTAGATAATTTATTTTTCTATGTTGACGCATCTAGAAAATACTCAATAAATGTTTCTCTAGACACTAAAACTGGAATTAATAGCATAGTTGGGGTTGAAAATTTAGGATCTGACGGAACTAATCTTATAATTTCAGATATCAATCCAACGTTTGATGACACAGAAGAAAGGGGAAGTTTATGGTTTAATCAATATAATTATAACACTAAATTTTTAGAATCTAGGAAAAATTATGTTGGCAACGATTCTAAAATTGCTATAGGTGATACTTCTTTTAGCATGGAATCTTGGATATATCTAACTGCAGATACTGGATTAACTTCAGATATTAATGGTGGAGGTGCAAGTATTGTGGGCGTTGCCTCTACTGCTGGTTATGGAATGCAAATTTACAAATCTGGTGATGATGTAAAAGTTAATTTTGGATCTAGAGGAGATGATAGTTTAGATAGCTCAAAAATTAATTTAAATACTTGGTATCATATTGTTTCCGTCAAAGAACAAGGAAAAGGATCATCAATTTACATAAATGGAAGTTTAGATACTAGTGATAGAAATGCCACTTTAAATATAATTGATACAGATGAACCTTTACGTATTGGATTTTCTTCCTCTACATATATTCAAAATGTATTTCCAGGAAAAATATCTCTCGTCAGATTGTATTCAAAGGCACTTACCAAAAATGAAGTTGAGAAGAATTTCAACGCCAACAAAGAGAAGTATGGGTACACTTGATCAACTGGCACAATTGACACTCATATCAAGATGCTCTATAATACGTGGGTAATCAAGGGAACCCCCCCATCATGAACAACACTGCTGAGTACGTTGAAGGTATTGTGATTGACATTTGCTCTCGTTCATTCCTTCTTTTGAGTGATCAGGGGGATGAAAAATTTGTTGAATGTGAAACTGTTGATCAGTTTATGAATGTTCTTGAAGTTGTTACTGCCAATCTTGATGAGGATCAAATTGAATATGCAGAGCTTGCAACTACCTGATAAATAATGCAACTATGAAATTTTTTACAGTGCAAGAATGGGAAGAAAACTTTGATGAATTATTTGAAAGAGTTGAAAATGGAGAAACGATAGGTATAGTCAATCAAAAGGGTGATAAAGCTGTGATGATGCCTGCTAATGACGATTTATTGAAGATGTACATCGAAGACAACCACGAAGCACCTTGACAAATCACGACTCTTACCTTATAATTACTACAGCGAGGACTTGAGACGTTCCAACCAAAGGTGCCCAGCGGTTCGGATATACCGAAACCCTGTAGTTGGGAAATAACTCCCTTTGGATATTCGGGGTGGTTCCCGTCTTATTCCGATGTGAAACTGTCAGTATACTGGGTGTAGCGCCCACATAGTATACGGATAAGTCCATCGTCATGGGACTATCGCATATTGGTTAATGCCCACTGCTTATAACGGTGTGAACTGGGTTCAATTCCCAGTAGTCCTATTTGCTATTCGCAAATAGCAAACGCTCCTTTAGCAATCTGGTGAATGCAGCGAACTCATAATTCGCCTAAGGTGTGTTCGATCCACACAAGGAGCATCTAAATACTAAATAATGGGTTTATCCTATGAGTTCTAGTATTAAAATATCTTCCAAGTATTGTTGGTACAATAATGGTAGTATAATTGTAAAAGTATTTTTTGTAAATGGAATTCCATTTACATTCGATGAACTCCCAGATGGTCACCTATATGATTTAGATCTGGTAGAAATTGCAAATTCAAATGAGTCTTACGAGATGGAAGACTTATATAAATCTTCATCATATTTGATAGAAGAAGAGGCACATCCAATGCTATTTCCAGTGGAATTGGACAATCCACAAGACTTACCAGATTTTGAATATATTGACTATGATGGTGTATGAAATAGGGAATAATTACTGAACTAAATAGATCATAGAAATAATTTTGATCCATATACTCCGATGCCTCTTAATAAGTTAGAGAATTTTATCAAGAATTATGAGGGTAGAATTCTATATGTAAATTCCAACGACTTAGATGCTACAGATAGCGTTACCAATCAAGGTAATTCTTTAGCAAAACCATTTAAGACTATTCAGAGAGCGTTGATAGAATCCGCGAGATTCTCCTTTGTTCCTGGCGAAAATAATGATAAGAACGATAGAACAACTATTCTGGTTTTCCCAGGAGATCATATAATTGATAATAGGCCAGGATGGGGAATACTTGATGGTGGTGTTGCCTTAGCTAATGCAAAATCACCTTCTGGTGCTGTTGTTAGCCCTGCATCAAATATATTTGATTTAAGTCTTCAAACTAATTTTGATTTAACGCAAGAAGATAATGCATTATACAAATTCAATAGTGTTAATGGTGGTGTAGTAATACCACGTGGTACTTCTATTGTTGGTTTAGATTTAAGAAAAACAAAAATTAAACCAAAATATGTACCAAATCCAACCGATGATAGTGTACCAACAGCATCAATATTCAGAGTAACTGGTAATTGTTTCTTCTGGAACTTCAGTTTCTTTGATGCTGATTCTTCAGAAGAAGTTTATACTGATAATCAAGTATTTACTGAGGTTTCAGGAAATAAAGCACTCCCAACATTTTCTCACCATAAATTAACTTGTTTTGAATACTGTGATGGTGTAAACATTCCAACTGGTTATGAGCAGACTGACTTGGATATGTATTATGCCAAGTTATCAAATGCATTCAACCAAGCATCTGATAGAGAAATTCCCGAAAGTCAAAAATTCCCATTATTACCAGAAGGATTCTCTAAAATAAGAAGTGAATGGGAAATTGTGGGTGCTTTTGCAACCGATCCTGTTCAAATAACAGATATTTTCTCTGGAGACAGAGCAACAGCAAACTCCACAGTTACTGTTACAACAAACGTTCCTCATGGATTTAGTGTCGATACTCCGATTACAATTCGAGGGGTCAATGTCTTTGATTATAACATTTCAACGGTAGTACAAACAGTACCATCACCAACTACTTTCACATATCAAATACAGGCAGTAAGAAATGATTTATCTGCAGATCCTGGTGGTGATGCTTCAGTTATAATCGATACAGATACTGTAAAAGGTTCTTCTCCATATATTTTCAACTGTTCGTTGAGATCTGTTTGGGGAATGAATGGAATGCACGCTGACGGATCTAAGGCATCTGGATTCCGCTCAATGGTTGTTGCTCAGTTTACTGCAATATCTCTCCAAAAAGATGACAGAGCTTTTGTAAAATATGATCCATTCAGTAAAACTTACTTAGGTGTACCTAGAACTGGTGAAGATGGGTACGAGAATTCAAAGGGTGCTGAATTGTCATCTGGATCAGCACAAACAGATCCGTCTAGGGTATATCACTTAGATGCAGATGCAATTTATAGGAGAGGTTGGGAAACTTCACATATAAGAATGTCTAACGATTCAATCATTCAGGTTGTGTCAGTTTTCGCAATTGGTTTCAATAAACATTTTGTTGCTGAGTCTGGTGGTGATGCTTCAATCACAAACTCCAACTCAAACTTTGGTCAAATTGCATTAAGTGCTGAAGGATTTAAGAAAGAATCCTTTAGTAAAGATAATTATGGATATATCACTTCGATTATTACACCAAAATCAATTAAACGTGTAGAACAATCAACTGACTGGTTAACAATTGATATTGATAAAACTACAAATATAGGTATTTCAAGTCACTTATATCTGTTTGGATTTACAACCTTAGATAATCCACCACCATCACTTGTTTCTGGTGCTAAGGTTGGTGCGAGAGAAGATGAAAACCTTAATTTAATTTTACCTGGTATTGCTCAAACTCTTACCAGTGGTAAAATTTTGATGACAGATAATGTTGTTACACCAACTCAATTATGGTCTGAAGGAACAACTAGTTCTGTTAAAGAATATCAAATATCTCAATATGCACAAGCACCCGATTACCAAACTATTGTAACTTCTAAAATACACAATATTCAAACTGGAGAAAAAATAGTATTTGTTAGTGATACTGGTGAACTTCCAGATAATATTGAACAGGGTGTAGTATATTATGCTATTAGAGGTGCTGGTGTTCAATCTTCACAATTAAAAGTTGCAACATCCTTAACAAATGCAATAAATGGTGTTGCGATAAAAGTAAACGGTGGAGCAAATTTAAGAGTACTGAGTAGAGTTATTGATAAAGATAGTGGGGATTTTGGTCATCCAATTCAATTTGATGAAAACAATTCAAATTGGTTTATTCATGTAGATGCAGCAAACACAATTTATACTAATGTTGTTGATGGTGGACAAGTAGCTTTTGATAATGAACCAAGAACAAATTCTACTTTTGTAAATAGAATTCCCGATCCAAGAAGTTTAGACGAGCGTCTTTATAAGGTTAGAATAGTAGTTCCAAAAGAAGCTCCGAATGCTAAATCTCCAGCAGAAGGATTTGTAATTCAAGAAACAAGCAAAACTGCTGCATTAGAAAATTCAGAATTTACATTATCAAATATTGGTCTGAATAACTTTGATTATAAGAGAAATTATCGATATATTGCAAATATAACTGAAGCAACTGATGTTGTAACTGTTACAACTGAAGTTCCTCATTCACTAAAACTTGGTGATAGAGTCCTTATTAAAAAAGTAAAATCGACAGAAAATACTACTGGATTAGACAATAAAGGATACAATGGTGATTTTATTGTTACAGGAATAACTAATCACAAACAATTTACATATTCAACTACAGATATTAATGGTATAGAGCATAATGTTGGTGTATTTACACAACCAACTGTACGTGATAATAATCTACCTTTCTATGAAAGAAATGATTTACAATCAAACCTCTATATTTATAGAGTTGAAACTATCACTCCATATAGCTTTAATGCTCAAGATGGTGTTTATCATGCTTATGTATTAAAAGCAGATAGAGCTATTCCAAACCATTTTACAGACTATAAGTATAGTCAAAATGTTGTGGACTTATATCCACAACAAGATAGAGATAATATCGATGAAAATCCATCGGCAGCATTCTCGTATGCAAAGAATTCTCCACTTGGTGATGTTGTAACTAATGATCTTAAAAAGAGTATCACAAGAGAAGCATTAGACACTTTAATTAAAGATCTTGGTGGTGCTTTAACTATTGATAGTGTAGGAACATTTGATTCTGCTCAAGGAACTATTGAAATAACATTTGATAGAGAACATGGATTTAATGGTATTAATGGATATACCACAATAACTGGCAATACAGGAAACTCTTTTGCTGAAGGTACATCATATAATGTACGTCTATTAAATCAAAATGCACTTTGGAATGGTGCAACAGCAACTGTTACAGTTAATCAGGGACAAGGTAATATTTCATCCCTTGAAATTTCTGATCATGGATGTGGGTATACAAATAATCAAATTCTTTCCGTAGAAGGATTTAGCCCAGTAACAATAACTGTTACAGATTCATGCATTTCAAAATCCGAAAATGACATATTAGAAATTAGTGGTATAGGAACAGCCTCTGACAATTTATTAAGAATTGCAAGTGTTACTGATACAACAACTGTTGCTGTAGCTAGAACTTCTGGGGATCCAATTATTGTCACTGGACAATATGCAACACAAGTTGGTCCATCTACAATTACTAAAGAAGTTCAATTTGATAGCAGCGTTGGTATAACAACATTTATATTTGAACATGGACATATGATGTCCGTTGGAAATAAATTTAAAATTGTAAATGATGATATTGCAGATTCTTATAATGTTGGAGATTTCTTTGTAAAAGAAGTAGTTGGCGTTCATACATTCACAGCAACTACAACTAACTCTATTGGTACAGGAAATACCCATAGAATTATGAGATATGCATTTAATGCAAATGATGCATTATCAAATGCTTCTAATGAAAATATAGGATCTAGAGGACACCACATCTATGATGGTGATTATGCAATCTTAAAGGAAGATGTTAGTGCTATTGATTCGTCTGGAACTGCAACTTTTGCAATTGAAACTGCCAATGCTGGTATTGGAACAGTAACTAGATTTGATTTGGGTAGTTATATCTTAATTAATAGTGAAATAATGAGAATATCCAGTGATTCTCTTTCTGGATCTGGAAATGACAAAGTTACTGCAATTAGAGGATATTTTGGTACAACTAAAGATAATCACAAAGAAGGTGCTTTGATTAAAAAGATCAAAGTAATGCCTATTGAATTAAGAAGACCTTCTATTCTTAGAGCATCTGGACATACATTTGAATATCTTGGTTTTGGACCTGGTAACTATTCAACAGGATTACCACAGATTCAAGTAAAAACACTCACAGATCGTGAAGATTACTTAGCACAATCCCAAGAAAGATCTGGTGGTTCTGCTCTTTATACTGGAATGAACAGTGATGGTGACTTTTTCATCGGTAATACCAAACTTAATGCACAATCTGGTGAGGAAGAAAGTTTTGATATACCAGTTGCGACAGTAACAGGTCAAGATCCATCGAGATTGAGCGTTCTCTACGATGAAGCAATTATCAGAGAGCGTATTGTTGTTGAAGGTGGTAAATCTAAACAAATCTTATCACAGTTTGATGGACCAGTCAACTTTAGTGAGAATGTAATTTATAATAGTGAACAAGTAAAGGTAAATGCTTTATTAGTTACTTCTGGATTAGTTAGATTTAATAATATAACTGAATCGGAAAGCAATAGTACTGGTTCCGTTGTAATGAGAGGTGGTCTTGGAGTTCTTAAGAACTTAAATGTTGGTGGCAATTTAGTTGTTACTGGAATTACAACGTTTGACGGTGATGTTACATTCAATAAGGGATTAATCCCAGAAAGTATTGAAAGTGCATATATTGGAACTGAAGGAAGGCCGTGGTCACAAGCATGGATTGGTGGTATTGGTATTGCTACAGAAGGTGTACCAGGGGGAACTGAACCAGAAGATAGACTTATTAATGGATGGACTGGTGATCTTTTACTCACATCATCTGCTGGTATTGTTTCCGTAACTGATGATTTAACTGTTGGAAACTACTTATTAGTAAAAGAAAATTCTGGATTTACTGGAGTTGCTACTTTCGGATCAGATTTATTACCAGCAATAGCAGCACCAAATACCGCTGATGGTAGAGAAGATGATGATGTTGGTGTAGGTATAGGAAGCACAGGAATTGCATTTAGAGATGCACACATTGGCGCAGTTCAAGTAGGTTATAGTAGTGTTAATACTATTGATACTTCTGCAAGTGATTTGATTTTAGATTCTTCCACCGATGAAGTTTATGTTGATAGTAATTTAACTGTTAACAAAGTTCTTACCGTTATTGAAGGATCAACTTTCACTCAGGAAGCAATTTTTGACCAAAATATTCTACCAAGAAATGATGATCCTGCACTAAATTCTTCAGTAGGTTCTAATCAAAAGAGATGGTCTGCTGCATATATTGATGCAGTAGAAATTGGAGTAGGAAAAACAAATCAAATCTATGGTGGTCATAATTCAGATCTCATCTTAGATTCGGATACAAATAAAGTACATGTTGAGTCCAGACTGTTTGTTGATAATGATTCCGAATTCTCTGGTATTGTAACTGTTAAGAAGTCAATTCAACCAAATAGTTCGGCGGGTGAGGGTGCTTGTGGTATTGGATCAACTGATAGGAGATTTACTGAAGCATTTATTGATGATATCCAAATTGGATGGAATGGAACAGCAGAAATAGATACTAGAACTGGTAATCTTACGTTAGATTCTGAAGGTGGAACTGTTGAAGTTGATGATCATTTAGATGTTAATGAAACTCTTAATGTTGATGGACAATCCGAATTTACTGGTATAGTAACATTCAAAGCTGGTATTTTACCAGATGTTGAAGATGGTGCTTATATTGGAAGTGCCGATAAGCCATTTGAAAAAGCATGGATAGGTGAAATTGGAATTGGAACAACGGCCGTTGGTGAAAGTAACATTACTGGAAATAGTATTGTTTCTAGAGATGGTTTCCTGTACTTAGATTCTGAAGGTGGAAGAGTTGTAGTTGAAGATACATTAGATGTTTCTGAAAGATTGCTTCTTTCGGGAACATCAGACATGACTGGTATTGTAACTATCAGAGCTGGTCTTGTTCCACATTCAAACAAGAGTTGTGGTCTTGCAACGGTTGGAAAAGCATTCAGTCATGCACATATTGGTGATTTAGAAATAGCTTTAGGTACAACAAATGGTGTTACTGAACAAACAATAACCACAAGAACTGGTTCTTTATACCTTTCAGCAAATGCAGCAACAGATGATGTTGTTTCTGAAAGAGATTTCACCGTACAGAAAAAATTAAAAGTAGATGAAACTTCTGTTCTCACAGGAATAGTTAGTGTTACTAATGGTATTTGGCCAACTACAACACTTACAGGAACTCTTGGAACAGATGTTAAACCATTTAAATCTGCATTTATTGGTCAAATCTCTATTGGAGCAACTGATACTGGAATAGATGGTGGTGATGGTGCTAATGTAATTACAACAGAAGAAGCAAATACGAGATTATTCTTGGACTCTACTGCTGGAACAGTCCAAATAAGGGATAATCTTGAAGTTGATGGAACATCAAAATTTGATCAACAAGTAGACTTTAGAGCTAATGCTATTGTTCATACACAAATTCTACCCGATGCAGATAAAGGTGCTTCACTTGGTGCAGCAGATAAAGCATTTAGTCAAGGACACTTTGGCAATATTAGTATTGCTGGTGGTGTAGATACTCAAAATGATGATGATAACTTAATCTATGCTACAGATAATGAGTTAAAACTTGATGCTGCTAATGGAAAAGTTGATATTTTAAATGATCTTGAAGTTAGTAGAAATGCTGATTTTGTAAATGAATCTGGATTTACAACATTCAGAGGATCAGTTTATTTTAGAAATGCAATTCTCCCACTTGCTAATGAAGGTAGTGGACTTGGTAATGAAGATCTAGCTTTTAATGATGCATACATTGATGAAATTATCATTGATGAAAATAAAATTAGATCGAGAGTGGATGGAGAAGGTATTGGTCAAAATTTAAGACTGGAACCATCTAGTGGTATTGTTGATATTCAATATGATGCTACACTTGGTAGAGATCTTAGTGTAACAGGAATTACTACATTAACTGGTGATGTTAACTTTGATGGTAACTTGATACCAGTAACTGATAGTTCAATAATAGGAACTGCAAATACTGCATTTGGAGCAGCATATATTGATGATATAGTATTGGATGGACATAAACTTTCCGTTGCTACTGCTGATACAAATCTTGAACTTCAAGCAGGAAGTGGAACAGGTGTAATTGATTTCAAATCAGAAGTTGAACTTAGTAGTGCAAAACTGACAGGTAATATAACATTAGAGAATTCTACTCTATATGTTAACAATGCCTCAGAACAAGCACAAATTACACTTTCTCCAACTGCTGTAGATATTAAGCAAGATGTAACTATATCAGATACTTTATCTGTAGAAAAAGTAACCATTACTGGATTGGATGGTACTAATGTTAGAACTGCTGCATTCTTACAAGTTGGAGCATCAAATGCTACACTTGCAAGTAGCAGTAAAACAACTGGAGCTTTAGTAGTTTATGGTGGAGCAGGTATTAATGGAACAGTATATGCATCCAATATTAATGCTTCAACTTCACAATCAACTCTTCATTCATTATCAGTTACCAATAGTGGTTCATACGATGGTAATTTGACTGTTAATGGCACATTAGTTGCAAATGGAGGTATTACTGGTACTGTTCAATTTGCTAATAGAGCAACTAATGTTGCGGGTGGAGCAGCAGGAAGAATACTTTATCAATCAGGATCGAATGTAACAACTAATAGTGCCAGTTTAGTATTCTATACCAGTGGATCAACAAAAGAATTACGTGTTGGTGGTGATATTGTTGCATTCTATAGTTCAGATGAAAGATTCAAGGATAATATCAAGAAAATTGATAATCCTTTAGAGAAAGTTCTTTCTATTGGTGGATACACATTTGATTGGAATGAAAAATCTGGTAAAAAAGATTATGGTTCAGAAACAGGTGTTATTGCACAAGAAATTGAAAAACTTGGATTACCTGGAGTAGTTGAAACCAGAGAAGATGGTCATCTTGCAGTTCGTTATGACAAACTTGTTCCACTGTTAATTGAGTCAATTAAAGAACTCAACAATAAAGTTGAGGAATTACAAAATCGATTCGATAAATAACTAAAACGGATTAGCAGCTAAATCTAGAAATGCCAAATTATAATAAGTCATTTAACTTTAGAAATGGCGTCCAGGTTGATGAAGATAACTTTTTCGTTAATTCAACGGGAAATATTGGAATAGGGACCACTATTCCAAGATCAACACTGGACTTGCGTGGTGATTTAACAGTAAGTGGTTTTACAACATCAGCAACCTCTTATAGCGGAATTGGATCATTTGGAACTTTATTTTTAGGTAGTGACATTCAACTGGATTCCGAATCTGGTATTATCACTGCTGCTAGTTTCTATGGAGATGGATCTACTTTAGATAACTTACCAGGATCTAAATGGATATCAGTAGATCCTCAAAATGCTAGTGATGCCATTTATTCAACAGCTGCGGGAGATGGTGTTGTTGGTGTGGCAACAACAAATCCATCACCAACTAAAAGATATGCATTTCAGGTTGGTGAAGAACCAGAAGATGCTGATCCAAATATAATATTATCTGGTGGTGTTGGAATTACTTCCAATGGATATATTAATGCAACTGGTATTATAACAGCAACTGAAGGATTTAGTGGACCAGGGGGACAAATTACTGGTATTAATGCTAGTAATGTTGCGTCTGGAACACTGAATACTGCAGTTTTACCAACTCAAATCAATATAGTCGGTGTAGCAACTATTAGTGATGTTGTTGTTGGTAATGGAGCAACAGTTGCTGGTGTATCTACATTTACAGATCAAGGATTAACTGCAAAGAATGTAACCGCTGCCGCATTTACTGGAGGAACAATATATTCAGATTCGGTAGTAACAATTGATCAGACAACTGGATATATTAATTTTACAAATGGTGGTGGTATTAGAGTTTCTGATCAAGTTGGTGCTGGTGGCAGCTTCTTAGTTGCAGATTCAACTGGTGGACTTGTTTGGGCTAGTGATTTAACTCTTGGTGGTATTGCAACAGTAGGATTTTTAACAGCTAGACAAATATTTTCAAGAGGAATTACTACTACGAGTACTCTTGATGTTACAACTAGTGCAGATATTGCAACTCTGAATGTAGGAAAGATAGTTTCTAACATACCAGCACAAACAAATGAAATTACTAGAATTACTTCTGGTATAATTACTACAACTGATTTTAATGCAACTACTTCCGATATTGGTGTAGGAGAAGGAACATCTCTTGATTTAGAAAGATTGGATGTTAGTGGCATTGGAACTGTTGCAAATTTACATGCAGGTAATATTAGAATTAATGTAGAAACTGATAAAATAACTTCAGAATCAACATCTCTTCAAATTGGAGGAGAAGATGATACTGTAACTGTTGGTAATGATCTCGTAGTTAGTGGTACATCTAAATTTACAGGTATTGCAACATTTGGGGCAGGCATAGCAGCAAATACAAACAATACTGGTAGTATTGGTGCAGAAGGAAAGTCATTTGGAGAAGCATTTATAGGATCTATTGGTATTGCCACAGATAATGATACCAAAATTGATACTTTAACTGGAGACTTAAATCTTGACGCAGATAGTGGAAAAGTAAATGTTAAGGTTTCTTTAGAGGTTGATAAGTCTCTTATTGTAGAGGAAACATCAAGATTTACTGGAATATCTTCTTATGAAGCAGATTTAATTCCTTTCAGTAATCAAGGTGCTTCTTTAGGATCTTCTACCAATAAGTTTGGTGCAGCACATATTGATAATATTACAATAGGTGAAACAGATGCTCAAGAGATAAAAACTTCTACTGGAGATTTAAAACTATCTACAGCAAATGCAGGTAAAGTATCAATTAGTACAAATACTACAATTGATTATCAATTAACCACCAAAAATTTAACTGTTAGTGCAGCTTCTAGTATTGGTGGTGATATTGTTCCAATTGAAGGAACAGATCCTGCACCAAATTTGGGTGCGAGTGGAAGAATTTTTGGTTCTGCATATATTGGTAATACTAAAATTGGTGCATCAGATCAGAACACAATAGATACGTCTTCTGGAGCTTTAAATTTAGATGCTAATAGTAATTTGGTTCATGTAAAATCTAACTTGGAAGTTGATAATCACTTACAAGTTGATCAGGGTGCTACTTTATCTGGAATTTCAACAATTGTTACTGGATTAAAGGCAGATAGTGATAAAGGTGCATATATTGGCGCATCAGATAAAGCTTTTAGTGCAGCATATATTAATGAATTAACAATTGGTGTTTCTGGAAATACTGGTTTAGTTAGTACGAGAACTGGTGATTTAACATTAGATTCATTTAGTGGAACGACTGATATTAAAGGAGACGTAACTGTAGCTGGAGAACTTACCGTTAGTGGACTATCAACATCAAGTGTTAACGGTGATCTTGAAGTAAATGGGGATGTTTTTCCAAAACTTAATACAGATGTTAGTATTGGAAAAACAACAAAGAGATATGCAGCAGCATATATTGATGATATCCAAATTGGACACAGTGGTCAAGGAACAATTGATACAAGAACTGGCAATCTTACGTTAGATGCTCAGGGTGGTACCGTAGATTTAAATGCCAATTTAGATGTACAGGATCGTCTTATTGTTGGTGGATCTGCTGATATATCAGGTATTACAACTTTTAGGTCAAAAATTCTTCCCAACACAGATGCTTCGAGTGATACAACACTTGGAGCATCAGATAAAGCGATTGGAAAGGCATATGTTGGTGATGTACAAATTGCAGATAATACTGCAAATGTTATTAATACGAGATCTGGTAATTTAGTTTTAGATTCTACTGGTGGTACTGTTAATATACAAGATCAATTAGATGTAGATGAACATGCAACATTTGATAAAGGAATAACAGTTACTGGAGTTTCTACATATACGGGTAATTTATTAGCATCCACAGATGAAGGTGCTAATATTGGTTCTCCAACAAAAAGATTTAATGAGGGATATTTCTCTAATCTAACTCTTGGTGTTGATGGTGAACATATACTTGGATCTACAGTAGTTAATCTTGGAATAGGAACTGTTGGAAATATGGTTTCTGTTGGTGGAACATTAACAGTAACTGGAAAATTAACTGCAAATGTAGAAAGTAATTTAGGTGGTAAAACTGAATTTGGCACTGGTTTAGTTCCAACTTCTGATGTTGGAAGTTATATTGGAACTACTGGAAAGAGATTCTCCGAAGCTCACATTGGAAATATAAAAATTGCTCAAACAGATGACCAAACAATTTCAACTAAATCTGGTGAATTAAAACTCACATCAACAGGTGTTGCTGCAACAACTAGAGTTCTTAATAATTTAACTGTTGATAAAACTTTAACTGTTACTGAATTATCAAAATTTAGTGGAATTGGATCATTTGTTGATGGATTAATACCAACAGCATCAAAGGGAGCTTACTTAGGATTAACTGGTTTTGAGTGGTCGGAAGCTCATGTGGATGATATTACACTTGGTGTTGATTCACCAACAACAATTAATACTATACAATCAGATTTAGTTTTAGATGCAAATACTAATCTTGTTGTAGTAAATGCTAAACTTTCAGTTGGATCTGGATTAACAGTCAGTGGTGATATTGATGCTGGTCCACTTTATGTAGATGATACTAATAATCGAATTGGTGTTGGAACAACAGCACCAACAGTAGATTTAGAAGTTTTTGCAGATGGAAATGATTCCACTTTACGAATCAATTCTTTAGACGATAGTTCATCTCCGATTTTGAGTTTAAAATCTGGATCTAAAGAAGCAGTATTGAAAATGAATGATGATGGTAATAGTGAATTACTGATATCAAATACAACTACTGGTCCAATCATAATAAATCTTGAGGATAATACAATTAATGGTATCAATACTGGTAATTTTGTATTGAGACATAAAACAGATGATTTGCTGACTGTAACATATGAGGGATCGGTTGGTATTGGAAGTGATATACCTAAAGAAACATTTGATGTTGTTGGTACATCAACTGTTTCTGGTAATTCTTTCGTTGGTGGTAATTTAGAAGTTGATGGTGATATTAGTTTTAATGGTACACTTAACTATACTGTCCCAGATGGTGAAAACTTAAGTCTTGGTATTGTAACAACAGGCAGACTTAGAGTTGGTTCATCAGGTACGTTTACCGCAGAATCTGCAGCATATTTTGAAGATGATATTTTCTTACATGAAAATGCATCTATAAGGTCACGTGTAACTGGTGCTGCCGTTTCTATCAGTCAATTAAGAGTTTTAAATGACTCGGAATTCACTGGTGTATCTACATTTAGTGCTGAAATAAATGTATTTAATAACTCATCTATTATATTATACAATGATGCAACAGTTGCAGCTGCTACAACCTTTGTATCAATAGAACCAAATAGAATTGGTGTTGAAGAACTAGTTGCAACTGAAGTAGATTCTACATTAGTTACTGCTGATAGTATTCAGGTTGGAATCACAACTATTTCCGAATATGTTGATTTAAATGGTGATCTTGAAGTAAGTGGTATTGTTACCACTACAGGTACTAGAGTTTCTTTGGGTGGAACAATATATGGACCTGATGGTGAATTGTTTATTGGTGGTTCAAACACTGTTCAACCATTTGTTGGAATTGGAACCACTACAAAAATCAATGCAGTAAATTTATATAATGATAAACTTTCACTCTTAGGAAATTTAATCGTTGGTGTAGGAACAACAGCTGTTGATGCTAATAGTGAAACATATAGTGCTCCTCTTGGATCTCCTGTAGATGTTTTAGGTGGTGGATTTAGTATTCTTGATAAAAATATCTATACTCAGAATTCAAATATTTTCCTTGATATTGGAACAAAAATAGAATTTAGAAACAACACAAATCATAATGTGAGATCTATACTTGATAGGTATGGACATGTGATGCTTGGTATTGGAACAAATAATCCAGCTGGTGCTGTTGATTTTAGATTTGCTGGACATGGTGTTAACGATAGTGCTGTTGGTGCTTATGCTAATGAAGTCAGATATATGTTACCACCACAAGTTGATGATGATACAGCAAGAGCAGGATTATCTACTGTTGCTGGAGCGATGATATTTAATGTTGGTGCTGGTAAACATCAAGCATACGACGGATCTACATGGCATGATCTTTATTGATAAAGGGGCTTGACAAGGTGCTCTACCGTTGCTAGAGTGCCTTTGTTAAGGTTAAAGAGAAAGCTTTAGCTTTAATTAAATTCTTAAAGGGAGACCGTTTGGTTTCCCTTTTCTGCTATAATAACCCTATTCTGAGTTCCTAGAAGACTCCCAATGGCAACGAACATTTATTTTATTGGTCAAAAAGATAAACCTAACTGGTTTGGTGTTGGTGAGACTAAAGGTCCTCTGATGATTGAGGAGTATGGTATTCCTCGTCGTGGTTCTGATTACAACAAGTCAAGAGATGCTTGTGTTGTCTATACTGAAATATCTTTTTGGAAAAACGTTTCAACTCGTAATGATATTGATGTAAAGCATGACAAAATAATTCATGATTGGTTGGAAACTATTCCTGGTATTACCAAAGTAGGCACAGAATCATTTATAATTAACGCATATGGTTTGGGTATTGGTCTGACCCATGAAAAGATTGCTTATATGATTGAGCAGGAGTTTTTCCCCAAAACACCTAAGACCAAGAAAGATCTGACTCTCAAAAAGCATCAGCAAGAGTTTGTCAATAAAATCCTCTCTACTTGGGAAGAGTGGAAAGAGTTTCTGCTGTTTGCTAAGTGCCGTGCTGGTAAATCCATTATGGTTCTGTCAGCAATCGCACGAAAAGGTGTCAAGGTAAGTCTGATTGTTT
>Ga0208428_1000006_pt1 | contig 112356 bp, 71 predicted proteins | sample DEB08_DNA_11_FD_184535 | JGI IMG/M metagenome (GOLD analysis project Ga0208428, IMG submission 184535) | Aqueous microbial communities from the Delaware River and Bay under freshwater to marine salinity gradient to study organic matter... | ecosystem: Environmental > Aquatic > Marine > Coastal ... | reverse complement strand
AATATGATATGTCAGTATCTTTAGGTGCTTCGCCTATTACTGCACCTGTTGTTGCATCGATAATTTGTCCGTCACTTTCTACTGTTTCGTAAGATGCTAAAGCTTCGAGGAATTCGTCGTCGTTTTTTAAAACTTGTCCGTCAGTGCCTTCAGTTATTCCGAGGTCAGTAGTAGGCAAATAACCTGATGACGGTTTCTTAGACACTATATCACGTTTCCATTCTGTAATTGAAGTGGAAGATCTACTAATAGTTTTTGTTGTTGGTAAAGGTTTTTCAGACAACCCTACGGTACCGGCTGGCCTGTTATTAAATGTTTCGCTATAATAAGAAACTGGATTAGACAAGTTTGTCTCAATAGTATTCTGTCTATCGGGTGAATAAAATTCGTCTTTAAATTTATCAGATCGTTTTTTTAAATTGTTAATATTCTCTATTTCCCTAGGATCATTTAGGTCAATTCCTTTTGTTGCAACATAAGTGTTTCTCATACTTGTAAGATCATATACACTAGATGCTTCTTTATAATAACTAGCAGTAATTTTAGCACCTATCGTAGGGTCATATACAAGGTCAGGCGTTGATACTAAATCTACGCCGATTTTGTCTGACATTTTTCTATAATTATCTTCTCCGGCTAACCCAATAAATCCTCTAGGTTTAAATGCAGAGCCGCCAGCGTATGCATAAATTTCATCAAAGAATAAATCAGGATCTCCTTTTATAGCATCTAAAGTTGAATCAGTAATATTTTCTGCTAATGGTCCGTATTCGTATCTTATTTGTTCATTTGAGAAACCTGCAACACTTTTAGTTGCGTTAGGGTTCAATGCACTTTGCTGTTCTACCATTGCTATAATATTAGATTTTACAGTATTATCTGTAATTCCTATATTTTCTAATTCTGAATTTATACTATTTGCCGAGCTCAATGCTTGCCCTGTTGTTGTTACTGCAGGAAGTTGAGTTGTAGAGTCTATTACACCTCGGCCTCTTTCTTCAAAGCTAGGGTATCCTTTGTATATACTAGTAAAATCGTCTTCAACTTTATCTGCTTTGCCTATCGATTCGTTCTTTGACATATGGTTTGAATCAATTGTTCCGTTGTTTACTCTAAGATCTCTAACCATTCTTCCTAATCTAAAATCGTAGCGAGTGTAATGAGGTTCCATAGTCTTATATTCGTAAACATTACTATTAGCAGATGGTAACTCGAGCGATTTATTTGGATGAGCAGTTGTGCTGCGCCCTGCTGTCATAATATTATTATTACCAGTAGCAAAATCTGTAGTACGTTTTAGACTAGCGCCACTTTCAGGATCAGCAACACTTGTTCCATCTGTGTTTATAACTGATTTAGTAATTTTTCCTGTGCCGCCGGTTCTAATATCTTTAAGAGCTTGTGTAAAATTAGAGCCTTTGTGTCCTACACCATTTATTCCGTCACCGTCGTAGAAACCCTGTCCTTTGGAAAGATTAGTATTCGGGATAGGAACTCCTTTATACTCTCCTATTGCTCCTTTTGATACATCAAACGGCACTGGTACACTTGCAAACTCCATAGCTAATTGTAGTTGAAAATCTTGATCTGATAATTTTCCAGCCTTCCATTTTTTTAGTTTTCGAAATCCTTCTAGTCTTATAATTATAAGAGCATCTTGCACTTCAGGAGTAAATCTAATAATATCTTTTTTATCGTTTAGTCCTGCATTCTTAATACAGTAATCTAGTGTTACTTTGATAAATTGATATCTGCCAACTGCTGACGATTTACCTGGTTTACCTTCTCTACTGACTAATTCATTTTGTTTTTCTTTCACATCATCTAAGGTCATACTGCATAGTCGATTATCAGTTTCTCCCATCCAATGTGCATTATAACCTAGAGGACCTGATTCGTATTTTGCAATTAAATCAAGTAACTTTTTATCTTGCTCAGTAATAGTAATGTACTCTTTGCCGTCTTCGTCTGCACTTTCAGATATGTCTGAAATTTTGTCTCTATTATTATATGTTTCCCCACTAGTAGATTGACTAGAAATCACACTTGTGCCATTGTTTAAGTTTATCTTTTTTGCGTTAAAGTCACCTATAATAGTTGCTTCGGGATATTGGTTCTTTATCTCTAGTGCCTTTTCTGTTGTAAGTTTAAGAGAGGCTCCTGCTTCCATAAAATCAGTAGCAGAAACAAGAGGTATAATTGTTGCTCCTTCTGCACTAGCTGCACTTTCAATTGCACTCTTATAAGAAGGTAACCCATTTTCAGGATCATCATTGGGCGGAACCACAACTATAGTTTCGTATCCTTTTAACTTTAAATCTTTAATAATTTTAGTAAGATTTTCGCCTGTGGTTGCAGCAGGTAAATTTTGATCATTATTGCCAATAGATATTATTGCAGTTTTTTTACTCATGGCTCGTCTGGCCTTCTCAATATAGTTCTACCACTTACGTCATTACCATCAGTTCGATTTTCTCGATAAAGGTTACCATAATAGTGTCCCGATGATCCTTCGCCTTCAGTAGTTTGATTAGCTCGTCTAATTAATTTTAAATTTTGTTTAAACTCGCCGCCACTAAAACTATTTGACACCCCAAGTATTTGAAATAGTCCACTAAACGGTCTTACAAGCTCAGGCATATTCATTACAAAATTTCCCATTTCTTTAGGATAATCAATCGGTGTTTTAAAATTGATAATACATAGTACTTCGTTATTTAAATATTCAACAGTGCCATCCTTAGACACATTTGGTGATAAAAATCCTGACTTATAATTTCCTTGATCTGTAGGTAGATAGAACGGATCTCCCCAAATTTCCATTGTAGCAGATATCATTTCTATTTCACTGTTAATAATTCTATTATGAAAAGTTTCAGCAATACGTCTAGCAGTAGTTTTTGAATAACTGCCATTTAAAAATTGATGATCATTCCTTGCTATTAGAGATATAGCTCTTGAGTCATAATCATCGTTATTTTCGGTTCCTGAATCATTTTCCGCTATCCGAGGATTGCTAACTATACCAGGTGCTATTGCTAATTTATTTGTGTTGTCATAACCAGATCCTACGTCACTAAGAACATTACTAACAAATGCATTATTAAAATTAATATTAAAATCTATAATATCTTCATTTTTTCCTGTATATATGTAATCATATTCTTTTACAGCAGAATCCTTTAACTTTTTTGTATTCATTGGAGATTCACCAGGTGCTAATGTCTTTGCTTCGTCTGGTAAATACGGATGTACACAATAAACATACGTCATTCTATGCCTACCAATAGATTTTTCGATATCTGTGTCATATTCAATAAAAACCATAGGCTCAATTATAAACCATTTCTTTTTACCGTTATTTGTTTTTTGTGGGGCTTTTTGACAATAGTCTGTATCTAACATTACATCTTCAATTATTTGTGTAATTTTTGATTGCTGAGGATACGTAAAAAGGTTAGAAGTTACGGCAGTTTCTAATTCTGCAGAATTCTGAAACATAATAGACTTTTCTTTTGCGGCGTTAGGATCGTTTGGTCCAACAGACACTGCTGCCGGTGAAGCATTAGACGAATCATTAGATTTAGTAGGGTCTCCTAAAATTTTTGATCTACCTAGTTCGTTTACATTGTCTTCGTTCAGTCCCCATGCTCTTAAAGAACTATATATCGGAGGAGCATTAAAAAATTTAACATCCGATTTTACTGTTGCAACTTTTTCTGGTGCATTAGGATTGTTATCTTGTCCGCCTCTTTCTGTTTGATATTGGGTTTCTGCATCTATCATTAGTGCATTATGGTTTGTTTTAAAACCGTTATAATTATTATACGCCTGTATTACACTATCTTTCTCTTTAGGAAATAAAATTAAATATCTATCATATCCTTTTACTTTTTTAGATTCTTCTAGTTTTTCTATATGTTCATTAATATTTCTTGTTATACTTTTATTTGATGTTTCTAATACTTCTGCAGCAGTTCTTCCTGAAGCATTTACATCAGTTTTTATAGTATTAATAGAATCTTCAAAAACTATTTCAGAGTATGCTACTGCTTTAACACCGTAAACGCTTCCTGATTCTGTAACGTCAAAATCTGTGTTTATTATCATAATAGGGATATATTTGTCAATTACGCCAGGAGCTTTTATTTTTTCGCCTGTCGGTCCGTATCCTTCAAATGATATTTTTAAACAAAAAGGTATTTTGTTAAAACTTGAATATTGCTTTTCTTCAGCAGTAATTTTTAATGCTTCTAAAAATTTACCCATACTATAAGGTTCAGTTACTGTAAAATTTATAGTAGTTCCTAAAGATACTCCGGTTTTTGAATTTGGGGCTATTACACTGTCAATTTCCAAATCATCTATAAAATACTCTGCGTGGCCTTTTAATTGTTCAACCTCAGCAGTAGTAAGTACTCGTCTATCTGTGCCGCCGCCTGATCTAATTATTACACTTTCAAATCCGTCAGTTTTATATTTTGATGCATTGTTATATTCTTCAGGAGATAAAACTCCTAAAGTAATTCTATAATTATATATACTATGTACTCTTAACGGATTTTTAAGTTTATTACCTTGCATAGGTATTCCGAGATTTGCAAGATCGTCAGTTATAGACATAGGGTCATTAAATAACTCTATAAACGAATCTGCACCTTCTATAATATCAGTAAGTCCTGTAAAAAATTTATTACTTCTATCAATTTGTAAAAGGTCTGATAATGGCTGTTGTAAATTTCCTGTTAGATTAGATAATTGTCCTGCAAAATTTGAAATTTGACCGATTGTATTTGTAAGATTTGTTAGTTTTGCATTTTTTGAGCCAAAAACACCAGCAATATTATTAGCCGATATTAGTGCATTATTAACATTAGAAAGATTAGATATGCTGCTGCCTGGTTTTAGATTTCCGAGGCTAGAATTAATACGATTTAAATTGCCTACAATAGAACTCGAACCTCCTAGAAGATTACCTGTTACACTATTAACTTGTTTTGAAAGATCATTGTTTAAGTTTACTCCTAGTATTCTAGCAGTATCAGAAAGTGGATTTTTTATTGCTCCAATGTTTCCTGCAAAATTTCCAGATAGTCCAGTTATCGAACTTATTTTACCAGCTGTTTCTAAAACACTAAGTCCAGATAACGACGTAGATAGTATACTATCAAGAGCAGGTATTTTTCCTGCTATACTTCCAAGCCCACCACCGGTTGCTTGACTTAAAGAATTAAGACTTGCAATTGTACCACGCAATGCAGGATTAATTGTACTAAGTGAATTAGAAATATTTGCAGCAACTTTATTTCGTTGAGGATCTAATGCTACAGTTGTTGCATCTGCAAAAGTAGTAATCGAATCTGTTAATTCACCAGGGAGTAAACTAGGGTTACTTAACGGTGACGAAGTTATATTTTTTGGTGCAACATTACTATCAACGTTTGCTGACGAACTTCTCGGCGTTTGTGTTACTGGTTGATAATAAGACTTCGGTGCCATATATTATCCTATGCTCTTTGTTAAATATTGCTCTTGCGGTAGATAAATTTTTGTACCTGCAATAAAATCAAAAATAGGATCTTTTAATATATCAGTATTTCTCTGAGCAAATACCCACCATAAATCTTTTGATCCATATAATGCCATTGCAAGTAAGTCAGGTCTATATGTATACGCTGCTGGAATTTCAAACAATATATCGTCAGACGCTCTTGGAACTGGTCTAGGAACAAATAAGTCTAAATATCCTTGATTATTAATTGGTGTATTTTCGTATAACTTCATTAGATAAATCCTTTATCACTAAGTTTACCTTCAGCAAAATCTTTAAGTGTAAATTGCGATACTAACGCTCTTGCGTATGTTGGTGATGCTGTAACTGTAATAGTCGATGATACAGGAACATAATTATCCTTGCCATCTACTTCGCATTTTATATAATCATTATCACCTAACAAATCAGTAGTAAAGTTTGTTATTACAACTGGTACTCTGTCAAATACATGTCTGCCATAACCACTTAATCTAGATATCGGAGGCGGGGCACCTGTATCGCCGTAAAACATTTTTGTCATTGTTCTTAAAAAATGTACTGCTGCTAACCAATATTTTGCATCTTCTGCATTTTCGCTTATAAATTCACCAGTAATAGTAATTTGTTGAATTTCACTATTTCTATAGGACTGGAATGGATAGTTAGAATGTGTTGGTGCTATTTGTGTATAATTTGCACTATGTCCTAAAATAATTGTAGGAGTAAAAGGAAAAATCATATGACTGCCTAATGGTTTTAATATTTCACTATCTTTAAATTGGCTAGGTACTGCAAGTCTAACCCTCCAGTCATTTATAACTTCTCCATTATTTGTGGATGCTTGTGCAATTGTCTGTTTTTGTGCATTTGATTCGAATCCATTCAGCGCTTTCATCCATGACGGTGAAAGATTATACTCATAAAATTTATCCATTAGTTATTCTCCTATAGTATTTAGTTGACAAATTTAACTACATAGTTTATAATAGTAATAAAGTTTCTAGGAGAAATTATGCGCAAAAAGAATTATCTTAACAATAGAGATCTATTGTTAGAAATACACAAATCTAAAAATACATTTAATAGTTACATTGAACCGATATATTCTGAGTTTGATATAATACTGACTGATATCGACCGTATTAACATTCGTACAATAGCAGAAGCAAAGCGCAATAAAGCAAAACGCTTATCTACTAAAGATTACGAAACTCGGAAAATGGCAGGTGAGAAAGTAAAACAAGCAGATTGTGAAGTTGATTATAAATCTATTACAAAAGAAGAATTAGTTTTTCGAGTAATGACATTTGACCACATTCCAGACGAGCCTGGTCGCAAAAAGAATCCAAAGACTACAGCTGACACAAAAACTAAACTTAACTTTCCTCCGTTTCAACATTATAAATTTGACGATGAAGGTAATTTATTTTGCATTGGTAAAAGTCATTGGATAGGCGGTATGGAAAACGGTGCTTTTTCAAAAACACACGGCAAAGCAACAAACAAACTTGCTATGATGTGGCTAAAACTTGTAGATAGATATGCTACAAGAGGTAATGTTCGTGGCTATACTTACAATGACGAAATGAAAGGTCAAGCAATCTTACAACTTTCACAAATTGGATTACAGTTTGACGAATCTAAGTCAAACAATCCGTTTGCATATTATACAGCAGCCGTTACTAACTCATTTGTGCGTGTAATTAACTTAGAAAAACGTAATCAAAACATCCGAGACGACATCTTAGAAATGAATAACTTAAACCCAAGTCATACAAGACAACACGCAGGTGAATGGGAGGCAGCAATAAAACGTAATGAAGAAGCAAGTGCCACTATTTTTACTAATAAGAAAAGTTGATTGACATCTCAATACTTTCCTGTTATAATTAAAAGAAAAGCGGAGTCTATAGTTGTTTAAAAAAGCGGCAGTATTTACTGACATACATTTTGGCCTAAAAAGTAACAGTAAAATGCATAATCAAGACTGTGAAGATTACATCGATTGGTATATAAAAACTGCAAAAGAGCATGGTTGTGAAACTGCTCTTTTTTGTGGTGATTGGAATCACAATCGAAACAGCCTAAACTTAACTACTATGGATGCAGGCATCCGCAGTTTAGAAAAAATCGGTGCAGCGTTTGACAACTTTTACATGTTTGCTGGTAATCACGACTTGTATTACAAAGATAAACGTGATGTAAAGTCTACTGAATTTGCAAAACACATACCGGGTGTTACTGTTATTGACGAAATATGGGAGCAAGACGATGTTGCGTTAGTTCCTTGGTTAGTCGGTGACGAGTGGAAGAAAATGTCTAAGATTAAAAGCAAATATTTGTTCGGACATTTTGAACTACCCAGTTTCTATATGAATGCTATGGTGCAAATGCCCGATCACGGTGAACTAAAGTCGGAACACTTTGTAAACCAAGAATATGTGTTTTCAGGACACTTTCATAAAAGACAGAAACAAGGACATATACACTATATAGGAAACGCATTTCCACACAATTATGCAGATGCTAGTGACGATGCACGTGGCATGATGATTCTTGACAAAGAAAACAACGCCGAGCCTTTGTACATCGATTGGGAAGATTGTCCAAAATATAGAAATACAACACTTAGTAAACTACTCGATCCTAAGAGCAGTCTTATTAAACCTAAAATGCATCTACGTGTTACACTAGATATTCCTATTAGTTTTGAAGAAGCAGGGTTCTTAAAAGAAACGTATATTAAACAATATAACTGTAGAGAGATTACACTTATTAGCCAACGTCAAACTGAAGAAATTAATACAGATTTAGACATCAGCCAATTTGCAAGTGTTGATCAAATTGTGTCAAACGAAATTTCACAACTAGATACTGAAAACTATAGCAAGAAAACGCTATTAGATATTTACAACGGGTTACAATGATAAAGATTAAGGATTTAACAGTAAAAAACTTTATGAGTGTAGGTAATGTAAGTCAAGGTGTTGACTTTGATCAACAAAGCCTTACACTCGTGCTCGGCGAAAACTTAGATCAAGGAGGTGACGATTCGGGTTCCCGTAACGGTACAGGTAAAACAACAATCATTAATGCATTGTCATACGCTTTATATGGCCAGGCTCTGACCAACATTAAGAGAAACAACCTTATTAATAAAACTAATTCAAAAGGTATGCTAGTTACACTTAGTTTTGAAAAGAATAATATAAATTATAGAATTGAACGTGGACGTTCTCCTAATATTCTTAAGTTTTATGTAGATAATACCGAACAAGTTGAAGAAGACGAGTCACAAGGCGATAGTCGCAAAACACAAGAAAGTATACAAGAACTATTGGGCATGAGTCATGATATGTTTAAACATATTTTAGCACTTAATACATATTCTGAACCATTTTTAAGTATGCGAGCTAATGATCAACGTGCTATTATCGAACAGTTATTAGGTATTACATTACTAAGTGAAAAAGCCGATTCGTTAAAAGACGAAATTAAGCGTACTAAAGAGGCTATTACAGAAGAAACATTTAAATTAAACGCAATCGAAAGTGCTAATCAAAAAATACAAACTACAATTGACAGTTTAGGTAAAAATCAACGTGCATGGGTTGCAAAACGCAGTTCTGACGAAGAAAAACTAGTAACTGCTATCGAAGAATTAGAAAAACTAGACATTGATGCTGAATTAGATGCACACGAAAAATTAGCAAACTGGACAGAACATAATAATTCTATTTTGGCTCTTAGAAAAGAATTAAGCACACTAGAACCTGCACTAATACGTGCTGACAAAAGTGTAACCAAAGCAGAAAAAGATATTGCAGAACTAGAAGATGCTACTTGTTATACTTGTGGACAAGAACTTCATGCAGACAAAAAAGCAGAGATTGCAGAACGCAAAGGAAAAGAACTAGAAGATGCTATTGCTTATCAAACAGAAATTACTGGAAAAGTAAAAGATGTTGCACTTGCTCTTAAAGAAATTGGTGATATTAATGGTCGTCCTACTACATTCTACGAAACTGCAAAAGAAGCATACGAACATAGAAACAATGTTAAAAACTTGCAAAATGCATTAGTAAACAAACAAGCAGAAGTTGATCCGTATGAAGTACAAATTAACGAACTAACAAGTACTGCACTACAAGATCTTGACTGGAGTATCATAAACAATCTTACAGAGTTTAAAGAGCATCAAGAGTTTCTATTAAAATTATTAACTAACAAAGATTCGTTTATACGTAAGAAAATTATTGATCAGAATTTAGCATATCTCAACAATAGGCTAACTTATTACTTAGATGTATTAGGATTACCACATCAAGTACAATTTTTAAACGACTTAAATGTTGAAATTACACAACTAGGACAAGATCTAGACTTTGATAATTTGTCAAGAGGTGAACGCAATAGACTTATACTCGGACTATCGTTTGCATTCCGTGATGTTTGGGAAAGTTTATACCAAGGAATTAATTTATTGTTCATTGACGAACTTATCGATTCAGGAATGGATAGTGCAGGTGTTGAAAACTCAATCAGTGTACTTAAAAAAATGACTAGAGAACGCAAGAAAAACATTTTCCTCATATCTCACAAAGATGAACTAGTTGGAAGGGTAAACAATGTATTAAAGGTTGTAAAAGAAAACGGATTTACTTCTTATGCAAACGATTTGGAGATTGTAGAATGATTAAAATTGGTGTAAGAGGTAGTAAATTAGCACTTGCATATGCCGATATTGTTGTTAACAGAATAAAAACAAACTTTAAACCAATTGTAGATATACAAATTGTTCCTATTAAAACAGATGGCGACATTTATGCTAAAAAAAATATAGCAGAAATAGGCGGAAAGGGTGTTTTTGTCACAAAAATCGAACAAGAGTTGTTAGCAGGCAATATTGATTTAGCAGTTCATAGTTTTAAAGATCTTCCTAAGGACTTAGACGATAGAACAGAAATTCGTGCAGTAATGCCAAGGCATGATCCGCGTGATGCTGTTATCGGAAATCTAGTCGACGGTTGTAAAATAGGCACAAGTAGTCCTAGACGTAAATTACAACTTGCAAAAATGTTTCCTAACAGTGAAATACTTCCAATAAGAGGTAATATTGACACAAGAATACAAAAAGTTCGTGACAACGAGTACGATGCTACAATTTTAGCAATGGCAGGACTTGATACAATGAACTTAGGTCACGAAATAAACAAGATACTAGCATTAGAAGAATTAGTACCAGCTGTAGGACAAGGAGTTATTGCTGTACAGTCATTAAAAAATCAAAATACAGTATTATTAGAGAAAATTAATCACTTAGAAACATATCAGTGTGCAATGGCAGAACGTAACATGCTTCAAATGGTTGACGGTGATTGTGATACCGCTATTGGATCAATTACAAGTATCATTGGCGATATAATTTCGCTCGAAGCATACAATTACGAAAATAATAAATCTGTAAAAATGCAATCTAAAGCAATTGATTATCTTAATCTAGGCGAATTAGCTGGTAATAGAATAAAATGAACAACGAAGACGACTTACATACACAATTAGTTCAAGCATACTTAGAATATTTTAAGGCAAATGAATGGTGGGAAAGGAAAAACTCAGTTAGAGCATATTCCGCAGTTCAAAAGGCAACAAGAGAAATACGTAGAATAGCAAGAGAACGAAATACTGAAATAAAAGAGATACAAAAAGACTATAAAATCAAGTTTAAAGGCAAACAATACAAGGATTGATAAACATTGTATGAATTGGACATATAATGGCGACGAAGTTACAGAAATACCAGATGAGTATGAAGGTTTTGTTTACATTATTACTAATTTAACAGATGATCGCAAATACATAGGCAAAAAACTAGCAAAATTTAAAACTACTAAGCCACCCTTAAAAGGCAAAAAAAATAAAAGACGCGGATACAAAGAATCAGACTGGAAAGACTATTGGGGATCTTCAGATAAACTATTAGCAGACGTAGAAAAATTAGGCAAAGACAAGTTCACAAGAGAAATACTATATTTTTGTAAAAGCAGAGGCGAAATGTCTTACTTAGAGGCAAGAGAACAGTTTAGTAGGCGAGTATTAGAGACGGACGAGTATTATAACGGTATAATAAACGTGCGTGTAGGCGGATCAAACATACTTAGAGAAAATTTAAAGGCACATCAGGACACTATTTAAAAGCCAAAATCCAGCCGAGGTAATGCTCGTCGCCGGTGGAGTGGTAAAGTCCAACAGGCTGTATGCTACGAAAACCCCTTAGCACTAGGAACGAAGCGGGGGATAGCGCATTTTGCGTGATGTCGACGTAGGTTGGGAAAGGTCAGAGCCCAGTAGCAAAGTCAAATACCTACTTCCAATGTCTCGACTATGATACTCACATGAAGATATCTTCGAGGACGACGGGACCCTGCAAGGTTCCGTCTGACTAATTAATCTACATGAAACTATTACTTCACATTCGTTCAGTTAAAAAGAAGAAATATAGTTTGAGCGATAGCGAAAACTTATATCTACGAAGTAGATATACTAAATATATACATGAAGCTTAATGATATATTAACAGAATCACAATTAGATGAATTTATTCCTTTAACTAAACAAGGAAGAATGATTCGACGTGCTGAAAAAGCAGGAGCAGCTGATCTACAAGCTACTGCAAATAAATTATTACAGCAATATGCAGCACATCTTGGAACACAAGAAAAAAAAGTTAAGACATCTGACTATAATGATTTGTTTGATTTCTTAAAAAGAAAAAATGTTGATACATCTGATATAGATACAACACCTCCGATTAATGCAAAACGGTTAAAAACTATATTTTTAGCAAAATCTAAACAAGCTATGACTCCTACTCAGTCATCTGGACAAAAAACGCCTAGCAAAGAACCTAAACAACCTGCAACAAAAGTAAGTAGTGCATATATGTCAACAAAAAATGCTGCGCTAAAGTTAAATTCAAAAGAAAAACGTAGATTAATAGCACAATTACAAAAATCTGTTGATAATACTGCAAGACCTAAAAAACAACCTACTATAGTTGATAAGAACTTTGATAAAAGTCAACGTTTAAGCCAATATGGTAAAGTTGGCAAGTGATTAGAAGAATGGCAGTCCGCTTTTCTTAGTAGTTTCCATATTATTTTTAACAATACCGCTAATTATTTCTCTATCTTCAGGTGATAATGAAAATGCTTCTTCAAGATTACAACCTCCTCGCATAAACCATGCTAATTGTATGACTTCATGCTTTAGTTGTTTTTGTTCTTCTTTTAATTTCTTATCTTCTGCTAGAATTTCAGTCAGATTCATTGAAAGAAGTTTTATCCGAAAAAATTTGATTGGTCAAATGTAATAGGAATTTGAAAAGTTTTTGGAGCACCAGCGTTTTGTTCATCTTCTGTAGTGTTTACTGTCATAGGCTCTAATTCAAACTGTGATCTTTGAATTTCTAAATGTTCTTTAACTCCAGTATAGAAGGTTTTATCTGAATTTTTAATAAATTCTTCTATATGACCTCTATTTGTTACAGTTTGATCTTCAACTCGTATGCTTACTACACTTTTGCACAACATATCGATGGTTAGTGCAGTTAATTTTGAGAAACTTTCATTAAACTTTGACATTTTTTCACTATCAGGAACAGTATCGTCGTTAACTAGATTAAAGATACGCTGTTCTTCAAACGTTTTTAAACTACTTTCAGTAAACTCTCTATAAGTTAATGGTCGAATTGTTACTCCTAGTCCATTAATTGTACTTTCAGAGTGAAACTCATTAGATAAAAGTTTATTAAGTAACTGTCTAAGGTCAACAGTATAGTCTTTCTCTATACCTGCACCTGGAATTTTAGTAGTTAGTGTTAGTTCTTCGCCATATGTTGCAACTCGAATGCCTACAAGTACTGCATCAAGATCGATACTTGGCATATGCCATGGATCAATTATAGCAGGAATACAACTCTTAATTACATCAACAGTTGCTTGTCCGTTTAACAACGCATCTGGTGTTTTAATAGTAATTTCGTCTTTAGCAGTCATTGGAAATACCGGAAGTTCACCGTTATCGGGTAATTCGAGTGTGCCTTCTGGGTAAAAATTACCTTTACTAGGCAATGTTATGTATACTTTAGGTTGTCTAAAGTATTTTTGCAGCGGGTTAGGCTGAAAATCTTGATTATTTCCCTGAAATGCATTAGGGTCGAACTCTGGCATGGTAATCTCCATATAAATACAATGTAAAGTATATATCTATATTTATTAAGTGCGCAGTTTATAGGAATTAGGGTTGGCTGAAGAAATTGAAATTGGTAATTTTGGTAAAGGCGGTGTTGCTAGTGAAGAAACCTTAAAAGATCTTCTCAAAGCAATTGAACACCTTGCTAAAAAAGAAGGATTTGATCCTAAAAAGTCAGCTGACAAAGCAAAAAAACTTGCAGATGCTTTTGATAAAGGCATTGATGTTGTAACTGACCATAGAGATGCACTAAATGAAAATACAAAGTCTGTAAAGCGTAATACAAATGTATTAAGCAAGAGTTTAGGCGTACTTGGAGTTGGTATTGTTGCTATAGGTACAAGTTTAAGTAATTTTACTAAAGAACTTATCGACGGCGGCAGTAGTTTAACTGATTTTACAAAGCATATACCGATATTTGGTAGTACTATTGCAGGTTTAACTGGATATTTTGATGACACGCTAGAAAGTTTTAGAGAAATATCTCGTGTAGGCGGTTCAATGGGCAACAGTTTAGAAGAAGTAAGGCGTAGTTCGGCTCAATTGTTTATGACTTTAGACGAGTTTACAGGATTTGTTAAAGGAAATTCTAAAGAATTATCAACATTTGGCGGAACTGTTACACAAGGTGTTCGTAGAGTTGCTGATTTACAAAAAGCACTAGATAAAACTACACGTAATCAACTTTTAAATATGGGTTTGACATTTGAAGACATTAACGAGTCACTTATGAGATATGCTGTACTTGACAGAGCAGGATCAAGGACAAGACAAATAAATGATGCCCAGCTTGCTTTAAATGCAGCAAGTTACGCTAAAAGTTTAAGTACACTGTCAAAATTAACAGGTGAAGAAATAGATTCACTTGAAGCAAAGGCTGCTGCTAATCAAAATGATATTGCTTACCAAATGGCAATGTCTAAAATGGATGAAACTGAAAGAGAAAAAGTTCGTTCTGGTATGGCTGAAGTTACTGCACTATACGGCGAAACTGGAGCAGAGTTTTATAAACAACAAATATTAGGTATAGGTCCTGTAACTGATGCAACTGCTATGTTAGCAGCAGGGCTTCCGGGAATTGCAGAACAAATAAAACTTACAGCCGCACTAACAAAAGATGCAAATACTGACCTGAAAGCGTTTGAAGGAGGATCTATTGATAGATTTGTAGAAGGCGTTAAAGCAGCAGCAGCATCGTCAGATGATTTAGAAGGTTTATTAACAGTTGCAGCCGCAGGCATGGACGGGCCTGGTAAAGAATTAGCATTAATTTTACAATCTATGGGCAAGAACTTTACTGATTATATGGATAACGGTATTTTTGACGAAAAAAGATTAAGAGATGATCTCGAAAAAGCTAAAAAAGAATCTGATTCTAGAGACAGTACAACAAATGCATTAGTTACTTTTAATCAGGCTATCAAGAATGCAAGAAAAGAAATTACAGATAACTTTATTGACAGCGGAGTGTTCAGAGTAATATCACAATCAGTAGAAAGTATTGCAAATATGTTAGGTTCGGAAGGATTTATTACTCTTCTAAAAGATGCAATAGTAACTATTACCGATTGGACTGAAAGTTTTATTACTACTTTAAGTGTTGACGGATTTAAATCAGCAATGAATATGTTGTGGACAGACATTACACAAGTAATCAAAGATTTCTTTATGGGTGTTACTGCTGAAGAACAAAAACAAAGGGCATTAGATGACAAAGCCACAGTTGAATCTCAACTTTCAAAAGTTTTAGCCAAACAATTTGAACAAGAGATGTTAGCCGCTTCTAGTCCAGATGAGGAAACAAGATCGAAAGCTGTAAAAGAACTTGCAAGATTAGAAGAACAATACAAAATACTTGAAGAAAAGAAAGCATCTCTAGATAAAGAACTTCAAAAAAATGACTATGTAGACAAGACTGGTACTTTGTCTACAGTTGGTAGTGCAATTACTAAAGCAATTACTGATAAAATAGATGGAAGTTTACTCGATCTTAAACCATTTAAACCAAATGAAGCCGGTCAACTAGAAGATGGGTTATTTCTTAGTGCTGAGACTAAGAAAGCTATTAATGACCTGTTTGGTGAAAACGGTACACTAATGGATGAAATTGGAACAGTTATTGTAGCTGGGTTTACTGGTTTATTTTTACTTCCTGCTGTAACCGCAGGTGTAGCAACAGCAATTGCAACAGGAATTGGAACAGCATTAACAACTGCATTCTCAGGAAGCGGAGGACTACCTTCCGATTTAGAAGAATTTACAGGCAAGGATGGAAAAACAAGAGTAAGAAATAAAACATCTAAAAAAATAGCAGCAGATCCAAGAAAACTTAAAGCACCAGCAGGCACTAAATTTGTAGAAGGACTTGGCAAAGGCGGCAAAGGAGAAGGCGGCTTATTAGGAGGCGCAGCTAGAGGACTAGCAGTTTGGGGAGGTCCTGTTGGAGCTAAGGCAGTATTAGGCGCTGCTGCTCTTGGAACAGCAATAGGTGCAATTGCAACGGGAATAGGCGTCGGTGTATGGGTACTAGGAGAAAGTTTTGGTACTTTTTCTGAAAATATGAAAGAGTTTGAAAACTTAGACGGAGAAAAATTAAAATCAGTAGGTCAAGGTATGAAAGCTGTAGGTTTAGGTATAGGCACACTCGGAGTAGGTAAAGTAGCAGACGGTTTAGGAAACTTTATACAGGGCATCGGTGGCTTTTTAGGAAATCTATTTTCGATTGCTAGTGGCAAAGGCAAACAAAAATCAACTTATGAATTACTAGAAGAATTCCAAGGTATGGAAATCGATACTGCTACTATTAAACTAAAAGCAGAAGCTTTACAAGCATTTGCAACAGGTATGAATACGTTAGGAGCAGGTTTAAAATACGAAGGTTTAGCAAACTTTTGGAACGGGGTAGCAGATTTCTTTTTTGGAGAAGATACAGATCCATTTAAAGAAATTAAAGAATTTGGATCTACAAAATTTGAAAGCGAATTTCTTGAAAACAATTTAAAAGTACTAGAAGCATTTGCAACAGGCATGAGCACATTGGCTCAAGTTAACAACGGCGAAACAGTAAGTTATGGTAGCATCTCTTCATTAAAAATAAATCTACAGAAGTTAGGCCAAGTAAAAGGATTAAAAGGAACAGCAGAAGGAATTGCTGAACTTGCTAATATTACTAATGTAAAAACTAAATTAAATGATTTAGCATCTGCAGATATTGAAGGAATAACAAATACAGCTGAAGCAATTAAAAAATTAGCTGATTCATTTATTGAATTAAACAAAGCACTTGCAGATAAAAACAGCGGCATCCGCGAAAGCGGAGTCAGCACTGCATCACTTCTTAATGAAGGTAAATTTAATTTAGGCAGCGGATCAGGTCTAACTGAGGAAACAGTAAAAGAGTTAAATAGTATATTAGCGAAAATAGAAGAACATACTATGTGGTCTAGCAGATATAATAAGACAATGTCTAAGAACATAGCAGGTATAGCCAATAATAATCTTGCTGACGGAAATATAACGAGCCCGTAAGGAAAACAAAAAATGTCTTGGAAAAAATATTTTACACCAGTACCAACTGTAAATAACCCTAGTGGAAGCTATAGTCCATTTAGTAATCGCAACTCTGGTAGTATGCCTGGTCCTGCTAGATCAAACTATTCGAGTTATTTGCCTGATGTATATGTTGGTACACCTAATCGTGTTGAACGTTATGGCCAGTACAACACAATGGATCTTGATTCAGAGGTTAATGCTGCTTTAGATATCCTTGCAGAGTTTTGTTCTCAACTTAATGATCAAAACGGTACACATTTTATAACTGAATTTAATAAAAAGGCAACAAATACTGAAGTTACAATACTTGCCCAGTATCTAAAGCAATGGTGTAAGATACAAAAATTTGATACACGTATGTTTAGAATACTAAGAAATGTATTCAAGTACGGTGACCAAATTTTTATTAGAGATCCAGAAACTAGAAAATGGTTTCATACTGATCCATCTAATGTAACAAAAATTATTGTTAACGAATCAGAAGGCAAAGTGCCTGAACAGTATGTTGTAAAAAACTTTAATGTAAATTTTGTAGATATGGTTGCAACAACTCCGTTTGATACTAACGGTAATGTAACAGGCGGCGGCAGTGGATATTTAACTGGCGGTGTTAGAGGAATGGTTGGTAATAACCCAATTAACAACGGCAACCGTTGGCAAAATGAAGAAAATGAAATTACAGTTGATGCAAAACATGTAGTGCATTTAAGTTTATCAGAAGGCTTAGATAAAAATTATCCGTTTGGTAATTCACTATTAGAAACTGTATTTAAAGTATACAAACAAAAAGAATTACTTGAAGATGCGATTATTATCTATCGTGTTCAACGTGCTCCTGAGCGCAGAGTATTCTACGTTGATGTGGGTAACATGCCATCACACCTTGCTATGCAGTTTGTGGAGCGTGTAAAGACCGAAATTCACCAAAGAAGAATCCCATCGGCGACTGGAGGAGGGCAAAATGTCATAGACAGTTCTTATAATCCTCTGTCAATTAACGAAGACTACTTCTTTCCACAAACGGCTGAGGGCCGTGGATCTAAAGTTGAGACATTGCCAGGTGGAACTAATCTAGGAGAAATTGATGACCTTAGATATTTTACTAACAAGTTAGTTCGCGGCTTGCGTATTCCGTCAAGTTATCTACCTACTGGTGCAGATGATGCAAGTAGCCAATATAATGACGGTAGAGTAGGAACAGCATACATTCAAGAATTAAGATTTAATACATATTGTGAACGTTTACAAGGATTAGTTGCTGAGCAGTTTGATACTGAGTTTAAACGTTATGTATTAGAAAAAGGTGTAAACATAGATACAAATATGTTTCAACTTAAATTCCAACCACCGCAGAACTTTGCAAGTTATAGACAGAGTGAAATTGATAATGCACGAGTGCCTACGTATACACAAATGGCAGCACTGCCTTACATTTCAAATAGATTTGCTCTTGATAGATTCTTAGGTTTATCAGCTGAAGAGATTGCAGAAAATGAACGCTTATGGCGTGAAGAAAATGAAGAAACACTTGAGCCAACAGCAACTGACGCAGGCGGCGAAATGCGTAGTGCTGGTATAAGTAGTGCTGGTATAGAAAGTGACTTAGGCGGGATTGAAGATGTAGATGATACAGGTGAAGCACCAATACAAGGCTCGGAAGGCGATTCACCCGAAACTGCAACAGGCGATTCGCCTATGCCAGGCGGCGGAGCAAATGCTGAGCAAACGATATAAATAATACTATGATACTGAGAGAAATATTTTATTTTGATAAAGAAACTGTAGAGCCTGTAGAAGATGATCGCTACGAGCCTGAAAACGATGTGTCACCTATTGACTATGACGACACAAGAAAAACTAGACTAACTCTTAAACAAATTAATAGAATTAGAAAAGCATCTGATTTACACGCAGAAGAAAAGAAAAAAGATCTTCAATTTGTAAGACAAATGTACGGAATGGCAGCAAACGCAGCAGCTGAAGGTGTCTAATGGCCAAGATAGACAAGTCAAAGTATTCTAAAGAAGAATACAGACGTCTCAAAGAACAACGTAAAATTGATAAAGCTAGAGAGCGTATTGCAAAGCAAAGTGCAATAGAACGTAGTAAGCCACAACCTAACCCTACGTTAATAAAAATACAAGAACATGCACAAGAACTTGTTGAAGAAAATGTTTCAGGAATGCGGAAAGCATTTATAATAGGCAATGGCATGAGTCGAAAGGGCATTCCTTTAGAACCTTTGAGAGCCTTTGGTAAAATGTACGGATGTAATGCAATTTATAGAACATTCGATCCTGATTATTTAATTGCAGTAGATACTAGAATGGTTTTTGAAATTACAAAAACAGGATGGCATTTAACACGACCTTTATGGACAAACCCTAATCGTAGTTATCGCAACATAACACATCTTAATTTGTTTGATCCAAGCAAAGGCTGGAGCAGCGGTCCGACGGCATTATGGTTAGCTAGTCAGCATAAGCATAAAATAATTTATATATTAGGTTTTGATTATAAAGGTTTAGACGACGGTAGATTTGTAAATAATATTTTTTCGAGTACACCGAATTATAAAAAATCTGGTGACAGGGCAACATTTTATGGCAATTGGCTTAAACAAACAGTGATTACTGTAAAAGAAAACCCTAATATTCAATATATAAGAGTAATTGACAAAGAAGGCTTTATTCCTCCTGATTTGGTAAATATTGATAACATAAAACACATTACCGTTGAAGATTTTAAAAATCGACACGGATTAATGTAGTCAGATAACTGAAAATCTTGCAAATAATAGCCGTTTCAGGACTATTTCGTGTAAATAAAGTAAATAATATTGACAGCCCATACCGAGTAAACGGTATTTATTTTATTGCAGGAGAAAACAATGGCAGATCGTAGTAAATTTGAAGAAATGCTCGAGCTACTTGTCAACGAAGACAAAGAGCGAGCACAAGAACTATTCCACGAGATTGTGGTAGAAAAATCAAGAGATATTTATGAGTCACTACTAGAAGACGAAGAAGTTGATGAAGCATCTGATGAAGAAGTAGATGAGTCAGAAGAAGTAGATGAGTCAGAAGAAGATCTAGACGAAGCAGACGAAGAAGTAGATGAGTCTGATGATGAACTAGAAGAAGGTTTTGATCTAGACGAGTTTGAAGTAGAAGCAGACCCAATGATGATGGGTGGCGATGCTGGCGACGACATGGAGATGGATATGGATCCAGACATGGACGACGAAGACGGCGACGACATGGACATGGACGACGAAGGTGACATGGCCGATCGTGTTGAAGATCTAGAAGATGAATTAGAAAAACTAAAAGCAGAATTTGATTCAATGATGAACGATGATGACGCAGGCGACGAAGAAGAAGCAGGCGACGACATGGACATGGACATGGATGACAAAGAGCCAGAAGAAGGTTATGCATTTGAAGCAGCAGACGAAGAAGTTGAAGAAGCAGCAGACGAAGAAGTTGAAGAGTCAGACGAAGATCTAGACGAAGCAGCAGACGAAGAAGTTGAAGAAGGCGATAAGTCAGCAGCGGAACAAATGCGTGAGTATGTAGAAAAAGTTGCTCCGGCTAAAATGGGCGACAATGGCGCAAACACAAAATCATCTGTAGCAGGTCCAAATAATATGGGCGGAACAAGCGCAAACATTTTACGTAGCGATACTGAAAACAGTGGAGAAGCTGGCGCAGGATCAAAAATAAAAGGTTCAGCACTTAATGACCAAAACCCAAAAGACATGAACACTAAGAACATTAACGTTCCTGGTGGTAAAGCTGGCAAAACAGGATTTAAAAAATCTGAGCCAGGACACGGCGCTGAGAAAAAAGGTAAGCCGGAAACTGCTGACAAAGCCGCAGGTCCAACACTTAACAAGTTGAGCAAGCGAGCAAAGTAAGCAAGACAGGGCATTAGATGAACAACTACTTACGAGAGCATTTGACATTCGATCAAGCACAAATTGTGCTTGAGAATGCCAACGAAGGCAAAGATCTTTATATGAAAGGTATTTGCATTCAAGGTGACGTCCGTAACGCTAATCAGCGAGTATATCCTGTAAACGAAATTGGCAGGGCTGTCAAAACGCTCAACGATCAAATCCAAAACGGATTTACCCCTCTCGGAGAGGTTGATCATCCAGATGGCTTAAATATTAACCTAGACCGTGTATGTCTCATGATTGAAAGCATGTGGATGGACGGTGCAAATGGTTATGGAAAACTAAAAATATTACCAACTCCAATGGGACAATTAGTTAAAACTATGCTTGAAGCAGATGTTAAACTAGGCGTTTCTTCAAGAGGAGCAGGTGAAGTTGACAACAACGGTAATGTTGCTGACTTTGAAATTATCACTGTGGACGTTGTGGCTCAGCCCAGCGCCCCCGGTGCTTACCCAACACCAATCTACGAACAATTATTAAATGCTCGTGGGGGTATGAAGGCATATGAACTAGCACAGGCAACAAAACACGATAACAAGGCACAAAAATATCTTAAGGAATCGCTGATTAACATAATCAGCAAACTCCAATAATAGGAGGACAATTAATGTTGGACGCACTGAAAACACTTTTTGAAAACGATGTTGTTTCGGAAGAAATCAGAGCTGAAGTTGAGGAAGCTTGGAATGCGAAGATCGTCGAGAATCGCCAACAAGTAACCGCTGAACTACGTGAAGAGTTCGCACAGAAGTACGAGCACGATAAAAATACAATGGTGGAAGCTATTGATCAGATGTTATCAGAAGGATTAGCAAGTGAAATTGCTGAGTTTGCTGAAGATAGAAAGCAATTAGCAGAAGCTAAAGCAAAATATGCTGTAGCAATGCGTGAAAATGCTGATCTATTAAAAACATTTGTTGTAGATCAGTTACAAGGAGAAATTCAAGAACTTAGAGCAGACAAAGCAGCAATGGCTGAGTCTTATGCTAAACTTGAAGAGTTCGTTGTAGAACAGTTAGCTTCAGAGATAACAGAGTTTCATGAAGACAAAAAAGATTTAGCAGAAACAAAAGTACGTTTAGTACGTGAGGCTAAATCACACTTGGCTAAAGTTAAAACTGACTTTATCCAAAGAAGTGCTACACTAGTATCTGAAACAGTTGCAAAGACTCTTACTAAAGAGATTAGCGCACTAAAAGAAGATATCAATGTCGCACGTAGAAACGACTTTGGTCGTAAAATATTTGAAGCATATGCAGCTGAATACACTAATTCATATTTGAATGAAAAAACTGAAACTGCAAAGCTACTAAAAGTTCTTGATACTAAAAATCAACAACTAGCAGAAGCTAAAAAGTATGCTGCAAAAGCAATTGCTATTGCAGAATCTAAAGAAGCAGAAAAACAAAGACTTCAAGAATCAGCAATAAGAGCAGAAAAAATGAACAATCTTCTTGGACCTTTAAGTAAGGACCAAAGAGAAATTATGACAGACTTACTGGAATCAGTACAAACATCAAGACTAGAATCTTCGTTTGAAAAGTACCTACCATCAGTTATTGATAGTAATACTCCAGCAAAGCAAAAGGCACCACTAATAGAGGCAAAAGAAGTAACAGGCAACCGTGAGCAATCACAAACAAGTAGTAAACAAGCAGACGACGGAAATGTTATTGACATCAAGCGTCTTGCTGGATTAAATTAAGGAGATTATTATGTCGGAACTACTAGAAAGTCGCTGGCAGGATACGAAAACAGCACTTCTTGAAGGCCTATCAGGCAACAAGAAAAGCGTAATGGCAGCAACATTAGAAAATACTCGCAAGTATCTTTCAGAAACTGCTACAGCTGGTGCTACATCTGCCGGTAATGTCGCAACACTAAACCGTGTAATCCTTCCAGTGATTAGACGTGTTATGCCAACAGTTATAGCTAATGAGCTAGTTGGTGTTCAACCTATGACTGGACCAGTTGGTCAAATCCACACACTAAGAGTACGTTATGCAGATAGCATTTCTACAAGTGGTGGCACAGACGTAACAGCTGGCGAAGAGGCTCTAAGCCCATTCAAAATTGCTGAAGCTTATTCAGGAAACGAAGGCAACCCAGGTACTGCTGATGTAACAGCAGCTATGGAAGGTGTTGCTGGTAACAGAATGAGTATTCAGATCTTGAAACAAACTGTGGAAGCAAAGTCACGCAAGCTATCAGCTCGTTGGACTTTCGAAGCAGCTCAAGATGCTCAGTCACAGCATGGTATTGATGTTGAAGCAGAAATAATGGCTGCTCTAGCACAAGAAATTACTGCTGAGATTGACCAAGAAGTTTTAGCTTCTTTAACTTCGCTAGCCGGTACTGCGGTTGAAACATACAACCAAGCAGCAGTATCAGGTACAGCTACATTTGTTGGTGACGAACATGCAGCACTTGCAGTTCAAATCAACCGCGCATCAAACCTAATCGCTCAGCGTACACGTCGCGGCGCAGGTAACTGGGCAGTTGTTTCACCATTCACACTTACACTTCTACAGTCAGCAACTACTTCAGCATTTGCTCGTACTACAGAAGGTACTTTTGAAGCACCAACAAACACTAAAATGGTTGGTACACTAAACAACGCAATGAAAGTATATGTAAACACATATGCATCAGATGCATCACCAGTACTTATTGGGTACAAAGGTACAAGCGAATCAGACGCAGCAGCGTTTTATTGCCCGTACATCCCACTAATGAGTTCAGGTGTTGTTCTAGATCCAGGCACATTTGAGCCAACAGTATCATTCATGACTCGTTATGGATATGTTGAGCTAACAAATACTGCTTCGTCTCTAGGTAACGCAGCTGATTATCTAGCAAAAGTTGCAATTGATAATTCAAATGTAAGCTTTAGCTAAGTTATAGTTAATACAGATAAAAGATAGGCGCTACGGCGCCTATTTTTTTGACTTTTTTTCTAATAAAATGGTTGACATTGTCTGTATAGATGTTATATTAGTTACATAACAAAGACGACGGTCTGAGTTAGATAGTGCAAGGAAGAGGAGTAGCAGGCTCCGAACTTGGCTCACACACTGTAGTGGTGCTAGTAGACTGTGGAGACACGGAGTGCTAGAAAAAGTAAACCTAACTAGTTTACTGTGAGGCGCCTAAGTTATTTTCGAGCGACTGTACGCTTGGGTTGTTGGTATTCGCAAGTCCAACCTATCCATATTATAAAAAAGGCCTGTTATTAACTTAGCAGGTCTTTTTTTTATAAATACATCATGCAGGATGAATATGTATCTGCATTTTATGATGTAGTACAAGAAACTAGACAACATACTGGTATTGAATTACCAGAAACTATTGAGCACTATGTTGTAGTCTTACTGGCATCTCATATTGATAAATCAAATTTTTTACCTTCTCATTCGTTTGCAAAATCGTTTTTACAATTAAAACAAGCAAGTGATGCAAAAACATTAGGCGATACATGTTTATTTGTAACGGGTATATTTCCAGATTACGGAATTGATATAGATTATTATTCAGATATAGGTAAAACTAGTTATAGTACCGTTGCTAATACACTAAATGGCGAATTATTTTCTACTTTAAGCGTACATTTTGACATTGTTAGAGATTTTATAAATTGTATTCCTAACAAACGAGATAAATACTTAGTCTAAAAGTGCTTCGTAAGAAGACTTATGCGGACCCACCGCGTAGACCTAGAACGTCAAGGAGAAAACAATGGGAAGACCATTAAACAAACGATTATTTGCAGATGCTACTACAGGCCCAGGTGCAGGAGATGAAATTAAAGTAAACTTTCACGATGGCGCAGGCGTAAAAGAAGGTTTTATTGTAAAGCAAAAAGGATCTAAAAGATTTGTATGTTCAGAAGCAGGAGCATCTGATACTGTACATACATGTGTACTAACAACTGGAAAACTACCATCAGCATTAGCAGCAGGCGAAATGTCAATATCATTTAAGATGGATGATGAAGAAACTTACACAGTAAGTAAAATTTCTGGACGTAAAGCTACATTGTCAGCACCGAGTGCAACAGGATCAAACGCCTATGACGGCGCAAGTGTAGCATGGAACTTTGCAACATCACTAGTAGACGGCGCAGCACAGGTTGAAGAAGCTGGTGCAGATGACGTTGCTAACACAGATGACGATGATTTTACTGAAGACGCATAAGGATTGAGTAATGACTAGACCTATTAATGTTTTTGGAACAGTAGTAAACTATCTAAAAGATTTAATAGTAACAGTCAAGATTGGTTGTGCTAAGGTTTCACCTTTTGGTGTTATCTTAGCACAAATAACAGATACAACATTCAAAGTCCAAGATGATCTTGGAAATGAAGGAATATGTACACTTGTTAATAAAAGAAACAGTAACGATTTAGAAGAAAATGAAATGACAATAAAAGGGTTAGTAACAGATAATGTTAGTTTTGTTTTAATATCAAAGGTAATAAAGGATATTATGTTTGATTTTAAAAATATAAGATATTATTTTACTATAGATCACGACTCAACGTCTAATATTCTTTTATTGACAGAAAGAGGGTAATTTATGTCAAAGTTTTTAAAAGTAATAGACGGAGATTACAAAATATCAGTTGAGCCTGGTAGAGAAATATCTCTTAATACAGGTTTAGAAACTGGTACAGTAAGGATTAGTGGTGACTTAATAGTCGAAGGTAATACGGTTACTGTTCAATCTGAAAATTTAACTGTTAAAGATAATGTTATTGTAGTTAACCAAGGCGAAACAGGATCTGGAGTTACAGGTAGTGCTACTGCTGGTGCTCCAAACTCAAGTGGTATAAGTATTGACCGCGGCGGATTTAGTGATGCTTACATTTTATTTGATGAAAATGTAACTTGGTTAGATCCAGGTGATGATGAAAATCCTGATATTGATGTAACACCTAGAAGTGGTGCATTTATATTACGTGACGATATTGGAAACTTAATAGGTTTAAAAACAAACAGTATTGTTACAGGTGGCGGAAATTTATTTTTAATCAGCCAAGGTTCAGGAGTACTAAGTGTTGAAGGTACTGTTAACTATGAAAGTAATGTTACACAAGACGATCACATACCAAATAAAAAATATGTCGACGATGCTGTTTTAGGTTTCGTTGGTATTAGACGTATTGCGTCAGGTGACGAGTTTATCGGAAGCGGTATTACATACGTTGAAGCACTATCAAAAGATGTTGCTATTGGTAATCTTGAAAGTTTTGTTGAATTTAAGATTGATAATGTATCTTTAGCATATTTTTACGATGATAGAGCAGAGATTGATGATATAAAAATTCAAGATAATCAAATTACTACTGTATCATCAGGTATTGACTTAGTTCTTAAACATACAAGTAACCAAAGTGTATTAGTTGATAACAATCTTGCAATTAAAGAACTTCCAAATCCATTACTTGTTCCAGCAACACCAACTGATGGCGTAAAGATTTATGCAAGTGATCAGTCAATTGGTGGTACAGGTATATACTTTGTTAACAAAGAACAAACAAGAGACGAGTTAGTGAGTAGAAGTAAATCTATTCTATACGGAATTATATTTTAAAAAGGTAAAAGACAATGGCAATTAAAAGCGTTCAAATTGGAGTAGAAGATACAGAATTACTAGAAGTACCAGCAGGATTAAGATTTGCTGTTACTGTAATTATGATTTGTAATACATCCGAACCAGATCCAGCAGATCCAGATGCAAATGCAGCATCATTTACAATGCATTTTGTAAAAACTGGTGACCCAATTAGTGATCTAAACACAGTAATTAAAAGTTTACCGTTACCAGCGGGTGAAACATTTACTTTTGATACAGAAAAAATAATTATGGAGCAATTTGATAAAATTGTTATCAATGGTGATTATCCAGCAGGCGGAGATTCTTCTTCTAATTATCTTTCAGCAACAACAAGCTTCTTGGAACTATAATGAAATATTTAAAACGACAATCTACAAGTAATAAAACACCATTAGGAAACGCAGTTGTGTTCGACGTTAACGAACAGGTTGTAATGGACACAAGACGAGTAATGCTTATACCAAAAGGTACAGAAGCAGAGAGACCTGTGACTCCTAATAATGGTCATATGAGATATAATACAACTTCGGAAGAATTTGAATCATATCAAGATAGTGCTTGGAGAAAAGTTCGTTTTAAAGAACCAAGAGAAATTGTTCAACAAACATTTAGTGGACACGATGGTACTGAAACAACCTTTGGTCCACTCGATAACCAAGATGCAGACTTTACTGCACCTGACAGTGCGCAAGCAATGCTAGTTCTAATTGAAAATGTATTTCAGTTAGCAACAACGAATTATACACTTACACAGAGTGATGGTACATTAACAGGACCAAATGGCCCATATGCGGCAGGCTGGTATATTGTATTTTCATCACCTGTTCCAATTGGCAAAGATGTAACTGTACTACATAACTTTAACAAGTAACTTATTTTTTTTAATAATACGATAAATAATATTAATGAGGCGTAGCTATGAGGGCTAATCTTCAGGACAAACTGTGGTCAACCCGCAAAGAACCGTAACCAAGCGGATGAGAAAGTGGTTGGTGGGACAGGATCCCCGGGGGAAGAGTAATGGCTGTAGGTCGTATTTCAGGTCAGGTCTTGAAGAGTGAGTTATCACGAGACGGAGTTGACATATTTTTTAATAACGAGAACGGCGACCCCGCAATATTATATCTATCAGTAGACGACAACAGAGTTGGAATTAACAACAGTTCCCCAACCTCTGATTTTGATATCACCGGAGAACTAAGAAGTACAACTGCAATATTTCAAACTAGTTTACAAGTAGCTGACATTTTTATGGATACTACAACTATTAGTACTACTAGCGGAAATTTAGTTCTTACTCCTGCAACTGCAACAGACGAAATACAACTTAATAGTGATGTAACTACATCAGCAAACTTAACAGTAGATAACAATATAACTTCTACTAACGGAACTATTACTGCACCTAATATTGACATTGGTCAAGTTAGTATAACCGAAGATGCCGGCGGCAATACAACCATTACGGCTGACGCTGGCGGTATTATTGTTACAGCCGGAGCCGGCGAAAGTATAGATTTAAATAACGATGTAAACATTGACGGAGATTTATCTGTAACAGGAAGCACACAAATTGATGTTAATCTAAACGTTGATGGCATAATAAGTACTCCACAAGTAGATACGGGCAGAGTTGAGATTGACGAAAACATGTTGCTCAATCAAAACACTATACAGATACTTTCTAACGATACTGATTTAAGATTACAAGCAGGCCCAATAGGTACAGACCCATTTGGAAACCCGAATGCTGACACGCAAATTAGACTTTTAAGTAAAACAACAATTATTAAAGGACTAAACATTCTTGGTACTGATGCTTTTATTAATATTGATGATAAACTTTTAATCGATGATAATACTATTTCCAGTGTTACTAACGACATTGATATATCCGCTGGCGCAGGTGATAGTACATCAGTTGCTAATTTAAATTTAACATCAGCAATTGATACAAATATTACTGCTACTGACGGAGATGTTAATATTAGTACAGCAGGTGATGACAGTACTGTACACTCAATTAACTTTTTAGGAACAACTATAACTTCAGAGACCGCTGTGTTTAGAGATTCAATTAAAGCTGAAGTTGAAGTTGATGTTCCTGATTTAAGAGTAGAACGAATTGGTAACAGACCTAATGATGGAGACATACAAGTAACATCTAGAGATAGACTTGGCGTTGAAACAACATTTATTGATTTAGTTGGTAGAACAGAACTTATAGGCGACTTTACTCAAGCCGATGGCTTTGATATGTTCTTAGACAGACTTGACGTAAACAATATAAGAATTGATGATAATAGTATTACTACTATAAACGGAAATCTGTTTATTAATCCTACTGATGGAAGTATTGTTGACATAGGAAAAGATGTTAACATTGCTACACAAGTTACAGTACCAGATGTAATTTCAACAAACAGTATCCAAGGTGTACTAATGGATATCGATAATATCCAAATAGACGGTAATGAAATTAAATCTACTAGTGGACACATAAATGTTTATACTCCAAATCCTGCTACTGACTTTGTAAATATTTTTACTAATTTAGAAGTAGACGGTAACATTCACGCTACCGGATCGATTACTGCTGACGGTGATTTAGTTTTAGGTGACCAAAATACAGACAATATTACTTTTAATGCAGATGTAAACAGTGATGTTCTTCCAAATATAAATGCAATTTCTTCTTCTCCTGATTCAACTGCTGTAATAGGTTTTGATTTAGGATCTGAAACAAAATACTGGGATACAATGTATCTTAGACACTTTGACTTAAATGGATATGAAGTAAGAGATATCAACAACGACCATTCTACATATTCTGCATCAGCAGCCAAGGATGTAAACTTAATCACCGAAGGCGGCATGATTAGATATTTTGAAGAAAATCTTGCTACTAACCGAGGCGATAACATTCCAATGGGCTTTCCGGAGGATAGTGTTTATAACGATGGTGCATTCTTTCTAAGCGCAAATACAGATCAAAACGGTGCACCTAAAGAAGATATTATCGACGACAAAACTTTTATTGCAGAAGCAATCGACTTATTAAATGAGTCTATGAATAATATTAGAAACAATACATTTATTAGAGATATTGATGCTGCTACACCGTCACCGGCAGCAGCAGGTAGTGGCCAAACATTTACACTTAATCTAAATGTAGACGGTGAATATAATAGAGTAGAAGTTGACTGGGATGTAAACAATAGATTTGAATATATTAAATCTCTTATAGAAGGCGCCGGCGGAACATATAATGTACCTTCAGGTGCACACGATAGTGTATATGTAGGAACTAATCCGTCTACTGTATCCTTTGTTTATGATGCTCCGCTAGGAGGCTTGTTTACTGTAAAAGTTACAGTAAGAAATACAAATGCTCAAGTTCCTGGCAGTGCAGGAACCGATAGTGATTTATTACAAGAAAATTTAATTCTAGTTTACACACAAGATCCAGTAATGGGATATAATTTATACAGAAGTACAAGTGGCGGCAGTATACTTTCAGGAAATGATTTATATGTTATAGAAGGTAATTCTTTAGCATTAGAAAACATAACAACTAACACAGGTCCTGACTATGGTTTAGATAACACAGTTACATATACTATAAACTGGGGTGACGGAATTACTGAAACGATTACACCAGACGATACCGAAGATGGTGGATCAGGAGGTCCTAGACTTGCACACACATGGCTAGACGGAACACAAACAGGAACTGGTAATAGCACTGTAACATTAACTATGACAGATCACCAATCATGTGATCCAACTATTCTTCCTCTAAGTACATCTAAAACTTTAAAAGTATATGAAAATGACCCAGTTGACCCTGACGGCCTAAGTACTAAAACTATTTCATTCACTGGAGGCACTGGTAATGCTAGTCTTTGTGCAAACTTTACTAATAATGATGTAAATTTAGCAACTAGTTCTGTTGCAGGCACTATATTGCCAAGAACAGTATCAACGTCTGGTACAATTAAAACAACTACATTTACAAATTACGCTTATGCAGAAACAGGGCTAGAATCAGATTTTGGCGATGGATTAATTTCTGCTCCAGTATTAACTGCTGAAGTAAATGGGGTTACTGCTGGTACAAGGACTTTTACAAATCCGTTTAGCACAAATAGTGGAAGCAATAATGCTTTGAAGATTGATGCACAAAGCGACTATAATTTATTAAACTCATCAGGCGGCTCGTTGTCTTTCTCAAATAGTATATTTTATCCAGATGCATTTTTTGGTTATAGAGCTCACGTAGAAGAAACGGCAAGTGTAGTTCCGTTTGGTTTATGCACATTCCAGTTGCGCCATGATGTAAATGGTGATACAAACTTAGTTGAATTTGTAAAGGATGATGTAAACTCAGTTCCGGTTATTACAGCAGGAACAGTTATCGAAAATAACGCTGGAACATACAGATATATTTCTGGTATACCGTATTATAACTCAGGAAATCCAACACTAACATTAACAGGCGTAACAGTACAAAACTGGATAGGACAAGCATACTTAAATAGTTCTCAAATTGTTCAAGCAAATTCAGATACATCTACTAGTCCAGAAGGCCAAACTGGACAGGCTATTACACAAACATATTACAACTATTCAACAATTGAAGGCACTGTACCTTTATTAGACGGCAGCGGAAATCCTTTTGCTGATAGTGGAAAAACAACAGGTTATGTATTAGATGATCTTACACTACCTATTGTTACAAGCAGTAGAAGGACTATTGATTCAGTGCGTTATAGAATTCAAAATTTAAATGGTTATTCGTCGTATAGACAGGAAACTAGTATACCAATTGCATTACATACATCTAACCAGTTTGGTATTAGTGAAATTGCAATTGATGTTGCAAGTAGTTTAGGAAATGGCGTTTACACGGATGATGCAATTAGAATACATGATTTTGATACTGACCCTGTAGACAATCCAGTATACACTAGTTCGACAAATTTTTATACAAATGATGTTTATACAGAAGGTACAGATTCAGGGATATCAGCAGCAGGCGGAATTGCAAATATTAGAGAAGCAATTATTAGACTAGGCGAAATCGAACACAATGTAGAAGACTATACAAATTATCTTCCATTAGGTCCTAATCTTAATACTGCAACAAGAGCAAATACACAATACTTTACAATGGCATTCCGTAGACGAGTTGTTGCTAACTTTGCAATTAATATTACAGCACCTAGTGGTGTTGCCGGCGTATGGATAGCAGCACCAGGTACAGCAATTGACAATGGTAGTAGTCTAAACGGCTGGTTAGATTGTTCTACACAATATGCTGGTGCAGGTGTTCCGGGTGCAATAGATGGAAATTCAGGCGGTACTGGTAACGGATCAGATGGTTGTGCAATCACAGGTGCTGATAGAATAATACCAAATCAATCATTATCAGGTGGTTATGATATGACACTAGGTAGCGAAAATATGAGTAACGCTCAAGACAATGTTGTTCTTGTAAGAATAGCATTATCAGCAGGGCAAAGCGTTACATCGTTAAACATAGGGCAGACATAAGATGGCAATTGCAGACGAACAGAAGTTAGACTTTCTTTGGAAAAAGATTGGTTATGGTTTTTCAAAGACTGACGTAAATGGTATTAAAGCAGCGGTCAACGAAAGTATACCTAGTCCATTATTACTTAGAGGTGATACTATTTGGGTTGACTCAGATATTATCCCAAGTAGTATCCCAGTTGTTAATATTGAAAATCTTGTTGACGTTTATAGTGATGCAGGTGCTAACGTTGATGATACAGTTGAATGTGAAGAAGATATTACTGCATCACCGAGACGTACTTGGAGAACAGTTGAACCTGATAGCACTCCGATAATAAATTGGATACCTCCGGAGTTTGGATCTACATATCAAATCAAAGTTTATATCGATAACCCAGGAGCAGCAAATCCACAAACTACTGGTACACAAATATTTGCTGCTGGTAGTGGTAATAATGACGAATGGTTCTTTGACTATAAATCAGGAATCTTAAATTTTATTGGAGATAATTTACCTAGTCAACTTACTAGTAGTAAAGTAGTTTATATATCTGGAGCAAATTATGTAGGAGAGTTTGGAGTCAAAGGTGACAGAGCTGTCCTTGGTAATATTGAAATAGAGAATAACGAAATATCTGCACTTAACCTAAACGGTGACATTAACTTAATTGCTAATGGACCTGAAGGTGCAGTACAAGTTCAACAAAGTAATTTAAATGTTGAAGAAAATTTTAATGTTGAAGGAATTGCAAACTTTAACAATACCACAGATTCTACTGGCGCAACTTCTGGATCGGTTGTAGTAGATGGAGGAGTAGGCATCGCAAAGAAATTATATGTAGGAGACGATGCCTACTTCTCTCGTAGATTAGAAGCAAAACATGTTATGCTTTACAGTTTATCTGTTTATGATGAAAGTGTAGATAGAGATATTTTGTTTGGCATTGAACAACTACGTGATGCAATTAATAATAACGAAAATTTAGCACTTGGCGAGGGATCACTTGTAAACTCTGCACTAGACGGAGAGTTGAATATTGCTATTGGTAACAATACCGGTAGTGGACTTACTGAAGGTTGGTTTAATGTAATCATTGGACACAATTCTGGAAACAGTTTGACAGTAGGTAGTAACAACATAATAATTGGTAACTATACAAACCCTTCTTCAAAAAGTGCTAATAACGAAGTTACAATAGGTAATGAATTAATAAGCAAAGTAAGAATACCTGGAGTTGATTTTGAAATCGACGAAGGCAAGGTTGTTATCGGTAACGAGGGTACAGATTTTGAAGAAAATCTAGTTGTCAATGGCGATGCAACTGTAACTAACTTGTTTACAGCAAGAAGAATTGAGGGTGATATTGACGGAGGAAGTTTCTAAAAACCATTATTAGCCACTATTATAGATCGAAATCTCTAAAAAACTATATATACATGTAATTGCTAGTTAAATTAGCATAAAACTAACCAAAAAATGTCGCATTTGATAAATAGAATTGTGTTTATAAACTACATACATAATACACAGTCTGCATAGGGGAACGATTATATGTCAACAATAAGACTCAAGAGAAGTGCTGAGCCGGGTAAAATCCCATCGATTGAACAACTAGAACTAGGCGAAGTAGCTGTCAATACACATGACGGCAAAATGTTTATGAAAAGAGACCAAAGTGGTAACTTTGCTATAAAAGAATTTGGCGCAAGAGACGCCGCAAGTAATGTGTTTTACGTAACACAAGACGGATCTAATACTAACGATGGTAAAACAATAGGAGACGCATTTGCGACTATTGATTACGCTTTAAAAAATATTCCAGAGGGATCAACACTATATGTAAAGGCTGGACAGCACACAGTTGACAATCCAGTTAAACTTCCGGCATTTGTTGCTATTGTTGGTGACTCACTTAGAACTACATTTGTACAACCAAAAAATCCAGCAGAAGATATATTTTGGGTTAACAACGGTTGTTTCCTTAAAGATATGCGCTTTAATAACTACATTGCACCTAGTGCAGCAGTTTCGTTCCCCCCAGATGGAAGCGCCGGATCAATTATGTGTTCACCGTATGTACAAAACTGTACATCATATACTACAACTGGTACAGGTATGCGAGTTGACGGATCAGTTGTTACTGGCCTACGCTCAATGGTTGTTGACGCCTATACACAGTATAACCAGGGTGGTATCGGTGTGCATCACCTTAACAGAGGTAACACACAGCTTGTTTCGATCTTTACAATCTCATGTGATATTTCAATTATGTGTGAAAGCGGAGGCTTTTGCTCACTAACTAACTCAAACACATCATTTGGTAACTACGGACTTATTTCCGATGGTTATAGTGAAGCACTATTTGGTGCGTCTGCTGGTGCTAACATTAGTAGAAACTCGATGTTTATGAATGACCTAGTAACGGTTCCATTTATTCAAAACGCATCTGTGTTTAGTGGCACTGGTGAAGTTTATACAATTTCAGAAGCTACTCCGATTAAAGTCGGTCAAGGTGTTGTAACTGGACCAACACTAACCCAAGAAGACAGTGATTTATTATTTGCTAGAGAAAGAATTTTAGCCAATAGAGAAGTAATTCAAAGATCAACAGTTAACTTTGTGAAAGATAATTATCAAACAGGCGGCGAATTTGACGAAGCTAAATGTGCTAGAGATAGTCAACTTATACTTGATGGTGTAGGTTTTGATGTTGCACTAGATACAAACTTTAACAGTGTTTATAATGGTATTTCGTATCAAAGAGCAAATGCTAAATTTGTTATTAATACCCAGTTTGAAGCAACAAAAGGCGCAATTGATTTCTTAAAAGCCGAAACAGCAGCTTTACTAAGTGGTACTTCATTAACTAGAGCTAATGCAGGATTTGACGATGTAAAAGGAATTCTTGACGGTGGTGTAATAAGCACTACAGTTCCAGGAGATGGTGTAGCCGACGCACTTACATTTAGTTCAACACTAGGTGTAACAGATGGTATAAATGCTAGAACAATTTTACAAGCGAATATTGCATTCTTACAAGCAGAAGTACTTGCATTTAACGATGATTATAATGCAACGGCGATTGCTGCTGACGCTACCGGTGCAACTACAGTAGTTTATGATAGAGAAAAGTGTCAAAGAGATGTACAATACATTGTAGACGCTCTTTCATATGACGCACAGTATGGTGGCAATAGCGCAACAGTATCGGCTATGAATTCTTATATTGTTGGTACAGGAATTGATCAACTTCCAGCAGATCAAAGAGATCTTACTGCTGATTCATATGCTCACTTAGCAGATATGGTTGCAGCAATTTTAACTGATCCGTCAGTTGATCCTGGTACAAAATTAAGTGCTGGTAGTCCAGACAATTCCGCAGCGGTTACTGCTGCATCTCTTTCAGGTACAATCGAAGCACTTGTAGATACATTTGCAGGAGTATTAATTGAAGATGCAACGCCGGCTGGCACACCAACTGCAACTATTCCAGCAGTAGTAACTCCAAATGTTACAACATTGGGTGTAGCAGCAGAGTTTACAACATCGCAAACTGCAATCACAAATGCGTCTGCACAAATTGTAGATGATGTAATTGCATTTGTTAATCAAGAATATAATTTCTCTTTCAACCAAGAAAAATGTGCAAGAGATTTACAAGAAATAATTGATGCAGCTAAAATAGATGCTGTTACAAACTCTTTGTACAATCAAACTGTAGTTGGTTTAACATACACAATGGAAAGTAGTGCTTATCTACTTAACTTACAAAAAACACAAACCGCAGCAGGTATTCAATATGCTAGAGATTTAGTTACAGCAGACGGTAATTTTACAGATACTACAGACAGAACTGAATTTATTAATGCTGTAAACGAAGTAATTAACATATTAAATACAGGAACTCCAACATCTGACTTAACAACTGGTACTTTTGCAACTAATTTTCCAACAAGCACTGATTATTCTAATGCAGCAAGTCGTGCAGCCGCAGCTGAAGCAATAATAAACGGTATTCCTTCTTTACAGACTGATGCTCTAACTTTCCTACAGAATGGGAACGCAGGTGGTGGTTTTGATTTTTCAGCCCAAGCCGGAGAATTTTCAAGTTTAGCTAGTGGAGGTACTGTTTCATCAGATGAACTAAAATCAGTATACCAAGATATGGTAAGAGATGGAACATTTACCAAGTGTCAAAGAGACGTGGCTTACTTAGCACAAGCAGTAGCATTTGATACAATGTATGGTGGTAATAGTGCAACTTTGCGTGTAGCAAAATCATACTTTGTAGGTGCAATTGCAGGTGACGACGATACTGAAATATCACAACTAGGTGGCGGACAAAAGAATGCAACACTTGCACTATATGCCTTCTTGGCAGTACAAATTGCGGCAGCTGTTAGCGCTGCGTCAGCAAATGCAGGGTTAGGTTCGGGCTCTGGTGCATCAAAAACAATTAATCAATTAGTTGCAGTTGTTACTGATCATATTGACGCAGACGGTGTAGCATTAGCTTCTTTAGATACAGTTATACTTGCCAGCCCTGCCGACGACGATGAAATTCTAACAGTATCTGAAATTGAAGCAGTTGACGACGAAGCAATTAATGATACAATATTCTATCTACAAGATGCATTTGTACTACTAGACTTTAACGAGTCTAAGTGCTACAGAGATACAGGTATTATTATTGATGCTGTTGTAGATGACATGGTACTAGGAACAAATTATAAATCAGTAGTTTCTGGTAGAACATATTCAATGGATTCAGCGGCACTTGTTATTGCGGATCAAAAAGTAGAAACATTAGCAGCAATAAATCATGCAAGAGACGAAGCACTAGGATTTATCAATGACTTTTCGTCTAATGCTTCAAAAGTTACAGCATATAATAGAGTACAGTCAAACTTTAATTTGATCTCTGATTTAATTAGTAAGTCAGAGTATGCATTTAAATCATATACAGTAGTAGACGCAGATTACAATCCGACGGCTGCTGGTAACTATGGTAGTACTTCTACTCCTGCAAACAGAGTTATGACATTAACAATTGGCCAGCATAGTTTTACAACATCAGATACAGTTGTAATTGCTCCTAATAGTTTAACATTCCAGTGTTATTCAAGTGGTGATAATGAGTTCCAAACTATTACACATCCAAGAGAAGTAGCAGGTCAAAGTGCAGATCCAAATGCAGTATCTCCAGGTTCAGATCCAGCATTTGAAACTCCAGTAGATATTGTTGCAGTTACAGACACTACAATTACAGTAGACGTTGGTGTAAATACTGGTGCTGGTAATGTTGAGCATACATTTATTAGTGCTACAGAAAATGGTATAACATATGGTAATTCGTTTATTAATTATCCAATGCCAACAAATGTTCTACCAGAAATAAACAGAGCGTTTACAAACATCAAGAAAAACAAAGCATATTTGATTGAAGAAGCAGTTGCTCATATCGATCAAAACTATCCGTTACTAGGATACGACAGAGGAACATGCGAAAGAGATATCGGACTTATAATTGATGCTGTGTCATACGATGCAATGTTTGACTCAAACTTCCGTTCAATTACAGCTGGTAAAGCATATCTAAGAGGTGTTATACAAGTTATAACAGGTGATGTACTTGTAGATGAAACAACTACTACAACAGGTATTACTGGTACACTATTAACAATGGATCCAACTAAAACAGTAGTAAATCCAGGTGACGAGTTAACAGTTCTACCAACTGAGCAAAAAATTGCAACACTAGAATCATTTAGAAAACTAAGAGATTTACTTGTTCAGATTACATTTGATAATGATACAAAGGCACGTGTAGTAGACCGTATGGATCTTATTATAGATATTGTACAAGATGGCGAATCAGTAATTCCAGCAGTAAGTATTCCTACAGCAAACATTACAACTAACGACACAGTAAACTATACAGAAAACTTTAATGCAACTGGTGTTCCAGAAACAATTACAAACATTGAAAATTCGAGAGAATTTATTATTGCAGAAACAAAGGCATTTATTGATACTAACTTCCCAGCATTATTATCAACTGATGCTAACGGTAATATTGTCCGAGACTATAATGCAAACGACAAGTGTGAAAGAGACGTAGGTCTTATATTAGATGCACTAAAATATGACTTAACATATGGCGGTAATATGGAAACCTTAATAGCTGGTAAAGCATACTTCTCAGATGTTGTTGCATCAGCAGATGGACCAGTTGATTTATTAGGTTCACGTTCAGTAAACATAGATATTGTTAATGCTGGTGGTATTCAACTGATTAATCCAATTACAATTACAACATCTATTAAACATGGCTTAGTTGATGGATCACAAGTAACACTACTAGATATTAGTGGCGTTGTTGAACTAACAGGTAAAACTTTCTTTGTTAAGAAAGTAAGCGACACAGTGTTTGAATTATATGATGATGCAGCCCTAACAATCCCATTAGACGGTACTACTGGATTTACAGCATATGCTAACTTAGGTGGTACTGTAAGAGTTAATGCAGCAGAAGTAATTGCTACTGTAGAGTCTTATAACTTCCTAGCAGATCTAATATTGACACTAGGTAATGGTGTTGCTCCAGTTAATCCACAGCAAACAATTGTTACAGCAGGAGCACTGACAACAACTAACAGTCCAAATGGTACTAGAGCAAAATCACTTGTTGACGATATTATTACTATAATTGAAAACGATAGCTCTGTTCCAGTTGAGTTGCTTGCAGATCCAAGTTGGGTCACTGGCTACAATGCAACCGAAACATATCCGTTAGAATTAAATGGCACCGATCTTTATTCAGACTTCTTGATTATGCAAGGTGAAAAAGATGATATACAATCAGAAATTACAAGATTTATTGAAGCAAACTTTGCTTATGATAAAAAAGTATGCCGTAGAGATATGGGATACATTATTGATGCTACATTATTTGATGCACTATACAACGGTAACAGTGCAAGTTATGATGCAGCAAGACAATACTATACACAAGGTAAACTAGTTATTCCAGCAATCCAGCGTAAAGCAACAGGTGACGCAATGGAACTTCTTAGAAAGCGTATAGGTGATGTACTACGTTCAAACAGAGTTGTTGCAGAACAACTTCCAACATCGCCGACATTAGTGCTACAAGATACAACTACTCCAGCAGCCACAATTACTGAAATTCTAAGAATTCAGAAAAACTTTGATGTACTTGAAAGTCAAATACGTAGAGATTATTTCATCAATGACTTTATTGATGTAATTGATCCTGACTTTAATCTTCAAACAGAAACAGCAAACAAAATTAGAAATAAGATACTTGCTGAAAAAGAAAACCTACAGGTTAAAACAATTAAATTTATCGATACAACATTTAGAGAATTCCGTTTTGATAGAGAAGTTTGCTCAAGAGATGTAGGACTTATTTTAGATGCAGTTGCAATGGATGTTGCACTAGGTACTAACTATAATTCAATTATTGCAGGTCTATCATATCAAAGAGGTAGTTTGTCAATTGGTACTGTTAAAGATGAGCAGAAGCCACAAACAATAGCAGCTATTGAATTCCTAAAAACAGAAACACTAGCAATTTCAGGACTGTCAGCAACAGGTATTGCAAGAGCAACAGCAGCATTTGATGAAATTATAGACATCTTTACAAATGGTGAAACAAGTACTAGAACAGCAGCAGATGCAATTACATATCCAGTTCCGACAGGTGTTGATACTAACAAACAAAACTCACATGACTTGTTACGTGCTAACAGAGACTTTATATCTGAAGAGATTATTGAATGGATTGAAGATAACTTTACAAACTTTGAATATGATGAGTTTAAGTGTGAAAGAGACACAAGAATTATACTAGATGCAATTGCACTAGACGCAGCTCTAAATACAAACTATAACACAATTACAGTAGCACTTGCATACAAGCGTGTAAATGCACAACTAGTAATTACAGATCAGTTGATACAAACTGTAGCAGCTATGGATTATCTACGCAAATTAGTAGACGAAAACAAAGATCTAAGTGTTATTGGTCGTGCAAGAATGACACGTTTAATCGATGATATTATAGAAATTGTACAATCAGATACAACTGACTTAGATGTATTTGACAGTACAAACTTTGATAGTACACTACTTAACGCATACGAAAACATTGAAATGAATGCACCTAAAAATGCAACACAAGATGAAATCGATGCCAAAGAGCAGTTAAAACTTAACAAAGAATTCTTAGCAAGTGAAGTATTAGCGTTTATCAACTTAAACAATCCGACACTAGACTATGTTGAAGCTAAGTGTAAAAGAGACGTTAAATTCTTACTCGATGCAGCAGCATTTGACTTACTATACGGTGGTAACTCAGCAACTGTACAAGCGGCTAATAGCTACTTTGTAGGAACAGCTAACCAGTTAGGTGATGACGAAGTACAAGCAACAATCGATGCTTATAACCATTTAAAAACTGTTATTGAACCAGTTGTACTTGCAACTAGTGAAGATAACAATCCAGTATATGTACCAACAGCTGGTAATAGTATGCGTCAAATTATCGAAAGTGATCCAGGAACAGCTACTGAAGTTGCAGCTATTCAAGCATCGCTTGATATTGTTATTGCTAGAATACAAGGCACACCGACACCAACACTAGTTAAGCCAAGTTTAACAGGTGCTGATGCTAACTTAATTAAAGACTTTAATGAAATATCAGAGACTGCTTCAGTAGAAGCACAGAAAGTTGTAGATTATGTAAATGATCAATTTGCAAACTTTACATATGATATTGACAAGTGTGCAAGAGATGTTAAACTAGTTGTACTAGGCGCAGCAATTGATTTAGAGTATTCAACTAACTATAACAGTGTAACTAATGGTCTTTCATACCTAAGAGGAAATGCTAAGAAAGTTTCAAACGCATTCCAAAAAGCAATTACACTAGCCGCACTTGATAAACTAAAAACACTAGCAGCTACAACTATCGGAACAGGTACAGGTTATGCAGCAGCAGTAACAGCAGTTAATGCAAGTATTGATACAGTAAAAACAATATTTGATGAAGGTTTAGTTGGCATAACACCAACAAACGCTGTATATGATCCAACAACAGGTGTTATGGATCTTACAATTGGCGAGCATACATTCATACAAGGTGATACAATTACACTAGAGCCAGGCAGCTTGAAATTTACTTGTGCAAGTGACGGAAACAACGTTGTACAAGCATACCCAAGAACAAGTGATCCGGCATTTAATTATACACTAAAAATTATTGACACTGGTAAACTAACAATAAGTGTAAACGTTGGAGTATCATCAGAAACATCAGCGCACACATTTATTACAGCAGATGAAAAAGCAATTAAAACTGGTGCTCTTCCAAATGCAGTTCCGGCGCTAACATTTGCAGGTATAGATGCAACAAATGACTCGGCTTATGCAGCAAAAGCAATACTTGCTAACAAAGCGTTTATTGCAGCAGAGATGTCAGCATATGTTGTAAATGATCCTAACTTTATACTAGTTGGTAACTACGATGAAACAAAATGTCGTAGAGATTCAAATAATATATTAGATGCAGTTGCATTAGATTTGCGTACAGGTTCAAACTATAACTCACTATATGCAGGTATTGCATACACAAGAGCAAATAGTGATTATGTAATTAGTGCCCAAAAATCAGCAACAATAGCAGCTATTGAATTCTTAAGAGATACTGTAAAAGCACTATCAAATGTTGATGCAGCAGCAGACACAAGAATTGATTCACTATTTGCAATTATTATCGCAGCAATTAACAGTGGCGCTACAAGCACGTTGCTTCCAGGAGGCGCTACAGGCGTTCCACTATTAAGTCTTCCAACTCCGAATACTCCAATTGCAGGCGGCGCAGATGCAGCAGCACGTTTAACATATAACAGAGATGCGTTAGCAGAAGAAGTACTAGAACACATTAACCAAAATGCAAATGCTATATACCTATCTATGGATCAAGCTAAATGTTCAAGAGATGTAAAATACATTGTTGAAGGACTAGCACATGATGCAGTATATGGTGGTAACATTGGTGCTAAACTAAATGGCGAAGCATACTTTGTAGGTAACGATACTGAACAGTTAGGCATTGGTCAAAGATCTGCAACAGTAGCAGCATATCAACATCTTGCACAAGTAATAGAGCAGTTAGTCGGCGCAGGTGTAGCTGATGCTGGATTCACTAGCGTAATATTAGTAGCTAACCCAACTCAAGCGTGGAGTGATAATTCAGTACCTAATGCAGCAACAATAGCAACTTACTTAGCAGACAGTTCAACTGGGTTAATTGAAACTTGCATAGTTGCACCTATTAATGCAAACAAATTGGCTAACTTCTACACACCAACAGCGGCATCATATGTTCCAACTACAGGTGTACTAACACTTACTGTAACTGGTAATCCGTTCTCAAATGGTGATACAATTAGACTAGCAGAACGTAGCATTGGATTTAAATGTCAAAGTGATGGATTTAGAAAAGTATTCTACTATCCAAGAACAACTGATCCAGCACTTAACTCAGACTTAACAATAAGTAACGTAGTAGGTGATAGTTTTGACGTCCAGATTGGTGTATCATCAGAAGAAAGTACACATCAGTTCGTAGGACCAGCTACAAATGCAATCATTGATAGCACATTACCAGATGATGTACAACCAGCAAGTGCTCAGTATGTAACAACTGTATCGTTCACAGATGCAGCAACAGCAATTGTTGCAGGATCAGGAACAGCAGTAGATTCAACAATATCTTATATCAATTCAGATCTAAGCTTTAACCAAACTAAGTGTGAAAGAGACACAGGTTACATTGTTGAAGCATTAACACATGATACATTGTACGGCGGCAATTATGCAACTACACAAGCAGCTCTAGCTTATAGAGTTGGTGTCGCAGGACAGTTAGGTAGTAATTCACCTGAAACTACAGCAACAGTAGCAGCATATGGTACACGTTTACCAGCAGTAGTACAAGCAATTGTTCAAGGCGATGCACTAACACCGTCAACAGGCAATTCAGTGACTCAAGTTGCAAATGCAAATACAGTAAGCCCGTGGACTAATGCTAATGCAACTATTGCAGCAGATATTCAAAATATTGTAGATGTTATTGAGCATGGCGGTGATCCACTATCAGTTGATGCTTCGATGATAGCAGAAACTAACATAACTGAAGGTACAATATATGATGCAGAATCAGGTGTACTAACACTAACACTTAGCGGCACATCTACAGGACTAGTAGCAGGTACAAGCACAATTAGACTAGCACGTAATAGTTTAACATTTACTTGTGCAAGTGATTCACATGCTACTTCATTAACATATCCAGACAAAGATAGTTTTGGTTATGATAGAGAATTAAGAGTATTAAGTGTTGCAGAAGCAGGTAACACAACTATTACTGTTAACATAGGTAATGCACGTAAACTAGGTGCTACTTCAGCAGATAGAATACACAGATTTGTAAGTGCAGCAGCTAATGCAGTTGTATTACCAATTTCACCAACAAGACCAACTATAGCAAACACATTTGCTACATCACTTGTAACAAAAGCCGATGCAGCAAGCGATAACTTTGGTGATTTGATAAATGCATATCTACTATCAGACTTCCCAACAAGCACATACGATAGAACACGTTGTAAGCGTGATGTAGGATTTATTGTAGACGCTCTATCATACGATGTACTATATGGCGGTAACAGCGCAATGCGTGAAGTTGCAAGAAGCTACTTTAGCTTTGGTCTAAACTTACTAGGTGATGATTCTAAAGAAACAGATGCAACAATATTTGCATATGAGCACCTAAGTAGTATTATTGGAGAGATTGTACAAGGTGTACAAGTAGGAAAAGCTACAGGTAACTTATTAGTACAAACATATGATACAGCAAGTACACTAGCAGAAGCAGCAGTTGCTCAAACACTACTAAAACTAGTTACAGATACAATTAGAGATAGAAGTGTTAATAAGCTAGATGAGCAAGAGCTACCAGATATTACTTGGGCAGCGTCAGAATTCCAAAATGACTTTGCAAGCATTACTTTTAACAAGTCAGTAGCACAAGCTGATACACTACAGTTTATTGACGATAGATACACAACATTTAGTTACGATCAGTTTAAGTGTTCAAGAGACGTTGGATTGATCTTAGATGCTGTTTTAGCTGATATGGTAATGGGTGGTAACTACCAGTCATTACTAGCAGGAAGCAGTTATTACAGAGCAAGTGCGTTTATTGTAAAAGGCGATCAGCTACCAGAAACAATTGAATCAATCAAATTCTTGAAGAAAGAAGTTGAGAAAATCTTAACAGATCCATTGTTTACAGCAACAGTTGTTCCAGGTACATATCCTAACCCAACTATAAGAGCTATTACTCCGTTAGAAGCTATTGAAAATGCTAAAACACTAACTGAAGTATTTGGTGATACGCAAGAGTATGCAGATCTTATTGCAAGATTTAATGATGTTCTTAGAGTTATGGAAAATGGACTAACTAACGCAGCTGAAGATCAAATACAATTTGTTGCTCCAACTGGAATTACAGGAACAAGAACTAATGCTAAAGACATATTACTTGCAAACAAAGAATTCTTTGTTGAAGAGTCAGTGGCGTTTATCAAAGAAAACTTCCCACTAATTGGATATGACAGACAGACTTGTGAAAGAGATGTAGGACTAGTTCTTGATGCTCTAGGGTTTGACTTAATGTTTGGTTCAAATATGCGTAGTATTACAGCAGGTAGATCTTACTTTAGAGAAGGCGCTGCTGTTGTAAGTGCAGATCAAAAGAAAGCAACACTAGCAGCATTTGAATTCTTAAAAGTTAAAGCAGCAGAAGTTGTAAGCAGTGCAATACTATCAAATGGTTCTTACGTAGCACCAGGCGGAAATAAAGAATTTATCATAACAGTAGGTGCTGACTCATATGAACAAAAACCAACTGGTGTATTCTACTTAGATGGTATAGAGCAGCCGATAATAGAACTAGATCCGGGTGCAGTATATACCTTTAATCAAGATGATCCAACTAACGCTTACTTTGGCGATAATCGTCATCCTCTAGTGTTTAGCACAACAAGAGATGGTGATAATGCAGGTGGTACAACTTATGACACTGGTATTGCTTACTACTTAGACGGTGTATCAGTTGACGAAGCACAGTACGAAAGAGGATTTGCTAGAGCAACACTACGTAGAGTAGAACTTGATCTTAGAGGCAAGTATACAACAGAACTATACTATGCAGGCGGCGCCCGCAAAGGTATGGGTAACTTAATCTACGTAAAAGCAAAAACAACAGGTGAACCGATTAAAAAGTCTATACAAGATAATATGAATGTTATTCTTGCACTTCTTGATAGAGGTAATGTTACTTGGCAGCCATATGATGCAGAATATAAAACAGTAGGCACAGATACAAGTGGTAATCTAAAACTTTACATTAGAGAAAATCCATTTAAGGTCGGAGATAAAATTAAACTAAAACCAAATAGTTTGACATTTACATGTGCATATGATACTACTACTCCGTTATCATATCCAGATTATAACGGCGGAACTGGTGCAGCTCCAGCATGGCAAGCAGATTTAGAAATCACAGCAGCAGATGATGTTAGTATTACTGTTAACGTTGGAGATGCCGCAGGCGCAGCAGCAACTAGTGTTCATACATTTGTAAGTGCAGATATTGATACTATTAGTTTAGTTCCAGGATATGTAACACCAAGCCCAACTGGTTATGATGCAGGAACTTACCTAAGTACATATAAACAAGCTAGAGATAATATCGAAGCTAACAGAGAGTTTATAATTGCAGACGTAATCGGATTCATTGAAACTGATGATACATTACTAGGATTTGACAGAGATACTTGTGCAAGAGATACTGGACTAATAATTGATGCAATATCATGGGATTTAGTATTTGATTCAAACCAACAAAGTATTACAGCAGGTAGAGGATATCTAAGACAAGATGTAGGAGTTCTTCCAGCAACTCAAACAGCAGCTACAACAGCAGGATTTGATAGACTAAGAGACTTACTTTTGGCTCTAGTAATTCAAACTGGTGCAGATGCAGAAAGAGCAAAAGAAAGTATTTCGGCTAACATTGGTCTAATAAATGATATCATTACTAATGGTGATAGTCAAACAATTCCATCTAGAAAACTTCCAGCACCAACAACAGGCGCAGCAATTGTTCCAACTGCTATTACATATACTCCAGCTGATGGTTTAATGGTTATTACATCAGAAGCGCATGGTTTAAATGTAGGCGATTATGTAATGATTGCAGACGAGAGTTTAACATTTACTTGTGAAAGTTCTCTAGGAAGTGGTATACTAGAAAAAATTAGTCATCCAAGATCAAACGAGTATGCAAGCCGTAGAGCAATTATTGTTTCAGCAGTAGCTGATGCCAATACATACACTATTAACATTGATCCAAATCTTGAAAACAGTGGCGACGGTAATGTTGCTCATACATTTGTAAGTGCAAGCGCAAATGCAATTAAGAAAGCAGAAGATGCTAATGGTAAATTAGATGTATTCTTTAACATTAGCGCACAGCGTACATGGATTATCGATGCAGTAGAAGACTATATTGAAGATGCTACCGGATTAAATCAACCAGCTGGTAGTTGGAATACCAAGTGTAAAGAAGACATAGGTCTAATAATTGACGCAGCATTGTATGACTTAATGTACGGTACCAATCTTGAAACACGCACAGCAGCACAAGCATATACAACCGATGCAGGTGTATTACTACTAGGTGCAGACCCAACTGAAAGATCTAACACTATTGCAGCATATGTATATCTAGCAGACTTGCTTGAGCAAGTTGGTAATGATGTAGTTACAGAAACTTTATATGGCGATACAGCAACAGCTGGATTTACAGCAACTGGTACAGTACCAGGCGGCAACGGATCTCCTGCACTAGCAGCTCATGATAGTGTTGAAGTTGTTAGAGCTTACCTAGATGCATATGTTACAAGTGCAACTGATAATGCAACTGACAAAGCAGCAGCAGAAGCTACACTTCCTGCAGTTGCTTATGGTTCGAGAACTTGGTCTTCAACTACACAACAAGCTATATTCAACCAATTCCAAAGTGAACGTCAAGAATTGCAAGATGCAGTTACAGCGTTTATTGAAGAGAACTTTGCTTATGTGCAAGAAAAATGTAAGAGAGATGTAGGCTATATTCTAGATGCAGTTTATTACGATATGACATATGGTGGTAATAGCGAAACGTTTACAGTTGGTAAGAGTTACTTCTCCGACGAAGGTGTAAATCAATTAAGAACACTAAGAGAAGTAAATGCAACTCAAGCAGCATACGGACACTTAAGAGACTTAGTAGAAGCAGTTGCCATTGGTGATGACACCGTGGCGTTGATTGCAACTCCTAAACAGACAGATATTGCTTATAATTCAACAGCAGTTGATCAGGGAGGCAGCAATGCTGGTAGTACCCAGGCTAAATTACTAATAAGCAATGTGTTAAGTTTCTTAGATGATACTATTAATAGAACAAATGTAATACCAACTGTAGCTGAAACTACTCCATCTACATCATGGGTAGCAGCTGATCTAGTAACAGCCGCAACTGCACTAACTGATGCAAAGCGTACAGTACAAGATGAAACAACTGTATTCATTGAAGAAAATTATGCTTACATTAAATCTAAGTGTGAAAGAGATATTAGATACATTGTAGATGCAGTTGCATACGACATATTCTATGGTGGTAACTCACAAGCACATCTAGCAGCAGAGCAATATTTTGACGGAGGTAATTATCAAATACCAGTTCCAACAAAGAATGCTACAGTACAGACATTTAAATATCTACTAGAAATAATGTCAGATGCTGTACGTAACATTACTGTGTCTGCATTACAAAATAGAGTAATCCAAACTACAACTGGCGCATCTGCAACAACGTTTGAAGCAGATCGTATTAAGGACTTGTTAACAATTATTGTTAATCTAGTACAGCATGGTTACTCAAGTCAAGTTACATTTGATGTTAATATCACAACAATACCGAGAATTAACGAAAGTGTAACATTCCACCAAACAAGTTTGATTACAGCAAGTGGACAAACATTTGAGTGGGTTGGATCCGGAACTAATATTCAATCAGCGGTTCCATACAAAGGCGGACAACCAGTTGAAGCACAACAGGTAGTGGAAAGTAACGAAGGTAAAGTTTACTTTACAAGTACTGACCAAAAAGGTGACTTCAAAATTGGTAACAGCTTAACTATTGAACGTGCGTCTGGTACGATTACTGGACAGACTTTTGATAGATCACTATTCGCGGTGTTAACACCATACATCTTGTCACTACAGTAAGAGGAAATAAATCATGGCCGAACCATTAAACGTATTTAAGACAATAACAGCAGACTTAACAACTGGGAACGAAATTGTATATACTGCCCCAGACGGAAAAACTGCAATCATATTGATGGCACAAATATCAAATGTAACAACTACAGCAGCAGCTACTAGTTTTTTACACTTTGATGCTTTCACTGCTGATCAAACAGAACTACTATCTAATTTTGTAGTTCCAGGTAACGATGCTACAAGTCCTATCACAGGTAAACTTGTGGTAGAAGAAAATAACTCGTTACGGGCACAAGCATCAGTAAACGATGCACTAGTGTTAACATTAAGCTTATTGGAGTCACTAAATGCATAATATAGGATTATTAAGTAACAGAGTCAAAAAGACTCCAGCGTTAAACGCTGAGAGTTACAGATATACATATCTTGACTTGGAAAATGCTGAACCGGATTGGGGTGTACCTGATACCGCTAAAGCAGATAACAAAGGTATTAACATTAATCGAGGCCTTGCTGCTTCGGATACACAAGGTACTAGAAACTGGGTTGTAATTGGTCCAGGTCTTAGAATTAATGGTGATGATGTTTTACTCGTTGACGAGGAAGCATTTGTTAGTTTGACAGGGGACCAAGAATTTAGCGGTACAAAGACATTCCTTGATCAAATAGTTATTGGGTCAACTGACTCTACTGACTTAGGTGAAAGATTACGTGTAGACGGTACTATATCGGTCAATAATATCACTACACAGAATCCTGCTTTTAATTTAGTAGATACAGTTGCTGAAATTATTAACTTTGGCGGACAGGGTACTGACATTAATATCGGTTCTAGCTTTGGTACAACTACAATTAATAATGATTTAATTATTAAAGGTAACGTAACAATCGAAGGTACCGAACAAAATATGGACGGTGGTTATTATTAATAATTTAGCAAGGTTCACATATAGAAACCTTGCTAATTTTATTAACTAAATATCATAGTGATAAAAGGACGCACAGATGCCAAATAATAGTTTTAAATCTGTTAACACAGTAATAACTACAGTTAATGAAGTAATCTATACAGCCCCTCCGGGATTTACAACAATTGTGATTAACGCACAATTAGCAAACACAGCAGAAACAGACGTCAATTGTACATTTAGTTATGTTGAAAGTTCTTCAGGAAGTGAAACAAATCTTATAAGAGATTTTCGTGTTAGAGGTAACCAATCGCAGTCTGCGATTATGGGACGTCTAGTTATTAACGAAAACGACTCAATTAAGTGTCGATCAAATATCGATGCACCAATAAGATTAAGTTTAAGCTTGCTGGAGACTGAGGATGTCTAGAGGAATAGGGTTACTCAGTGGTAGAGTAACTAAGACACCGCCAACAGAAGTTGAATCTGTTGCGCCGGATAGATTTACGTTTATTGATGTTTCAACTGCTGAGGCAGACCTAGGCGTACCTCCTGGCAACGACTACTTTCTTACCTCTGATACAGTCGGTAACAGATCATGGTTACCTCCGGGGTCACTAGGATTAAACGGTGAAGAAAACGAACTTGTTTTTATTAAAAACGGCGTAAGTGCATCAACTACTAATATAGAATACGACGAAGTTACTGATAGTATAAAATTTCATAATTCTTATCAGCAACGAGGTACTGCTAAAGTAATATCAGATGACAGTTCTTTTACTGACGGAGTAATTGCAACGTTTGATAAAAACTCTTTTGGCAGTGCAAAATATATTGTGCAGGCTGACACACCTTCACGTAAAAGACAAATAAGTGAACTACTTTTAGTTCATGACGGTACCAATGCTTCGGCAACAGAATTCGGTGTTATACACACTACAGACCTTCCTATTGCTGAATTTGATGTAGATATTGAAGGTGATTTAGTAAGATTATTAGCAACAAATGCTATAGATGATTCTACCGAAAATGTAAGTTTTCGTATAGTAGAAATGCTGATGCTAATCTAATAAAACAGTACATTATTATCCGCTTAAGCTTCAATTGGCATAAATACCTTACAGCATGCCAATTAGGGGAGAGTGAACCGGATGGCTAATAATAAAAAGTTCGTAGTCAAAAATGGACTACGCACCCATAACATTGACTTTACAACAACAGATTTGACAAAAACCATTCTTATGGATATTGACAATCTAGGTGATCTAAATGTTATCGGTGAGGGCAAAATCGTAGTAGGCGATTATGATGACAGTAGTAGTGTCATCGATCCTACAACTAAAATTGAGGTAATAGGTAATATTACAGCTTTTAAAGTAAAAGCTGATTTCCAGGGGGATGTGTTTGGGCAAGACTCTTCTCGACTTGTGGACTCTAATAACGGAGAGTTTAACGGATTTTTAAATGGGCAAGTAAGTAGTTTAGATAATCATACAACTGATGATCTAGATGAGGGCACACAAAATCTTTACTTTACGAAACAGAGAGCAAGACGTGAAGCAAGAATAATGGCACTGATCTTTGGGAGTAACTAATATATGTCTTTTATAAGCACGACAAGAGTAATAGAGAACAATCAAGAGGTTTTATTCGAAGGCCCATTAGATAAAGAAAGTAATGTACACACAGTTGCCGTACTGAATGAAGGTGTTTCGCCTAATTCTACAACCGATCCAATTAAAGTTACATTAAGTCTTTATGATGCATCTGAGCCCGCGACAAGACCTTTTGCGATACTAGAAGTTGCTCCAGGTACTGATGCACAGTATACTAAAGTTATAAACATACGTCCTGGAGATCAACTAAGAGCCGAAACTGATGGTGGTGAAGTCACTATTATGATCGGCGCTTTCGTTGATGAAGATACTCTAGTAACAAGTATTTTTAATATAACAGGGCAGTATGATCATACAGTTACATATCAACCATATGATGTTGCATATTATCTTGGGTCAACATATGTTAATACAACAGTAGACCAAACTGCTGTATATCCTACACAAGTTAATGGCGGTTGGACACCTTTAGGTTCTGGATTTAACGCATATGGTGAATTTGATCCACTTGTATTATATCCGCCGTTGTCTGTTGTTAAGTGGGCTAACAATGTTTATGTTACAGTTACAGGATCTCCTGTTGGAGTTTATCCGAATGATTATAACAGTACGTGGATTTCTTTTACATCATTAACAAGTGACGAAATTCCAGATACGTCTGGTGTAAGTGCAAACGTTGCCGCAAGTATTACAATACTTAATAACAGATTAAACACACTTACTACAACTGAAGTCCCAGAAGCATCTGATGCCGATTTAGAAGCAGCATCAGGATTTGAAAATGCTTACTTTACTAGAGCTAGAGCTCGTGAATCTATTAGTGTAACAGGTGACTTAATTTATGATGTTAACACTGGTGTATTATCGGCTCAAACATTAACACAAGATGATGTTAATATATTCATTGACAATAGAGTGTCAAAATCATTTGTTGATGCATTAGGAGTTGATGCAGATACAGTTGATGGAATTGAAGGCACAGTATTAGCACGAACTGATATATCTCCAACATTTAGTCAAAACATTATAGTTTCAGGAGAAATGCGTGGCGACCTACGTGGTAATGTATTAGCTGACGATAGTAGTATTATAATCAATCATGCTACAAAAGAAATTAACGGACGTTTCGAAGGTACACTAATTGCAGCAAATAGTGATGTTATTTTAAATACAGGTATAGATGGTTTTGACGCTACGTTCACTGGTACTACATTTGGTGAACATAGAGGTGATGTTTTATCAGACGATTCGAATGTAATCATTGATGCTAGTTCAGGATTAATAAGCGGTGACTTAGAAGGTAACGTCACTGCAACCTTTGGTGTGTCACGATTTAATGATATTATTACTGATAACATTATTGTTCAAGAAGAATTACAAGTTGCTAACATTTTAGGTAACATTACGTCAACAGGTGTTAGTACATTTAATAACGTTGATATTAATGGCGGTTATATTGATAACGCTGTTATAAACACAACTAATATTACAGGTACAACTATTGTAGGTACCTATATAGAAGCACAAACTGGTGGATTTAGAGGTGATATTCTATCCACAGGTACATCACGTTTCAACGACTTGATCGTTACAGGTGATCTAACATTTAACACATTAGAGGTACAAGCACTTGCTGACTTTAAATCTCTTGTAAATATCGACGGCGGACTTACAGTTGGCGGAACACTTAACGTTACTGGTGGAACTACATTTGGTAATATTAATGTTACTGGTGGACAAATTAGTGGCGTTACTTTGGGTAGTGGATCTTATCCAGTTGATATCGTTGCAGATGATGTAACAATTTTAAATTCATTTACTGCTACAGATGTTACTGCTGAATTTTCGACATTAATAGTTACAGACGAAATGACAGGTGATGTCAGCGGTAACTTGAGAGGAAATGTATTATCACAAGATGGTACAACTGTTATAATAGATGCATTTGCTGGAATTATCAGAGGCGACTTAGTCGGCGACACAGTAGGACAACATACTGGTAATGTTGACGGTAATGTTGTAGGTAATGTAACAGGTAATGTTACTGCTGCTGCTGGACTATCGTCATTCTCTAGTATGAATGCACAAATTGGTGACATTGCTGCTCTTGAAGCAGGCTCATTAACAGTTACTGGTGCAGCAAGTTTTACAGGTGATCTAACATTTGACACACTACAAATTGCTTCATTAGCAGTTAATAACACATTGACAGTTTCTGGTATTTCAACCCTTGGATCAGTAGACATCGGCGGCGGCACAATGGATGCTGTAACAATCGGTGGCAATGTGCCTGCAAGTGTTACTGGTACAATTTTTACCGGTGACAAAATGTTTGCTGATTTATTTACAGGTAGCCTAAAGGGTGTCGTAGAAGGATCAGTTGAAGGTGACTTATACGGTAATGTCCTAGGATTAGATAGTTCAATCGTTCTAAATACAAGTACTGCAAGAGCTACATTAGATGCTGATGTTACTGGACAGATTGATGCAACAGCAAATGGTGGCGGCGAAAGTAGATTTGATGATATAACCATTACTGGTGTATTTTCGTTACAAGGCGGCGGCCAACTTACGGGTGATCTAACAGGTAATGTAGTAGGTGACGTTACAGGTGATGTATATGCAAGTAACGGAGATAAGATTTTAGAAACAGGCAACGGAACAACTATTCCTGCAAAGTTAACAGGTAATGTAGAAGGCGAAGTATTAGGTACATTTACTGGTACAGCTTCTGGAGACTTCACAGGTGATGTATTTGCTTACGATTCAACTAAAATGCTTGATGCGTTTTCTAATATATTGAGGGGTGATTTAGTTGGTAATGTAAGTGGTAATGTTTTAGGCGATTTAACAGGTAATGTTAACACTACAGGAACTCAAAGCGATGGTTTCTTTAGAAACTTAACAGTTGAAGATACACTTACATTTCCATCATTGAATATTTCGACAATTGATTCAGATAACATTGATGTTGATAATGCAATATTAGATGTTGTAACAATCGGCGCTGGTATAACTACTGGTACAATTGACAACACTACTATTGGTGCTACAACCCCAAGAGGTGGTGTATTTACTACATTACAAGGTGCAATTATTGAAGCATCGAGTGAGTTTAGAGGTAACATTGTATCATCAGGATCTTCTAGATTTAACGAGCTTATTGTTACTGGCGATTTTGTAGCAAACTTACGTGGTGATATTATTGCTGAAGATTCAAGTGTAATTGTTAACAATGCAACAAAAACATTTTATGGAACACTACAAGGTACAACAGTTGGAACACTACAAGGTAATGTTATAGCAACTTCAGGACTAAGCGAATTTAATAGTATAAACGTAGCACAAGAAATATCAGGTACATTAAGAGGCGATGTAGTTGCACCTGATAGTACATTGTTAATTGATATATCTAGTCAAAATATAAACGGTAACGTAATAACAGCAACAGGTGGATTTAGTGGAGAGATTACTGGAACACTAGTAGGAGACATTAAGGCTACTGGTGGCCAGGTTGTTTTAGATTCAGGTACTGATGGCACAGATGCAACATTTGCAGGAAACGTAACAGGTAACGTTTTAAACACACTAGGTGAAACAGTACTAGATGCTAATGCTGAAAGACTTACAGGTACATTAGCAGGTAATGTATACGCAATAGACGGAATATCACAAATACTAGACTCAGGCACAGATGGTACTGATGCTGTATTTACTGGACAAGTAATCGGAGATGTTACTGGGAATGTCACAGCCTCGTCAGGTGTTTCTAACTTTAATAATATAGTTATTGCTAACGAAGCAGTAGGTAATTTTAAAGGTAATGTTCTTGCAGCAGATAGTTCTGTACTTGTTAATTATCTTGACTCGTCGATCACTGCTGCTACGATTACAGCAACAGGTAATTTTGTAGGTGACGTAATCGGTAATGTCGATACAAGAACAGTTGATGTTAACACAAGAAGTTATTTCCAAAACATCACAGTGTTGGGCGAAATTGACCTTAGTGGCGCATCAGGTAATATTACTGCTGATATTGAAGGTACTTTAAAAGGTAATGTTGTTTCTACAACAGGTGACCCTAATGCTGCTGATGTATTATTATTAGATGCTGCTGGTAGATCGATTCTTAATATGGCATCAATTAGTTCTAATGAATTTACTGGTGACGAATTTATTGGTGATTTCCTTGGAGATTTATATTCTGCAGACGGATCATTTAGAGTATTAGATACAGGTGCAACAGGAAATCAAGCATATTACATCGGTGATATGAGAGGTAATGTACAAGGTAACTTACTCGGTGATGATTCGTCGGTAATTGTAAATTATGTTTCGGGTGACATTAATGGTAGAGTAGTTAGTTCTTCTCAAGGATTTCAAGGTAAAATTGAAGATCCAAATAACAATATGTCCTCTTTGTATGACTTAACAATTCGTAATAATTTATTTGTTGAAGGCACAACTACTACCGTTAATACTGATAACTTAGATATTAAAGATAATACAATTGTTTTAAACAAAGGACAAAGCGACGGAGTTACTGGTGTTGTACTAGGTACAGCAGGTATCCAAATTGACAGAGGCAACGGCGTAGATGCAAACCTACTTTGGACGGAAGACGGCGGCGCTGGCTATTGGGACTTTACAAATACTGCTCAAGTAAGAGGTGCATTTAGAGGTAATGTCACAGGTGATGTTTATAGTCCCTTTAATTCAGGAACTCCTATTCTAGACACAGGTACTGCAACTTTACCTGCTACATACATAGGTAATGTTGTAGGTGATATAGAAGGTAACGTAACTGTTGGCGCTGGCTTGTCTAGTTTCTTTAGCGTAAATGTTGAAGAAGAAATTGCTGGTAATTTACGTGGTAACGTATTAGCAAACGACAGTACTAAGATTATTGATTTTATTAACAGTAATATCTATGGTGCTACAATTTCAGCAACTGCTGGATTTAGTGGTGATGTATTTGGTAATATTGATGCTAGAGGAGAAAGTTCTGCAAGTTATAGTTATTTCCAAAACCTTAGTGTATCAGGTGACATCCAATTTGATAGTTTAAACATTGCTACACTTGAAGTAGGTACTGATTTAAACGTAGGTAACAATGTAGATGTTACTGGTCAAATTACAGCAGGTAGTGTAGATATTGCTGGTGGTGAAATAGACGGCACAATTATAGGTTCAAATGTTGCTTCTGCTGCTAGTGTAACTACTCTTACAGTAACCACTGGTGATATTAATGTTACTCAAGGTACTATTAATATTACACAAGGTAACTTGAGTGCTGATACTATTTTTGCTGTTACTGATTTTAGAGGTAATTTAGTAGGTAATGTTACTGGTAGTTTATCAGGCGGCACTGTAACAGGTGACGTTTATGGTAACCTTTATCGCCCAGGAGGCACTACTCCTGTTCTTAATACTGGTACAGGCGGAGTTGAACCTCGACTTTACGGTAATGTAACAGGTAATGTTACAGGTGACGTATTAGGTGATGTAACAGGTAACGTGCAAGGTGTATTATACGGTAGTGTTATAAGTGAAGATAGCACAACAACTATTGTTAATGCTTCGTCTGGTTTAATTACAGGTGACATTAATTCATCAGGTACATCTACTTTTAATAATATTGTTGTTGAAGGCGCATTAGACTTTACAACATTTGCTCTTAACGAAATTACAGTTAACACACTTCTACAGGTTGACGGCACTGCTAACTTAACAGTAGCAAATATATTTGCTGGTAATATTGATAACACTAGAATAGGCGTTACAACTCCTTCAACTATTAAGGGTACTGTTATTGAAGCAACTACTAAGTTTGTCGGTGACATTGCAGGTGAAGTAGATGGTAACGTTACTGGAGACTTAAGAGGTAATATAATAGGTGAAGATAGTTCAGTTATTGTAGATAATGATCTTAAAAGATTTACAGGTAATTTACTAGGTGATGTATATACAACCGATGGTGTGACATTATTTAATATTTTAGATTCAGGAACAGACGGCACAGATGCATCTATAATTGCAGATGTTAAAACACCTTTAGGTGCAACTATCGTTGATACAAGTGCTGCTACTGTCACAGCAACAGGCGGCTTTACAGGCCAAATAGATGCGTCAGCTCCGGGCACTTCTCAATTCCATACAGTAACAGTTTCAAACAATTTAAGTGTTCCGGGAACTGTAAATGTTACTCAAACAGTTGAAGCATCAGGCGGTATCGAAAATACTTCAATAGGTGCAGGAAATACAGAATCAACTGGTGCGTTTACATCTATTACTACAACTGGAGCCGTTACTGTTGGCGGAGACTTAATAGTACAAGGTAATACAGTTACGTTAAATACTTCGACATTAGACGTTGAAGATTTAAACATTACTGTTGCAAAAGGTGCTGCAAACGCTGCTGCTGCTGATGGCGCAGGCCTAACAGTTGATACAGCAGGAGCATGGATACAATATAAGAATCCAAGTGATCAATGGCGCTTTAATAAAGATATAGATTTAACAACAGAAAACGTAAGACTATTAGGTAACATTACTTCAACTGGTGTTTCAAACTTTAGTGGTACAGCAAACTTTAGTGGCACAGTCGATATGGCGGGTGCAACGATCAATAACTCAACTTTCCAAAATATGGATGTTGCTGCAACATCAGAGTTTAGCGGAAATATGACATTAGATACTGCTGCAAACTTTACAATGATAAATGCCGCTGGTACTCCAGTAACAGTATTTTCAATCGACGGATCAAATGGTAATACTACGATTTCACAGGGCGGACAGTTTGAGATATTAGATACGTTATCTGCTTCGATGTTTAGTGTAGACGGCGGCACAGGAAATACGTTAGTTACAGGTACACTTGGTGTAGACGGCATAGTTAGTATTAATAACACAACAGGATCTACTACTACAACAACGGGTGCGCTAATTGTAGACGGCGGTGTCGGCATAGCAGAAAACTTATTCATAGGCGGCAACTTAGATGTTGCTGGCAATGCAGTTATTTCAGGTAATTTAACTTTTGGTGATGCTGCAACTGATACAGTAGCATTTGGCGCTGATATTAATAGTAGTATCATTCCAGATATAAACAACACATACGATTTAGGTAGTTCGGCACAGGCTTGGAGAGAACTTTATCTTACACAAAATATTAACTTTAAAGGTGCAACAGGTGATAATGAAATCATTGTTCCAACAAATTTATTTGATGCTCTAAGTATTAAAGATGATGCTAATACAAGCATAATTGACGTTGAAACAACTACAGGTGCTCCGGTTGTAAAAATTAACCCGAATACAACCGTTGCTGGCACTCTTGATGTTACAGGTGAAACTACACTAGCAAGTGCAATTATCAGTGATGTAAATCCAAGTAGAGTTGTACTATCAGGCGGTAGTAAAGAAATAAGTTACAGTGATCAATTTACATATTCAGCAGGCGCTGGAGTAATTGATGTAGACATTACTGGTAGTTTAGCAGTTGACAACTTAACATTTGATGGAAATACAATTTCAAGTACAGATTCGAATGGCGCTATTATACTTGATCCGCAAGGTTCTGGTGTAGTTACAGTAAATGCTAACACAACAATAAGTGGCACATTTACAAGCACAGGGCTTGCAAGCTTAGATAACGGTATTGATGTTAATGGTGCTGTGTTTACAGTTTCTAACACAGGTGCAGTTAATACTACATCAACATTAGATGTTACTGGTCTTGCATCCCTTGATGGCGGAATTGACGTCGACGGTGCCTTTACTGTGGCAAATACAACAGGTAATATTACAACCTCAGGCACACTAGACATAACAGGCACAACTACTTTAAGAAATACGGTCGGCATACAAGGTATTACAACTATAAGTAACGCTAATGATGCGTCTAATGCAACTTCAGGAGCATTAATAGTTTCAGGCGGCGCAGGAATTGCTAAAAAATTATTTGTTGCCGGCGACTTTGAAGTCGGCACAAATAGATTTAATGTAGCAGCAACTACAGGTGATACAACTGTAGCAGGTGACTTTACTGTTACTAGCGGAACAGCATTCTTAGACGGTGGCATTAATGTTGATAGTGGTGCATTTATTGTGGCAAATACAACAGGTGATATTACAACCCTCGGTGATATTAGTATAGCAGATAGTAAGAAGTTACTAATTGGTACAGGAAACGATTTAGAAATCTTCCATGATGGTTCTAATTCTTTTATTAAAGATGTTGGTGCAGGTAATTTAACAATAGCAACAGATGTACTAACACTTACAAAGGGTGACGGTACTAAAACAACAGCAGTATTAGATGCAGATGGTGCAACTGAACTTTATTACAATAATACAAAAAGATTTGAAACTACACTTGTAGGAGCAGATGTTACCGGAACATTCAACACTTCAGGACTTGCAACTTTAGATTCGGCTGTAATATCAGATTTACCTGCTAACAGAATTGTATATACAAGTGGTGCAAATGGTAGACTAATTAGCACAGCAGATTTTGTAATAGACGGCACATCATTAAATGTAGGCTCAAATAATTTTGTTGTTACAGCAGCAACAGGTAACACTGCTATAGTTGGTACTTTAGACGTAACTGGCGAAACAACAGTAGGTAACTTAGTTGCTGACGATATAAAGTTAGGCGATGGCGAAAAGATACAATTTGGTAATGCACAAGATTTAGAAATTTATCACGACGGATCTAATAGTTATATACATGAATCTGGTACAGGAGGTTTGATCCTAAGATCTGCCAACTCAATTCTTTTCCAAGACGCTACTAGTACAAAAACAGCCATGTCATTAACTGCTAACGGTAGCCAGATATTATACCATAATGATGTTCAAAGATTTCAAACAACTGTCTCTGGCGCAGATATAACAGGTGATGTTGACATCTCTGGCACTTTAGATGTTGACGGCAACTTTCAAGTTGGCACAAGCAGATTTAATGTAGAAGCAACTACCGGTAACACACAAATTGATGGAACTCTTACAGCAGACGGATTAACTACACTTAATGGTGGTATTACAGCAGACGGTGGTGTGTTTACCGTAGCAGATGGTACTGGTAATATTGCTACAAGTGGCACGTTAAATGTAACAGGCGACACAACTTTAAGTACACTAACTGCAACAAGTGATGTAACAGTTCAAGGTGATTTAACAGTTGAAGGTAACTTAACTACTGTTAATGCTACAGAAATAAATGTATCTGATAAGAATATTACACTAGGCGGCACAACTACAACATTGAGTGCGCTAAACAATAGTGGAATTACTATAGGTGGAACATTAGGAGCAGGATCAAATCCTGCACTAACTTATACATACACTGGTGTTTCTCCAAATCAGGTAGAAAGATTTAATTTAAATAGAGAATTAATCGTTGATAAGGTACACGGTGATATAAAAGGTAATGTTTATGCATCAGATGATACAAGTATTATTTTAAATGCAGGTACTAATGGCAACGATGCAATATTCAAAGGTGACGTTTATAGTACAACTGATACATTAATTATAGACAGTGGTGCAAGTATAGACGATGCAACATTCTATGGAAATATAGATCTTAGAACAGAAACAAATTACGGAAATACTCCAAGCACAGGTACTACTTCATACTTTAACAATTTAGATGTTGCCGGTACACTATCGATGGCAAATGCTTCAATAGGCACACTGTCTGGTAACTTAGTTGGAGATATATATGCATCTAACGGAACAAGTTTAATATTAGACAATGGTACTAATGGAACAGACGCATCATTCCAGGGTAATATTAAAAATGACAACGGAACAGTAATTATTCAAAATGGTTCGACAGGAGTTGCAGCAACATTTACTGGTAAATTAGTAGGTGATGTAGATAGTAGCGGCATATCTTATTTTAACAATATGTATGCTAACGTTATTAATGCATTCTTAGACGGTGACATTTCGGGTAGTGTACTAGGCGAAGATAGTGTAATGATGCTTGATGCTGGTGCTAGAACACTTAGCGTTACTGATGTACAAACAAGTACAATTACTGCATCATCTTATCTATCAGGCGATGTTCGTGGCGATATTTACAACAATAACGGCACCCAAAAAATATTAGAAACAGGAGGCACAGCAACAGATGCTGCTATCTTTACTGGTAGAGTTGATGCGTCAAATGCAATTAACACAACATCTAATTTTAACAATGTTGACGCAACGGGTATATTTACCGGTGTACTAGGCGCAGTAGGTAATACGGCTAATGCATTTGTAAATGATTTAACCGTAGACAGCGTAGCAACATTTACTGGCGTTGTTAATGCTCTTACTTCAGCTGTTAATATTAATTCTGTAAATATAGATGGCGGAACAATAGACGGAACAGTTATTGGCGCAGCGACTCCAGCAGCAATCACAGGTACAACCGTAACTGCAAACACAGGATTTGTTGGTAACATTACAGGTAACATCACTGGAGACTTAGACGCAAGAGGTCTAGGCGGTACAACGTTCATTGATGATTTAGTTATGGGTCCAGGCACAAATGCTGCTATAGATACTGCAACAATTACTACACTTAATGCTTCTACTCTTGTTCTAACAAACTTAGCACTAAGTGGAGATTTAGACGTACTTACTGGTACAGGTACATTCCAAAACTTAGAAGTTACTGCTGGCGGTAACATTGTAGGACTTGCTACACTAGGTACAAGTGCATCACCAGTAGCAAGTTCAGTAATTACTACAATTGATGTTAGTGCAGGTGATATAGTTGGCTTGTCTACTCTAGGTACAAGTGCATCACCGGTTATAGCAGCAGACATAGACACTGCGGTTATAGATGATGTAACTAGTGTTACAGTAAGGGCTGATAACTTTACTATTACTAACACTGGCGATTCTGCTCATAAGTTTACTGGACCATTAGAAGGTAATATTACAAGTGCAGGAACAAGCACATTTACCGGCACAGTAAGTTTATCAGGTGCAACTGTTGTACTTGCTGATAATCAACTAAGCGGTGACAAAATAGACGGCGGCGTTATAGGCAATGCTGATCTGTTAGGTAATGGAACAAGTAACACAATTAGTGGATACGATATTACAGTAACAGGAGCACTTGACTTAACTGGAGCAACTGTAACTTATGACAACGATTCGATATCAGGTGATAAAGTATCTGGCGGTACTATTGATGCTGCAAATATAACTGGCGGCGCAGGTAAAACACTTGACGGATATGATATTACAGTAGGTGCCGGTAGAACATTAACTGTAAATGGATCAACAAGTGTTGCAACATTAGCAGCATCTGCACTTGTAGAATTAGACGGCGGTTTTAATGTTAATGACGACTTTGTTGTAGATGTAGACGGTAACACACGCCTTAATGCAGCAGCTAATTTTGAAATTTGGAATGCAGCAGGAACACCTGTTAAGGTATTTGACATTGTTGGTTCAACAGGTGCAACTACTATTGCAAATACCTTAGATGTTGTTGGTCCAGTATCTATAACAACAGGAACAGGAAGTACAAGCACATCTACTGGTTCACTTACTGTTACTGGCGGAGTAGGTATAAGTGAAAATGCATTTGTAGGTGGTGATTTGGATGTTGCAGCAAATGCACAACTTAGCGGCACTTTAGATGTTGACGGCGTAACAAATATTAATAACACATTAACTGTAGATTCACTGGCAAGTTTAGACGGCGGCATTGCAGTATCAGATGGCGCAGCAGGCGATGCATTTACAGTTGCAGTTACTACAGGTAATGTAGTAACAACAGGTACATTAGATGTAACAGGTTTGTCGTCATTAGATGGCGGAATCGATGTTAACGGATCTAACTATACAGTATCAGCAGCAGGCGCAGTAACACAAGCAAGTACATTAGATGTAAGTGGAGATGTTACATTATTACAATCTGCAAACTTTGAAATCTTTGATGCAGGTGTCGGTAGTAATTCTACATTCGCTGTTAATGGTGCAGACGGTAACACACAAATAGCAGGTACATTAGGTGTAGACGGCCTAGCATCGTTAAATGCAAGTTTGACTGTTACTGGACTTACAACAACTGATACAGCAGTAGTTAACAATACACTCAATGTAACTGGTGCAACAACGCTAGACGGAACATTTGCTGTACAAAACGCAGGAGCAGACGTATTTACAGTCGCCGATGCAACAGGAAATACAGTAATTTCAGGAACACTTCAAGCAGGTAATACCACTGTAGCAGACGTAACTGCAACCGGAACTGGAACTATAACTGGTAACTTTGATGTAAACACTACTGCATTTACTGTTGCAGCAGCAACAGGTAACACTGATATACTTGGCGATTTAGCAGTTAACACAACGGCTCTTACAGTAGCAGCAGCAACAGGTAATACTACAGTAGGTGGAACACTTGATGTAGCAGGTGATACAAACTTTAACAGTACTACAGGAAGCACATTAAGTACTAATGGTGCAGTAGTAATTGATGGCGGTCTAGGTGTTGCAGAAAATATTAATTTTGGTGGTGTGTTAAAGACAACGACAGCAACAGCAAGTACAGATACAGTAACAGGATCAATTGTTACCGCAGGCGGCGTTGGTATAGCAGGCGCTTTAAATGTCGGTGGTGTAACACATATTTCTCAAACAGTAGATGCAACTTCAGCATCTGACGGTGCGTTGTTCGTAGACGGTGGCGTTGGTATTGCTAAGAAACTATTTGTTGGCACTGATTTAGATGTAACTGGCTCAGTACAAATTGATACAGATCTAAATGTTACTGGAAATACTGTAATAACAGGAAACCTAACAGTCAACGGCGCAAGCACAACGATTAACGCAGCAACACTAGATGTTGAAGATAAAGATATACGTGTTGCAAGTAATGTAGATACACTACTTGGAGCAAATAATGCAGGCTTAATAATTGGTAGTACTAATGTTGGTGATGTAGCAAATGGCGGTAATGCAGGCGAAACAAATGTTACATTTACATACAATGCTACAGACGATAGTTTAGACAGTAATGTTGATATACAAGCCCCAACATTTATTGGTAATTTAACAGGCGATGTAACAGGAAGTGCAACTATAGGTGTTGGCAAAACTCTTGACGTAGACGGAGCATTTAATGTTAATGCAAGTTCTGGTAATTTAGATAATGTAGTAATTGGTGGAGTTACTAGAGCAGATGCAAGTGTACATACGTTAACCACAAGAAACATTAATGTAGACTCAGGATACGATGTTACGCTTACAAGTGGAGATGTTACAATTACTGCTGGTGACTTTGTTGCAACAACAGGTAATATTAGTGCAACTTCAGGAACTATATCTGGTGATATATTTGTTGCAGGAACAGAATTTAGAGGCGATTTAACAACTGTCGACGGTGGTACTGGTGTTAACTTATTTGAGTCAACAGGCGTAGCAGTAAGCACAGGTAACATCACAACTACAACAGGCGACTTTACGAGTACAAGCGGAGACTTTACTACAGGCACAGGAAATATTTCAACAAGTAGTGGCGATATTACTACTACAACCGGTGATATTAATGGACAAATTATTACCGCTAACACTAAGGTTATAGGACAAATAGGTACTGATGCAAGTACAGCATCAGACATGAATGATGCGTTTGTTTCAACACTTTATTCTAATACAACTATAACATCAAGTGGTAATACAGATGTAGGAGGCAATCTTACAGTAACAGGTACTTCTAACTTTGACGATGCTGTAACTATTTCAAATAATTTAACAATTACTGGACCAGGAGGCGTTGATGCGCAAGGCGATCCAAATTTATCTACAGCGACATTCCAAAACATTGTTGTTACAGGATCATTTACAGTTGATACTCTAACAATTGATGACTTTACGGTTGGTGATGAATTAGCTGTGTTAGGTGATACTACGCTATCAGGTAACTTGACAGTTAACAGTGGTGTAACAACATTAAGCTCAGTTGATATTGCAGGCGGCGCAATGGATGGTGTTACAATTGGTGGCGACGGTGTAACACCTGCTGCAAATATCACAGGCGCTGCGTTAACGGGTACGTCCTTGACTACTACAACAGGTAATGTAACACTAAACAGTGGTAACATAGTTGTTACACAGGGTAATATTACAACTACAGCAGGTGAGATAAGATCACCAGTTGGCGGCTTTGTAGGGCAAATTGATGCTACTGCAACAGGTACATCAAGTTTTGACAACGTTTTAGTAAATGATGATTTAACTGTAAACGGTAAAGTATTCTCAGTAGCAAGTGCTGCAAGTGGATTTGTTGGAGATTTATATTCTAACAATTCAGGAGGCACACCAATAAAAATTCTACAAGCAGGTACTACATTAGGCACTGCAATGTATACTGGTAATGTTACTGGTATTGTAGGTGATTCAGCAAACAGAAATACTGGTCATTTTAGTACATTAGATGCAACACAATCTAATTTAGCAACTGTTGATATAGATGGTGGTACAATCGACGGAGTTACATTTACAGCAGGTACACTAGTAGACACACCGATTGGACAAACAGGAACACCGCAAAACGCTACAGTAAGTAATCTTGTAAGTAATACAATTAGAGTTAACAGCAGCACTGCAAATACTATAGACGGTGTTACAATTGGTGATACACAGCGTAGACCAGGTAACTTTACTACTTTAGATGCAAACACTAGTATTACAGTAGGTTCAGTAGTAGGTAGTATAAACTCAACACCGATCGGTGATAGTATTGCATCAACAATAACAGGAACTACAATTACAGCGTCTACAAGATTTGAAGGTGTACTACAAGGCGATATACAATCAACATCGGGTGGTGTTGGATTACCTGCAGGTACATTATTAATAGATTCAAGTACTAGAAATATTTCTAATATTGTCGATTTTACTTCGGAAACTGTGGAAGCAACAACCATCACAGCTACCCAAACAACAAACGGTTTCCAAGGTGATTTAACCGGTGATGTAATAGGACAAATTGGTACATCAACACTTGCAGATAGAAACAATGCATTCTTCACCAATGTAGACATATTAGGCGATGTTGATATAGATGGCGACATTACACTTGCAGCAACACATTCGATTACTGGTATAATAGACGGATTAGCAGGTTCAGATATAACAGGTGCGTTTACACTTGAAACAGGTCAAACAGCAGACTTGTCAGGTGGTACACTAACACTTGCTAATGATCAAATTTCAGGTGATGCAATTGAAGGCGGCACAATAGGTAACATTACTATAAGTAATCTTACTTCGCCTAATATAACTATTACTGGCGGGACACTCCAAGGTGTTGATGCAACAAGTTTTGACATCGACGGCGGCACCATTATTAACACTTCAATTGGACAATCAGGTTCTGCACAGAACATCAAGGGTGCTACAATCGAGTCTACTACCGGATTTGTAGGACAAATTAATTCTACTGGCGGTGGCGGTGGTACATCAAACTTCGATATAATTACTGTTGCAGGTACAAGTACATTTACAGGAAATGCAACATTTGGTAATTTAAGCGGTGCGCTTACAGGGTCATTTACTGGCGGCGCAACTATTACAAGTGGTACATTTAGTAATATACAAATTGCAAGTTCTACACAAATTAATTCTTCAGCATTTATTGGCCCATTATCTGGTGATGTTACCGGCGGCGGCACAGGCACGGTTAGTACCTTTAATAGAATAAACGTACAAGGTGGTCCAGCAGAAACTTCCCAAATATCAAACTTAACTGTAGGTACGTTTGCAACTAACGCTGCAACAATTACTGGTGGTAATATCACAAACACTACTATCGGTGGTGCAACTGGTACAGGTAGTTTCCCAGGATACTTTAGTTTGATAGAAGCAACAGGCGCTATTACAGCAGGAACACAGTTTATAGGAGATATGAATAATCCTAATACTGTTAACCAAGATGATTCATCGGCTGACTTTACACAAGGTTATTTTACTGATCTACGAGTTAAGAACTTTGAAACTGATACTATTATAATTAACAGTGACCAAGAATTTAGTAATGTTTTGATTACTGGTGATTTAACAGTAAACGAAGATGTGCTAATAAAAGGCGATTTAGAGACTGAACAAAACTTTATTACAATTAACAAAAACGAAACAGGTAATGCGGGTATTAGTGGCGCTGGTAACGCAGGTATAATATTTGAACGTGGTAACGGTGTTGGCATACAAGATGCAAGTCTTATATTCAGCGAAAGCGGCGGCAATCCTGAATATGAATTTAGTCAATTTAAAGTTGTAGCATCAGAATTTGAAGCACCTTTATTTTCTGGAAACATTACCGCAGCCTTAGGTACCTCTACATTTAATAATATTACTGTAAATAACTCTGCTAACTTAGGAAACAGCGTTACTATCGCTGGCGGCAATATAGACAATACTGTAATAGGTAATGGAACTCAAGCAAGCATCGACGGTACAACAATTAAAGCACATGTTGAATTCCAAGGAGACTTAGACACTACTAATGGTGTTAATGGAAATATTGATACTATCACACTGGATGCAACTGGACTTATTACTGCACGAGCAGGCGTTGATGTAACTGGTGGAACAATTGACGGCGAAGGAAGATTTACTACAGGTACAACTATTGACGCTGGTACACATATTAGAAATACACCGATTGGTGTCGATGTAGCCGGTATAAGTGGTAGAGCAGTAGGTTACTTTAATGCTTTAGAAGCTACTACAATTATTAGTACACTGGGTATAACTGGCAATATTACTGGAGATGTAACAGGTAGTATTGATGATAGAAATACAATCGGTGAAGTTCCTTTAAATCCGCCTTCATTGACAGAAAACTTAAATATGAATCTATCGCAATTTGACAGAGTAAGTGTACTAGGTCATCTTACAATGGGTACAGATACATATATTAAAGCTGTTAACCTAGATGTTTCTGGTATCTTTAATGTTAACGATTTAGATATCGGTGCTACACTTGATGTTGCTGGTAACTTTACTGTAGGTAGTGGAACACCTAAAAAATTAGATGTCAATGCTGCTACAGGTGCAATGACACATAATGGTGCATTTACAACGTCTGGAACTGCAACATTTGATGGTGACATTAATGCAAATGCTAATGTAACAATAGGCAGCGATGCAACAGACGAACTTATTATAAATGCTGTAATCGATAGCGACATATTAACTAAAACTGATGGCGCTTATGATATTGGTACAGTTTCAACACGTTGGGGACATGTATATGCTGATAATGCAACATTTACAGATGATGTTGCTATAGGTGGAAATTTAACAGTTACAGGATCAGTTACCCAGACTAACGTTGACCAAATCAACATTGCAGATAACATAATTGTTCTTAATGGACAAGAATCATCAAATGTAATTTCAGCAAGTACTGCTGGTATAGAGATTAGTAGAGGCACCGGAAGTAATGCATCGTTCTTGTATGATGAAGGTTTAAGTTCCTGGACACTTACAGGTGCAACAAGTAAATTAACTGTTGATGAAGTTAGAGCTGACATTGAAGCCACTGACGGAACAACTATAGTAGATATTTCATCAAAAACAATTGATATGGTTGGTGTTGATACAGATACGTTAACAGTAAATCTAGGTGCAACGATAGGTACAACATTAGCAGTTAGCGGACTATCTACACTTGCACAAGCAAAAGTACAAGACTTAGCACAAGATCATATTCCATTAGCAGGACTTGACGGTAGACTTAACACAAATGCAAACTTTAGATTTGACGGTGTTGATTTTGATATAGGTGCTGCTGGTTCAGAAACATTTAAAGTAGCAGTTGCATCAGGAAACACTGATATACAAGGTACACTTTTTGTAGATAAGCAAACTACAATAAAAGGCAATAATCTAGGTGCAAGTAGTACAACAACAGGTGCAGTAGTAGTTCAAGGTGGTATTGGTATATCTGAAAATATACATGCAGGAGGCACTTTGACGTTAACTGGACTTGCATCACTAGCAACTGGCATAAATGTTAATAATGATTTTGTAGTAGATGCAGACGGCAATACTGACTTGTCAAGTGGTGCAACACTAACAGTTGACGGTGAAGTAAACTTTAATGGCGGTCTTGTAATGGACACTGACAGGTTTACTGTAGCAAACGGTTCCGGTAATGTCGCAACGGCTGGCACACTTGATGTAAGTGGGAATACTACACTAACATCTGTTACTACATCAGGAATGGCTTCATTAAATGCAGGCATTGAAGTAGACACAACGAAGTTTACTGTAGACGGCGGCACAGGTGCTGTTGTTACACAAAGTACTTTAACAGTTGACGGCATCACTACGCTTAATTCAGATCTATCTGTAACAGGAAGTAATGATATAAGAATAATTGACGCTCTTACTGCAAATGTATTTGAAGTAAACGGAACAACAGGCGCAACACTGATTACAGGTAACCTTACAATGGACGGATCTGTAGGCGCAGGTAATCTTGACATAGGTGGCAACTTTACAGTAGCAAATGCAACAGGTAATACAGACATAACAGGTACATTAGATGTAACTGGTGATACTACAGTAGATGTGTTTAGTGCAGGTACAAGCACATTAGGTACAACTTCTATTACTGGTACATCTCTAACAGTAGGTTCTGACTTTACTGTAACAGGAACAAATGGTGTAACTGAAATAGGTGGTATGTTAAGTGCAGATGGCGGTATCGAAGTAAGAAATACTGCTAACACTGCTGAAGCATTTAGTGTTGCACTTGGCACAGGTAATACTAATATAGTAGGTACACTTGATGTAACTGGTACAACTACTGTACATGATTTAAGTATTACTGGTACACTAGGTGTAACAGAAGGACTAACTGTAACAGACGACTTTAGTGTTAACGGGAACTTTGTAGTAACTGCCGCAACAGGTAATACAGACATAACAGGTACATTAGATGTAACTGGTGATACTACAGTAGATGTGTTTAGTGCAGGTACAAGTACACTAGGTACAACTTCTATTACTGGCACAACTTTATCAGTAGGTTCTGATTTTACCGTAACAGGAGCAAGTGGTGTAACTGAAATAGGCGGCATGTTAAGCGCAGACGGAGGCATCCAGGTAAGAAATACTGCTAATACTGCTGAAGCATTTAGTGTTGCACTTGGTACAGGTAATACTAATATAGTAGGTACATTAGATGTAACTGGTACAACCACTGTACATGACTTAAATATCACCGGCGCATTAGGTGTAACAGAAGGACTAACAGTAACAGACGACTTTAGTGTTAACGGAAATTTTGTAGTAACTGCCGCAACAGGTAATACACAAATTGATGGAACTCTTACAGCAGACGGCAACTTTAACATTAACAACCAGTTTACTGTAACAGCATCTACAGGTGCAACAAATATTGCAAGCGGTCCGTTAACAGTTGGCGGGTTAACTACACTTAATGGTGGTATTACAGCAGACGGCGGCGTGTTTACTGTAGCAGATGGTACTGGTAGTATTGCTACAAGTGGCACTTTATCTGTAACAGGTGCTACAACTTTAAGTAGTACATTAAGTGCAGACGGCGGCATTGAAGTAAGAAATACAGGTAATACAGCAGAAGCATTTAGTGTACAAGCAGGTACTGGTAATATAGATACCGAAGGTACACTTGATGTAGGTGGTGATGTTACTATAGGAACTAACGTAGTTACTATAGACGCTGGAAACGGAAATACAATTATTGCCGGTACATTAAATGTAAATACAAGTGCAACAGTAGCATCGTTACGTGTGTCAGACTTAACTACAGTTAATGCTGTATTGCTCGGCCAATCATCAGGTGAAGTTGCTGATAGTTCAAACCTAACATTTAGCGGTAGTTTACTCGATGTAACAGGCAGCATTGATGTATCGGGCAATGTAGATATTGCAGGAAATGTATTTGCTGATAATGCTTATATAGAAACTTTAAATGTTAACGAAATACCAGTTACAGGAAGTGCTGGGTTAATTACAGGTTCGAGTGCATTTACATTTAACCCAACAGGTGGTATATTAAGCGTAACTGGTAGTATAACTACAAACGGCACTGTAACTGGATCAACTTTCTTAGGAAACATTACTGCTCCAGGAACAAGTACTTTCTCAGGACAAACTAACTTAAATGGTCCGGTTACTTTATCTAATAATTTAACAATAGGTGCAAGTGTAGGTAGTATTAACGCAACCAGTGGTGCTATTGCAACAAATTCAACAATAACAGCAGGTGGCTTAGCAAGTCTAAATGGTGGCATTAATGTTGATAGTGGTGCATTTACTGTATCAGGAGATGGTTTTGGTAGTGTCTTTATAGACGGTCAAACAAATATTGATAATAATCTATTAATTACAAGCTCTGGAGATATTACACTAAGTGACGGTGTGTCTACTGTAATCACACTAGATGGCGCAACAGGCGGAATTAGTGCAGATGGTAATTTAGACATTGCAGGTGATGCTAATCTTTACGGTAGTATTACAAGAATAGGTAATGCTGTATCTGATGAATTAGAAATTAACTCTGTACTAACAAAAGGCTTTTACTTAAAAGCAGGTACATTAAATGCAGATATAGGTAGTACAACTACAAGATTTGCTGATGCGTTTTTAGAAAATTTAAATGTATCAGAGAATGTTACTATTGCAGGTGATTTAACTGTAGAAGGAGAGTTTACAACTGTAAATGCACAAACTGTTGCTATAGCAGATAATATCATTACATTGAACTCGGGACAAGCAGCAGCGGATGCAGGAATTGAAATAGATTTATCTGGTACTACAAAAGAACTAAAATGGGCTAATACTGCCGGTGAATGGACAGTTGGCTCGGAAACATTTGTTGCAGGAGCGTTTAGAGGTGACTTACATGCAAGTGATAGTGCTGTATTAATTAACCAGACAACTAAAGCAGTAGATGTTGCAAGTGTAACTACAAGCGGAAACACAACAGTAGGCGGAATACTTGCTGTAAATGGTACAAACTTAAATGTTGGTTCAGGAAACTTTGTTGTAACAGGTGCAAATGGTAACACTGATATTGCAGGTATACTTAATGTAGGTAGTAGTAACTTTACTGTACAACCAGGATCAGGTAACACATTAGTTGCTGGTACATTAGGTATAACAGGTCTAACAACTATAGATACATCAACTATTACCGGTGTAATGAATGTTACAAGTTCAATAGACTCGACTGGAACAACTAACGGCGCTATTAAGATACTAGGTGGGATTGGTCTATCTGGTAATATACATATGGGCGGCAATTTACATGTTGGTGGTACAATTAACGCAACAAGCGGTACTATTACTGGAACTACTTTAGGCACTACATCAAGCAGAGTTACAATAGAAGCTGATAATATCGGTGTTAGTGGTCTAATTACAGGTGACATTAGTGGTTCTGTAACAAGTGGTAACGTTGCAATTACTGGCGGTACAATTAATACTACTCCAATAGGCGGCGCAAGTGCTGCTACAGCAGATGTTATTAGAGGTACAGTAATCACAGCAGAAACTAACTTTGTCGGAAATATTACTGGTAACGTTACATCAACTGGTACATCTACATTTGACGGTATAGATGTAAGCGGCGGCGAGATAGACGGTACAGTAATAGGTGGTAACGATCCTGCAAACATAACTGGTTTAGTTATTGAAGCAGACACAGAATTTAGAGGAAACATTGTTGCTGCATCAGGAACAAGTTCATTTACAAATTTAACTGTAAACGGAAATATTACTAACACAGGTTCAACAAGTACTGCAACGTTTAGAGATTTAAGTGTAGTTGGTAACTTTGTTCCTAACGCTCTTAATGTTACTACTGATGCAGACATAGGCGGCAACTTAACTGTTGGCGGCACTGCACAATTTGACACAACTCTATTACAAGTTAATCAAGCTGCAACAGGTGTACCGGCCAATTCACTAACAGCAGGTATTGAAGTAAGCAGAGGTAGTTCTCCATCTAAAAGACTTAACTGGGACGAAGGCGGATCAACCTGGACAGTAAGTACTGAGAAATTTACAGCAGGTACATTTGAAGCTACTAGTACAATTACTGCCCCAACTGTAACTGCTGATGTAACTGGTAATGTAACTGGTAACATAACATCATCTGGATCATCATCGTTTACTACAGTTGATATTAACGGTGGTACTATTGACGGCACTGTTATAGGTTCTAACTCACCTGCTGCTATAACTGGTACAACTATTACTTCTAACTCAGGCTTTAGTGGTAACTTAACAGGTAACGTAACAGGCAATGTAACTTCAACTGGTACTTCAACATTTACAACTGTTGACATTAACGGTGGTGCCATTGATGGTACTACAGTAGGTGCAACAACAGCCGCAACTGTACGTGGTACTACAATCACAGCAACAACTGGTTTTGTAGGTGATATTACTGGTGACTTAACTGGTCTAGCAGATAGAGCAGATAAATTAGAAACAACACGAACAATTGCGTTAGCTGGCGATGTTGCTGGTAGTATCGGATTCGATGGTACTTCAAATGTAACTATTAATACAACAATACAACCTAATAGTGTAGATATTGTTGCAGATACAACAGGCGATTATGCAAGAACTGTAACTGTAAGTGGCAATGGTTTGTCGATTACTGGAACACAGGGACACGATATAGCTTATCAAGTAATATCAAATGCAGTTTCAACTAACACAGCAAGTACAATAGTATTTAGAGATACATTTGGTGCATTTAGTGCAGGCGACATAACAGGTTCGCTTATTACTGCTAACACTAGATTAGACGGCATTACAAGGGGTAATGTACAATCTACTGCTGACGGTGCATTTGCAGCAGGTGTTACACTTGTAAATGCAGCAGACAGAACATTAGACAATATTAAAGATATTACATCCGAAGATGGTACATTTGATACAATTGACATTAATGGTGGTAATATAGACGGTACTGTAATCGGTGGTGCAACACCAGCAGCAGGTACATTTCTTGCATTAGAAGGTACGACTATCGAAGCAACAACAGGATTTACTGGAGATTTAACAGGTGATGTGCTCGCAAGTGATGCAAGTGTAATACTTAATCATACAGCAAAATCAGTTAATGCAACAAACTTAGATGGTATATTAGGTGCTAATACAGCAGCGGCTGCAACAGTAACAACACTAGCAGCAAGTGGTGCAGTAACTCTTACAGCAGGCACAGCATCTAACTCAACTACAACAGGTACACTTGTTATAACAGGCGGTGCAGGCGTAAGTGGCACAGTAAGTGCAGGACAATTTGTTGGTCCGGTACAAGGTGCTTTAGTTGGCACAGTTGGCGCAGGCGGAATTGCAAATAGAAACTCAGGTGAATTTACAACTGTAAATACTGATAGTAATGTTGTAGTTGGCGGCTCACTTACTGTTAACTCTGCAACATCAACATTTAGTACTGTTGATATTAACGGCGGCGCAATAGACGGAACACGTATAGGTGGTGCTACACCTGATAACGCAGACTTCTTAGATGTAGAAGGTACAACAATTACAGCATCTACAGGGTTTGTAGGTAACATTACTGCACCGTCAGGTGGTACAGTAGGAACATCTACACTACATGATTTAGATCTACAAGGTGACTTAACTGTAGCAAGCGGAAGTATTATATTTGGTGCCAACACTGTAATTGACAATAGTAGAAATGCTACGTTTAATGACTTAACTGTACAAGGTACATTCTTACCAAACACATTGAATGTTACATCAACAGCCGTAATAGGAACAGACTTAACAGTTAATGGCGACCTTACAGTTAATGGCACAACTACAACACTTGATACTGATAATATTACACTGGCAGATAACACAATTGTACTGAATACAGGATATTCAGGACTGTCAAGTGGCGCATTTACATCAGGTATTGAAATTGACCAAAACGGTACATCAACAAGCCTACTATGGAACAACGGCACAAATACTTGGACAGTTGGTAATAAAAACTTTACAGCAACTAGCTTTATTGCAACAACAGATTTCCAAGGTGCATTAGTTGGTAACGTTACTGGTAAAATTGGTGAAACTTCAAGAGACACAGGTAAGTTTACAACATTAGATACAACCGGAACTGTTACAGTTGGTACAAGTTTAACTGTTAATGGAGGCGTTGCAACACTTGGCAATGTTGACATAAATGGTGGTAATATAGACGGTACTGTGATAGGCAATAATGTTCCGTCAACAGTTACTGGTACAACAATTACAGCCAGCCAATTTGTAGGTCCAGTTGATGGACATGTAACAGGTGACGTAACAGTAGAAGCAGGCGATACACTAAACGTAGACGGTATTGTAGACATTGATGCAAGTTCAGGTAATATGGACAATGTAGTTATAGGTGCAACAACACCAGTATCTGGTACATTTACAACTATAACTGGTAACACAAGTATAACTAGCGGAACTACAGGAACAGGACCAATTACTGGTGGTGTTATTACAGCAGCAACAAACTTTGCAGGTGCATTAACAGGTGATGTAACAAGTTCAGGTACAAGCACATTTGAAATTGTTGAAATAGATACTAGTGCTGATATTCAAACACTTGATGTACAAGCAGGTACAAGTTTATTAGGAACATTGGATGTTACCGGTGCAGCAACATTTGTAAGTCAAGTTAATGTTGAAGATGATGTTATTACACTTAATTCAGATTATACATCTGGTGCTCCGTTAACAAGCGGACAGCAAGGTATACAAGTTCTTAGAGGTGATGAAAATACTGTAAGATTTGTATGGGTAGAAAGTCAAGATAGATGGGAAACACAAAATACTGATTTACGTGTAGGTGAGGATCTATCTGTTAATGGAACAATTATATCAACCGGCGGAATTCAAAGCACACCAATTGGTAATGTAACTCCTAATACAGGTAAATTTACAACTCTTGAAACAACAGGCAATGTAACTATTACAGGCGATATTGACCATACAGGCGACTTTGCAACTACAAGTGCAGCAATTAAAATTGATAATGCTGAGTCTTCAATGAGCAATTTGCTTGGTTCGGGTATTTATGTAGGAGCAGACAGTCTTTCAGGTAGACCACATATTATAGTTGGATCAAACAGCAAATGGGAATTTAACAGAGACTTTGTTGCAACTGCCGGCAGTCAATTTATAGGTGATATAACAGGCGATGTAACAGGTAACATTACATCGTCAGGTACAAGTACATTTAGTGGTACAGTTGATCTTAATGGTGCTACAGTAAACAACGCAGCATTTAACCTAGTTGGTGATCTTACAGGTACAGCAGATGATGCAGATGCATTGTCAAGTGCTGTAACTGTTACATTAGCAGGAGATGTAGCAGGTACTGCAACCTTTACAAATGCAGGCGATACAGCAGCAATTACAACAGTTATCCAAAACGGATCAGTTGAAAATGTAATGTTAGCAGGTTCTATTACTAATGATAAACTTGTAAATGATTCAGTAATTATAGGCGCAACTGAAGTAGATTTAGGCACAACTGTAACAGCATTTACAGGACTAACTAGTTTAACTTCAACAGTATTACTTGGTGAGTTAGGTGCTCCGGCAACTAGAAATGATATTTATGCATCAGCTATAAGTGCTACTGGAATCGTTACAGCGCCAACATTTGCTGGTAATCTAAGCGCAACTGGCACAAGTACACTGGGTGCAGCAGTATTCAGTGGTAATGCAGTATTTAATGCAGGACTTTCTGTTGCATCAGGTCAAACAGCAACGATCAACGGAGACCTAGACGTTAACGGAACTACTACATTTGCAGATATTACTGTTCCAGGAACATTTACTGCTGAGTCTACTGCTAACTTTAACACTGACTTTATTAAACTAAATGCACTAGGTACAGTACAAAATGCAGGTATAACAATTGAGCGTGGAGCTACTGATGTTTCGTTCTTCTGGGATGAATCAAATGACAAATGGTCTATAGCAAGCGAAACACTTGTAGCCGGTATGGTAGAAAGTGATGTAACAGGACATCACTACGGTGATGTAACAATTGCAGGCGGCGAAACTATCGATGTTAGTGCAGGTACAATAACTTTTGCTAACGATCAAATCAGTGGTAATGCAATCAACGGTGGTACTATTGATTCTATTACTATTACAACATTAGCGTCATCAACTGTAAACATAGACGGTGGCTCGATTGATGGAGTTTCGATAGGTAACGCATCTAGAGGCACTGGTAAGTTTAGTACACTTGACGCAACTGGAGCAATTACTACAGACACTAACGTCACAGCAACAGGATCGATAAATGGTGCAACAGTTGTTGCAACTACATCAATGACAGCACCTCTATTCACAGGTGACTTAACTGGTGACGCAGATGGCGATCATACTGGTACATTTACAGGTACAATGAGCGGCGCGATCGGCGGCGCATCAGACAGAAGCACAGCGCACTTTAGTACAGTTGATGCATCTAATGCTACACTATCAAGTGCAGACATTAACGGCGGTACAATTGACGGTGTTGTTATTGGCGGCGCATCTCCGAACTTAATTACAGGTACTACTATTAGTGGTACTACTATTAATGCAAGTACATTTAATGGTAATATCACAGGCGATGTAACAGGCGATGTAACAGGTAATGTAACAATTCCAGTCGGTGATACACTAACAGTTAACGGTACGTTTGCAATTGATAATATGACAGTCAATCAAAACTTAACTGTAACAGGAGATATGACTGTAAACGGCACTACTACATCTCTTAATACTGAAGAAATTAAACTTGCTGACAATTATATTCTACTAAACAGTGGTACTAGCACAGCACAAAATGCTGGTTTAGAAGTTGATTTATCAGGTGGAACAACTAAGTCATTAGAATGGACTACGTCATCCGGCGGCAGATGGAGTGTTGGGTCTGAAGACTTTGCAGCAGCAAACTTTATTGGTGATGTAACTGGTGATGTAACTGGTAATGTTACAGGTAACATAACATCAACTGGCACTTCAACGTTCACAACAATTGATGTGAATGGTGGTAATATTGACGGAACAATTATTGGCGGTACATCTAGAGCTGAAATAACTGGTACAACAATTACCGCAGACACAAGATTCTATGGTCCATTAACTGGTGATGTAACTGGTGATATAGTAGGTGATGTTACTGGTACAGTAAGTAGCATTACAAATCACTCAACAACTGACTTATCAGAAGGTTCTAATTTATATTATACCGATGCAAGAGCAAGAGCATCTGTTAGTGTTACTGATACAGGCGGCGACGGCGGTCTTACTTATAATAGTACAAGTGGTGTGTTTACTTATACAGGCCCAAGTGCATCAGAAGTAAGAGCACATATTACAGGAAGTACTGGTGTAACATTTTCAGGCGGTGCAATAAGTATAGGACAACCAGTTGGTACAACAGATAATGTTACGTTTAACGATGTTGATGTTGATGGTGACTTAACTGTTGCAGGTTCGTTGTCGTTTGGTACTGTTGAAATTACAAATAGTTTAACAGTTTCAGGCAATATAACTTCACTAGAATCAGAACAGATAGCGTTCTCTGATAACTTTATACTACTTAATGCAGTTCCGTCAGGAAGTACGCCACACGCAGGCGAAACAGCAGGTATTGAAATTGATAGAGGAACTAACTCTAACAAATTCTTTAGTTGGGATGAAACTGCTGATAAATGGTCACTAGGCGGTGAAACGCTTGTGGCTGGTACAGTTGAAGCCGACTTTACAGGTACATTAACTGGTAGAGTTAACCACGCAAGTGGTACATCAAACTTCCAAAATATTGATGCTACTGGTACAATTGAAGCAGATGGTGTTATAACTGGTAACGCTGGCTTCTCAGGAGACTTGACTGGTAATGTATCTGGTACAGTAAATGATATTTCTAATCATTCAACAACAGCATTAAGTGAAGGTACAAATTTATACTTCACAACTGCAAGAGTAAACAATCATCTACTATCAAACATTATTAATAACGTTATGCCAGCAGCTGGTACAGGTGGTACTTTAGACTTAGGTACTAACGGTCTAAGATGGAGAGATGGTTACTTTACTAGAGATGTTGTAGCAGACTCACTTACTGCTGTAACTAAAAACTTCGTAATTGATCACCCAACTAAGGAAGATCATAAATTAAGATATGCATCACTCGAGGGTCCAGAAAATGGTGTATATGTAAGAGGTAAACTAAAAGGTGAAAATGTAATTGAACTACCTGACTATTGGACAGCACTAGTACATGAAGAGTCAATTACAGTTAACTTAACAGCAAACCTCGGCTTCCAGCAATTATATGTTGAGAAGATAGAAGATGGCAAAGTGTATATTAATATTGCAGGGGCAGATATTGATGCAATTGATTGTTTCTATACAGTTTACGGTGAACGTAAAGATGTAGACAGACTTGAGATTGAATTTAAAAAGGACTCAGAATAAATGGCTAATACAGATAAAAACATTACCATACGCCCACGCACAGGTGATAATTCATTAAATCCTGTTATAGAATTCGACGGCGCAAGCGGCAGCACCGGTGCTCAACAAATTACTTTAACTGTTTTACCAGATGACGATGGTACTCTAATTTTAGCAGGAGCCGGCGGCGATATTTTTGAAATTACAGATAATGGTATATACAGCGCAGAAGTAACTGGAGATCTTAGAGTAAGTGGAACAATAGTTGCAAGCACTGGATTAACTATAGGGTCAGATACTATAGCAGAATATGTATCGGATACTGTAGGTGCAATGATTACTGGCGGCAGTCAAGCAGGCATTACTGTAGATTATTTAGATGTTGATAACACAATTGATTTTAATGTAGATGATTTTACTATAACACTAACTGGTGATGTAGCAGGATCAGGCACCGTTACTAATTTAGGAGATGTAAGTTTTGCTGCTACTATACAAGCAAATAGTGTTGCACTAGGTACAGACACTACTGGTAACTACATGTCAGGTATATCAGGAACTACTAATGAAGTAGAAGTTACACATACACCAGGCGAGGGATCATCGGCTACAGTTGGATTACCTGATAGTGTCTCAATCACAAGTAATCTTACACTAGGAGGATATCTTGCAGGTCCTACAAGTTTTACAATAGACCCGGCAACAGTAGGTAATGATACTGGTACAGTTATTATTGCCGGTAACTTAACAGTCAACGGTACAACAACACAAGTTAATTCAACAACTGTTAATATTGCAGACAATAATATACTTCTTAATTCTAATCACACAGGTGCACCTACTGCAAATGCAGGAATAACAGTCGAAAGAGGATCGTCAACAGATGCACTATTGCAATGGAACGAATCAAGCGATCATTGGGAATTATCTGGACCAGGAACTACTACAGGAAGAATACTTACAACAGGTGACGAGGGAGCAGGCAATGGTATCGATGCCGATACACTAGATGGTCAACAAGGTACTTATTACTTAGACCATGATAATTTTACTAACGTACCAGATCCTGAGGTAACCGTAACACTTACAGGAGCGGTAACAGGCACTGCAACTGCTACATTAACAAATTTAGGCAATGCGACAGCATCGGTTGCTACAACTGCTACTAGTGATCCGACACTAACCCTTACCGGTGACGTATCTGGTTCAGCTACTTTTACTAACTTAGGCAATGCTACACTTACCGCTACTGTAGCAAATGATAGTCACACTCATGCCTTTGATAACCTTACAAGTAAAACAAGCGGCACTGGAGATTATGCTACAACAGGCGATTTACAGTCTGGTAAAGGCAGCGGCGGCGTAGCAATGACTATCAACGACGGTTATGGTAATGCTAACTTAACATTTAATCATAGAAACGGAACACCAGAGCAAGCTGGTAATGCTGCTAGAATAGAAGTTAATACTGATTCTACTTCGGGTGCTAGTATGAACTTTGAAGTTAAGTCAAACGTCTCAGCTAATAGTGCTATTCAAACAAGTTCTATTCTTAATTTAGCAGAAACAAATTCAACTTTTTATACTAATGTGTTGCCTTCTGCAAATAACACTAAAAATTTAGGAGCATCTGGAACAGTATGGAATACAGTTTATGCTACGTTGTTTAATGGTACAGCACTTGAGGCATACTATGCTGACCTTGCTGAAAATTATATAGGTGATAAAAAATACGAACCGGGTACAGTAGTTGTGTTCGGCGGATCAGAAGAGGTTACTACAACAGATCAAAAAGGTAACTTTAGAATTGCCGGAGTTGTGTCAACTGATGCTGCTTACTTAATGAACAGTGGACTAGAAGGTGACACAGTAATGCCGATTGCACTTCAAGGTCGAGTACCATGTAAAGTTATAGGAAAAGTTGAAAAAGGCGACATGCTAGTTACTAGTGCAATTTCAGGATATGCAATGGTCGACAATAGACCAAGTATCGGTACTGTAATAGGTAAGGCAGTTGGTACTAAGGATACTAGTGATAAAGGCATAGTTGAAGTTGTAGTAGGTAGAGTTTAAAAAAGTTCAATCATTTTAAAAATTGTTTCTAATTTAGCTTTATTAATTTTACTATTAAGAGTATTACGTAATCCTTGATGTAATGGTTTAGGCCAATTATTAAATGTTACCCACGCATATCCAGTATGTTCGCCATTTAATTTAGGAATAAATTCTTCTTCTATTATACAAAGATAAGTATGAAATTGAAAGTGTTTATCGTTACTAATAAATGTTTCTAATGGAATTGTTTTTTTAATAGTAGGCAAACTTCCTATTTCTTCTACTATTTCACGCTTTAGCCCTTCCCACGGTGTTTCTGAGATTTCATTTGTTCCACCGACGATACCCCATTGGTTATTTCTTTTACTGCCATTTCTATATAGCAATAAAAATCTATTTGTATCTAATGTATAAAATAAAGCACCACTACAGGTAATATCACTCGTCATACAAGTAGTTATACTTCTAAATCAATTCTCCATGTTCCTACTGGATATTCGCCATCAATGCTTAATAACCAAGATCCATTTGCATATCGATACTGTATACTTGTATTTAGATTTGTTGTATAGGTAATTGTAGTTGATTCACTTGCATCAAACACAATAACCCATTTAGCACCATCCCATTCTATTATATCGTTTGCACTAGCCACAAAGTTAGTATTATCGTTATTCTTCCATGCTACTGCGCCTTCAACAGCATCGATATTACCAATGTCACCGAGTAATAGTAAGCGAACTCCGGATGCCTTTGTTGTTGTAGGATCAAATGTACTAGGGTCAATAATAAAATCTACACTTGTTCTGCCACTAATAATAGTATCTTGAGGGAAACTATCTGAATCCCAGGCTATATTTAAAACTGTTTCGTTTAATGGGTTTAAACTTATTGTGCCTGTTGGTGTTGCAGATGAATCTTTATTGTTTAGATATATTCTTGATATGTCGGCTGTAAACTTACCAGGTTGAGTTTCGAATACATCATTCCAGTTTATCGTACCTAAACTACCTTTATGTATTATTTTTGCAGTAGTACCTTCAACATAAATTGCATAATTTAAATAATTTACATTAGCCATTTGACTTGATATTTCTGTAACTGCTTTTCTGCCACTTGCTGTTTCTGTTACTCCGGCTGTAATTCCGTCATCGTATGCATTTACTTGAGGTTGCGTAATTCCAGATTCGATATCACCAGTAGTTTCATCAAATAGACTTGTAATAATATTTTGTATTACACCGAGACGTTTTACTTTTGCAGGCGGCGAAATATAAATCGGAATAATAAAACTAAGCGTAGCTATATCTACTTCGCTTTCTAATCCCACCGGTACAGTCCTATTACTCCAGTTAATATTTTCTAATTCTAGTGTAGTAATACTTGTCCAGTCAATAAAATTATCCGTAGTCTGTAATTCTAGTGTAGGATTAAACCATACACCTATTTGTTCTATAATTTGTAATTTTTGATCTGTATTACTTGTCCATACATCAACATTTGCTTTAAGTGTAAACGGAGTCGGCATTAAGCGTTCAACAGTATAATTTTTGCCTTGGGTATTAAGATATTCGTTTGTATTTTCATCAAACTCTCTTTCTTTAATATTAATTTTATTTACAAAAGATGGATCTTGTGTTCTTTCTCTATCTTGATCTAACCCTGTTATATAAACACTCATTCGTGGAACACTTGGTAATTTATTTTCAGAATTATCTCTAATTAAGTTTGCTACTTGTCTAGTTAAATCGCCGTACATAACCGGTACAGTTGTTATTTTTCCTTTACCGTCCTTGACCGGAAAGTTGCTCATTATACGCATTAACTGTGTAATATAGCGCCTAATTTGTCCATCATAAAAATGTTGCATTAATTATCTGCCTTTGGTTTTAGAGCTTTACTAACAGATTGACGCTCGGGTATAGTATCGCCACCTATTGTGTTATTTGCACTATTATTAATAAATCCTGCTTTCAGCGTAGATCTTGTATTTGAATTTGTAAGTGTTTCACGTAAGTTATCTTCAACCTTAATCCACCTAGTTCCGTCAAATCTAAATAATCTATTAGGCATATAATCTGTTCTTAAAAAATAGTCTCCAGAATCGTTTGATCCTGGAAATGATATTCCGCTACCAAACGCACTACCGTTAGGTGTTTCACCGTCACCATAATCAACAAGATAACCAGAGTATCCGTCTTTTTCTGGAGGTCCACTTGTAGTAATGTTTCCGCCGCCGTTAGGATTTTCTATTTGCTGTAAGTCAGCAGTTCCGTCAGCATTACGTGCTATTGTGTAAAAATGACTAGTTTCATATCCACTTAATGGCGCTTCAACTTCTGCTTGAGCAATTACTGCGTTGTTTATCTGCATTTCTTTTTCGTAAGTAGAAAGCAAGTCACGTAAAGTATTGCTACCTGGTTCTTCTTCATTAGCAGGTAGATCTAATATCTCACTGTATTCCTGACCGTCGTATATTTGTTTTAGTTTTAATCTATATAAATGTGGATACCATGTATGACTAAATCCTTCTGAACCTCTACTTACATCTTCTATTACATAAAACCGTTTTAATGCAATATCATAATCGTTTAGTGCATACTCGTCTTTTAAATGTGGTAACTCAATAACATCACCACTTAACGGTTTACGACCTATTGTTTTTACAATACTTCTAATATGCACGGTCATAAACAATGTATCATTTGACAGGAACAATCCAAATTGACTCAAATCAAAATCAATGTCTTGTACATTATAAATTGCTCTGTGCGTGTATACATCTGGATCATATTTACGATCTCTGTTTTCAAGAAATAACAAATCCTGTATGTTAGTTTCCTTTACAGCATCGTATTGAGGCTGTACTGCATCTGCTTCACCCTCAGGTAAATTGTTTGATCCAAGATATTTATGGATATGAATGTCGGTACCCCCAACAGTAAACATTTCTAGAATTTGTCTGTCAATAAATTCATAATCATTACCGCGTTCGGGTCTATATAAAGATAACTTTGGCATATACATATTTATCGTAACGATAGTAACTACGATAAATACTATACGGAGATTTCATATGAGTAGTTTAAAAACAAAAAAGCAAGAGGTATTTGATTATGTTAACGCATTTTTAGGCGGAGGCATGATTGATGTTGAACTTGACCCAATACATTACGAAACTGCTTTAACAAAGGCATTAACACGTTTTAGACAGCGCTCAGACAATTCAGTTGAAGAATCTTATATGTTTATGCCTACAATTGTAGACACTAATGAATATACGCTACCAAGTGAAGTAATTGAAGTGCGTAAGTTATTTCGTAGATCAATTGGTTCACGTACTGGCGGCGGAGATGGTGGATCAATATACGAACCGTTTAATTTAGCATATACAAATACATATCTAATGTCTAGTTCAAATTTAGGCGGATTAGCAACATACGATATGTTTAGCCAATACCAAGAACTAGTAGGTAGAATGTTTGGTTCGTTTATTGAGTTTAAATGGAATACTTCGACTAAAAAATTAACGCTATTACAGCGTCCTAGATCAACCGAAACGTTAATGTTGTATTGCTATAATTATCGTCCAGATGAACAGTTACTTGACGATTATCTAGCAAAACAATGGATTAAAGATTATACACTTGCTAGTTGTAAATATATGTTAGGCGAAGCACGTTCAAAGTTTGCTACTATTGCTGGGCCTCAAGGTGGAAGTACTCTTAATGGTGACACACTTAAGGCAGAAGCACAAACTGAAATGGATAAGCTAGAACAGGAAGTTATACAACAAGTAGCAGGCGGCGCAGGTTATAGTTTCCTAATAGGTTAAAGATCGTTATCGTGTACATACAATTGAATTAGAGCATAGTGTAAAATTTTCATTAAATCTTTGCGAGCATCTGATGCTGTACCTTTTTTACCGTAACGGTTTGAATACTTATCAACATTACCCATACAGAAACCAGTTCCGTTTCCTCTGTCAATGATTACTTCAGTTGACTGAAATTTATTTGTGCTGTAATGTCCGTTATATGTTTTATCGATATATTCTTGAAACTCTTCAATATACTTTTTTTCGTCAAATTTGTAATCAATAGACGCTGATTTTTCATTATCATTTAAATACAAATCTGATGTTACTTTTGTTAGTCCCATGGGTGCTCCGTTTGTTTTAATAATATTAATTATAACGTATTTGTTATTCGATGTCAACCTAAAAGTCAGGCTTTAAATCACCTTGTTTCCATTTTACATCTATCTTCTGAACAATACGTTGACAATTAGCACATACGGTTTTTAGATTACTAGGTCGACAATTTTCCAAATTACCATCCATATGGTAAACGTCAAACTGTTCTTGATAAACACTCTTGTATCCGCATTTTTCGCATATGTTCTTTTTTTCATATCCTGCTATCTGCCATCTTGGAATACCGTGTCCGAGTCCGTGTTTTAAACATTGTTCGCATTTGCGTCTATAAAATGTTTTACCATTCTTTTTATAATTTATAGCAGCAGGGCGTTGTTTACATATGCATAAAGGTCTCATATTGTATTTATCGTACCTTTACCGCCCCTTTATCACCGAGTATTACAAGCATATAAACCTAAAATCTAATAAATACTATAGTAATTAAACCTTTAGGAGAAATATGATGGCATTAGTATCACCAGGTGTTGAGGTTCAGGTAATTGATGAGAGTTTTTACACTCCAGCTGCTCCTGGTACCGTACCAATGATATTTGTTGCTTCGGCAGAAGATAAAACAAATTCTGCAGGGACAGCCGTAGCAGCAGGAACAACAAAAGCAAATGCAGGTAAACCGTACCTGTTAACAAGTCAAAAAGATTTAGGAGATTTATTTGGAGATCCTACATTCTACTCAGACGCAAACGGAAATATGATTCACGGTGGTGAATTAAACGAATATGGACTACAAGCAGCATACTCATTACTAGGAATTACAAACCAAGTTTATGTAGCAAGAGCAGACTTTGACCTAGGCAAACTAGAAGCAAGTGCAACAGCTCCAGCAGGTAAGCCAACAGATGGTGCAAGTTGGTTTGATACAACAAATACTGTGTTTGGTTTACTAGAATGGAATGGCAATGCAGTTAATACTACAGGCGGCCAGAGTTTTAGCTCAGTTACACCTTTAGTAATTACTGAGGCATCTGACACTGCAACAGGAACAAATCCTTTAGCACCATCAGCAGCAGTAGGTGCAGTAGGTGATTATGCAGTAGTTACACTTAATACTTCAAACAATGTTTGGTATAAGAAAACAGGCGGAACTTGGGTTCAGGTTGGTTCAACAGATTGGGAAACAGCATGGCCTACAGTTTCAAGTATTGCACCAGTAGGTTCATTTACTGGCGGTGAGACTCTACTAATTAACAGTACTACAATTACAGCATCAGGTAATACTCTTGCAGATTTAGTAAGTGATATTAACGGCGCAACAATTACTGGTGTAACAGCATCGCTAGTAAGCGGAAAGATATACATATATGCAGATAGAACTGCTAACACATCTGCTGGCACTGTAGTTATTGCAGCAGGTACAATGGATCTAGCAGCAGCTGGACTAGTAGCAGGTACATATGCAATTCCAGCAGTAGCAACCGCAGCCCACACAAGTGTTCCAGAATGGAAGTCGAGTGATACATCTCCACGTCCAACTGGCTCTGTTTGGTTAAAAACAACTAATCCAAACGGCGGTGCAAACTTCTCAGTTAAGAAATATAGCACAGATACAGGACTATGGTCAAGTGTATCTGCTCCACTTTATACATCTAATGCAACAGCAATATATTGGTTAGATAAAACAGGCGGTGGTGCAAATTTAACTCTAGGTGACGTATATGTAAAAGTTAACATAACTGAAGCAGCAAGACCTATTGTTGATTACAAAATTTTTGCTAGAGCGGGTAACGGCGCTGCAACTGCAACAAGTCCAGTTATTACAGAAAGTACATTTGTTGCACAAGCATATGATTTTACAATTTCTGAAACAGTAAAAAACAGTGCAGCATATAGTACTCCTGCAAGTGTTGCATTTACAGCAACAGGTGCAACAACTGATGCAACTTTAATGGCAGGTGCTATCAATGCAGCAGGACTTACAAACGTAACAGCAAGTGTTACATCTGACAATAAAATTGTTATTACACATGCATTAGGTGGTGAAATCAAACTAGTTGATGGAACAAATACTCCACTTGCAGCAGCAGGTTTTGCAGTTTACGATGCAACTGATGCGACAACAACTACTAACTTTTATGCTGACCCAGATGGAACATCAAATGGTTATGTTGTTTCATTATGGAAAGTATTATCTTACTCAGCATCAGTAAGTGCTCCTAGCACATTAACAGCAGATGGTGAAATTTGGTATAGTAGTGTAATTGACGAAATAGACATTATGGTACATGATGGTGCTGATTGGAAAGGTTACGCAAATGAATTTGCAACAACTGATCCAGCAGGTCCAATTGTAAGTGCTACTGCTCCAACAGAGCAATCAGACGGTACTGCATTAGTAGATAATGATCTTTGGATTTCAACAGCAGATCTAGAAAACTTTCCAACTGTATATCGTTGGAATGCAACATTAAGCTCTTGGGCGGTTGTTGATAAAACAGATCAAACTACTGAAAACGGAATGCTATTTGCAGACGCACGTTGGTCAACAACAGGCGGCACAGCAACAGCACATACAGCAGGCGATATAGTAGATATGCTATCAAGCAATTATCTAGATCCAGATGCTCCGGATCCAGCACTATATCCAAAAGGTATGCTGCTATGGAACCTACGTAGAAGCGGATTTAACGTTAAGCGTTTTGAGCGTAACTATGTAGACACAGGTGAAACTAACCCACGTCAGTCAGATGCAAGTATGGCAAACTACTATCCACATCGTTGGGTAACTGACTCATCAAATCAACCAGACGGCTCGGGTACATTTGGACGCCACGCACAGCGTAAGTCAGTTGTACAAGCACTACAAGCAATGGTTAACGGTAACCAAGATATCAGAGATGACGAAACAAGAGTATTCAATATAATGGCTACTCCAGGTTATCCTGAACTAATTGGTGAAATGGTAACTCTAAACTATGACAGAAAGCTAACAGCATTTGTTGTAGGTGATACACCATTTAGACTAACACCAGATGCAACATCACTAAACAACTGGGCAACAAACGTTGCACTAGCTGTTGAAGATAACGATGACGGTGCAGTATCTAAAGACGAATACTTAGGCATGTATTACCCAAGTGGCTTTACAAGTGATAACGCAGGTAATAATGTTGTTGTTCCAGCTTCGCATATGGCGCTAAGAACAATAGTATTAAACGACCAAGTTGCTTATCCTTGGTATGCTCCAGCAGGCTCAAGACGCGGCGGAGTTAGCAATGCTTCAGCAGCAGGTTATATTAATGCTGAGGGAGAATTTGTTTCAATTGCACTAAATGCAGGACAGCGTGATGTACTATATTCAAATAGCATCAACCCAATTACACCAGTAGCTGGTGCAGGATTGTTAGTATTTGGACAAAAAACTCGTGCTAGAAGTGCAAGTGCATTAGACAGAGTTAACGTTGCAAGACTAACAGTTTACTTACGTAGACAGTTAGAAATACTTGCAAGACCATATCTATTTGAACCAAACGATGCAGCAACAAGATCACAAGTTAAAGCAGCAGCAGATGCGCTACTACTAGAACTTGTAAATCTAAGAGCATTGTATGACTTTGTAACTGTATGTGATACAACAAATAACACTACAGCTAGAATAGATAGAAATGAGTTGTATTTAGATATAGCCATTGAGCCAGTTAAGTCAATTGAGTTTATTTACATTCCATTGAGAATTAAGAACACAGGCGAAATAGCAGCATTAGGTTAATGCTAAAATAAGGGCTCTTTAATTAGAGCCCTTAATATGATAAATACTACTGTATTAGGAGAATAGAATGCCAGTAACAACATTACAAAATTTATCAGTTCCGTTCGAGGGTGAACAGAACTCATCGCTATTGATGCCAAAGCTTCAATATCGTTTTAGAGTATCATTTACAAGCTTTGGTGCAACTGTAGACGACAACGTAAAAGTCATGCAAGCACAAGTTGTAGATGTAACTCGTCCAAATTTAACATTTGAACAAATCACATTAGATGCTTATAACTCAAGAACATATCTTGCAGGTAAGCACACTTGGGACCCTATCTCGCTTACGTTGCGTGAAGATTCAAGTAACAATGTACAAAGAGCAGTTGGCAGCCAGCTACAGAAACAGTTCGACTTCTTTGAACAAGCTAGTGCAGCATCAGGCGGCAACTACAAATTCCAAACTGTTATTGAAATGCTAGACGGCGGCAATGCAGGTGTAGGACCACAAGTTTTAGATAGATTCGAACTTAAAGGCTGCTACATTGAATCAGCAAACTATAACACATTAGCATACGGCACAAGTGATGCAGTCACAGTTTCATTAAGTATCCGTTATGATAATGCTATACAAAAAGGTACTGACGGAGGCGCTGTAACTGGCGTTGGCGAAGTAACGCCTAGAGGGCTTGGTGCCGGCGTAGTATAAAATACTTAGATTGGATTCTATTCAAAACGGAGGCTTTACGTCTCCGTTTTTTTTTAGATAAATACATTATGGCATATCAATATAGTAATAACAATAATATACATTTAAAAGATGCACAACATGCACAAAACTTTTATACACAAAGTTCTTTGAGGTTTGCGCCAAATGTAAAGTATCTTTACCATGTTGTCTTTAATTTAAAAAAAGCAGTAGGTGTAGGTGCTACACCAAACGACGAAGTTGCAAGATTTGCGCCAAACACGTCGAGGCTTTTAAAAGAAATTGCAGTGATGGTTAAAACAGCAGATTTACCTCAATATACTGCAAGTGTTGATACTAAAAATCAATATAATAGAAAAAAGAATATTCAAACTAGGATCGATTATTCTCCCGTTACTATAACACTTCATGATGATAACAGTAGTGTAACATCTACTATGATGAAAGAATACTATAATTATTATTATACAGACGGCGTGAATTCACCGACAGCATATTCTACACGTAACAAATATAATTCAAATAATAGATCTAGATACGGTTTAGATAACGATAAAACTGATACATTTTTTGATAATATTAAAATATTCCAATTAGGTAGACAGCGATGGTATAGTTATACATTAGTAAACCCTCTTGTTACTTCTTGGGGGCACGATTCATTAGATTATTCCGATGGTGCAGGAACACTTGAAAATACTATGACAATAAATTATGAATCAGTATTTTACGACAACGGTAAGGTAGGCGAAAATAGTGAACCTATTAACTTTGAAGATCCTAGCTTTTATGATACAACTCCTAGCCCGTTAGAAGCAACTGGATCATCCGGATGGGTGAATCCTGATATTTCAAATGTGATACCTTCACCCGTTAGCGGATTAGTAAATACTCTTAACACAATTACTAATATAGCAAACACGGCATCTACAGTGGCAAATGTATTTAATCAGTTCGAAGGTTTATCTAGAGGAGCACAAATAGGCTCTGCTGCAATACTTGCAAGTAGATTGATTCCTCAACAACCAACTGTTTTATCAGGAGCACAAATAGCATCTGAAATTAATGCTTCACCTCAATTTGGAGCAGTGTTAACTAAACAGGCTGTACTAAAAGGATATGTTCCTGGTTTTGATTCAACTAATGCATGGCAATACGACGAATTAAGTACAACGGAAAAGAATGATATAATGAATGATGTGTTTGCAAAGTCGACACAGGTTGAAGAAACAGCAGAGTCATTACCAATTAAGAGACTTGCAACAAATATAATTCAAGGTGGATAATATGGAATATTTTGATCAAGATAATTTTTTTGATAGGCAGGATAATGAAAGAGTGCCTGTTACATCTAATGAATATAATGCATTAAATGGATATTTTGAAAAAAGAGGATTTAGTAAATCAAGTTCTAGAAAAATATCTGTAATGCTATTAGAACAAGCAAATAATAATAACATTCCAGTATTTCAATTAATAGATACACTTAATGGGTTATCACCTGTAGAACTTAACACTACGATATCTCAAATTTTAAATTTTAATAGAACTAAATCTAGCACAATAGGTTTTTCTCAAAATTTAGAATCTGCTAATTTTAGTCAAAGAAATATTATAATTTAAAATGGCTAGGTATGCACAAGGTAAGTATACGATTAAAAATCCTGAAAAGTATGCTGGTAACAAAGCTCCCACATATCGAAGTGGATGGGAATTTCACTTTATGAAATTTTGTGATGAGCATCCTTCTATTACACAATGGGCAAGTGAAGCAATACGTATTCCTTACAGAAATCCATTAACTGGCAAACACACCATTTATGTTCCAGATTTTTTTATAGCATATAATGATGCAAAAGGCAGAAGCCATGCCGAACTTATTGAAGTAAAACCTAGTAATCAAGCTGTAAAAGAAAATCTAGGAAAGTCAAAACATAATCAAGTTCATTATGTTATTAATCAAGCAAAGTGGGAAGCAGCACGAACTTGGTCAAAACAAAATAAAATTACATTCCGTATCATAACTGAAAAAGATTTATACCACCAAGGCCGCACACGTAAATAGGCTAAATACTTATGGAGAGGGCAAACTCCATAAATTGAGGGTAAGATTATGATAGATCCAATTACAGCGATCACCGCCGCTACGGCTGCATTTAATGGTGTGAAAAAACTAGTTCATGCTGGTAGAGAAATTGAAGACGTTATGGGGCAACTGGGTAAGTGGTACGGTGCTGCTGCTGATTTAAACAGAGCAGAAGCACAACGTAAAAACCCTCCAATCTTTACAAAATTATTTAATAGCGGCTCTGTAGAAGAAGAAGCATTAGCCATTATCGTACAGAAGAAAAAACTGGCAGAACAAGAACAACAACTCCAAGACATGCTGAACATAAGATTTGGTTATGGTACTTGGAAAGAAATGATCGAATTGCGTAGAAAAATACGTAAGGAACGCGAAGAAACTTTGTACAAGCAGCAAGAACGTAAGGCAGCATTTATGGAAGGTTTCCTTGTTATAATCCTACTTGTAGGCTTAGCTGGGTTGATAGGACTTTCTGTATGGCTAACAGGACTTGGTGCCGGCTGGTGGGGCTAAATGGCAACACTTGTAGATAATAAATTACTCTTTATTCATATTCAAAAAAACGCTGGCACTAGTATATCTTTTTGGTTACATAAGTATGCAGATGGCAGAAAAGTCGGCGGAAAGCATATACACTTAAATCGCTTACTAAGAGAACAGCGTTTTAATTTTTCTCGAGATATGTATAATTTTAGTTTTGCAGTTGTAAGAAATCCATTTTCTAAAACTGTAAGTGCATATAAGTATCTAAAAAAAAAAACTTATAAAAGAAATTGTAAAGCAAATATTACAATGCCGTTTCCTAGTTTTGAAGAGTGGATTACTACTATCGACGAAACTGGACATAAATGGGTATGGATGTCTCAAAAAAAATATCTCGAACAATGTAATTTAGTATTGAGATTTGAAAATCTCAACGAAGAGTTTAAACAAATTCAAGAGTATCTAAATTGTTATATACCATTAAGTAATGAAAATACATCCGGTACTACTACATATCAATCTTGGTATAATAAAAAAACTAAAAACATAGTATCAAATAGATTAAAAGAAGATATTAAATTTTACGGCTACGAATTTTAACTAAATACTTCAAATAATATAGGTGTAATACTATGACTAAAAAACTTGAAGACTTGCTTAATTTACCTGATTCGAGGGAAATTATTAAAAATGCTGAGAAGCAAGAAAAACAGCAAGCAAAATACGAAATCAAAGAACAAAATAAAACAATTCGTGATATAGAAGAGTTTGATAAAATAACTTCAGCACTACCTGCAGTTAAAGGCTTAGGAGATATGGCTGATAAAGAACTTAACGAAGTTGCACAAAAAGCCATGGATGCATATGACGATTTAATGGACTTAGGTATGAATGTTGAGTCGCGTTATGCAAGCAGAGTATTTGAAGTTGCTGGCGGCATGCTTAAGACTTCTCTAGATGCTAAAACAGCAAAACTAGATAAAAAACTTAAAATGATAGAACTACAACTTAAAAAAGAAAAGCAAGATAGAGATTCAAATCCAAATAACAACGATATTGTTAATGGCGACGGATATGTTGTAACAGACCGTAATAGTTTATTAGCACAGCTAAAAGGCATGAATAAAGATAAATAGTATATAAGGAATTACAATGAGATCATTTACTGAAATACTAACAGAGTCTAAAAAGACTTATGAATTTAAAATGGGCGTTGCTGGCGAATTACCGAAAGAATTTGAAGATACTTTAGAAACTTCTCTAAAGAAATTTGACATCCAAAGTATCGGCGCAGGAAAAAAGACACCGATACAAGAACGTCCATTAGATTTTCCACAACTTCAAAATATGGAAGTTACTTACTACGATATTGAACTTGGCTATCCTACTACTCCGCAAGTAATGCAAGAGTATGTTGGACGTTGCTGCGGCATAGATCAAGCATATGTTATAGTAAGAGGGGCTAATGATCCTAGAGAAGATTACCAAGAAAAAGCTGACGAAGGTCCATATGAAACTTTGTTAACAACTGAAGAATTAAAATCAGAAAGTGCGCAAGAATCAGCAGGCGAAAGTCGTGTAATGGAATTATTAAAAGAGCTTGAAACAGCAAGAAAAGAGCGTGAGCACGATCCTGCCGCGGCAGCACCAACGGAGAAATAAAATGAATATGAAAAAATTATTAGAGTCAATGGACAACATCGAAGAGTGTGGCATGAATGCTAGTGCTGATCCAATGATGGCGCCAAAGCCAGCAGACGAAGGTATGCCAGTATCTATGAACATTAGTTTAAATGCTAGTGGTGAAAAAAATGTATCAGACTTAATTAACATGATGAAAAATGCAGGCTTGGGAGGCGCTGCTCAAGTTACTCCGGATATGATGCCACCGCGTCAAGATATGGAACGACTACGTGATATTGTAGACGAGCCAGCAGATGGATTAGCACCTGATGCAGATCAACTGCCAACAGAGCCGGAAATGGAACCTTCATTAGGTAAAGAAGAGATTGCTACAGACGACGAAGCTGATGTTGAAGGATATGCTAACGAACCAGAACCAGCATACGGTGACATGTCAGATGTGATACCAGACGGTAATGATTTAAACCGTAAGAAGAAATCACACCCACCAGTAGCAGGTGGTGATAATCCTATGGCACTTGCTGACGAAGATGAAACTACATATGCTATTAGAGGTAAAAGTCCTGAAGCACAAGAAGAATTATCACGTAAAGCAAATGCAAGTAATACAATGGAATCAAATATTAAATCAAAGTTAATGGCTGCACTATCTGAAAAGAAAAAACAACCAGATTTAAATGACGACGGCAAGAATGACTTCAAGGATGTTCAGATTGCACGTAAGAACGCAGCAGCAAAAGCAGCAGCTAAAAGGAAATAAGAACGTTCTACCGACAGAGCGAACAGCCCAAATAGCACCTTAGGGTGCTATTTTTTTGACTAAATATTACTATGGCAGCATCATTAGACGGCGTCTTAATTAAAAAGGCGAATAAACAAGAAACATTTACTGAAGAGCAATTAGCAGATCTAATGGCATGTATGGATCCTGAAACAGGATACTTACATTTTGCAAAGAATTTTGCATATATTCAGCATCCAGTAAAAGGTAAGTTACTATACAACCCTTTTAAATATCAACTCGGACTAATGGATAGTTACCATAATTTTAGATTTAACATAAACATGATGCCTAGGCAGACAGGTAAAACTACATGTGCTAGTATATACCTTACATGGTATGCAATGTTTGTACCTGATCAAACTATACTTATTGCTGCACACAAGTATACAGGTGCTCAAGAGATTATGTCTCGTATACGCTTTGTTTACGAGAGTTGTCCTGATCATATTAGAGCAGGTGTAACATCATATAACAAAGGTAGTATTGAATTTGAAAACGGTAGTAGAATAGTTTCGCAAACAACAACAGGCAACACAGGACGTGGTATGTCAATTTCGTTATTATACTGTGACGAGTTTGCGTTTGTGCAGCCAAACATTGCAGAAGAGTTTTGGACTTCGATATCACCTACACTAGCAACAGGTGGTCGTGCTATTATTACAAGCACACCAAACTCAGATGAAGATACGTTTGCTACTATTTGGAAACAAGCAGAAGACAAGTTTGATGCACACGGCAATGAAAACGATGTTGGCACAAACGGATTTCATAGTTTTAGATCAGAGTGGCACGAACATCCTGATCGTGACGAGAAATGGAAAGAGGAAGAAATTGGACGTATCGGTGAAGAGAAGTTTCGCCGTGAATACGGCTGTGAATTCTTAGTATTTGACGAAACTTTAATTAACTCAATTAAACTAGCATCTATGGGAGGCAAAAGTCCGTTAGTAAATATGGGACAAACACGTTGGTATAAAAAACCAACAGATGATTGCACATATGCAGTTGCATTAGATCCGTCAATGGGAACTGGTGGCGATAATGCTGCTATACAAGTATTTGAATTACCCAGTTATGAACAAGTTGCAGAATGGCAACATAACACAACGGCTATACCTGGACAGATCAGAGTGTTGGCGGACATCTGTAATTATCTTGTTTCTGAGACTGGTAATCCAAACGGAATTTACTGGAGCGTGGAGAACAATGGCATAGGCGAGGCTGCGCTTATCGTTATAAACGACTTCGGTGAAGAGAACATTCCAGGTTTGTTTGTCAGTGAGCCTATCCGCAAAGGACACGTTCGTAAATTCCGTAAGGGTTTTAATACTACGCATAGTACAAAAATTACAGCGTGTAGTAGATTAAAAACAATGATCGAAAATGACAAAATGATTATACACAGTAAGCCGTTCTTATCTGAACTTAAAAATTATATTGCTACCGGATCTAGTTATCAAGCTAAACTAGGACAAACCGATGATTTAATTAGTGCAACTCTTCTTGCGATCAGGATGATGGCAGTACTTAAAGATTGGGATCCTAGAATCTATAACACATTTACTCAAGCTGAAAATATGGACGACTATGAACCTCCAATGCCGATCTTCATAAGTACCAATTATTGATAAATACATTATGAAAGATTTAGATACAATAGGTAAAGATTTATTTGACAAAATCCGTGGCCGTTTCACTAGTGTAACTATTGGCGGCGAGGACGGTAAAGTTACTAATGAACCATCTAAAGCAAGATTCTTTGATTTTGAATATTCAGAATCTAGCAGAGCATTAGGTAATGTAAGTATTCAAATAAGCGAAGACGACGGACTTACAATAATTTATTCTAAAGACATTGTTGCAAATGAAGATAGTGTAACAAAGGATAACTGGTTTAACTTTTTAAAAGATATGAGGCAATTCAGTAAGAAACGCCTATTAGACTTTGATGTAAGAGACATCACTAAATCAAATTTAACAAAAAGAGATTACAAGTTTTTATCAAAAAAACGTTTCGGAGACGATAATATGAACGAATCAAAACTATATGGCACAGCACGTACTAGCTATCAAAAGGTTGGCGAAGCACGTATAATGATTAAGCACACAGAAAATGTAAACTTAGAAGCATCCAATCCACGTACAAAAAAGATTGGTACTATCTACATTGAAAGTGCAGGCGGTGAAAGATTTAAGTATCCATTTAAGCACCTAAGTGGCGCAAGAGCAATGGCTCGTCACGTATCAGAAGGTGGCAACTTATACGATGATTTTGGTTCACACATTATTGGCTTATCAGAAGAGATGGCAAAACTACGCAAGTTTAAATCATATATGGGTCGTTCAGCAGTAATGGCTGAAAGCCTAAGCGAGTATGTTGATGTTGTTAAAGATCGTATTAATACAGTGAGAAAAACAATTACATCACTACAAAAACCAAAGTTTTATGCCGAAGCATTTGCTACATATGAAGCACCTATTTTAGAAGATGTGCCAGCAGACGTTGCAGAGAACTGGACTGATCAACTTACTATTAAACAGTTCAACGAAGAATTAGCAGATGTATTCCCATACATTTATAAACTAGTAAGCGAAGCAACAAAAGCACAAGAATTAGGACCAGATGATTTAGTAAGAGAAGCAAAAGCAGATCCTAAAGTTGTAGCAAAGGAAGAAAAAAATAAAAAAACTAAAGAAGAAATTGCTGTAGAGCATGGCTTTGAAGAAATGATGGGCCAGTTTAGCGAGGATAGAGAAATCAGTGCAGAAAATTTCCGTGGTGCAAAAGCAGCAGAAGCAGCAATGATTTCACATATTGCAGCAATGCATGATGCAGATGGTTATGAAGAAGTACATGATCAACTAGCAAAGATGTATCAGCAAGCAGCAGACATGTTTTATGACGAAGACCCTCAAGCAATGGAAATTTATAAAAAAGCAAATAAAATTGAAAAAGAAAATGGCTTGGACGAAATGATGGGACAGTTTAGTGAAGGCGGCATGTCTGACATTGATATACAAGCACAGGAATTTGCACAAGATGCAGTTGAAATGGCCAAAGACATTCAAAAAGATGATTATTACTTTAGTGATAGTACATACTTTGAATTTACTGATGGGCTAGACATGGACAATGACGCACTGATAGATCATGATTTGGTACAAGCAGTGTTAAGAGCACTTCCAAACGTTGATATGGAACCTGAAGAAATCAAGCAAGCAGTTGATGCACTAGCAAACATGAACATCGGAGAAGACAACGAAAAACCAAAAGGTTCATTTGAACCACACCCTGGTGCTTTTGACTGGGATGCTAACATGGACGATGATGACGAAGACAGCGAAGTAGACAAAATAACACCTAAAAAAGACAAAAAGACACCACTAGGTGAGTTTATTCTAAGTTACTTTGATAGAGAAAACGGTGTATTTCCAAAAGGCGAAACTGCTGTATTAACTATGGTAGAAAAAGATTACGGCGAAGAGTTTATTAATCCTGCTAAGTCATTCATTGAGCAAGTGTCAGCAAAGTTCGAAGAATATGAAATGCGTAATCAACCACAGCAAATGGAAACAGATAACGAAGAGTACGATAGAATACGCGAGTTAGCTGGACTAAGATAAATCCAATAATAAAGCATTTTATGCTTGACAAGATAAATAATATCGTGTAGTATGTAATAGTGCTACACATTTAGGCACACGACTTAAACAAAGACATAGGCAACATTATAGGAGGCACAACTATGGCATCATTAGCAGAAATTAGAGCAAAGCTCAAAGAACAAGAATCACGCACAGGCGGTAATATAGCAAGCAGCGGCGGTGATAACAGCGTTTACCCATTTTGGAATATTAAAGAAGGCGAAAGTTGTACTTTCCGTTTCCTTCCTGATGGCGATGCTGACAACACTTTCTTTTGGAAAGAACGTTTAGTAATTAAACTTCCGTTCCAAGGTATTAAAGGAGAGACAGATTCACGTCCGGTACAAGTACAAGTTCCGTGTATGGAAATGTACGGCGATTCCTGTCCAATTCTACAGGAAGTACGTGGTTGGTTTAAAGATCCATCATTAGAAGATATGGGTCGTAAATATTGGAAGAAACGTTCTTATATCTTCCAAGGATTTGTAACTGATAATCCACTAACAGAGGACACTACTCCTGAGAATCCAATTAGACGTTTTATTATCGGTCCTCAAATTTTTCAAATTATTAAACAAGCTCTTATGGATCCTGACATGGAAGAACTACCAACAGATTATACTGCTGGTGTAGACTTCCGCCTTAACAAAACATCAAAAGGTGGTTATGCAGACTACGGCACAAGCACATGGGCACGTAGAGAGCGTCCATTAGGCGATGCTGAAATGCAGGCTGTTAATACACATGGACTGTTTAATCTTAACGATTTTCTTCCTAAAAAACCAGATGCAAATGCATTAAAAGTAATGCAAGAAATGTTTGAGGCGTCCGTAGACGGTGAAGCATATGATGCAGATCGTTGGAGTAACTTCTTCCGTCCTGCAGGTATGCAAGCACGTACAGGTGATCCAATGAAAGCAGCATCACCACAAGCAACTGCTACAAGTCAAAGTGCGCCAGCCCCTGCTCCAGCAGCAGATCCACGCATGGATGACATTCCTTTTAAGTCAACTGAAGAAGCAGCATCAGAAGCAGCACCAGCAGCAGCCGCTGAACCTGCAGGCGGAGCACAAGACATTCTTGCAATGATTCGTGCAAGACAATCTCAATCATAAAATCATGTGGGGGAGAAATCCCCTACACTTTGGCTTAATAAGGAGTAACTATGGCTAAATCATTTGATGTTAGTAAGTTCCGTAAGGACTTAACAAAAAGCATATCAGGCATGAGTACAGGCTTTAATGATCCAACTGATTGGATTAGCACAGGCTCATATGCACTGAACTATCTTATTAGCGGCGACTTTCACAAGGGTGTTCCGCTCGGTAAGGTAACTGTATTTGCAGGCGAATCAGGCGCAGGTAAATCTTACTTTTGTGCAGGTAATATTGTAAAACATGCACAAGAACAAGGCATCTTTGTAGTACTAATTGACTCAGAGAACGCACTTGACGAATCGTGGCTACACGCACTAGATGTAGATACATCAGAAGAAAAACTACTTAAACTAAACATGAGTATGATTGATGACGTTGCTAAAACTATTAGTACGTTTATGTCAGACTATAAATCTATGGCAGAAGAAGATCGTCCAAAGGTACTATTTGTAGTTGACTCATTAGGTATGTTACTAACACCTACTGATATTGATCAGTTTAACAAAGGTGATATGAAAGGCGATATGGGGCGTAAGCCAAAGCAATTGACCGCACTTGTTCGTAACACTGTTAACATGATCGGTAGTTGTAATGTAGGCTTAGTATGTACTAATCACACTTATGCATCACAGGATATGTTTGATCCAGATGACAAGATTAGTGGCGGACAAGGCTTTATCTATGCATCTTCAATTGTTGTAGCAATGAAAAAGATGAAACTAAAAGAAGACGAGGCTGGTAACAAGATTTCAGAAGTGCGTGGTATACGTGCAGGCTGTAAAGTTATGAAGACTCGTTATGCAAAACCATTCGAAGGCGTGCAAGTAAAGATTCCATACGAAACAGGTATGAATCCTTATAGCGGACTAGTTGAATTGTTTGAAAAGAAAGGCTTACTAGAAAAACAAGGCAATCGCTTAAAATATATTGACGTAAATGGTGAAGAACATCTTGATTATAGAAAGGCATGGACAGGCGCCAAGCTTGATATGATTATGAACCAATACGAAGAAAAACTTGCTCCTGTGCTAAATAACGACACAGCAGACGCAGACCTTATTGATGGAAGTGAGGAGGAGTCTGTATAAATGAGGAGCAACTCGAAAATGAATGAAGAACAAATAGCAGATATTTGGTCTTTGTTTAAAGAATATTTAGACAAGAAACAAATCGAACTAGCCGCCGAAAAGTACGTAGATCTTCTTGCTGACTATGGAGTAGATGATATAACACTTAAAGATTGTTTAGGTGTTGAGTCAAGTCTTGATGCAGCAATTCAATACTACTTAGCAGATGAAGACGATGAAGATGACGACCTAAACGAATGGGAAGACTAGATGGGCTGGTATAGTGCAGTTAGCAGGGATATTAACCAGATCCCTGCTGCTATACAATATTTTGAAACAGAACTTGTAGACGCAAAATTAGAAGTAAAACTAAAAGGTAATGTAGAACGTGCAGCGTCTGAAATGCCTGGTATAGTTGAACATCGTTTTAATCAGTTACAAGAACTAGAAGCAATTCTAAACTACTTAAATATTGAACTACGTAGACTACGCAGTTCTTTCTTTAAGAAATATCTAGAAAACTATCAACGGGCACTGTCTAGCCGTGACGTAGAAAAATACGTTGACGGCGAGGCAGATGTCGTTGATTATGAAAAGATTATCAACGAGTTTGCTCTTATGCGTAACAAATGGTTAGGTGTGCTAAAAGCACTTGATCAAAAGCAATGGCAGATTACAAACGTAGTTAAACTACGAGTAGCAGGTATGGAAGATGCCTCACTCTAACTATCTTTACACATCTGGAGATACAAAATACTTTCAAGAACACATAATACCTCTTATTAAAAGTGCAAAGTATCATGCTCCGTTTCTAAATTATCATGTACATGTGTACGATATGCAGAGTGCAGACTTTAGTTGGTGCCTTAAAAATAATGTAAAGATTACTTATAGCGAAACACCGTTAGAATATAAAGGTAAAGAAAAGGATTATTGGAGTAATCATAGATTTATTATTCTTGCTGGCGTATTACCATTAGATGCTAATGTACTATCGTTAGACGCTGATAGTATCTTTGTAAGATCAATTACAGAAACTCAATTTGAAAATGACTTTAGTAACTGCTGGATTACACATCGAAAGAATATGAAAAAAGGTCCCTTAGCAAGTGCAGTAGGATTCAAAGCAAATAAGCATAGTAGACATATGTTAAGACAACTATTATCAGGTAAAAGATTACAATGGTTTGATGATCAACGTGCATTAGACGAATTATTTAAACAAGGCATTTTTGATAAAATGGATTTAAAATATTCTGATTATGATATGATTTTACCTAAATCAATTGTTTGGACAGGCAAAGGCCCAAGAAAAGAATTAATAAAATTTAAAAATAAACAAGATTATTGGAACAATCAGATTAATTAATAAACTATAACATTACTGATAATTATTAGTATGGACATAGTAATTGTTACAGGGGGGTTCGATCCTCTTCACTCAGGTCATATAGCATATTTTGAAGCAGCAGCTCGACACGGAAAAGAACTATGGGTAGGTGTTAATTCAGATGAATGGCTAACCCGTAAAAAAGGCAGACCGTTTATGCCATGGTCTGAACGCAGTAGTATTATAAAAGCATTGTCTTGTGTAGATAATGTATTTGCATTTGATGACAGTGACAATCATGCTGTAAATGCTATACGCTACGTTTTCGAAGCAAAGCCAAAAGCAAATGTAATATTTGCCAACGGCGGAGATCGACAAAAAGGTACCACACCAGAAGTAGAGTTTGCAAAGGAACTTATCGAAGAAGGTAAGATAGCATTTCTATTTGGTATAGGCGGAAACGATAAAAAGAATTCAAGCAGTTGGATACTAAGCGATTGGAAGTCTCCTAAGACAGAACGTCCTTGGGGATTTTACAGAGTGTTAGACACAGGACCAGGGTGGGCAGTAAAAGAACTTACGATAATGCCAGGAAAGAGTTTGTCAGATCAACGACATTATCATAGATCAGAACATTGGCATGTGGTACAAGGCACTGTTACAATTGACACTGACTGGAATAACATAAAACAAACTAGTGACGTACATCCACAGCAAAGTTATGATATAGGCAAGTTAGTATGGCATCGTCCATATAATAACACAGACAAGCCTGTTAAGATTATCGAAACATGGTTTGGAGATATACTAGAAGAATCAGATATAGAACGGAGAGAAGAATGAAAGTATTTGTAGGATACGATTCGAGAGAAGATATTGCATATCAAGTATGCAAGCATAGCATTTTAAACAAACAGCCTAATGCAACTGTTACTCCGTTGATTCAAAAAGAATTAAGAGAACAAGGTCGTTATACTCGTCCAGTAGATAAACTTGCTTCAACTGAATTTACATTCACACGTTTCTTAATACCAGAATTATGTAACTTCGATGGCTGGGCATTATTTATGGATTGTGACATGATACTGCTTACAGATATCAAAGAACTATTTGACCAAGCAGATGATAAGTATGCAGTAATGTGTGCTCATCACGATTACACACCTAAAGAAGGCACAAAGATGGATGGACAAACACAAACAGTTTATCCACGCAAAAACTGGTCAAGTGTAATGTTACTAAATTGCGGACATCCTAGCAACAAAAAACTTACACAAGACTTAGTTAATGACGAAAGTATTACAGGTGCATACTTGCATAGATATAGTTGGCTAGATGATTCTGAAGTAGGTGAAATATCACACGAATGGAACTGGTTAGTAGGTTGGTACAAACAACCAGAAGACGGCAAGCCCAAACTGTTACACTACACTGAAGGCGGCCCGTGGTTTGAAAATTATCGTAATTGTGAATATCATTACGAATGGAAAACTGAGCTCCATGAGATGATGAATGAAAATATTATTAATTAATAATACTGAGCGTTATCATAGCGGATGTAAAGCAGTAATAGATTATTATAGATCAAAAATACCTAACCTACACGTTGCAGATAATCTAGATATTGATGTTTCAACGTATGATGTTGTAATAGCAAATGGAGAAGGCACTATGCATCACGATGCAGATCGTGCTTATCAAATTATAGATTTATTATGTAGTGCAAAATACAGTATGTTAGTTAACACAGTTTGGCAAGAAAATAGTTTAGAACTTACTAAACGCCTTCTTAATATAAATTATGTTAGTGTTCGTGAAGTTAAATCTCAATATGAAATATACAATCAGATTGGCATAAAGGTTGATAGACATTTAGATTTAAGTTATTTTACACCAATAGAATATACAGACAAACCCAGGTATGATATTGTTGCAGGCAACAAAATGAATGTGCCAAAAACTAAACCAAAAAAACCAAAAATAAAAGGAGTAGGTGAAGACGGCTACGTTGACATTTTTACTCAAACGTGGAGTGATATTGTTTCTCAGATAAAAAACAGTAGATTATTAGTGACAGGTAGACATCACGAAATGTATGCCGCATGTGTGGCCGAAACACCTTTTGTTGTTATAGAAGGTAACACACATAAAAACCAAGGTTTGTTTGCGACAGCAATGGCAAATATTCCAGTATTGCCTTTTGGTTGTAGTAATACAGAAATAATTGATGCTATCAATAATATAAAAAACTATACAGACGAATATAAAAAGTTATTTGCATTTATGAAACAACAAAAGCCGTTAGAGTTTGAATATGCAGGATTGGTTTGAAAATAAAGATGTTGCACTTGTAGGAAGTTCAGGTGCATTAATGCAAGGTACACAAGGTAATAATATTGATAGTCACGAAGTTGTTTGCAGAATAAACAGAGGAGTAATAATACAAAATCCAACAGCACAAGGAACACGTACAGACGTTTGGGCAATAGGTACAATTAAAACAGTAGAAGATTTATTTGAAAAATATAATGTTAATAACTTCTATATGAGCCACAAAGGTAGAAGAATAATAGATAATAGAATTAATTATTATATGAGTATGGAAGTATTGGATCGTTTACGTGAAGATTTATCACATCAAAAACCTAGCAGTGGTTTAATGGCATTATACTATATACAACACTGCAAACCAAAACAGATAACTATATATGGATTTGATTGGAAACGTACAGGTACTTGGTACTATGAAGAAACAAACTATCAGCCTCATGACTGGCAACTAGAAGAGAAATATGTTCGTGAAATGAATTTAAGGATCGTAGAATGAAAATACTACTGATTATCACTATTGGGAGACATGTATGATTATACCGAAACATTTAGGAGGACATCAAGGTCATACTTGTAGAGACTATCCTGTATTAAAACATCTAAAACAACAGTTAAAAATTAAAAGTATGGTAGATATAGGCTGCGGCCCTGGAGCTGTAGCAGAAGATGCTGCAGAATTAAAAATAGATTGGTTTGGAATAGACGGAGATCCAAGGGTATGCCAAACTACAGATACATCCCTCTTGCATGATTTTACTATAGGACCTCCAGAAATAGACAAGACTTTTGATCTTGCTTGGAGCGTAGAATTTTTAGAACATGTTTATGAAGAATATATGGATAACTATATGCAAGTTTTTGCAAAGGCTAACTATGTTTGTTGTACAGCAGCACCGCCTGGAACTGGAGGTCATCATCACGTAAACGAGCAAGACAAAGAGTATTGGATTGATGCATTTAAACAATACGGGTTTACGTACAACGAAGACAGGACTATGTTACTACATAGAATAAGTAAAATGCGTAAAAAGTTTTTTAAACGTTCAGGAATGTTTTTTTATAAATGATATGTTTGAGCAAAAATCTAAATGACGAATATGTCAACATGTTTGCAAAAGGATCTAATTTACCATTAATGGAATATGCTGATGATCCTGGTGATATACCTATATTAATAAGAAGTATAATGAAGCGTGATTTAATATTTAAATGTTGGAAAGAGGGCAGAACTTTTTATTATATGGATAGCGGATACTTGGGAAATTATGTACAAAGTACTAAAAAGTATTGGCATAGAATAGTAAAAAATAATTTACAACATAGTGACGTAATTGACAGACCAGATGATAGATGGCAAAAATTAAACTATAATATATATAGTAAGAAAAAAGGAACACATATATTACTAGTTCCACCGAGTGAAAAACCTTGTAAATTTTACGGAATAGGGTTACAATCTTGGATCAAAGATACAATAAAAGAAATAAAACGACACACAGACAGACCTATTATAGTAAGAGAAAAATCAAAACGTCCTGAAAGATTAAAAAATCCTATCTGGGCTGCACTTGATAATTGTCATGCTTTGGTTACTTATCAAAGCGTAGCAGCAATAGAAAGTGTTCTATACGGAGTTCCTGCCATTACTCTTGCTCCTACTGCGGCTGATCCTGTTTGCGATAAAGACATAAGTTTAATAGAAAATTTAACTTACCAGCCAAAAGAAAAAATTGAGAAGTTTGCTCACCATCTAGCATACTGCCAATATAATACTGATGAATTTCGAGATGGTACAGCGTGGAGAATGTTAAATGCAAGTTAAAATTGCTATGATGAGTGCAGGAAAGAATAGAGAACGTGAGGTACTTAGATGTATGCAAACTGGTGTAGAATCTAAACTACTCCCAGACGACAGAGACTTATGGAAAGGTCAAAAACAGGCTTGCGCAAGTAAAGGTGAAGGGTTCGGTGTTGTATGCAATTACGATGAAAGAGTAAAAACAACAGATGTTGGCATTTTTATTGGTAGTTGGAAAGCAAGAGATAACATTCATCATAATTGTAGAAATAGTTATGTACAAAATTGTAAGGTATATGTTTGCATCGAAACTTCGTTGTTAACACGAGTAATGTTTAGAGAAGACTTGTATCATAGAGTAGGTGTAGATGGTTTTTTAAATGGACATGGTTGGTTTAGAGATCATACAGTTCAATATCCACAAGATCGTTGGGATAAACTAGGAATGGCATACGAAGGTTGGAAAAAAAATAGAGGACCTAACATTGTAGTAGCACTACAACTACCAGGAGATGCAAGTCTACGAAATAATGATATAAATGAATGGTGTATAGATACGGTTAATAAAATTAGACAGTATAGTGATAGACCAATACAAGTAAGATTACATCCGGGTATTAGCGGTAAAGGGTTAACTAGTCATGATCCGTTATTTAGATACTTTGCTCTTAATCCTGTGCCAAATTTAACTTATGTAGACGGAAAAATTATAAGTTGGAAAGACCAATTAGAATCTGCGCATTGTGTAGTATCGTATACAAGTGGATTATCTATCGATTCAACAATTTATGGCGTTCCTGTAATAGCATGTGATGCTGGTAACTTTGCCTGGGGACTTGTTCCAGGCGGCATTGAAAGTATAGAAGATATACGACTACCTCGTGAAGCTCAAATCCAAAACTGGCTTTATAATTTAGCATATTCGCAATGGTCACCTGATGAAATGTTGTCAGGTGAATGTTGGGAGCACCTATATCCAGAAATACAACGCAGACTAGATAAAGTGAATAGTACCGAAGAAGGATGACAAAGGTAGTATCATATCTACGAGGTATACCAAACCTTAAAAATCCTGACAAACCAGAAATGCTAAAAAGATTTGTTGAAGGGGTTAATTCTGTCGGTGACACTGGTATTGTTCATAACAGTTTAGATGTTATAGATGCTGATGTTGCAGTCCTTCAAGGTTGGGTACATGATGGTAGTCCTACTACTCCTCATTTAAGACTTCGCAAAAAAGTAGCAGAAACACAACAACGCCGTAACAAGAATACAATAATTATTGATAGTAATTTATTTAACTATATCGGAAATCAAACACCGACATATTTACGGTATAGTATGAACGGAGTATTTCCTACTACTGGTAATTATTTTAACAAACATTTTGATCCTGCAAGATGGGAACAAATAAAACGTGATTATAACATCGATTTAAAACCGTGGCGCAAAAAAGGAAGACATATACTAATATGTACACAGCGTAATGGCGGTTGGAGTATGCAAGGTAACAGTGTTATAAAATGGTTAAACGAAACTGTAGCAGAATTAAAAAAACATACTGATAGGCCTATTGTTGTAAGGGGGCATCCAGGTGATCGTAGAGCTAAACAGTATCTAAAACCTCATCCTCATTATGTTGTTTCACAAAACAAAAGTATATTACAAGACTTTCAAAAAGCATGGGCAGTGGTTACTTATAATAGTACGCCTAGCGTTGCAGCTAGTATAGAAGGTATACCTGCCTTTGTAACCGATCCTATTCCTCAGACAAGCCAAGCATACGATGTATCGACACACAGTCTTAGTTTAATCGAAACTCCACAAATAAAAGATAGAGAAGTTTGGATTAAAAAAATTTGTATGTGCCATTGGAATTTCGATGAATTGTCAAATGGCGATGCATGGCGTCATATGCGTAAGTATATATAAATATATGTATGAATATAGAATTTGGCTGCGGTGATACTCCGTTAAGAAAAGATTATAAAACTTCGGATATAAGAGATATACCTGGTGTAGACTTTGCATGTCCTGCTTGGGATATAGATAATTATGTAGAATTAAATTCTGTTGATATTATCTTTTCTAGACATATGTTTGAACATTTAACATTTGCACAAGGCAAAAAAACTTTAGAAACCTGGTATAAGATATTAAAGCCAGGTGGAATGGTAGAAATGTCTTTACCTAATATGGACTTTCATGTAAATCAATGGATTAAAGGAAAAGACATGGAACATGCTTTAGCAGGATTTTGGGGATGGCAACGAGAAGGCGAGACAGAAGTTTGGGATGTACATAAAAGTGGTTATAACGAAAAAACCTTAAAGACACTTGTTGAGCAGCATAATTTTAAAAAATATAAACGTTTGCCTAAAAAACCTAAACATTTATGGGTTACATTTATAAAATAAGGAAATCAAATGGTATTTAAAAAAGGTATAGTTGTGCATCCCGAAAGTGCAAAACTAAGCGCAGGAAACTTTAGTACTAAACAAAAATGGCATTCAGAAAATTTAAATTATTTTCCTAGTAAAAAAGAGCAGTTCGAAGATTTAGATGCAATGTCTAAAGAATTTATTTGGAAAGGCGCAGGTCCTTCTAGTCCTATCTTTGAACCAGGAGAAACATTAGTAACAATGGGTAGTTGTTTTGCAGATAGGTTACGAAGGTGGTTAAATAAAAACGGTAAAAATGCAACATACATTGCAGTTCCTGAAGGTTTAAATAATTCTTTTGCAGTAAGACAATACTTAGAATGGGCATTAACTGGTGATCGTAGTACAGACGCTTATTGGTATGATAATGATCCAAAACTTGGTGCATATAAGTATGAGCCAGAACAGGAACACGCTGACTTATTAAAACATTTTAAAAACGTTAATGGTGTTGTTGTAACTTTTGGTTTAGGTGAAGTTTGGAAAGATATTGAAACAGATAACGTTTTTTGGCGAGGTGTACCGGCAGATGCGTACGATGATCAAAAACATAAATGTGTTACTACTACTGTGCAAGAAAATGTAGATAATATGATCCGCATTGCAGAATTAATAAAACAATATGCTGGACACGATAAGAGAATTATTTTTACTTTAAGTCCGGTTCCCTTAAATGCAACTTTTACAAATCAACCTACTATGCTAGGTGATTGTGTAAGCAAAAGTATTTTAAGAGTAGCATTAGATCAATTTTTTAGAGAAACACAATTATCTGATGTATATTACTGGCCTAGTTTTGAAATGGTACGTTGGGTAGGAGCTCATACAGATATACCTACATTGTTTGAAGATAACACTACAAGGCATGTAAATAACGATATCGTAAAAATTATAATAGATAACTTTGTAGAAAAATTTTTTAAATGATATGACTAATATAGTAGGTATAGTTGGATCCTGTAAACATGCTAAGGCAGTTTCAAAAGGATGTAGGCAATTAAATGATACCTTTCATCTAGTAGATTTTAATAATAAAGCAATTATAGAATCGGCTGATTGCTTTGTTCAAACTAATATGCTTAAACGAAAGTTTCTAAGAAGAACTGAAAGCATTGGAACACAAGCATATCAGTATATTGAAAAGAGCGGGAAACCTTTCTTAGTAGTTGAAAGTCCTGCATTTAGAGAACATCTATCGTATAAGCGTTACGGATGGTGGAGCTATAAATGGACTGAAGGAAACTTTAATAATGAAAATTCCCCTTCAGATAGATGGAATAAATTTGTTAAAGAAACAAACATAAGAATAAAAGACTGGCATAGTCCGGGTGACAATATAGTAATTATGTGTCAAAAGCCAACTGACAGTAGTTTAAATACCTTACACTCTAAAGGTATAGAGTTTAATGACTGGTTAGTTAATACAATTAAAGAAATTAGAAAGCACTCTGATAGAAAGATAGTTGTACGAATGCATCCAAAAAATACTGGATATAACGGACAATTAAAATTGTTAACAAAACAATATAAAGATGTTGTAGTAAGCAGAAATACTACAACAAATAAAAGCCAAGGCGGATTAGGATTAGACTTAGATCTGTCTTCAGCTTACTGTGTTGTAACATATAATAGTTTAAGTGCAGTTGAATCTGTAGTAAGAGGAATACCTACATTTGCACTAGAAGACGGAAGTATGGTATGGCCAATTGCACATAAAAAATTAAAAAATATAGAAAATCTAAATTACAACATTGACATTACGCAATGGTGTAACGATATAGCATATTGTCAATGGACTGGTGCAGAAGTAAAGTCAGGCGAAATGTGGAGTCATTTAAAGCCTATTATGTTTCCAAACGCTTAATATCTTCCTGCACCATTAGTGTTACCATATCCTTAAATGATGTTTTAGGTTCCCACCCTAGTTGATCTTTGGCTCGTTCATAAGATCCGTGTAGTGCATGTAGTTCTGCTGGACGTTTGAATCGAGGATCACTTTCTACAAAATGTTTCCATTCAGATATGCCTACTGCTTCAAATGCATATTCAAGTAATTGACCTATACTATGTTGTACTCCAGTACAAACAACATAATCGTTAGGTTCAGGCTTTTGCACCATTAAATACATTGCTTCAACAAAGTCTCCTGCAAATCCCCAATCACGCCTTGCATCTAAATTTCCTAATGTAATACTATTAGAAAGTCCTAGTTTAATCTTAGCAACTCCATCTGTAACTTTACGTGTTACAAATTCTTTGCCACGGATAGGCGACTCGTGGTTGAACAGTATACCGTTAGTAGCATGTATGCTATAACTTTCACGGAAGTTTACAGTCATCCAATAACTGTATAATTTACTCACTGCATATGGTGAACGGGGATGAAACGGTGTAACTTCATTCTGATATCCGCCTATGTTTGAATTTCCGTACAACTCACTAGTACTCGCTTGGTAAAACCTTGTACTAGGATTATGTGTATGAATTGCATTTAAAATATTTAGTACGCCCAAAGAATTAACTTCGGTTGTTTGCTTATTTAAATCCCAACTTGCACCAACAAAACTTTGTGCTGCTAAATTATAAAATTCGTTTGGCTTTAAACTTTTTACTAGATGATTCATATTTGCATCATCTGTAATATCACCAGTTACAAGTTCTACGTCATTTTCTATTCCTAAGTAATTTAAATTACTAAGGTTAGGATTACTATAACGCTTAACTAATCCGTACACTTTATAATCTTTTTCAAGTAAGTGCTTTGCGAGGTAAGGTCCGTCTTGTCCAGTCATGCCGGTTACAAATGCTATTTTTTTCATGATGCTTCTTTAAATCTTCCTTGATTAAATTTATCGTGTTTACTTTTGCCTTTCCAATGCCTAAAGCAAAGGCGTAACATTGTTCGATACATTGGCGATCGTTCTTCCATTTCTGGATGCAAGTTATGTATTCTTACATTATTCTTTCTAGCCTTTCGTATACAGTCAACCATTACCCATGTATCATGTGGCTTGCAAT
>Ga0208428_1000005_pt1 | contig 134017 bp, 135 predicted proteins | sample DEB08_DNA_11_FD_184535 | JGI IMG/M metagenome (GOLD analysis project Ga0208428, IMG submission 184535) | Aqueous microbial communities from the Delaware River and Bay under freshwater to marine salinity gradient to study organic matter... | ecosystem: Environmental > Aquatic > Marine > Coastal... | reverse complement strand
TATGATGCGTTATCGGCTCTAATTTCATTGGTAAGGTCATCTTGTGCCTTAATTAGGCTTTCAATTCCTGTTATTAAAAGTCGACTATCGCTGTCATTAGTGTCAATTTTACTGCTTAATTGATTAAGAGTAGCAATTAACTGTTTTGTTTCTTTGTGATCCATTTCGCCATCTGCCATGGCATCTTTGTAGGATGTTATAAATTTACTAACATCTACTGAACTAGAAAGACCGGCCATAGTCGGATCAGACATTTTATTATAATCCGAGTCATAACCAAGTTTTGCAAGAGTCATTTGAGCATAGGCCTGCATGTCAAACCCACTTGATCTTCTTAAATTTGTTTGACCTAAAGTTGGATTATATATTCCCTGTAATCTATTTAATATCCTATTTGCTTCTGCTGTGTTATCTTCGTCAATGTCATTACTTAGTACTAGTGTACCGTTATTAATATCTTCTAGAACATTATTCATATCAGAAGTATAATTTATCCTACTTAACTGCCCTGGGGAAAAGTTGAGTCCTAATCTTTCTGCATTGTCAATAAAATTAAATACAGTATCTTTAGAACTATCGTTGAATGCTTGTACAAGTTTGATTCTTTCTTGTAGTACTGCTAACACTTTATCTGCTTGATCCTCATCTACACCTACTTTCATTTTAAGATTAGTACCATAGCCTTCAAAATAAGATTCAAAGATTTCTGAAAATCCATCTTGGACATTATCCATGGCACTAACTGCTCGTTTTTGGTTAAATGCCGTTTGATCTCCGAATGCTACACCTCTTTTTAAAGGTATCATTTTGTTAATATCGTCTTCTGAGATGTTAAGTCTTTTTGCTTCTTCTACTATACCACCAAATAGCAGTTGTGAAGTTTTCTTTCTTTCAGTTCCAGATAAATCACCTGCATGTAATCCAAATTCAGATGCACCTATGTTGCCACTAATAAATCGTCCTGCTTGTATTTCGTGTACTGCATCCCCAAATAACACTCCGCCTGTTGCATTATAAATTGATACTCGCAACTCATCAAAGAAAGTAATAAAGAAATCTTTTATAGAACTAAATAAAGTGCCTTGCTTGATTTGTTCCTGCAGATCCCTTGCTAAGTTTTGAGCAAAATTTGAGATAGTTGATACAAACATAGTTCGTGCATCATCGAGTCTGGCTTGATACGTTGCATCTGATTCATCTGCTCCTTGAGGTAGGAACATATTGTCGATGTAATTTGCAAGGCTATCAAAAGAATCTGTTATTGGACTATTATATCCAAATACGTTTGTTGCAAACTTTTTAATATTTTTAGTCATTGACTCGACACCTTTTGTAAAATCATAGGTTGCGTTACCGTTTTCATCTAGTGTTTTACCAAAACCTAAAAATTCCAAGGCAAACGTTTTACCAATATCTCCTAATGTGGCAGTTACTTGGTTGATCACAAACCCTAGCCTGTTAAATACGTTTAATACAGACATCGTTTGGGGATCTAAATCTTTTTTCATTGACTGAATGGCTTCCTCGGACAATGCCTGTGCTTTTCTGAGCATGTTTTGTAAATCTGCCGCACCTTCAATACCTGCTTCTTGCATGGACTCAATATAATCTCTTTGTTGTTGTGTGGTATTTCTAAGCAAATGTATTAAGTCAAAGCCTAAGTTTGCATTTAGTGTGCCTGCTCCTCTATCAAACCTGGCCGCTTCTTTTTCTATCATGCTTATTAATTCAGGCATGTTCTGACCTAGAGTGATAAAATCACTTGAAAGTCCAGTAGCACCTCTGGATATTGCCTCAAATATTGGATCTATAAGACCTTGTCCACCTATTGCACTTAAGGTCCTGCTTATGGTTTGAGCATTATTGGCAAGTTCCATTGTGTTTCCGCCCATGGTTTTTACTTGTGACTGCATGAGATCGGTGTGATCTTCTCGTATTTGTGATTCGTTTCGCAAATCTGCTTCTGACATACCCACAGCATTAGCAAATATTCTTAGTTCTCTGGCAGATCTCAATAAACTTGTTTGTAACTCTCCGCTATTTTGATTTAACACTAATCCAAATCTACGTCTATATTCTAATTCAGTCATTATGCTTTCAACCGAATCATCTGCTGTCATGCCCATTGCAAGTAATCCATTAGTTGTTAAAAGTGTAGTACTATATAAATTTGCAAAATTTTCAGCACCTAGTATCCTAAGAATTTTACTGTTTGCTTGTGCAAATGTGGCAAATTCATCTAAACTCATACCAGCCAGGTTTGCCGACCTTGCAACATTTTCAATATTGGTTGTTAGACCTAATATGCCTCCTGTGCCTTGACTTAAACTATTATTAAGTATTTTGAATGTGTCTACAAAACTACTTCCTATATACTTTAATGCTCCTAGTACTGCTAGACCTAATGCACCCATTATCTTGGTAACGCCCATAACTGCTTTTGCAAATCCGCCCAATGCAAATCCGCCTACACTTGCAAAACTCATAATACCGTCACCAGAATTATTCAGATCCTTTAAAATTTTATTAAGATTGTCTGATTGATCATTAGTGTTTCTACCTAACTTGCCTAATTGCGTTAAACTGTCTTCAGTGAGATTGTTGAGTTCTTTGATAGCATTTTCCATGGCCTTGTTAGCGGCTTTATCTTCTTTTTGTTCTTTTTTATCATTGCTGTCTAATACTTTGAGTAATTTCTGTATTTCTTTATTACCATCCGCAGTTTTTTTAGTAGTCTCTTTATAACCTTTTAATTGTAATCGCATGATAGCCTCGATCTTTTGAGAACTGGTACCTAAACCTTTCAGTAAGGTTTGCATATTTTTCTGCGTGGCTTCTGTTGCCCATGCAGGAAGATTCTGAATAGTGCTAGTTACACCCTCGGTATTAGTTATTACAATGTCTGTCATTTCAATTCCTGTAAACTGAGTATATTATAATCGATAAATAACACTACAAATAAAGTGATGCTTCGATAGTTATATTTATCGTTTTTATTAAAACATCACATATTGGAGAGAATATGACACAGAATACTAACCCTTTAGCAGATTTTTACAGAAATCCCAAGTTATATGTAGCATTACCAAGTGGTACTGATTTTTATAGCAAAGATGTTGTTGAAATGACCGAAGTTGGTGAACTACCAGTTTACCCAATGACAGCCAAAGATGACATTCTTACAAAAAACCCAGACGCACTATTAAATGGTGATGCAGTTATAAAACTTGTTAAGAGTTGTGTTCCTGCTGTAAAAAATCCTGCTTTACTACTTGCTCCAGATATGGAAGTATTGCTGATTGCAATTAGACAAGCAAGTTCAGATACTAAATTTATGGAAATTGATAGAAACTGTCCAGAATGCAATGAGCCAAACAGATTCGATTTAGACTTATCTGTTGCATTAGCAGAATCACAAGAGATCGAAGCACTCAAAGAAGTTGTGTTATCAAACGGTTTAAAAGTATTAATATCGCCTACAAATTACATGCACACCATACAAGGTGCCAAGGCAGTTATAGAACAAAATAGACAGTTTCAAAATATAGATGTAAATAACAGTGACGAACAATTAAAAGCATTAGGTGATGCACTGGAAAAACTTAGCACAATGAACTACGAAGTTATTCTTAATTCTATAGTAAGTATCACAATACCAGATACAGAACTTGTTGTTGACGATGTAAAACAAATTGCAGACTTTTTAGATAATGTAGAAAAAGCAATTGGCATAGAATTAAATGATGCAGTTTCTAGCATTAACAATGGTGGCATCCAAAAAGAAGTAGAAATGCAATGCGGTGAGTGTGAACATGTTTACACTACACCTATAAACTACGATCCAGTAGGTTTTTTCTTAAATTCCTAGGTGGGGCAGACCCTGAGCAAATCAGGGACTATCTAGGAAGTCTAGAACAGCAGGCAGAAGATATCACAAAGGGCATTGCTGATTTTGTAATGTATTCTGAAGGTGCTATTGACTGGCCTACTGCCTGGCATATGGGCGTAGTCGATCAGGTTATGGTACTACAATCTTTTAGTTCGTATATTACTGCCAAGAACGGCGGTAAAAAAGATAATGAAATGAAACAGGAAATGATACCTGATACTGCACCTCAATCACCATCAGAGGAATAAGTCTTTACTGTTATTGCCTTTTAATTGTTCCACGTGGTTAACACCATCATCATGCTCGTTTATCAAATGCTCTAAGTCAAGTTGTTCTAACTGGTCTACTATAGATTCGATTTCGTCGGATAGATAACAATACTCTGAAACACAATTAATCACATTACCAGGAACTACACTTGCTTGTAATTTATACTTGGTACGATCAAACATTGGTATTTGTTCATTGTGTTTTAAATGCAGTAATGCATGGTTAATGTTTCTGTGCATTACAAGACGCATAGCATCGAGTTCTTGTGCCGCTATACCAATGAACCCTTGATGTGTATTGTGTTGCATAGCGACGTTTATAATGCGTTGTAGACCCCCTAAGTGACTGCACACTAATACTCTGTTATACAGTTGGAACCAACTTAATTTAAGTATGTAATTATCATGCTGTGGGTCTAGTAGGTCGCGGAAAGATACAGTATGCTCCGGCTTAAAATTTTTTACATTCCTGCCCAGCATATATCCAGCATCATCTTGCTTTATTATCCAATCGGCATACTCAGGTGCTTCGCTGTTTGTTTTAACTATGATTTCATCAGGGGAATCCTTATACACAGACTCTGCTACATGTTGTGGAAACTGTTGCACAAGAAAACACATACTGCCTATCTTGGCAAACTCATGTGCAACTGTTACATCATGCTCTGCTATAGCCAATACACATTCTAGGAAGTCTTGTGGATGTCCTGATAAACCGTTGTGTTGTTTATCCAATAAAAGTTTAAACAATCCTAAGTTTCTAAAAGTCATGAGGTTGTCGATGAAACTGTTATTGTTTAAGTTATCACATGCTTCAAGAAATTCATGTTTTATGTGTAACCAATTATCTTCTACTGGTATCATGTTAATATTTATGTGTTAATGTTTATAGACACTTCGTGTCTTTGCCAACTGCAAACTTCATTCACTTCGTTCAATCAGTTTTTGTTTGCAATTTTTTTAAAAGAAGTTATCAAGTAACTTGAGCCATAATTCTCCTTATGCAAGGAGAACAATGTCAGGTGTCATCAAGTGAACCATTACCATCTCTAACTCGGGTGCTATTAGGAACCAGTGAGCCTTTTGTCCCCATACACTACCGTCTCGAATCTCACGGAAATTGTTATAACCTTGTAGAGTTTAGTTATATCAATTTGTAGGTTGCTTTTTCTCAGAGCCTACATCCTTCTAATACTGTTTGTCGTGTGTTTGTATCTTTGCCGCTATACATCTCCAGAATCTCGCACCGGGTGTTTCCATTGCCGGATTGTCAAAGAGCCCGATATTCAATGCCTCGGTTGGGGCGGGTGTATAGTCCTATTTGTGTGCCGTAATGTGAGTTAGACTTTGTGTCTGAGTGTGCCGTGTTTTTTGTGTTCTTCAGCAAATAGTTATCGTCTTATGATGTTGCTTATAACATTTTTTGAGTAATCCTAGTCATAAATATTGCTATGGAGCATTTTACGATCACCGGCATTTTGACTAAAGATCAGTGTTCTGAAATAATAAACAAATTACCAGACGAATCTCCCAACCCTGGGGGTCTTACAATGGTACCTGGTTACTGGACTGACACCAACTGGAATAACACACATAAAACATTTAATACGCACCGGTTACGATTAACACAGGAGTTAGCAGAGTATGTTAGCAGTTTGATCATGCCAGTAAGTATAGATTCAGAACCATACATAATAACAAATCATAATGTTTTCTATGCTAATTATTATAACAAAAATGACACTTGTACTAAACACAAAGATCTATCAAAGTACTCTATATGTATTCCCCTCAATGACGAGTTTGAAGGCGGGATATTTTATATTGAGGATAAGCCTGTAGAACTAAAAGCAGGGGACGGAATAGTTTTTCCAGGTGATACAGAACATGAAGTAAGCAAAGTTATTTCTGGTACTAGATGGAGTTTATGTATCTGGATTATGGAGTGAATCTTTAACGCCTTCACGTAAGATTTTTGAACCACCTACTCGAACGTTGATAATACCATTGTAGTAGTCATCACGCAATAACACTTTTCTTTCAAATTGTTCTCTTGCTTCTATATAACTAGCAACGCCTCTGCTAGGACAAAAGTATAAAATCTCTCTGGTAAATTTATCTTCACCTAGTGCTTCTACGTCTTCTTTTAGATTGTCTGAACTGCCCCAATAAGTTTGCCAATCGCTTTCTTTGAAACCACGGCGTTTATTCTTTTTGCCTTTGAGTGGTGGTTTAGTAGTTTTAAACTTTGCTAGTTTCTTACCTACATACTTTTTGTTATTTGTGTTGTTAGTAATTAGATACACGAATGCTTCGCAATCTTCGGGTAAGTTGTCTACTGCCTTTCCGTTGTATGTCCAGTTGCTCACCTAACTTTCCACATATTCCGTATCAGTGTTGTAACTAGTGAAGCCGCCTTCTTTGATTACATATAATACATCATTTACTCTACCACTGAGTTCTTCTCTGTGTGATATAAGCATGATATTTTTGTTTTGTTCTCTGCTCATTTTCTTGAGTATGCCCAATGCATTCTCTACACCAACACCGTCTAAACCACTGTCAATAAGTTCGTCAATGCATAAAAAGTTCATTGGGTGATTAAGACTTTCATATATGTCTCTGAATGCCCAACTCAAACTCAGTATTAGTCTGTTACGTTCACCTCTACTTAAATTATCAAAGTCTAAGTCTCTGCCATACTCTGTGATCTCTACACTTAGGTCACTGTTAAATTTAACATCATGTGGCAAACCAATAGCATTTAAGTAGTGTGCCAGTCTGTGATTCAAGTAAGCAATGTTTTGATCAATAATACGTCTACGGATAAAACTGTCTTTGCTTGTTAGCAGTTTATACAAGAACTCTTGGTGATCTTTTAATGCTGTGAGTTCATTTATAATATCCCAACTGACTTCTTGTATACCAGTTTGTTTCATAGATTCTATTTGTTCTATGTAAGGATTTTCTTCGTTGTTCTTGTCTTCAATACTTTGTATTAAGTTATCTACATTATTTCTATGAGTAAGGGCCTCTTCTAGTGTTCTATAGAAGGTTTTAGGGCGTTCTTGAACAGGTCCTAGCATTTCTACGCCTGTTTTTAACTCTTTTTCTTTAGTGATTAGGGTGTTGTTATATGTCCTTTCCTCTGTTATTTCGGTGTTTAAATCGGCCGTATATTCTTCATGTGTGTCTAAATGTGCTGTATCTTGTCCACAAGCAGGGCATGTACCTTCTTTTGCTTTAGCCAAATTTGCTTCTAGTGTTTGCAGTTTAGTATTACTTCTTTTAATACTGGTTTCTGTGTTAGTGATATTACTTACTAATACATTTAAATTTGCTTCGTGATCTTTTATTTCAACTAATGCATTATGCTTTGCAATTTCTTCGTCTACATCTAGTTCGTTGACTTCTTCTAGAGCATCAGCCATTTCAGATAGTTTAGATTTCTTATTGGCTTCCCAGGCCATACTGCGGCTTTCGATTTCTTTGATATTCTTTTCCATTCTAGCATTGCCATCTTTGACAGCATTGATTCGAATTTCCTCTTCCTTGATACTGTCTCTAGTATCCTTCATTCTTTCTTTGAGTGTTTCTGCTTTTTCTGACAACTCCTGTATACCAAGTAGTTGCTCAATCATGTCTCTCTGATCGTTATTTTTCATGCCTAAGAAAGGTTCAGTGTATGTGTTTAGTGCAACAATATGCTTAAACATTTCGTGAGTAAAGCCAATTATTTTTTCAATGTGTTTTTGTGTTTCTCTGCTGTCGCCTTGTTGCTCTTGATCACCTGACTCAGTACCGTTAACAAAGAAACGTAATATATTAGGACGTCTGCCTCTTTCTATACGATATTCAACACCGTTAAGTTCAAAGTCTACACTAACTATCATGCCCTTGGCATTTGTTTTGTTAATTAAGTTATCGCGACGAATGTTAGTAAGTGCTTCACCATATAATGCGTAACTGAGTGCATTAATAATAGTAGTCTTACCTGTGCCATTTCTACTACCGTCACCACCTAGGTCTAGATTGTTACCTAGTACTAGTGTTAAGTTCTTGTCGTCAAACCGCACACCTTGAACGTTGTTTCCAACACTCATGAAATTCTTTACACTGATGTTTTTTAATTTAAGCATATATTATAAATTTTGGTAAATGTCAATTAACTTTTCTGTGTTAATTGTATTACTTTCTATGGTTTGTAATTGGCTTATAACAATTTGTTCAACACTTTCAAATGATATTTCGCCGGCTTCGTATTCTTCTTCAACTTCTTTAATAGGTACAAGTTGTATTTCTCTACACTTGTATTTTTCCATAAAGTTTTCTTTTATGAATGTTGCTTCTTCATAACTGATATCAACATCTAATTTGATTCTTGCATAAGTATATGCATCTAAGTATTTTGCAGGATCATCAATTAATTCAACAAGTCCGCATGTAACATACTTAGGACACTCAGGCCAGTTTACATATACTGGTTCCTTGCCCCATTCAAGATACATGTAACCTCTATCATTGTCTTGTGCGTCTGCGTAATTGTGTGGAAATGCATTACCTATATAATGAATGTTTTCGTCATATTGTCTTTTATGAAAGTGTCCACTAAACACATATTCTGGATTACGCAACATTGATGCATTAATGCCACCGTGGTCTGGCATCTCTATCATTGCATTCATTTTAAAGAACGGTAATTCAAAATGACCAAACATATACTTGCATTGCATTTTAGCAACTCTCTTGTATTCGTTTTCTACTAACCAAGGTACAATACCAACATTGCCTTCTTCAAACAACTCGTCTATCATTACAAAGTTGTTTAAGTCTCTAGCAAACTCCATGCTGTTTAATTCACGTTTATCTCTGTAATATAAATCGTGATTACCTGTAATAAAGTATACTTTGTTAAATGCTTCGTTAAGTTTCTTAAGGTCTCTCCAACTAGCATTTAGTGTTGCTACATTAACACTTGCTCTATGATGATGCCAGTCGCCTAAAAAGAAACAGGTTTCAGCACCGCGGACTTTTGCCTCAGCAATAAACCAGTCAACAAAATTACTACAATCTTTTAAGTGTTGATGACTATTAGATTTTAGTCCGTAATGTATGTCCGTAAAGACAACTGCTTTTTCAAATAAATTGTCTGTCATACTTAGGCATCCGATTCTGAATTTTTTGCTTCTCTTAAAGCCTTAATTTCATTTTCGTGTGCTATCTGTCTGCCATAACTTGGTAAGTGCCCAGAGTCGATTAATATGTCGTCTCTGATGTTTTGATTTTTCTTTTCTATGTTTAACACTCTTGTAAAACTATTTGTAATTGCGGCTGTATAATAAGCAAATGGATTATCCGATTTTGCTTCATTGAATTGTAATCCAATCATTGCAAGTTGTAGTAATGCCTGTCCTCTCATTTCGTCAACATAAGTATAGCCTCTCCAATTAGATCTTTGACTATATCTATCTACTAACTTAAGGTACATCTTACCTAATTCGTTTGTAATGCTACCATGATCAACAGAAAACTTACCACTCTTAGGACCGCCTTTCCAGTGACTCCTAGCAACCTCTTCCCATGTACCGTTTATCAAGCCATAATGCTTAAATGGTGGAAAGTTTGCTTTTGCTTTTGTTTCTGCTTCGTTTCTAGGATTCTTTTTTCTGCCTGGCTCTAATGGAATATGCTCGTAAGTCATTTGCCTTACTACTACATCTTCGTCTGCAATATCCTCTAGAGCAACTAAAAAGTCTTTTTGTCTAGGCTTTTTATTAGCAGGTCCGTCGTAATTTTCAACTGCTTTTTTATAAGCAATATCTTTCATTTTTCCTGCTTTGTTTTGTTTTGCTTCGAGTATCACTGCATCAGTAATTTCATCTTCTAAATTAATAATAATGTCTGGATAATCGTATTGGGGTGATTTAACCCAACAAAAGGACATCTTACTGAGATGTATTTGTTTAAGTAAATCTTTGTTGTTCAAGTATTTAACTTTTGCGACCATTGTGTCTCCTTATAATTAACCTTTATTATACATTAAATTTTTCTAGTGTCAAGTATAATTATCCAATTCTGGCCAATAACGGCTAGTTTATTGATATCGATAAATACATAGTACATTAGGAGAAAGAATGGCAAATACAGATTTAGGAAGAAATAGTAATCTAGACATTGACTGGAGAGCACGACTACAGGTTATGCGAGCCAATAAAGATTCATTCTTTCCAGATAGCCTAGTAAAGACTGATATATTGAGTCCTCTCAAGCCTGACCGCGGCATTATGTTTCACTACCAGCCAAGTATTTTTATAGCCTTTAGTGCAACGTATGATACACAGCAATTTCAAGGCACAAATTATCCGTTACATACTTATATGATGAGTTCGCCTCCTACAATACCATTACAGGTGCAGTATTCAGTGACTACACAAGAAGAAGCACGATATTTACTAGCAATAATGCACTTTTTAAAAGTTACAACTAAAGCAAACTTTGGTGAAGCGGCAGTATCATCTAATAAATTTGGTGCACCGCCGCCTGTTTTAGAATTTAGTTATTTAGGCCCCCATGGATACGACAGAGTACCAGTTGTTATTAATGACGTCAACTTTATTATGGAAAATAATGTAGACTACATACCAGTACAACATAATATTATAAAAACTAACGGAAAATTTGTTAGTGCATTTAAAACACAAACAACTACAGATGGGACTACAGAAAATAATGCCGGAGAAGCCGCAGGAGTAACTTATGTACCAACAGACTTACAAATGACAATTACACTAATGGTGCAATACTCGCCTAGAAGACAGCGAAGATTATTTGACCTTGATCAAATGAAAAAAGGCGGAAATATAGGATTTATTTAATGGCAGTATATAACAAAAACAGTTTTTTAAAAGACGCACAAAATATGTCGTTTTATACAGGTTTAAATTACATGAATTTACCTGCAGTACCATCTACGGTAAGTGATCAAAAATTTTTAATTACTAAAAAATATGCCAGTAGGCCTGACTTACTTGCATTTGAAAAATTTGGTAGTCCTGAGTTATGGTGGATATTGGTACTAAGTAATCCAGAAATAATAAAAGATCCTATACAAGATTTCAAAGAAGGTACAATTATAAGATTAGTCACAGGTAGCCGAGCAAGACAGATAGCAGGTAATTAATATGGCAGAAATAAAATCAGAATATTTTGCTAATCCAAACCTATTCAAACACATACTGCCAGAAGAATTGCAAAGCAATATCCTATTTAATCCTACAGATGCATATTCTTCATACACTTATCGTTTAACTTTTAGTATGTTGCCATCTAATTTTTATACTGATGGTCTTGTGAATTTAGATTTAAAACAAGGTAACAGGATTATTATTGCACAAACAAGTGTTACTAAATTTCAAATAGATAATTTATCAATTAGTACTGTTGTACATCCATCGCCTCCTCCAACAATGAAAGGTCATAAAATGTACAATTACATAATGCATTTTGATTTAAAAGAACCATTTGGAATGTCATTTATTGATTTGCTGAATAGATCTCAATTTGAACTTAACAAAACTTTGGGCGAGAGTGACCCATTTCCTTTACAATCTATGCCGTACCTTTTGGAAATAGAATTGATCGGTCAGGAAGACAAATTAACAGAAAATGATAAATTATTTGGCGATATTAACAATGCTGAGCCTTTTTATCACACAGCAATACCCATAAGAATTATAAATTTTGATGTAAATCCAAGTCCAACAGGTTCTGAGTATAATATTCAAGCAGTTGCAATCGACGAAGTAGTTGCATCTGCGGATGCATCAGTACAAAGAGTCCCGGAGGATATCAAAATTGTATCAGGTGACAAAGGCACAGTTAACGAATTGTTTGAGAGTTTTACCAAACAAATGCAAAAACTACAAAAGACGCAGACTGGGGATATTGAATTAGAAAAACCAAAGCCAAGTATAGGTATTGAAAAAGGCATCTACATGTTAGATCCTCTTGGACTTCCTGGATTGAAAACTATATTTAAAGATATGCCTATTGATAAAGAATATTTTGATACAATGCAAAATTTAACACTCACTACCGAGGAAGATGGCAATGAAACTATAGGTAGAATTGAACAGGCCGCAGAAGCCGGTGAAGAAAAACCAGCCGATGATGGCAAAAAAGCCAAAATTAAAATACATATCAAAAAAAATACCCCAGTTGATACTGTAATGTATGGCTTAGCCTCAATGAATCACAAATATGCAAAAACCAATCATAGGTATGATATGGATGAAGGCGAAGCACAATTAGATACTGAAAAACTCAATAAAGATAAAACACAATATATTACACCAGCGATTCGTAGAGAATACACGTGGCAAAAATTTGATGACAAATACTTGTATACATCGACTGGAAAACCAGCAATGGAATATACTTATGTACTTACCGGCAAACTAGATTCATCATCTGTGATAGATGCAAAAGAATTAGACATAGAAACCAGTACAACAAAAGGTGACAAGAAGAAAAAGGTTAAATTAGTAAAAGCCGCAAAAGACAGGAATATTAATAAACTTTATGCTTATACATATTCTGGCATTAATGATCAGATTTTTGATGTTGATTTAAAAATAGAAAATGGTATAAGATATTTAGTACCAGTTGCAGGTGGACGACAAACTAATTACACACAGTCGCCAGCCGCACAAATAAGTTCAGCAGGCACTGATAAACTTAACGATTTCAATAGTAAAGTGAGGCCTACTACAAAAGATCAAATTCTTGAGAAGTTTGAACAACTTGCCACAGATGCAAAAAATTTACTTACAACACTAGCAAAGTTGCCTATAACACTCACAGAAGATTTAGCCGCAGTAGCCTCTGGACTGAGTCCAGTTGGTATTACAAAACCAAATTCCAAAAATATTAGAAAACTCAATTTAAAGTTACCCAGTTCTCCGGTTGCAATATTACAAAAAACCAAAACCATAAAAGACTTGACCTCAGATTTAGATACAATCACAAACAGAATATCAACTTTGCAGTCTGATGTGGAAGACATTATATCAAATGAAATTAGCGAACAGATAGCAAAAATTACAGCAAATGCTTTTACTCCTTTTGCAGTAATAGATAGTGCATTTAATGAAATAAGCGAAGGAGTCAGTGGCTTTATTAATGAAATTGAAAGTGCAGTAGGCGATCTTGGACTAGACCAATATGGCATTGACACAGGCTCATTGTTAGATGACGCCAAAGAAAAAATGAGCGAATTTACCAAAGAACTTAATTCCATTACAGTTCCTGCAGGATTCTCCACTGGAGTAGGCCCTGGTACTGTTCAGAACTCTGTGGTAGAAAATTTTAATTCTATATATATGGAAGAATTTGAATTTGATCAAGCAGGATATGGTTCTCAAAACACCCATGGTGAGAATTTACCTTTTGGTGAATATGATCCAAAAATAAAAACACTAGTAGGTCCAAACTCTAAATTTGCAAATAAAAGTATTTTTACAACGGCTTTGTCAAATAGCCAATTGGGTGCACCATACTTAGTACAAATGGAATTAACTATCAAAGGAGATCCTTATTGGCTTGGCAAAGAAGCACCAAAAGTAAACAATGTATTTATTCACAAGCCAGGCAATGAATATTTAGGTTCACTGCAAACAGATATAGGTAAAGTACGCGAACAGTCTATAAAAGAAAATATTGCACCATACGGAATAGGCGAAGTAGGCTTTTTCTTTACATATTTGTTTCCAAGAGAATACGATACATGGCATGATGATCCAAGCAGGCATACTGGAGAAATAAATGATCTATCCATGGACAACTCTTTCTCAGGAACGTTTTTCCCTTACAAAGTACTTCATAACTTTAATGGTGGACAGTTTAGACAAACTCTACAATGTTATAGAACAATTTATAAAGGACAATTTCCAAAAAGTGCCGAAGAAATAGAGGCAGAGGAACACTTAGAGGAGCAAATATCAGCATCTTTAGATGCGTCTAAATTACAGTTTGATGAAAACGGCAAATTGGTTCTTGACTCAGGTGATCCGTTAGAGAATGCAATAAACAATTTAACTTTTACTGAATCTGACTTAGCGACAGCCGGATATGTAAATCCCCTATCAATAGATAGACTTAATAATAGTGACGGTGGTTAAATAGTAATATGATACCAAACCGCATAAAAGAAAAAATCACATCCAATGCAAGTAAAGGTTTGTCGCTGTATTTTGGCACAGTAATTAGTGCAGACGATCCTTCTAGAAATGGAATACTCTTAGTGCATATACCAGAATTAACAGGCACAAACAAAAGTACTAGTGCCTTATTTGATTGTATATGGACATCACCATTTGCTGGTGCAACTCCTGAGAGAGGCACAGGCGATAAAAATGCACCTGACGTTGCACAAACCAGTTATGGAATGTGGATGAGACCACCTGATAATGGTAATCAAGTTGTAGTAGGTTTTTATGAATACGAAGGCCAACTCTCCGGAATAATCTTAGGGTGCTTATTTCAAACAAATAGAAATTTTATGGTACCAGGTATTCCAGCAGGAAAATCCATAGGTGGAGTGACACCTGTTAATGAAGCAAACATGTCTGCAAATATCAAGGATCATAATGTAGAATACAGCGGTACTGTTAAAAGTGTCAAAGTAAAAGCAGATGACAGATCAATGCACGAATTAGAAAGTGTTATTTTTTCACAAGGACTGATAGATGATTTTATAAGAGGGCAAAGTACTAGTGGTGCTAGGCGGGAAGGCGCAAGTGAAGTATATGGTATATTAACACCAGGTCCCAAGAATCCTAAAGATCCAGGACTAAGACATGCTGGACATCAATTTGTAATGGATGATAGTAACGATAATCCATTTATAAGAATACGAACCGGTGGCGGAAATCAAATAGTACTCAATGACGCAGAAAATTTAATATACATATCTAATAAGTCAGGTACAGGGCATATAGAAATAGATGCCGATGGTAACATAGACATTTACGGCACAGGCAGTTACAATGTAAGAACATCAGGTGATATGAACCTCAGAGCGGACAAGGATGTAAATATAGAAGCAGGACAAAATGTTAATATCAAAGCCGCTAACAACTATCCACATCCAAACGACCCTAACGAAACACAAAAAGGTATTGTAGATGTAGAAGAATTAGCATACTTAAATCCAGTATATCAGAGTGTATTAAATAACGGTAGTGTGAACATCGAAGGTGTGAAAGATATTAATATGTATTCTAATGCTATAAGTATAGAAGCAAGACCTAGACTATTTACAACCGCTGGTACCACAATGCCAGGTAGTTTACAATTATTTGGTGATAACAAAGTACATATGGCAGGCACACAAATAGAAATAGCCGCACCAGCCTCTGCAAATAATCCGCCCTCTGAACCTACATTACAAATCAAGTCAATGGGAGATGTAGATATATTTTCAACAACTCATACACATATAATGGGTCTAACAAAAACATACATCAATGCTGGCGACACAGTTGATATTCAAACAACAACATTGCCGACTTTGCCACCTTTGCCTGTTGCACCTAACATGAGTGGCATAAAAACAACCGAAACAACAAACACATTACTATCGTTTGAATTAGCAGGTATACTATCAGGTGGTTATCCTAAAAGAGCAGAACAAGGCAAAAGTCCATTAACGCCATTGCTTTTATTTGATAAAAAAGTTAATACTATTATTACAAGATGGCCTGGTATAGAACCAAGTCCTTCAAGGACAAACAAATAATGGCATACATAGATGATCTAAATATAGGGCAGTTGGATCCATCGGATAATGTACCGTTAAGTTATTGTAACCCAGGTGGTTTTTATATAGGATCACATTTTGAAGGCACAGATTATCTTACTGGAGTATATTCTAAAACAAATACAGTAGTACCTAAATTTATTCTGCCTAATTTAGTAGATACGACTCAAATTTTAATACATGCAAATGATTTTATAATTGGTAATTTTAATACATATCTTGTGCCAACTGAAATACAAAACGAAACATACATTGGTATATCTCATAAAATGAGTTCTCTAGAAATATCAAACAAAATGATAGCATTCAATGATTATAGTAAACTGGATTTAGATCATCCTGATGTAAGAAAAATTATTAGAAATAATCATGCTTACTTACAAGGAGCAACTATTATTAAAAATGGTAGAGTTGATTATGAATTAGCAGTAAAATCAATTGCTGTATATGACCAAATAAATAATTTTTATGTTTATAGTCTAGTAAATGGTGCAAAACCAGAATTTATCGATAGGCTGTATAAACTTGATTTGACCCGTGCTTTTAGTGTGGTAGTAGACAGAGTCAAAGTACCGCTTAATACAAATCAAACAGTTGCATTAATATCTCTAGCATTTGATATAGGTATGAAAAAATTTACAACTAGCAAATTAATAAAAGCACTCAATAGTGAAAATTATAATTGTGCTACATACTTTATGGAGTTTACTGAAATACCTATTAAAAGAGGTAATGGAATCAGCACATTATTATACAATAGACGTGTAGCCGAAGCCAACCTATTTAGTCGAATTTAATTCTCTTTGTAAATCAGAAATTTTAACAAATGCTCTATACTTTGCATCTGACTCTTCAGCAACAGACACTTTAAGCATTTTTATTTCTTCTCTAAGTGCATTACACTCGTTGTTTTTTTCAACGAGCATAATTCTTAAATCTTCTTCTAAGGTATTGTTTGTGAATTTTTTTGTTAAGTGGTCGGTCATTATTTTACAGTGATAACTCTTTTCATGTCATCCAGTTCAGGAATTACATCTACATTTCTTGCAATGTAATCTCTTATAAAAACTAAGGCATATCTTTTAGTTTTAGAATTATAAAATCCCAAACTATCAAACTTGCCTCTCCTATCTCTTTGTATCATAGAGTGAATTACAGTCTTACCACTTGCCGAATTAATGTGACTGGCCTTTTCCTCTAGATCTTTAAAAGTAGATACAATATTCTTAATAATTTTATCAGTTTTCATTTTAGTCCTATGTTGTTAAATGATACACTTGTATTTACTACTAATTCAATTCAAACAAATCAAAATATGATATTTTTTACCAGTTATAATGTAATGTCAAGTAAATTTCTCTACCTTGTGTATTATAAAAAGGAACAACCTCTACAATTTCATCTGTTATGTTTTCTGCTTTAAAAGAAAGTGTTAAGCCATTTGTAAACACTTTGGTTACATATAAGTTTAACTTATTTAGATCTTCCAAATACTCCTGCCCTTCTTCTAATACATCATAGGGACCAGGTGCTCTATCTAAATTAAATGCGTACTTTAATCTAAAGTTTACATCAAAAAAGTCTTCGCTGTATTGTAATACACCAGCAAATTTAGGTACTCTAGTTTGGTCTGTATCAGTATATTTTAACATTATAAAAACAGGACCAAAGTTATTTGCATATCTAACACCTGCTGTGGTGTACTCTCCTGTGTTAGAATATGTAGCCATAGTGTAAACTGGATTATTATCTTCTACAATTTCATATGCACAACCTAATGGCATTCCATCTGATGCTGTATAATTAGGATCTAAAACACAACCACCATATGTACCATCTGTATTAACAGATGCTTCAGCATCTAATTCCAATGATGTTGTAATATTGTCTGTATAATATCCTGGAACATACTCTATTGATTCTTCAAAATCATACATAAACACACTTAGCACACCATATCCTAATTCAATGCCTACACCTTTTTCAGGTTCTAGTTCTTCATTACCTTGTACATATCCATCGCCAAACTTTTCATATAGATTAGGCTTTCTAAAACTGTTTCCTATATTAAAGAACCAGTCGCCTTTTTCAATACCCAGTCTAAGAGCATTCTGATCATCGTTGCCCAGTCTAATACCAAAGTTATAATTTAGTATAAAGTTAGCATTGGCTTGAAAGTATATACCTCCATTTTCGTCTGAATACTTTTCATCTATTTGTGTTAGAGTATATACACCGTTACCTTGTATAACTTCATATGCATTATCAAGATCAGGTTCTATTGTACCGTTCCACAAAGGTAATAATGTACCATCATTATATGTTAAATTTTCATCTGTAAAGGAACCTGGTCTTGTATCACTTACTAAAACTGTTTCAGATCCTTCCACATTTTGCCAACTGCTTGTATTGTAATACTGTTTTTCTACATCTATACCAAATGCAACATTTAAACTTTGACTGAGTTCTACTTGATTGCCTATTCTAAAATAATCTCTATAACCCTCATTTAAATATGTAGGATCTTCTACTGTGAAATACTCAGCAGTATTATAGTTTCTACCTATTGTAATATAATCATTTCTAATAGCAATATTATATCTTTGGCCGTCTTGTAAACAGTCATTGCTTTGACCCCAATTATAATCATAACAGTTGTCATAGTCGTATTCGTATTCAGTAAACTTACCTACAATAGTAAAGTCTCCTGCATCTACATTAAACCTAGCAGTTTTGTTTTCGTAATTATCTTCCTCTTCATTGTCATTACGAACACTATCCATGCCATCTTTAACCGTACTAAACTCTAACTGATCTATTGGAGCAACTCTGACATAGTTTATACCATCTTCTACTCTAAGTGTAATACCTCTTTCTATTGTATCCTGTATAAGTACTGATCCTGCCATACTGCCTGAGCCATATATAACACCATTTGCACCAGTAATTACTTTTACTGTTTGTCCACTTGCAAAGTCATGTCCAAAGTCATACCAACTTGCCCCTGGATCATTTGCCGGGATACCATTCACATAAACTGAAGTGTGAGATGTTTGAGCACCTCTTTCATTGAAACCTACAAAGCCTCCATAGCCACCTGGATTCCAAGTAAAGGCTGGCATAATAGCACTTATTAAACTACCGCTAGTTATTGGGTCTGCTTTGACCACTTTTTCTTGTTGAGCAGTTACAACAATTTCTTCTATCTCGTCTGCTTTAGCCTCTACTGCCCATAATAGAAAAAACATCACAACTGCGGCAATGTAAAGTGGACTAAAGTTTATGTGAAAGTTTTTATCAAATTCGTTCATTTTTATTTTATTAAATCCTTTAATGTGGACTCGAACATCTCGACACCTAATGCTTTATTCGCCTGCCATTCGGATGTCTGATCTCCTTGTCCGATTATATCGCTTATAAACTTTAAACATTTAAAGTCTACGCCAAAATGCATACACACTTTAGCGATTGCATAAGCCTCCATGTCAACTACATTGCAATAACCATCAGGTTTAGTTGTAGCAAACTTATCTTGAGTATAACATGTAAATCCTTTGTGGTCAACCACAATTTCTTGGGTATTTGTTTCAAATGGTGTTTGATATTTGTCAAAGCCAAATTCTCTACAATCCATATCTGCTTGTACAAATTTTCCAATGTGCAACATGCCTTTCATATTAGGGTCTACTCCTCCAGCAGTACCATAATTGATAACCAGTTCTGTATCTGGATTATTTGTCAAATACTCAGTGAGTTTAAGTGTGGCGTTAATCTTACCAACACCTGTAATAATTGTGTTATAGTTGCCTTGCAATCCTTCGAGTTCGTCTGCCAGTGCAACTGCTAAAACATATTTCATAATTTCCTCTAGTAATAGTTGTACTTGTAATTATTTAATTGATATAAGAAAAGAGATAAATAACTGGCAGGAGATATTAAATGAGAATTGATGAAGTAATAAACGAAGTTGAATTCGGTGCAGTTGACCGAATGAAGCAAGGTGCAAAAAATGTTGTCAGTAAAATTGGAAGTAAATTAGGCAGTAATCGTGCAAAAATTTCCAACATTCGCGGTGACGTTAAAGCAAAAGGCATGAAAGCCGCAAATGTTATTGCTACAAAATATCAGAAATGGTTGGTACAAAATCATCCGGATCAACCACCTGAGACACTCAATATTGAACAATTCAAACAATGGATGGCAACATCTCCTAGACTGAAGAACCAAACTAGCACATTTGATTTTTTAAAAGCCAATCCGCCATTGCAAAATCTTGCAAAGCAATCATCCTCAGATGCTCCAGTGCAATTTGATGGCGAAAACAAAAGTGCGATATTTTTAAACTTGGCTTATGCTGATGCACAGACACAGCCTTCCTCTAACGATAATACAAATATACCAAATGTGAAAGGTGATAATTTAGACTCTAATCAGCAACAGGAAGTTAATAAGTGGGTGCAAAATGCTCCAGATGATGTTTTAGCCGCAGTGATACAAGCCGGAACGGCAAAACTTCAAAAGTAGATTTTTTAGTAAAACAGTAAAAGGCCCAAAAACCCCCATCATTAAAGCATCCGTTAATATTACTGATAAATACTTGTATGGCAACATTTATTGGATTCAGTACAGATAACAAGAAAAAACCACCTTACACACTTACGGATTTAGATTTAGTTAAACAAGATTTATTAAATCATTTTCAGACTCGTAAAGGGGAAAGAGTTATGAGACCAGAATATGGTAGTATTATACACGATGTTCTAATGGAGCCGTTTGATAATCTAACAATGCAAGATGTACAAGAAGAATGCAACACTATAGTTGGTAATGACCCAAGAGTAGAATTACTTGATGTAAAAATTACAAATACAGATCATTTTTTACAAGTAGAACTTTATTTAGAATATAATGTAGATCAAAGTCAAGATGTATTAGAGGTTAGGTTAGAAAGAGAATTTAATGGAGATACATAATGTCAATTAGCAATAGAAATCAAAATCTATTTGCCGCAGAGGACTGGGAATTAGCCTATCAGGCATTCACCCAAGTAAGTTTCAAGGCATATGATTTTAGTACAATGCGTACATCTATGCTTAATTACATAAGAGAAAATTATCCAGAATCTTTCAATGACTACATTGAGAGTTCTGAATTTATTGCTATTATAGAATTATTAGCATATCTTTCGCAAAGTTTATCATTCAGAGCAGATTTAAATACCAGGGAAAACTTCCTTGCTACCGCAGAAAGTAGAGACAGTATTTTACGTTTAGCAGATATGCTAGGTTATGCTCCTAAAAGAAATATACCAGCAAGTGGATTAGTAAAAATTGATAGTATAGAAACAGACGAACCTTTACTAGACGCTTCGGGCGAAAGTTTACAAGATATCAGAATAGACTGGAATGATCCAACAAATGCAAATAGTTTTGATCAATTTATTACAGTTTTAAATAGTGCATTTTCTGTAACAAACCCTTTTACAAAACCTATTGTTGAAGGAACAGTAGGCGGTATTGCTACACAGATATATGGGTTCAATAATGAAATAGGCTCAACCCCTATATTCCCAACCAGTGCAACTGTAAATGGTGTTAGTGTACCTTTTGAATTTGTTAGTACACATATAGAAAACGGTGTTTTCAAAGAAGCACAACCAGACATTTATAGTCAAATGAGAATTTGTTATCGAAATGATAAAAGAGGTTTAGAAAGTCCTTATACAGGATTTTTTATGATGTTTAAGCAGGGTGTATTAAGTTTTGAAGATTATATTTTTGAAAGGGCATTGCCTAACAGAACAGTAGATATACCGGTTGCTAACATAAACGAAACAGATGTATTTGTGCATCAAATGGATAATAATGCTGTTAACCAACTTACTTGGCAAAAAGTCAGCAATCTTCAAGGACAGACTTTATTATATAATGCAACTAGTCTAGAATCCAGAAACTTATATGCAATTGACAACTTATTTGACGACGGTGTGAGAATAAGATTCTCAGACGGTAATTTTGCAAACATACCTTCTGGAATTTTTAGAATTTATTACAGAACCAGCATTGGCGAAAACTTATCTATTAGACCAGCAGATTTTCAAAACAAAGAATTAGTATTACCTTATTATAACAGAAAAGGTGAATTACACAGACTCACTCTAAGGATGTCATTAAAAGGCACAGTTTCAAATGGTTCAGCCGCAGAAACTTTACAAAGCATTAAACGAAGAGCACCACAAACATATTATACACAAAATAGAATGGTCAGTGCTCAAGACTATAATGTATTTCCACTGAGTCAAAGTGTAAACATATTAAAACTTAAATCTACAAATAGAACCCATGCAGGTCATAGTAGATATATTGATATCGAAGACCCAACAGGAAGATTTAGTAGTGTCACATCATTTGCAGACGATGGGGCATTATACAAAGACATAGAAAATAAAGACACTTATTTGACATTTGGTACAAGTAGAACAGCAATGCAAATTTTAAAAGAGGATGTTGCTAATATTACTAAAGATGTAAATTTACAAAACTTTGTATACGATGATTATAGGAAATTACATAAAGGCTTAGATGCATTAGCATTTGACTTGACATCAAACAATAAAGATATCACATGGGTTACCCAGCCTAGTAAAAATAAAAATAACACAGGTTATTTTACTAGATTAGATGGCGGCATAAGAACTACATTAAACAATAGTGTAAACGAAAATAGAATTATACAAGCCGGCTCTTATATAAAATTTAAAAATCCAAACGATCCAACACAAGAAGAATTAGCAACTATTACAAGTATTACAAATAATGGCGTTCCGACAAATTTACTAAGTGTCACAGAAGGCGTCGTAAAATTAAACAAAGAAATTCCAAATGCATGGAGAGCCACAGAAATTATACCTACATTAAATTCTAATAGTCTAGAAACAGATATAGGCAACGCATTTGATACAAGAATAAAGGCTAAAGAGGATTTTGGTATAGGATATAATTTTAGACCAGGTGGAAGTAATATTACACACTGGTATGTTATAGACAATAGTAATTTACAGAAAAATGCAGACTTTAATCCGGATCTTACCAGCGGTGCTAGTTGGTTAATGAAATTTGAATACAATAGTACTAACAGTACAACAAATATTTCAAATTACACAGTAACTACAAGAGGTACCAGAATTATATTTGAAAGTCTCAAAGATATAAAATTTTATTTTTCCAGTGATGAAAAAACATTTGACAGTAAAACAGGAAGGGTATTAAAGGATACTATCGCATTAACCACAGCAAACTTCAAACCAGAACTGGTAGAAACATATAACTGGGTTGATACAAATTTAGATGATATAGGTGATAGTTGGCAATTAGAATCTACAAATGCAACATATACTCCAAATGTAGGAAACAGTCCAGAAATAATTTTAAGAAGCAGAGACACAAAAGCAAAAGATTTAGAAATAAGATTTATTAGTAATTTTGGTTTACTGGTCAACGGTGAAGCATCAGTGTCGCCCACAGCAGATTATAGCCAAGGTGATTTTGCACCAGCAGTATCTACAACAATAGCAGTAGATCCAATATCAGCAACAACTGGTAAAGCAGTGGTAAAATTAAATAGTGCAAAATTATCAGCATTGCCGAGTGGTATTACTATACCATTAAGTAAATTTGGTACATCTATTATTGGTGGAGCAAACGGTAATATTGCTTATGTTAATTACGACACAGGTTCAAGTAGTTATAAAACTTATACAGGTAATGCAACCACAACTACATTTGAGGTAGGAGATTCCGCATCAGAAGGATTTATTGATTTGACGTCAACCACAAGTTTAAAAATTTCAGACTTTGACAGTTTAAGTAGCAGATGGAACGGATTTAAACATGCAGATAAATTGCAGGTAGTTTATAAAAACGTCAAAGAGTCATTAGACAAACCACTGCAATTTGAAATTGTGGATTCATACAGATATGGTGACGGCTTTGCCGATCCGGCAAAAGTTGTTGTTAAACCTGTCGACAGCGACTATGATGGTTTTCCAGATGATCCAGACTTATTTGACAAGTTTGTAGGTAGTACAGACTTTGTTTTCTTTGAGCAATACACTGACTTAGATGGCTATACATACGAAAGACCAGCAAAATTCAAAATATTAAATTTTGCAACTGAAACAGAAATATCAGTTGATTATGTATTAGACACAGTTGCTCCAGGTAGTGACCCAGATAACAAAACACCATTTACAGATTTTGATTTGATTATTGTAAAAGATTTAAGTGTAGCAGAAAAATATCTAAAAAATAATTTAGGTAAACTTAATCACAAATTAGTTTTTCCAAGATCGCTTTTACCTAAAGTATATGAATTAATCAATGACTTAACAACACCTAAAATGATTGTACTAACAGAAAACAACCAGTACAATGTAAAAGTAGGTAGAAGTTTTGAGCAAAACACATTACAGGCAAATCCAAGAAAATGTTCATTTGAATGGCAACACATTGCTCCAAGTGATGTTAGAATAGATCCTAGTATCAGCAATGTTGTTGAAATGTTTATGCTTACTAAATCGTATTATCAAGCAATGCTAAGTTATAAAAATGGCGGTACTAGTATATTGCCTAGTGCACCAACTTCAGAACAACTTGCACAAGATTTTGCAGGCTTAGATGAATTTAAGAGTGTTAGTGATCAATTAGTTTACAGCAGTGGTAAATTTAAATTATTATTTGGCAATGACGCAGAACCAGAATTACAAGCAAAAATTAAAGTTGTAAAACTACCAGGAAGTACAACTACAGATGCAGAAGTTAGAAGTGCGGTGTTAGAATTAATTGACACTTATTTTAATGTAGAAAACTGGGACTTTGGTGAAACATTTTATTTCTCAGAATTAAGTGCGTACATTCATCAGGAACTAGGTAAAGCAATAGCATCAGTAGTAATTGTGCCTAGTAAGTCCGAATCTATATTTGGAGATTTATATCAAGTTAGAGCGGCATCAGATGAATTATTCTTTTCTACAGCAACAGTGGATAATGTAGAAGTAGTTAAAAGTCTATCTTCAGCAAATTTAAAACAATTGAAAGGCAACGTAATTAATAAATCATCTACAACAAACAGTAGCAGTAGCAGTAGCAGTAGCAGTAGCAGTGGTTCAAGTGGAAGTGGATACTAATGACAAACAAATTTTTTGATCTATTACCTATACAGCACCAAACTAGTGTTAATAAAAATTTCTTTGAAAGCACAGTTGAGCAATTATTTTCAAAAGCAAATATAGAAAATATACAAGGCTTTATAGGGACACCAAGAGAAATAGGTAGTAGCAATACATCCTTTGTAGAGCAACCAGCACCTAATAGAGAATACTACAGTTTTGATCCTGTAGTGACTACTATAAATCCAGATTCGGGTAAACCTGTAAATTATGTTTTCTATGAGGACTTTTTGTATGACATAAGAAGCAAAGGTGGCTTAATCGATAACCACGACAGATTATTTAAAACAAATCAATATGCATTTGCACCGCCTATAAACATAGACAAATTAATTAACTATCAAGATTACTATTGGTACCCAACAGGTCCAGAAGTTACTGAAATTAATGGTAATGCAAACGTACAAATTAACATAGATAACATACAAGGTCTAAAGTCATATACATCGCCAGCAGGTCAAGAACTTAGAAATGACATGGTAGTAAAATTCACAGGCGACCATATTTCAAATACCAGTGTGCTAACTAAAGATACTGCTTATATTGTTACAGGCGTAGGAAAAGGAATACAATTTATTTTGCCAGGCGATTCCACATCTGCTTATGCAGAATTTAGTGATTTTCCTTTAGAACAATCAATTTCAATAACATATACTCAGGCAAATTCCAGTTCGTATTATAATTTAGAAACAACTTTACCAGAAGATTTTGTTGTTACACCAGGTGGTGATTTCAAAGAGTACTATAGAAACTTAGCAGATAGTGAGGCATCAGGAGCCGCAAGTGCATCAGTGCATAATAATACTAGACTGTACATTGGTAATCTTGCACTCAAAGTAGGCGATGCAGTAGCGGCCAATGTATATTATTTAGGTAACAATGCCCAGAGAACAGGAAACGTTGTTTACTTAGATGTCGAATCATTAGGCAACTATTTATTGCCTGATAGTGTGCAAGGGACTAGAAATTTTGCATTAGACGATTATCATCAAACATATATACAACCGCAACTACAATGGAACATTGATACAGTTTACGGTTGGGGCGCAACACCATGGGGATCAGAATCAACACAAAATCAACCTGATTACATGGTTATGGAAAAAGGTGCTAAAAATAAGAATCCATGGAGTAGATTAAATTACTGGTGGCATGTAAACGAGTTACGGCAACCACTTAAAGATAATGTAACGGGATTTGCTTTACCAGAATCGGCTCAAAGAGCAACACGACCTATTTTAGAATTTGATAGAGATATAGAATTATATAATTGGGGCAACTCATTTATATCTAAAGTGGACATAATAGCAGATAAGAAAAAAGAAGATCTAGAAGGATTGGCATTAGGATTCCCAATTAATAGTGCATCGGGTACTGCAAATGCCAGTATTATTTTTCCACAAGACGATACAGCAATAGCAGAAAAAATTTATAGAATACAAGACAACAGCGGTACAATTCAATTTGTTGAAGATACATCTTTAAGTAATTTAGTTGTTACTAATGGACAGGTGTATAGCATCACAGGAACTAATATAGGTTTAGATTACTATTGGACAGGCACATCATGGAAACAAGCACAACAAAAAATTCAAATTAATCAAGAGCCGTTATTTAATTTATATGACTCTGCAGGTACAAAAGTAGATGACCCTGCAAAATATCCGCACAGTGATTTCAAAGGCTGTCCTGTATTTACATACAACACTGATAAAACAAGTACTAAACAAACATCATATGATGCAGTTTTAGGTGCTAATGTTGTTTACCAAACAAGCAAATTCAACAGTGAGCCAACATTTTTTAATCATCTGGGTAATCATACAGTAAATTACAAAGCAAATTTATTAGCAAATACATCTACAATACCTGGATATTTGTTTTACAAAGATTTACAACAAGATTATAAAGGCAATGACAACACAAGATTTAAGAACAATTGGCATCCAATAAGTTATCCACATCAATACAGAGACTTTAGTAATGTAGAAACATATTTTACAAACGAAGTTGTAAAATACGAAGGGCAATATTTTATAGCAAATGCAAATATTTCTGCAGGTAGTTTTAATATTAGTAATTTTAAATATTATGAAGACGATAATTCCTTATATTCAAAACAGTATGTAGAAGATGTCATTATAATTGACAAAGTTAATTCAGCAGATAAATTTTTTACAACAAGTGCATCACCTCACAATAATGATATAATTGTTAAATTAAACGATACTGCTCTCACTATAAACAAAGACTTTGCAATTAGAAATAGCAGTACAGGTATTGTAATAAATCCTACACTTAATGACGTGTCATTAAATAACACAGGTTTAGGGTATGAAGTTGGTGATATACTTACTTTAAGTATAGCAGGAAGCAATAGTAATATTGCAATTACTGTTACCGATGCAGAATCATATGACGGAAACATCAGTAACGGCGGCGGACAGATTAAAACTATTTCAGTTTCAAACTATGGCCTTTACAGCGAATTGGTTGGCCACCCTGGAAATATTACATCAATTGTTACTACAGCATCTAATAACGGACACGGAGTCGATGCAACATTTAACTTTACATTTAATCAAACAGTAACTTTAAAAAATACAGATGTATTAAATGTTAAGACATTTACAAAAGAAGGAAGAAAAACAACAATTGATTCATACGGATTCTTTGAGATTCCAAGTGCATTAAAATATAATCCGTTGAACACTGAAATCACAGAAACCAGATTGAGCGATCTTATTGGTCATGGAAATAAATTGTTACTAGGGCAAGAAGGTTTTAGCGGTAAAGTCACTGGCAATAACAATTTCAAAGATACAAGTAAAACATTTAATGTAAATGATATTAACATTGGCCAAATAGATTCTGATTTACTGCACTCCATGTATTTAAGTAAGAACGAAGACAGGAATTTAATTAATGCATTGAGATTTGGCAATGATCAATACAATAACTTTAAAAAGAAATTTATATCAAATTTAGAACTTTATATCAATAACAATGACTATTTAAGTCAAACAAATTTAGAAATACTAGACACGGTACTAAAAACTATAAAATCTAGCAAAGTCACTGAAGGTGGGTTTGACTTGTCTTATATGGTTCCAATTGGTACAGATTACAGCAATGAAGAAATTGTAATTAGCAATGTGAGTTTACAGGAATACACATTTAGTAACACAGTCAATATTGCATTAGATAAAAACTTATACATATTACAACATAATAATACAGTTTTATGTGCAGACAAAGATTTTACTGTGGATTCATACTTACCGTTTGATATTACATTGAACAATAGTATTACATTAGCAGAAAATGACACTCTAAATTTACGAATATATGAAGACAGCGAATCTGCAGATGTTCCAGCAAGTTTATCTAAACTAGGTATGTTCAGGGCATTCCAGCCTCAGTTTATGACCGATACATCATATCAGGTCAACAAAGATGTAATTTTGTGTCATGATGGTAGTTATGTGATTAAACAAAACGACAAAATTGATGATATTATATTAACATTTGAACAAATTATTTACAGTAATATAGAAGAAGAATACAGGAACTGTGAATACATAGAACTAAATGAGTATGAAATTAAACCAAGTTTCTTCTGTGAAACCGATTACAGCCTAGTTGAATACAACAAATTATTAACCACAAATTTTAACAAATGGAATAGACAAAGCAAAGTAGATTATAGAACAAATACTGTATTCGATAGCACAAATGAATTTACATGGAATTATGCAAGTGGACCCACAGAACCAGGATACTGGAGAGGCATGTATGATTACTACTATGATACACAAACACCTACAGTTACTCCGTGGGAAATGTTTGGCTACTGTAAAAAGCCATCATGGTGGGACACTGAATATCCAACAGCAATTACAAGTTCATATACAGCATTTTGGAATAATGTTAGAGATGGATACATACCAGCAGGAAGTAGAAAAGGATACTGGAAACGTTGGGCAAGACCAACTATTTATAGTTACTTGCCAGTTGATTCCTCTGGTAACTTAAGATCACCCAAAGAAATAGTTTACACATCGCTCACAGGAGATTCTTTAAACATAGACAATCTATGGGCCTTCGGTGATATTGCACCAGTAGAATATGCTTGGAGAAAAAGCAGTCACTATCCGTTTGCAATATTAGAAATGCTTTACTTGTCTAGACCAGGTGAGTTTGCTAAATTATTTTATGATAAAAGAAATTTACAAAGATTAAGTGTTCAGCCTGAGCAACTAGTTGACAAAACTACAGGTAAACGTAAATTAAGACAAAATTTTGAACCACATGGTTATAAGTCTACAGACAATATTATAACATTGAGACCAGGATACACGACATTATTATATCAATATTTGTCATTTTACTCATTGAATATAAATGTTGAAATAGGAAATCCTGTTAAAACTTTGGACACACGACTAGGGCATAAATTTGCAGGATTTGTAAACAGTAAACAACTTAACGTCTTTAGTGAAAGCATCAGTACAGATGGGTTAAGTGCAAGTCAAGTACTGCCTAAAGAAGATGTAACAGTAAACTTACATACAAGTCCTTTTAACAGTAGAAACTTTTACACAGGTGTAAAAATTACAAAACAAGCAGAAGGATATAGTGTTTCAGGTTTTGATACAGTATCGCAATATTTTGATATTATACCTAGTGATGTTGCAGGGCCATTTGAAGGCGTACAAGAAGGCGGGACTCCAGCAGACTTTAGTGTATTCGAAACACTAACATCTTATCTCAAAGACGAAATTATTAAATTAGGTAGTGTTTATTACATAGCCAAACAGAATATATCACCAGGTGCATTTGATTCTAATATGTGGACACCGTTAAAATCATTGCCCACAATTGGCGGAGCATCCGGTACTGTCTATCAATTAGGCACAGGTGTTACAGAAAAAGTTTATTACGATACAGTATTTCAAAATGCAGGAAAAGTTTTTGATTTCTTAATAAGTTTAAGCAGAAAACAAAAAGAGATTGGCTTTGACTTTGGCGAGTTTGATAGCAGTATTAATAGCATGAATGACTGGATACTTGCAGGAAAACGATTCCTATTTTGGTCAACAGAAAATCATGAAATCGGTGATAGTATTAAACTAAGTCCGTTAGCAGAGACATTAAAATTTGTTAGTACAACTGGTAAAATATCAAAAATTAACAGGCAAATTAATGAACAATATTCTATAGTAGACGAAAACAACAAAGCAATTATACCTGAAGACTGTTCAATTGTTAGAGAAGATAATACAATTACTGTTTCTCCAATTGGCAATAGAATATATGGTATGCTGTTACATACAGAATTAGTTGAACATGCTTTTGTTATAAACAACAAAACAGTTTTCAATGATATAATTAACGACAATGTTCTTGGAATAAGACAAGACAGGCTAGAAATTAATACTCAACGAAGTAGAAATTGGGATGGTAGATATCAAGCAGAAGGTTTAGTGATTGTTGGCGATGCAGTATTGCCAAACTTTGATACACTAATAGACAGCATACGATTGTACCACGACAAAGATACTACACAATTAGATCCATTAAAATCGCAACTAGCAAAAGGATTACTAGGATATCAAACTACCAATGAGTATGCTGATATCAAAATAGATGACACCATTGGGTTCCAGTACTATAAAGGATTAATAAATCAAAAAGGTACTGCTAATTCACTTACAAGTTTGATTAGATCTAATGTTGTGAATACAAATAAAAACATTGAGATTTTTGAAGAATGGGCAATTAAACGTGGCGAATTTGGTGATGTTTATAATCATCAAAGTATGGATATAAAATTAGAACAAGATAAGTTTACTAGAGATAATCAACAAATAGAAATAATTTATCCTGAAAATGTCACAGGTGCAGTATCAAATATTTTTGTGTTTGAAAGAAATACAACATATTACAATGTACCTACCATAGAAATTGATCCACCAGCAAGTGGAAATGCCGCACAGGCAACAGCAAAACTTTTTGCTAATGCTCAATTAGAAAGTGTTACAATTACAAACGGCGGCGACGGATATGCAAGTAAGCCAAATGTTGCAGTTATTACAGGTAATATTGTTATTTCTCAATTTAGTGATGTATTAGCATTTGGATTAGCAGGCAGTAATGCTTCGGTAGATTTACCACTAACTGGTGCAAATGCAGTAACAAATGTAAACATATATGATCATACAACTGAAAGTAATTTAGATATTTACTTAGGCAATGAAAGAAGTATTGATAGTGTTGTTGAATTACTTAACAACAAATTTACCAATGCCAATATTGCAAATATTGTTGCATACGGAGACATTGATACTGAAACAGAAAAACACCTTGTGACCCAAGTCACTAAGGCTGGTTCTAATACTAGGATATCAACAGATAGAGCAACAATTACTTCTAACACATCAATAGAAATTAACACACCAGTTGGCAGTAATGCCTTTGTTATTACAAACGGTGCGTCAACTTTGACATTAAGTAATGTTGATTCAATAACAAATACTAACCCTGCTACAGTTACATTAACAACTAAAACAGGATTTACGCCATTGCAAAATGGTGATACATTAACTTTTGTTAACCATGAACCTTATAGTGTTCTTACGTCAGACATACTGAATAAAACATATTTTGTAAAAGCAACTGCTGACTCAACTATATATGAATTATACACAAATGAAACATTAACAGCAAACGTAGATGCTACTTCGTGGTACAATGAATCTGTAAGCGGTACAGATACACACTTACAATCTGTTGGAGCATATCGAAGTGCAGAAGCAGACCTAGTAAATGTAGATTTTAATTACAGTACAATTACAGGATCAGGAATTCGTAATACAAGTTATTTTGCAGAATTAAGTGCATTTAATAATTCGTATTATGCAGAAGCAGGTACAAGTAATACACAAATTAAGTTATATACTGATCCAGCATTACAGATACCACTTAATACAACTGCATTATCAAAACCATTCTCAGACACTAACCTTGCAAACGATTTCATACAAGCAAATGTTACAGTCTTAGGAACAGGCGGCGACAATAGGCTGTTTATAAAAGGTACCGATTTTACTATTAGAGAAGTAAGACTGCCTGGTAAATTGTCAGATGAAACAACTCTAGAAGTTTTAAATATACCTGCAGGAAGATATCAGCCTACTCAAAGATTCCCAATAAGGTCTGCTAACAATACAACAACTAACGATATTATTGTTAGTGTAGACGGCAAAAACGTAGGTACAACATATTGGTCATATGATAGAGGTGCTAGAACTAGTATAACAGCAAATGCCTCAATTGTCAACGATTATAACATAAATCCTAACAATGCCTTTAGTATTGTTTTAGGAGGACAAAACAGGTTTGAAGATCAAAATATTACTAGACTAAACGGATTATATCCATTTGCAGAAATTTACATTGATGGAAATAAAGTTAATAATACACCAGACTATGATGCATTTACATTAACTAATAATTTAACTGAAACAACAATTAGTTTTAGTAATGCATCACTATACACTGATAATTTCAGCATTGGTTCTAACATTACAGTTATAGAAAGCGGTTCAGTACAATTTAACAATACATTTACAGCAGATGTACCAGGAAAAGTGTTAAGCATTAAGAGTGTAGCAAACGATACACTTATTGCAAATACCATTAGTAAACGTACATATGAACGCACCAAAGATATTTTAACAGATAATAAAATCACAATTGACATAGACGACACAGAGACTATGTTAAAAAGACCAAGCAACTCGTTACAAGATGGGTTATGGTATAGAGATAACAAACAAGATTATATAGTACCAAATGCAGGATATGTAAACAGAAACAAAGTAAATTGGGAAAGTATCGACCTTCCTTATTTTGCAAATCTAATTGGATCTGGCAAAGTAAATATACCAAATGAAAATGATTACTTGCATTTAGGAAAATCAGAAAATGAAGATTGGAATGTTTTCCAATTAAAGAAACACGGAATAGAAAGTACAACAGGAAATGTATCAGGTGCTAAAAATTACATTGACAATGTAAACGGCAGAGCAATGTTGTTTTCAGATCAGCGATTGTCTAAATGGACAGATGGAAATATTTTAGGTGATAAAACAAATGCAAATTTTTACGATAACATAGTTGTAATTAAAAATGCTAATTTGTCAGATACCGTATTAGAGTGGAGCAATGAAAACTTTGTATTCACTCCAAGAGTAGTATATAAAGGCGACTATAAACCGTTAAAGAAAATTAATAGAGGCATTGTAAAAATTGAGCCAGGGCACACAAAGCCTATAACAAAAGTAGAACCATATAAAGATCAAAATTATATGGCAAGGATATATGCAGAAAAATCTCACCCTGCGCCTGGTTTAGAATTTTTTACTAGAGCAAGTGTTATTAAAGATAACTTACCAAATGCTCATGCAAATTCAGTATTAATATCTCCTAATTCATTAGCAGGATTAGGTGTAGGTGACATAGTAAGATTTACAGGCACACAGGCAACTGCCGCAAATTTAACACTTGGTAAAGCATATACTGTAACAGGTATAAGTGAAAGAGGACTTGGCGGTAACCCAGGTGCTGTAGATGTTGATGATCCTTCAAAAGGTTTCTTCACAATCAATGAGGCTAACGTCACTGGCACAGACTATGCGTCTATTAATTCAGATTGTTATGTTACATATGAATCAGATTTAGACTTTAACGTAAATATGAAAGTTAAAGGACTATCCGGTGCAAGTACTGTATTGCTAGAAGTAGGAGACACATATAATTTAAATGTTTCCAGTTATATATCAAATGGTTTAGATATAGACTTTGGTTTAACTAGTGGAGAAAGAATTACTAATACAAATGATTTTTATGTAGAGGATTCTAGTTATGCAGTTGCTAATTGGAATTCTTCCAGTAAAACATTTGAAATTTCAAGTAATGTTACAACACAAACAGCCGCAATTACAAGACCAGGATTTAATGAAATTACACTAGCCGCATTTGGTAATAGCGATGGCAAGGGAAATAGCACACTTGCTGGAGCCAACTCAGCAATAATTGACAAAGGTGACTTTGTGCAATTTACCAGTGTAGGTAATTATTCAGGTAATGTATACCCAGTTCAAAGCAATGATGGTAACTTTATACAAATTTATGATCCTGCAATAACAAGTAATACAGCAGGAAGAACAGCAGTGGTATACACAGGTTCTAAAGAAACTAGAACAGGAAGTATTTCCAGTCTAACAAGTAACGCATTGACATTATCTAGTTTTACAACCAGTAATTTAGGAAACTATGGATTTGGTAATGTTCAATATATGAATTCAAATACTAGCACCGGTGTAATACCTGGTGTGTCCGGTTCAGAAAGACCATTTAAAATTAATGGAAATACTGTTATTGTAGATGTTGCAGATTCAGTAAGAACAATGCAAACTAGATTCCCTGTACATACATTAAGAGATACCACAAACAATACTGTTGATTTATTCTTTAGAGATAATGGTGCAGGCGAGTTTGCCAGAGTATTGTTTAATGACAGTGAAAAAACACCAGAAGAACAACAGTTACTAAGTAACGATCCGAGTAAACTATTTAATTATAATAATAAACCAGTTTACCTAGGCTTAGGATTACCAATAAGTCGAAATCAACTATCATTAGAAACTGACTTTACAGGTATACCAGAATCGTTAAGATCAATTGATGGAGTAGAGTTAGACCTAGAATTTAGATATGTAACAGAACAAGGCTTACTAGAACTATTAAGACAAACTGGCATTAAAGGAAAACTAGTAACGTCAGATACAAGTTCAGTAGAATTTGTTAATAATGCATACGAAATGTTATCCAAAACAGAAAATTTTGACTCAGCATGGTGGATAGAAAACTTTACATATACAAGTGACAATCCTTCATTGGATGGTATGTATATTGAATTACAAGCCAGAAACGGAAATAATGTCACAAGCAAGTTAGATCTTATACCAAGACATATAGGAGAACACGAGGCATTTAATATAACAGGTGAAGTAGAAAAAGGATTAACAATTTCCACTGTAGCATCAAGACTGCTTGATAAAAATAATAAGCACAAATTAAAACTTGATTTCTCTGATCTACATCCTATGTCATTTACAAAAGTAATATCAGTAATAGATAAAAAACAAAATGATTTAATTTGGACTGACCCTAATGGAAATATAATACAGGTACATCCTTCGCAACCTATGAAAATAAGGAGTTCGTTAAAAACAAACAAACTTAAACCTAGTCATGTAAATGGTGGGCATTATCCATTTGAATGGTGGAGCGAAGATGTAAAGAATGTTTTATCTCAGGGTGCAGACAATAAAATTATATTAAATTTAGGATTTGAAAATGGATTAACAACATATCCTGGTAATAATAATTTTGATATTGCAGTACCATTAGTAATAGTACATGGAGCAAAATTTAAATATACACTTGCTCCTACAACTAAAAACGAATTATTAAATTTAAGAGTTGCTATCAAAGATGACACTGGTAATATATCGCAAGTAGTAGATAGAAAAATTACTTCAGTAGGACAGTCTAGTATCACAATTGATAATAGTGATAATACATTTACAACTAATGACACAACAAATAATTTAAATGCAATAATTTATCAAGTAGATGAAAATAAAAACAAACAAGTATTAGCAAATGACTATGGTTCGCCAGTAGAAAAATCTACTACTGATAATGGTTATTCAGCAGTACTATTGCAACCAAAGAATGCATTAAGTTCGTTAAGTAACGGAAATACATTAGGTTACATTAGCACATTACCTACACAAATAGGTTCAGCAGGCACATTCTATGTGGGCATTAATAATTCAGCAAATGTATCGTTAGATTCTATTTTTGGAAGTAACTTAGATATTGCATTAGATTACTTACCGTTGAATCACACTGGTGTAACTTCTAAACAAATTGACGTGACTAATGTCAATGTTGCAATAGATGTACATGTAATTGAGCCACAGCATAAAATGTTTATGGACACAGAAGCAGTTAATAATAGTATTTTACGATTTGCTGATACTGTACACGGTGCAAATTCTATATTAACAGGTAATATACTTGTAGCAAATACTCAAACAAATTATGCAATTATTCCAAAAGGTATATCTAATAATGTTGGAGATTTTGCAATCAATGAAACTCAAAAAAATAGTTTAGGTATAATTGTGTCGTCTGCTTATGGACCGCATCTGGTGTTAAATAAGCCAAATAATTTATTAAGTGTAAACGATACAATTTTTGTAAATACTAGCGGTTCGGCTAACGGAATAAACAATACTGAATTTAGAATTAGAGAAGTTACAGAAAATACATTTACAATTAAATTAGCAAATACTAATGTAATACCTACAGCAGAATTAAGCAGTATGAAGTATTTGACATACGGGTCACCGATCATACAAGGAACTGCATCGACAAGCACAGTAACTACAAGAACAATTCACGTACCTGCAAATATACATGTATTTGAGCCTGGTGACAACATTACATTAAATACTGGTGCAGTAGATACAGCAAGTGTAAATGGTCAAACGTATATTGTAAGTGCTGTACTTGAAAATGCAATAATGATCAATCATGCTACTGCTCCTACAAGTTTAACAACAAATTTAACAGCATCACTCACAGGAAATGCAAATTTACATATTGTAACACTACCTAGAGGATATGCTATACCTGGGGTCACAGGAAGTATATATGACCCTGAAAATAATTATTCACTTGGTAGTAATACTACTGTTACCTTAAACAAAATAACAGATTTAGATTTTGATAAAAATTTCACTACTACTGATAGTAAGCCAGTAATGTATTTTGAAAAAGATTTAGGCACATCATTTAATGATGACGAATACATGATAGACATCTACGAAGCAACAAGGTTCTACAGTAAAGATCATAAAATTGGAAAAGTTGATGATAATCAATTAGTAGTATCTTCTACTAATGCAAGTAGCGAAGGTTTAGTAAATATTGAATTGCCAAATGGTCTTAGAGGATTATCAGTCGGCGCAAATGTTACATTCTCGCACAGTCAGACTGGACATGTATTATCTGGTAATAGTTTTGTTGTAAAAGATTTTGTTAATATAGTAGATAACATAGAAGGCGGTAGTGAACAATATATTACTATTGAGGCACCTGGTGCCACAGCAACAGCAAATGTATTCTCAGTATCATATGATAACTACATACCATCGCAAAACAGATCAATTAAAATTAGTAAAACTAAAAATTATGATGGATTTGCTACACCATTTATGGCAGATAAAGATTCATTTGTAGTTAATACTGTTTACACAGGAAATGCAATTACAAATGGGCATTGGGTTTCTGACACAATGTTGATTACAGGTACAACCGATTTTCAAAATGAAATAAATCTTAAACCATCACATAATCATATTGCTATTAAAAATTCACCAATAAGAAACTATAATGCAACTTACAAAATGGCACCAATAGGATTAGATCAACGCCGTTTAAATAAAAATCAAATTCAAGTATTTGGATTTACTAATTCAAATGTAGCACTAGAATTTACAGATAAAAATGTTTCTTATAGTTTAACAGATCATAATGTTGTAGAAGTTAATGATAACAAAACATACTTGCCAATGCAAGACACAGTTGAACAAGTGGCAGATAGTATAAATTTTGTATCTGACTTCAAAGCAGGTGCAATTGATAAAGAAAAGAAAATAGAAGTTGGCTTCTTGTTTGGTTATAGAGATCCAAGAAGTGATAATAGATCAGCACCAGACTTTAATCAAAAATATATTCAAAGGCCAGCAGATGTCACAGGACTAGATCAGGTTTATTCATATGAATATATTGGAGCACCCGGTGGTAATGCACTCAAAGGCGGTGTAAATAAATATTCACCAATTAAATTAAATGAGACTATTGCAGAAAGAAGAGCACCTAGTAAATTATCAGGAAAGTATATTATTGATATGCAAGGACTCGAAGAACAAGTATATTATGGAACATTAAACGAAGAAAGAACAAAACGACCACATGGCGCACCAGCATATAAAGTACTAGATGGAAAAATAACATCAGATAAGCAATTAGTCAAAGACTATGAAAACAATCTAAGTAATATGTATTTAGATCCAACATTGAGAACAATTAAAAACAAGGCAGAACCACCATTTGGTTCTCCTAAATTTAGTGTATGGCCATATACAGGATATACAGGATATTATGGCGGAGATGTTGCTGGGTTTAATTTTTATGATCATTATGATGGAGTACGTCGACAACTTAACGGCCATGGCGGCGGTGGCGGTATTTCCGGAGGCGGAGGCGGTCCAGGTAATACACCACCACAAGATCCACCACCGCAAGATCCACCAGTACAAGAAACTTGTGGTAAGTTTAGAATAACATTATACGATACTAATTCTGGTGAAGAAGGAACAACATACGAATTTGATGACGGCCTGTTTGATATTGTACAGCAATACATAGATTCTGAATATCAGAATATTTCAGGTTACCAGAACCAATTTATAGAAGCAGGCGGTACTGGTGCAGACTGGACAACTGTACTTTCATATATTGAAGGCATAGGAGAAAATTATACTAAAATTCCATATAATCAAATAGATGTTGATTTATGTGAATTACAAGATCTACATATTAAAGATATAAGTGGCAACACATGTACTTCAAGCGGTGAAGTATTACATTTAGGTGGTTCAGCAGTAAACTTACCTGAAGGATGTGATCCTTGTTCATTAGCAGATTCTATAAATGCTCAATCACCAAACTTTAGAGCAGAATGTGTACCAGCAGAAGATAAACGCGAACCTAAGTCTTGTGTTATAAAAGGCGGCAGGCAGGCGTGGGGAACCACAGACTTTAGAGGTGTTGATAAAATTGTTAAACTCGGCAATAGCAAAGGTCAGTCAATGGTTTATGTTGGGCAAAGAGACGACAACTATAAATTACTTGAAGGTAGAAAAGATGGTGTACCAACAGTATTATTTGGTTCAAGACACGATGATGCGAGATTAATGGTTAGCATAGACGGTCCAAATTTGTTAAAAACTATTAAGTTACAATTAGAAGAAAAAGGCCTCGACCCAAACTCATACAAATCAATTGTGCTAAGAAGTACAACAAACAACGATCAAGCAGGTGAGTTATTACATTGGAAGAATTCTACAAGCAGAATAACAAATACTGGTTCTGGTATAAAAGGCGAGTACAATAATATAGATGACCGTCCATTTGCAATCGTGTACGCACCAGCATCAGGCTCAGTGTTTGACGAAGGCCAGCAACTGCAAACCATTCAATATGGTAAAGACAATATGCATCGAGGTATTAATAAAGATACTATTTCAGTTTACGTGAGTAAATTAAACAGAAGCAGTTATGATTATGGTACAAAAGGAAAAGGTATTTTATACAGATTACCAAAAAATGGATCAAGTCAGCACAAATACCTAGGAGACTTATTTAACTTCACAGTTATTGATGATTTATATTTAGGAGGATTTGGTAGCAGAACAGATGAAGATACAAGAAGCAATGCAATTACTACAACAGAAGAGCAAGACGATAGAGGATTTAAGTTTACAAAAATAACAGGCTACGGAGAACGGGTACAATCCGGTGGTAAGTGGAAAGACAGAACAGGCGGCTGGTTCCAAGGTTTATGGCAATATCATGCTAAACAGCAAAGACGTGTACAAGGGTGTACTAGTGCCGAAGATGCCAATATACCACAACTTAATCCAATAGTAAGAATCAAGAGTGCTGTGCCGTTTAGTTTAGGAACAGGATGTGCTAGAAGTCCATTTACTGAAGTAGGTGACTTCCAACCTTACAGAGAAAAAGTAATAAATTCAAGTGCTAACTTAACAATAGCAAACGCTCTTACACCTGAGCAATACAATGAGTTAGGTGGCGATACTACTTCAGTATTCACTCCAAAAGTTATATCAGGCGGTTTACCTGGACAAGAAGTTACTATTGTAGATATTATGGGTGCTCCGGATACAAGTAATCCGTTTATGACATCCGACTATATTAGGATAGATGGCTATCCTGTTAATCCAAGATCAGGTGAAGGTACTAGAGATGGCCAAATAGCAAATGCTAATGTTGGTGTTGTGCAAACTGGTATGGTTGAAGACAGCACAGGTTTCAACTACATGGTTGGTGATAAATTAACCATAGTAGGAGGAAGACCAAAAACAATCGACGAAGATGCTTATTATCTTAGTGATATTATTGTAACAAACCCAGGTGCTGGATATAATTCATCAACAACAAGATTAGAAATCGTTGATGCAGAATTAGGAACTATTCTACCTGGAGTACAGATTAATCCAGTATTCCAACCAAGAGATGATGCTGTTACTCCTGTAACAAAAAATACAGGAAGAACTGCAATATCATCTGCTATACTACCTTACAAAACTTATGTAGGCTACAAAGGCTGTAGAGAAACAAATTGGTTAAATGACTTAGATACTAATACAGCATTTATTGATAGAGCAGGTAATTCTATTAATGGAATAACACTAGATGCTAGACGTGTCGACATTGGTATAGATTCACTGAATACATACTATGAAGAAACAGTTGCCTTATCAGCCACAACTGCTATGGAATTAGGCACAACATATAAAGCATTTATTGGTACAAGAAAGTATGAAAACTTTGGCGAATTCATGATGTTCAATTTTGAAGAGAATAGTACAACAGGTATCAATGACAGAGGACAAAGTAACTTTACAAGTTCTTTCAGTGAAAGCGAAAGAACTAATTTAAATGGTGCGTGGATCATGTGCTGGAATATTCCTAACATACAAAATAAATTTAATTCTACAAATGCACATGATAATTTTAGTAACTTAACAACAGGCACAGTTGGTATAATGAAATCATACTTTGATGCAGAAGCATTTGGACCTTTAACAAGAGATGACTTTAATCACTTTTTAAGCGATAATATAAAAGAAACAAATGGTCGAATTGTTAAGTTCTTAAAACTTGCAAATGATAGAGTTTACTTCCAAGTTATGAATCCATATGATTTAGATACATCAGCAGGCAGATCTATAGGTACACCAGATTTTACAAACATGTTTGCAAGATTCTATCCAATTAATGCATTAAATGAATTTAGCACTGACACCACATCTACTTTTGCAGATAACTACGAAATAACTATAGAAAATGATACTAGTATTTCTAGTAATGTAACAGCATCTGGTACAGCAACATTTACAATGAATTCAAAAGATGCTGTACACGGTCTTAAAGTAAAAGCAAAACGATTAGGTACAAATCCTGATGCCACAATGCAACAGTTTGACATATTCATATTCCAAGACGGGGTTGATGTAGGGTATCTTAGAATACCTGCAACAATACATTTTACTATTCCAGCGAATACTCATGGTGGTGAATTTGATATTACAGGTACTACTTTAGCAACTAATATGTCTAAACTAAATTACAGTACTGTTTATAGACCAGTAGTACAACCAGTTAACGAATTAGAAGAGTCACAAGCAATTATTTACAAATTTGATTTTAGTAATTTGCCTGATGATGCCAAAGTTAATGATATAGATATTGATATAAGGTTTGACAGTTATGCACCAGGTGACTTTGATATGATGTGGTTAACATCACCAGAAGGCCGAAGAATACCTATATTGCAAACTTTAGGTAAGTTTGGCACAGCAGGCCAACACGACCAACTTGGTTTCCTTGATGGTTATGATTATCACAATTCTGGTTTATTACAACAATTTGATTTTACATTAACATCTAACCAGAGTGCTGAGGCTATAAAATATGGAGGCGTTAATCTTCTTTATAGTAATAAAGTTAAACCTTCAATAGGTATGCCAACTAGACATGCAGAAAACAATGGACAAGATTATGATAGAGCAAACGGTGATATTTCTAAAATATTAGGTAGTCCATATGGAGATAGTATTTTAGCAAGTCAATATGGAATAAATTATAACTCTGCAGAAAATGTTCTTAGAAAATTCTTAAGGGAGACCGACGGAAATATCAGAGGTATATTAGGTAAAGGTACTTGGTTCCTTGAATGGTCTAGACCTGGTAGAATTATAGATTCGAATTATGATCCTGAACAAGCAGGTAATAAAAAAACTAAAATACGCACACCGAACATAAAAATTAAATACACATCTGCTAGTGAAAACCCAGCATACGATACAGCCGACAAAGAGAGCATTGGCGATGTTACCATTATACAAAAAGGTGGTTTCCAGCCTGAGTTTGCAACTCGACGATATACTGTAGTAGCAAAAGGCAGTAGTGGTAGTGGATTCGAAGCACAGGCATTCCTGAAAAAAGGTAAATTAGTAGGGGAAGATAATCCAGAACTCAAGAGTCAAACAGCAGTATTTGAAGTATTAAAAATCAACCAAGCAGGTAGTGTTACAAAACTTAGAATATTAGACAGAGGAGTATACGAAGTATTCCCAGCAGAATTTGAAAGAGGTGTAGCACTTAAATATCTTGATGGCGATATGGCGAGCCCAGGTATGCAGACAAGACCGGCTGGCGAAGGTTATGGTGCTAGAGTACAATGCACATCAAGAAGTGTTATAAATTGCCAACAACCACCAGGCATTGTTGATAGAAATGCAGGGCCATCTAGGCCTGCTACACCAACTGAAATACTGGCGGATGCAATTAATACTGCCGGAGGATTAGACGGAGGCATTACATTAAGTTCATATCCAATTAACCCATCAGTGCATACATTGTCAATAAAAACAGATGCCGATGGGTTTGAATTAAGTGACATAGTGCCGGGAACACTCGATGCATTAGGTATTCCAGCAGGTGATTACGGTCCAAATGCTTTTGGATTTAGTGCAGAAGTAGGCGATGGCGGAAACGGGTTTGGCCTAAACGACAGTGGAATTAGAAAAGATAATCCTTTTGACAAAGGTGACCCTGATAGTTTGATATTGTATAATGCATCAACACCTCCAGAATTTGATGGTTTAAGTAGTTCAAATTTTGGTAATGTTTATAGTTACGATATTAATAGAGTTAATGGTGGGCAATTAATTACAGAAAAATTACAATCAGAAGTTGATGTATTGTATTTAAAATCTGCAAGAGTCAGAAGTAGATATGAATTGAAGTCGCTTATGCCTAAGGCATGGGTGGACAACTATGATGTAAATGGCTGGGCATATTTAGAGAATGGCAAAGTTATTTACAGAAAAGACGCATTAGTTGATAGTAGTAAAATTAAATCTGCATTAATTTACGATAATATTACAGGTGAAAGAATTTCCGATGTATATTTAAATGATCCATTTAAAAATGTACACATGCCTGAAGTAGAAAGAAACTTAACTTATATTTCAGAAAGTGACCCTGTTTATTATGCAGACGATAGTAGTAACTTTAACAGTAAAAATGTAGGCGAACTTTGGTGGAATACATCAAATATGCGTGTACGATGGTATGAACAATCTGATGATGATTATAGAAGGCAATACTGGGGGTCATATGTAGACGGCTCAAAGGTTGATGTATATGAATGGATAGAATCAACAGAAACACCGATAGAATATAGTGGAGAAGGCACCCCATTAGACATAGAAAAATATTTAATAGATCAAAAATATATGTCTAGTACAGGCATATTTACGAATCTATATTATTATTGGGTTAAAGATATAACAGAAGTGCCGCAAGTAAAAGGTAGGACAGCAAGTGCTTCAAGTGTTGCTTCACTAATAGCATCACCTAAGTTAGAAAATATACCAACATTTGGTGCAATATCCAACAACAGTATAGTTCTTAATAATGTAAAATCTTACTTAACAGATGATGAAAGTGTATTCCAAATAAACTTCAAAAGAACTGAAACCAAATATAAAAACAAACATGAATCTTATATACTATTAGGCGAAGATAATATTGCAGGTAAGATACCTGACGAATTTTTCCAAAAACTAGTTGATAGTTTAGTTGAAGAAGACAGATTAGGAAAGGTTGTTCCAGATCCATATTTAAACAAATTTGAAAAATACGGTATATCTATCAGGCCAAGACAAACAATGTTTGTTAATCCAAAAAATGCTAGAAGAGAGTTAGTATACTTTATTAACAGCATAATGAAAAATATCAAACTTACAGATGATTTATATACAGGATGGAATTCAACATTAACAACCAGTGCTTTTTATGAATTTATAGATTGGGTAGAAACAGGTTATGATACAAATACTATTAAATCCAGAGCCAGTGTTAAATCAATAAAACAAATGAGAGGCTTGACAAATATTCCAGATGGAGCATTTGTAAGGTTAGTCGGTACTGGTACAAATCCAGATAAATTCTACATATACGATTCTGTAAAAGATGATTATGATTTAGTTAAAATTGTAGGCGGTACAATAAAACTGAAGGATAGTGTTTTTGGTACAATAAATCCGGGACTTGCATCTGAACTTAGAAAACTATTATTTGCTATACGCGATAATATATTTAAGAACACTAATTTAGAAAATAGATTATATTTCTCAATGCTAAATTATGTATTAACCGAACAATATCAAACAGACTGGTGTTTCAAAACAACATACTTCAATGTTCGTCAAAGTGCAGAAAATTTAATACAAACACCGTCAACTAAAATAGATACATTTGATAGTGTTGTTAAAAGTATTAAAGAAAACAAACCGTATACAAGTAAATTAAGAGATTTTGAAGATAGAAAGATTAGTATTGATTCACTGAAATCATTTGCAACAGATTTTGATAGACCGCCTTATCAGCCAGACTTATCAACTACTGCCAAGATACTTGATGACAATAATTCTGCAGATGTTAGTATTTTAACAAATAATAACGAATATGTCAACTGGTCAAATAATTATAGTAATAATAGTACAAAGATTAGAACTATAACAGAAAAAATATTCATTGACAGAATAGATGATGAGATATCGCCAATTTATAATCATACAGATAAAAATGGCATAATGACTGTGCAATTGGCATCAAAATATAAACAGCCACAATCTAATACAAGTGCTATTAGGATGGAACAATTAGCCAATGCAAGTAGTAATGCAACGCCTATAAATCACATTGAGAGAGTGTTTAAGCATAATACAGTTGTCACAGATTTAACTAAGAAAATTGCTAATACAAGCATATACTCAAGTGATATTATTGCAGGATTTATTGCAACAAGAGATGCAACATTAAGAACACTAGCATACGCAGACTTCTTTGGTGAAGAACTAGATGCTAATGTTTTTGCAAAAGCATATTATGATTCTATTGGTAAAGAGATAATGTCTACAGGACTTGGATACGACTTGTTTGGTTTTGATAGTTCAGGTTTTGATTCTAAGCAAAGTGTAAACAATTACACAGTTAATGCCGCAGTACAAAGTCAATTAATTAGAGATACACTAACATATCAAGGATTTGATAGTAGCACATTCTTTACAGGTTTAACAGGACCTAGTATACCACCAGAACATGCATTATTTAAACCATTAGAAGGTTTGCAGATTAATGTTCAATCAAATATGACAGCATATGATAATGACGGTACAGTAGTTGGTAATCAAGATGGCATATTCAGACCTAAATCTGGTGCTACACAATTAGCAGGTACATACGGTAATGCTAATGTTTCATACAAAATATTTGTTGGAATGAGCGGTAATACTGAGTATGTTAGACTAAGCGACAGTAATAAAACAACACTAGCGGCAAATATTACTGCTAAGAGTTTGACAATACAAATTACAGATGCAAGTACTATTACACCACCATATACAGGAAGTCCAGCAACAGCAGTCTTTATTGGAGACGAAAGAATAACATTTGAAGGAATTGAAGGCAATACCTTAACAGGTGTAACAAGAGGAACAAACGGTACATCGGCAGAACCTCATACAGTAGGAGAGTCAGTATACGATGCAACTGAATCAAATAACATTAATACTAGTGCATTTGCATACGGGGCCAATGCAGATCCAGAGATAACTTTATGGAATGTTGATAGCGGAGGTGCTTCATTACCACTATCAAATGCTAATACATCTATAGCAAGATTCCTACAAGCAAGTCCAGGGTCATACTTTGGCTAGTAATTATAGCAGTAGTTTAAAAAAGAGATAAATACCTATATGAAAGAAGAAAACGCAACAAACGAAAATAAGCCACAAACAGAACAAGTTGATACCACAGTTGGTTTTAACATATCTGGACACATTCTTATTAGAGATAAAGAATCTGGTGAAGAAATTGTAAACAAAAGAAATGCTATCCATTATGGAAATCTTGGATATCTGATTGCGAATTCTATAGGAAAAGGCACAGGTGGCGGTGTAGAAACAAATGACTATGTACATTTTATGGCATTTGGAAACGGTGCTTCTAGTGTTGACAGCACAGGTAGAGTACTTTATAAAAGTACTAATACCAGCGAAACAAGAGAAACTGATGCAACATTGTATAGAAAAACTTATGCAAAAGTAGTCAGTAATACAGATGCCAATCCAGATGCTGAAAAACCAAATAATAAAATTGAAATTATAGAAGGTGCTGGATTTACAGATTTAAAAGTTACTTGTACATTAGGTTTAGGTGAACCTGCAGGACAAGATAACTTTGATACTAGTTCAAATAATGAAGGAGACTTTATATTTGACGAACTAGGATTGATGACTTATACGGCAGGCGATAATGCCACCACAGCAAGTAGTAGTTCAGAACTATTAACTCATGTGGTATTTCACCCTGTGCAAAAGAGTGCAAACAGAATAATTGAAGTAGTTTATACTTTAAGAATACAAATGACTTAATAGGAACATATGGCTTACACATTTTCAAATACGCAAGGAACTGCAATAACTGTAAATGACAATCAGTTAGATCAGTCTACATATTCGTTAACATTACTAGGTAAAAATGTTACTAACTACGGCCAAATTATTGCACAAAATACAATTAGGCAATTAGAAAACTTTGCTGGTCCTAGTGAACCTGTTGCAACAATTAAATTAAATGGGCAACTTTGGTACAATACTGCTGATGAACATTTAACAGTTTATAGAGGTAAAAATAGTGACAGAGGTTTTACTCAATTGGCGTATGTACCTAAAGTAACTGGAACTGAGCCATCTAACAACATACAAACTGGCGAACTTTATTATAGCACTATCAATGGTGAGTTAAATTTAAAAATTTATAATGGTACTGCATGGGTAAATGTAATAGGCACAGAATATATTCAAGACATTACAGCCGCCCAATTAGTAACAAATGGCACTCACACAAACATAACTGCTACATATGATGACGCCAATGATGCCGCAATAGACTTAGTAATATCAGATGCAACTATTAGAAGTAAGTTTTCAGGCGGTACTGGTGTAACTTATAATAGTAGCACTGGAGAAATTGCTATAGGACAAGCAGTAGAAACTACATCCAATGTTCAATTTAACAATTTAGTAGTTGACGGTGACTTAACAGTTAACGGTACGCAAACAGTTCTTAACACTGAAACATTAACAGTTGATGATAACTTAATTGTTCTTAACAACAACGAAGCAGGTACTCCAAGTGCAAATGCAGGTATAGAAGTTGAAAGAGGTACATCGACTAACGTTCAATTAAGATGGAACGAAAGCGGAGATTACTGGGAAGTAACAAGAGACGGCTCAACTTACGAAAAAATTTATACAGAATCAGAAATAGAAGGATTTTTTAGTGCCACAGATGCAGGTGGTGACGGATCATTTGCGTACAATGGTGCTGGAGTATTTACATATACAGGTCCAAGTACCAGTGAAGTAAGAGCACATTTTTCAGCAGGTACTAACACAACATATTCGGGTGGACAGTTTAGTATATCCGATGCAACTATTAGGGGCAAGTTTTCAGTAACCGACAGTGGCGGAGACGGAAGCCTATCATATAGTAATGGCGTATTTACATATACAGGTCCGAGTGCTAGTGAAGTAAGAGCACATCTTAGTGCCAGCGGTGACTTATCATACAATAGCGGTACTGGTGTTATCAGTTTCACACAAAGAACAGATGCACAAGTTAATACGTTAGCAGATGCTAGAATACAAGCCAATCTTATAGATGAAGATACTTTTGCTACCAACAGTTCAACCAGAGCGCCATCTCAGCAATCAGTTAAGGCATACATTGCCACACAAATTGCAACAAAAGATGCATTAAGTGAATTAAGTGGTAGTACTGACGATGTATCAGAAGGATCAACAAATTTATACTTTACGCCAGCAAGAGTAGTAACTGCAATAGCCGATAATAATATTACAACAAAAAATATTGTAGCAACAGGCCCAACTGGAACTTACAATGTAGGTTCGAGTAGTGTTAAGTTTGGTACTATGTATGCAAACACGTTTAGTGGAACAGCAAGTTCGGCTCAATATGCTGACTTGGCAGAAATGTATTTGGCAGATGCTGAATATGAAGAAGGAACAATTTTAGTATTTGGCGGCGAAGCAGAAGTAACAACTTCTGATGTAAAAGCAAGTCCGTCAATAGCAGGAGTAGTATCACATAATCCTGCATATTTAATGAATTCAGAATTACAAGGCGACCATGTAACAGCGGTTGCACTTAAAGGTAGGGTACCGGTCAAAGTAGTAGGAGCAGTATCAAAAGGTGATGTGCTAGTACATAGTGCTAAACCAGGCCATGCCGAAGCGGCAGTCAACAACATGAACGTTAATGGACCTAGTTGCATAGGTATAGCAATTACGGAAAAAACAGACGAAGGTGCTGGAACAGTGGAGGCTCTAGTTAAATAATGGCATATACAATTACATCAAGTACAGGAGTCAGTTATACTGTAGAAGACGGTACAATTAATAATATTTTTAGCCTAAAATTAGTTGGTAAGAATGTTACTAACTATGGCCAGGTATTTGCAGAAAACAGTCTAAGACATTTAGAAAACTTTGCAAGTCCTTTAGCACCTACACCAAATACAACATTAGTAGGTCAAGTTTGGTACGATACCACAGAAAAAGTTTTAAGAGTTTATAAAGATAATACATCAACATGGGTAAGAACATCACCAGTTATATCATCTAGTGCACCTGCAGACGGAGTAAGTGCCGGAGCAATGTATTTTGACACAACAGATGATAAATTAAAAATACACAACGGTGTTGCTTATGTTGACAGTAGTTATGCTGGTGAAATATCAAATGAATACACTAATGTAAATAATTTAAATACACCAAGTTCTTATGGTACTAAATTAAGAAATATATTCTTAAAAGACAACGGTGATATTCCAAGAGCCGTTAGTGCATTAGTATATGTTAATGACGGTGAAACTAGTAGCACAAGGCCAGGTGGTGAAACTATCATGGCTATATTTAGTGATCACACAGCATTCACTGTTAAGGATGTCGCAGGTTCATCTCATGGTGATGCATATAATTGGTATGATCAATTAGCAGAAGCAGACGGTATTGGTATTGAAATCAGTCCTGGTATGAACTTAAGGCAGGAGTATGCTAATACATCTATAGCATTAGCAGACAGAGCCTATAGAGCAGACGGCATTACAGGTAATTTAGTTATAGGTGCTAGTAATGTTGGCATTACATCTATTGTTACATCATCAAGTGATATTATTCCTGACTCAGGTGATACATTTGATTTAGGTAGTAGCACAAATAGATGGCAAAATGTTTATGTAAATGGTATACTTTCATTAGGCCAAACAGGTGGCACAGCAGAAGTTAGATCAACTGCCGCCAACGTTACAACAAAAATTGGTACAACAGCATTTCCTATTACAACATCAAATATCAGCGATGCTACAGTAAACACAATCAGAGTTACAAATTATCAAGGTGGCTCAGGTAATATTAACATTGGTAATGTTATTGCTACTGGTTCTATCACATCAAGCAGTTTAGCAGTATCAGGTGGAGCGGCAATAACAGGTAATATTGACGGAACTATTTTTAAAGGTACGACAGCAATATTAACAGGCAATGGCTCATTTGGAAGTATAACAAACTCAGGTTTAACAACACTAAACGGCTCGGTGATACTTGGTGATAATAACACCGACGATATTACAATAAATGGTCAACTAAAATCACATTTAATACCAGATGCAACAACAACATATAACTTAGGTTCCAGTACAAATTATTGGAATAATTTATATATTAATACAATTAATGCTTCTGGTAATATGACCTTTGCTGGTTTGCTAAATCTTACAAGTACAGCAAGTCCAAGCAGTAACTCAGATGTAAGTGCCCCATTATATCTAGATGGTGGTGCAGTAATTGAGAAAAAATTATATGTAGGCGAAACTATTGATGGCAGAGACGCAGAACTATGGAAATTAAAATTAAAAGATCTTGCTAATCCAACAAGTGCGTCAGATACAAGTGCATCATTTTACACAACCGGTGGTGCAGTAATAGAGAAAAGATTATTTGTAGGCGAAAATATAACAACCAGTGCAAATGTTATTGGTAATTATTTTGAAGGTACAGCAACTTCGGCTCAATATGCTGACTTGGCTGAGATATATTCTGCAGACGCAGACTACGAACCAGGTACAGTTGTAAAACTAGGCGGTAGTGCAGAAGTTACACAAACAACTTCATTTAACGACCCAGAAGTATTTGGTGTAGTGAGTACTAACCCTGCTTATCTAATGAACAGTGAAGCAGAAGGTGTTGCAGTAGCACTAACAGGTAGAGTACCTGTTAAAGTTGAAGGTCGTATAAAGAAAGGTGAAAGACTTGTAAGTGGTTCTAAACCAGGCTATGCAAAAGCATTAATGAAAAACGAATACGACATGAGATGTGTTATTGGTAGAGCACTACAAGACAAAGACACTTTTGATGATGATGTAGTCGAAGTAGTAATCGGCGTCAAATAATTTTTAAATTCCCCCTAGGTTAAGATAACTAATAGTATGAAAGGAGACTATTGGCTATTTTTTGATTCAGCATTAAGTTCTGATTGGTGTGATTACATTGTTAATTATGCTTTAGAAAACTATGAACCACGTGATGCAGTTATTGGTTTTGAAAATGCAACACATGACGAAACGTATCGCAAAAGCGAAATACGTTGGCTCAATCCAAAAACAGAAGAAGCAATAACCAAAGAAATTTGGCACTACGCCAACCAGGCAAACAGAGATTCATTTGATTTAGATTTACGATATGTAAACGATATACAGTTTACAAAGTATATTGGCGACCCAGACAATCCAGGTAAGTATGATTGGCACCATGATGTAGACTGGGCCGAAAGCAGAGCATTTCATAGAAAACTTAGTATAATATTTCAATTAACAGACCCTAGTGAATACGAGGGTGGTAAGTTTGAATTTGATAATACGTTGCCGGCATTACCAGATGGAGCATTCAATAAAGGTTCCGTAATTGTATTTCCTAGTTTTCACAGGCATAGAGTAACTCCAGTAACCAGCGGATTACGACACAGTTTAGTAACTTGGGTAGAAGGACCACATTGGCGATGAAACATTATTATATAAATTTAAATAGAAGACCTGAGCGTAATCAAAACATGATTGATTTGTTTGCTAAACTTGAAATAACAGATTATGAAAGAATTGAAGCAGTAGACGGTAATTTAGTCGATTATAGCAAAGTACTCAAAAGCGGTATGCAAGTATGCAAAAATTGGTTAGACCCATTAGAAGACAGACCGCTTACTACAGGAGAAGTTGGTTGTATTCTTAGTCACATAGTAGCATGGTCTAGAATAGTTAAGAGCGGCGAGCCAGGTGTTGTTTTAGAAGATGATCTATTTCACAGCAGTGACAAATATAATTTAACACAGATAAAAGAAAGACTTGATGAGTTTGATTTAGTCTATTTGTCTAAGTGGAATATGGATATGGAAATGGTAGGCTTTGATGATTTATTTGAAACGCCTGGATACTGCTATTGGACAGCCGGATATGCCTTAAGTGTTCAAGGTGCTCAAATGTTATTAAATGATGTAGGATTAAATAACTTAATACCAGCAGATGAATACTTACCAATGATGCTAGGTACCAGTCCCTTGTTAGACAAGTATCCACAGTTTAAAGAATTACCAAAATTAAAAGGTCTAGCATACAAAGAAAATATTTTTCATCCATACAAAAGAGAAACAGAAATTGGCAGAACCGACACAGAAACCGCAACTACATTTAAAGAATGGAAAAATTTTAAATTACTTACAGTTGCAACAGAAAGTCTTAAAGCAGAAAACTTAATTAAAAGTTGTGAAGTACATGGTCTAGAATTAGAAATGTTAGGTGTTGGCGAGCCATGGGAAGGTGGTGTAATGGCTGATGGTCCCGGAGGCGGACACAAAGTTCATTATTTAAGAAGTAGGTTGCGTAATGTCGACGACCATGATATAGTAATGTTTGTAGATGGTTATGATGTAGTTATAAACGATAATCAAAATGAATTAATAAAAAGATTTAAACAGTTTGGAGCAGATGTGGTATTTGCCGCAGAGCCAATAATATGGCCTGATAATACTATTGCAGATCAATTTCCACAAGTACACACAAGAAATAGATATTTAAACAGTGGTGTATTTATTGGGAGAGCAGTTGTTATAAAAGAAATGCTCAAAAACGATATAAAGAAAAAAGATGACGATCAACTTTATTACCAAAAATTATTTTTAAGTGGCAAATACAATATTAGATTAGATGTAGAAAACTATCTTTTTCAATGTGTAAGTGGTAGTGCAAATAGTTTAAGTGTGTCAGATAATAATCAAGTTTACAATTCAGAAACAGGTTGTTATAGTTGTGTGCTACATGGTAATGGTGGAGATCAAGACAAAGAAGCATACACAAGATTAGTAAATTTAATACTAAATCAGGGTGCTGTTATTCCAATTAACATTGCCAGATACAATAAAATATGGACAGTAGCCGATAACATTGTGGCATTTGAATACATGACACCTCAGATGTGCGATGACTTAATTGGTGCCTGTGATGCCAGAGGCGGTTGGGAGCCAAGACCAGATGACGCCTATCCGGCACAAGAAATAAGAATCAAGACATTATGCCCAAGTCTATACAAGTACTTAGATAATCATTTAACTAAAAACATATGGCCGCAGTTGGAAGCATACTGGCCTCCAATGAGCATGTACGGTATAAGAGACTTCTTTGCTATGCGATATAGTTTAGATACACAAACAGAATTAGCATTACATAATGATGCTAGTATGGTCAGCGGTAGTGTTAAATTAAATGACGATTATCAAGGTGCTGAATTAACTTTTCCTAGACAGCATTATACAAACAGGCATATACCACGAGGTTTAATGCTGATGTGGCCTGGGCAAGTTACACATCCTCATGTGTGTGAACCGCTAGAAGAAGGCGTTAAATACAGCCTTACATTGTGGACAAAAAGGTTTACTCAAGACACATAATCTAAAATTTTTGATAAATACATTTGTACAATTTGTTATCACATGATAACGACTAAATCGATTTAGGAGAAAAACAATGGCATTATCAACCATGACAAATAGAACAGCAGGAGCAACAATAACTGCGTCTGACTGGGATATTGCAAGAAATAATATTTTATTAATAACTGGAACTGCTGAAGACAGCACTCAGGAAGGGTGGGGTCAAAGTTGGAGTGTTTACAATCCAGCCGCAGGTGCAACAATTACCGACACAAACACCAATGATATCATTAATGCCGCTCAGGATATTGCAGTTTACACAGGTGCAAGTAACAATGTTTCTGATGTAGCCAACGCCGCAACTATTCAAGATACTGATTTAAATAACATTCAATCCACAATTACTAATGGGTATAATGGCAGAACAACTGCTTCAGGTTCATACTTGTCGCAAGAAGCAAAAGATACCAGCACTAGAACAGCCGCATGGAGTACTACAGTTACTCATGATTGCTCTGTAGCATTTTCTAATGAAGCACACAGGAATTCATTCTTTAATGCAGGTGGAAGTATTTATTTTACAGCAAGTAGAAGCGGTGGATCGACTAATAACCAAAACACTGACTGGACAAACATGTTAAGTGCTATTGGCACAGTTAAAATGAATTTTACTCAGACTACAGCAAGTTCAGGAACTACTACAAGTATTGGTATGTATGATTTAACAACAAGTTATCAGACTATCTATACCAAAGCAGGTTCAGGTGCATACTCAACTAACTATTATTCAATACAAGCAAAGGCTCCAAATGCCTCAAGTATTCAATTCTTGATTACATTTGGTGACTCGCACACAGGTAGAGGATACTTTGATAGTGTTGATGGAACTTTAACAAGTGTTGCTGGACAGTATAGACCAAATAGTGGTACTTTACCTAATGGTTATGCAGTTACAGTTGCTACGCCGACTTATACTACAAACTCAGATTTATAATAATAAATAGTTTGTAAATAAACACAACACAGGACTTGTATGAGTGAGCGACTAACCAAAGCATTAGAATTCGCCAATTATAGGCAAACATTAAATAATCAGATAGCCTCGTTAAGATCTAAAACTCAAACGAGGCTTATCCTTTCTACAAATGGTGGTACATTCACAGTATCACAAGAACTAATTACATTTGTCAATACATTAATTGAAAAAGAGTATACAGAAAGTGTACTCATTGACAATTACCAAAACCCTATTCAAATTGAAGACTTATCAGAATTCTTAGACGAACTTCTGAGTAGGTACTTTGAGGTCACAAATGATTATCATGCAGAATATGTCAAGTTAAGGAAGGCTCGCAAAGTCCATAAACTAATAGACATAGATCTCGATGACGACTAAAGGATTTTTATTATACGCTCATAACAATGAGGAGATCGAGTATCTTAAAATTGCCTGCGTAACGGCAAGTATGATAAGACACAATCTTGGTGAGCATAGTATTACAGTAGTCACAGATCAAAACTCTTACGATTACACATCAAAGAATATCAAAGTAGAAGATTATATTGATAACATAATTGTTGCTGAGAAAGATCTAGAGTTCAAAGCAAAAAATCATAGAAACTATAGAGACACTAATCATAGTGTAAAAGTATTACCATTTTATAACGCCAATAGATGCGATGCATATGATATTTCACCTTATGATGAAACTATTGTAATGGATGTTGACTATCTTGTAATGAGTGACAGTCTTAATGCATGTTGGGGTCATAAAAATGATTTGATGATGCACAGAGATGTTCAAGACATACAATTTGCTAGAACAGAATCATATAAAAGAATAAGTGATTTTGGTGTGTCTATGTACTGGGCAACAGTTGTTTATTTTAAAAAGACACCTTATGTAGAAAGTTTTTTCGATGTAGTAAAAGATGTAAAAGAGAATTGGAACTACTATAAGGATTTATATGAGATACCAGGTATGCTTTACAGAAATGATTACAGTTTTAGTGTTGCCGCACATGTAATGAATGGTTTTAAAAGCGAAGCACAAGAACAATTACCAATAGAAAAAATGTACAAAACATTTGATTGGGACGACATACATGAAATTAATGCTGTAAACGATATTACAATGTTTTTAGAAAAGCCAAAATCAAATGCAGACTTTCAACTTGGAAGATGGAAAGATGTTGACTTACACATTATGAATAAATGGGCATTACAACGAAATGCTGACAAACTATTGGAGATATATAATGCCTAAATATTTTATATCTGCAGGTTGCAGTTTTAGTGATGCACAAAACACACCACATAAACTATGGAATAACTTTGTTGCAGAATATTTAGATTGTGAATTAATATCACTCGGTATTGGCGGCACAGGCAATCAATTCATAGCACATAGTTTTATGAATACTGTACAACAAAAACTCAATGACGGTGTTGCAGGTGAAGATATATTAGGTATAGTACAATGGAGCATGATACATCGATATGCTTTTATTTCTGGTGAAGAACAATTAAGCGATAATCCAAATTTATTTATAGGTGACAGAGTGGTCTATCCTAGAACATTTACAGATTACAATGCAACTGCAAAAGAAAACAATGGCTGGGTAAGTATAGCACCATGGCAAACTACCCAAGAACCAGCAAGAGAAACACCTGACTTACATCATTTATCAACAGAGTATTACACTAATTTGCAAAACAGTTATACAGATATATTAAATACAGTATCGTTATACAGTTTACTTAAATATTTTTGTGATAAGAATAATGTAAAAGTAATGTTTACATGGATGGACGAGGCCGACAGACAACGAGTTTTAAATCCAACTCATACATGGTTATACGATCATCTTACAACACATATTGAAAACAGTATTGACTTACCAGGTATAAGGCAACAAGTAATCAAGTATGAAGAAACTATTCCAGATGTGTGGGCAGACTATAGAGGTCACCCAAACGAAATAGGTCATAGAATGTATTTTGAAGAACACATTAAGCCGGAGTTAGTAGATGTCTAAAGGGTATATTGTAATTGCACAAAATTCAGAAGATACAAATTATCTTAGAATGGCTTATGCTCTTGCACTTAGTTTAAAAATTACACAATCCAAAGTAAGTAATTTAGCAGTATGTGTTGAAGATAAAAGTACAGTACCTGAAAAATACAAAAAAGTATTTGATCAAGTAATTGAAATTCCATGGACAGACGATGCAAAAGATTCTGCTTGGAAGATAGATAACAAATGGAAATACTATTATATGACACCGTATGACGAAACAGTCATACTAGATGCTGATATGATATTTCCATCAGATGTAAGTCATTGGTGGGATTCACTAAAAGAAAAAGATATATGGGCAACTACAAACATCAAAACTTTTAGAGGCGAACCAGCAGATCCTAGTAATAAATATTACAGAGAATACTTCATAAAAAATAATATGCCAAACATATATACAGCATTCTTTTATTTTAAAAAATCAGAAACAGCAAGTGAACTTTTTAAAATGATTGAATTAATTTTTGAAAATTGGCAAAGGTTTTATTTTAAATATATGCCAAACGGCAAGCCAGATAAGTTAAGTGCTGATGTTGTATATGCTCTTGCAATACAACTATTAGGTCTAGAAAACGAAACAACAGTTGATGATTTAACAGATATGCCCACGTTTACGCATATGAAAAGTTTTATACAAGATTTGCCAGGCGGCTCATTACTAGATGAACGTTGGACATTAAGTATACCTACTTATTTTAGTAGTGTATCTAACTTTAAAGTAGGGAACTTTCAACAACATTATCCTTTTCATTATGTAGACAAGGAATGGTTAACAAATAATATTATAGAGACATTAGAAGATGAAATTAGAGGACTTAGAAAAGGCTAGAAAGGCCCAGCGACAAAGTGACAGACATGTTTACTTTGATGACAAAGGCAACATTGTCTATTATGGCAGGGCAGAGTCTGATGACTATGTAGAATCTAATCATGCTGTATTTACATATGAGCAATGTAGCATATTTGAAAACCCAGATAATAATAAAACAATTAATGACTTCTTGGTATTAACAAATCCTAACGAAGAAGGCGTATTTTCTTTTGTAAATAAAGTAGTTGAACTAGAAAAATTTAAGTCAGCATCTAAGATGTTATCGCAGGTACGACTTTCCAAAAACACAGACTTTGATGTAAAAGTTCAAGCAGTAAAAGATACAATAACTGTATCACTAAGCGAAAAACTGCGTTCTAATATTACCAATAGTATTGACATTAATAATTTTTCTTTTAAAGGCGAACAACGTATGGCTTTGTATATTACCAGTATTAACGATCCGCATTTTCTATATGACAGTATAGAAATACCTTTGTTGGAATTATTTAAAAATGATGAACTAGTATTTAAATTGAATAATGATTCGACCAACAAAAGTATCTACACTAGAAAATTATTCGACAAGTATATCAGAGTCGCATAGTACCTATTTAAAATCATGATAAATATGTGTATATTATTAGGACACACATATGGCAAAAATAGACGTCACAGAACTAGACATATTTTACATTAGTTATGATGAACCCAACTGCGAAGAGCATTGGGCAGACTTACTAAACAAAGTGCCGTGGGCAAAACGTGTACACGGAGTCAAAGGCTTTGATGCCGCACATAAGGAATGTGCAAATCAATCAGAAACAGATCGTTTTATCACAGTAGATGGTGATAATATTGTTATGGATGAATTCTTTAATCAAGAATTAGAATTCCCAGAAAAAGATCATGACGGTAACGATATATCAGAAAGCATATTCAGTTGGAATGCTAAGAACTTATTGAATGGCTTAGTGTATGGCAACGGTGGCCTAAAGTGTTGGCCCAAGGAATATACAAAAAGTATTAACACACACGAAGCCGCAACAGACGGTGAAGGTATGGAGTTTTGTTGGAAACTTAACTACATACAAATGAATGATATATTCTCAGAAGTACATCAAACTGCTAGTCCATTCCAAGCCTTTAGAGCAGGCTTTAGAGAAGGTGTTAAACTAAGTTTAGACCAAGGTAAACGTGTTGAACCACATAAGTTTCAAGACGACATATGGTATGGCAACTTTAACAGATTAAATGTTTGGTGTAATGTTGGCACAGACGTTGAGAACGGATGGTGGGCAATATACGGAGCAAGACTTGGATGTGAAAAAACAGTACTTAGTGATTGGGACACAAATCAAATATCAGACTACGATTGGTTCAAAGGCTTCTTTGAAAAAGAAAAAAGTTATATAGATAATGACGAGCATCTAAAACAAAAAACTATTGCCATTGGCAATAGATTAAATGAAGAAGTGCAAGGCATGATGCTGTTCGAACCCAACGATCAAATGAGTAAATTTTTCAAAGCAACATTTGTAAACCCAAAAAGATGGGGTGCAATGATCACTGAGCGACAAATACAAGACCTATTAGAAAAAGGATTGATAGGTACATGAGAAAATTAGCATGGGTGTTTGGAAAGTCGTCTGATTTCGCAGGTAATATTATTAATAAACTTAAAGAACAAGATATTAGTACATATGGCTTTGGTAGAGATAATGTTGATTATGCAGACTTTGATAAGTTTATAGATGGTAAAGTAGTACCTGATATAATTGTAATAAATGCAAACATAGAAGAACAAATTGCATTAGTAATAGATAATAAGAATTATAGTAATATAACTTTACAACAAATGTCAAGTATGTTTTTTAATTATACACCCTTGTTTTTATTTTTTACAAAGTTAATAAAATGGTTAGAAAATAGCAGTAAAGAAATAACAATTTGTGGTGTAAGCAGTTCAATAACAGCATGGCCACAACAGGATAAACAGTTTGTAATGTATGCAGTATTAAGAAGTATGATGCAACAATTAGTATATAGTGCGTCTAGCAACGTGTGTAATGCGTTCTGTGTAAGTCCTAGCGGTATTGATGCCACTAACATTACAGACTATGCAAAACGTGTTGTAGAATTAATTACAAATAGAACAGATTTAAAACTAATAGATCTTACAATAGGTAAAGAAGTAGTAAATTTACAAAGATGAGTAATTACGATCAAGCCGCAGACAAGGCCAAGGAACAGTTAGACGAAATAAGTCCTACAATGTGTTACGCAAAGTGGACGCAAGTTTCTATGCACCTTACTAACGGCATGACACATAGTTGCTATCATCCTCCGACACACAAAATAAATTTAGAAGAACTTGCTGATAATCCTTCTGCACTACATAACACAAAAGAAAAGAAAGAGCAACGTGCTCAAATGTTAGCAGGTGAACGTCCAGAAGGTTGTAGTTACTGTTGGCGTATAGAAGATGTAGGCGGTAGAAGTGATAGAGTTTACAGAAGCGGAGAATATTGGGCACAAAATGCCAGAGAAGAAATAGCAGAAGCAGGTGCTGACGGAAATATTAATCCCAGATATGTAGAAGTAAACTTTAACCAAGCATGTAATTTAAAATGTAGTTACTGCTCTCCTCATTTAAGTAATACATGGGAAAAAGAAATAAAAGAACATGGCCCTTACAAAATTGTAGATGGAGAACACAACAACATAGAAAGTTTAGATAGAGGTGGATTGATGCCGCCTAAACTATCACAGGCAGATAATCCATACGTTACTGCATTTTGGAAATGGTGGCCTGAGTTATATAAAAACTTAGAAGTTTTTCGTATGACAGGGGGCGAGCCGTTAATGGATAGTAATACATTTAAAGTATTAGACTATGTGTATGAAAATCCAAATGCTTGGCTAGAAATGAGCGTAACATCAAATATGTGTCCACCTAAGCCGGTGTTAATGGATAAGTTTATCGAATCGCTACAGAAATTAGAAGAGATACAAATATGGGAGGACCCGGAAAAGTTCAATCCGAACTCAGGGAATAACTGGTATGTAGCACCAGCAACTAAGAACTTCGCAGTATTTGTAAGTGTCGATGGATTTGGAGAACAAGCAGAATATATGCGTAACGGTATGGATTTTCGCATGTTACAAGATAACGTGCAAAGAATATTAAGCGAAACAGATAATACAACAATAACATTTATTAACACATTTAATTCACTTAGTATGACAAGTTTAAAAGATTATTTACAATGGATATTAGAACTTAGAGATCAATATGCCAAAGACGTACAGGGCATTAAGTATATACCTGTACCAGACAATGGTGGACATAAACATTGTGATTATGAAATAAGACCTAAACAAAGAATATGGTTTGATATTCCTTTATTGAGAGCGCCATTATGGCAATGCATACAAGTAATGCCACAGCATTACGAAGACTATCTAGAAGAATGTATTGCTTTTATGGAGTTAAATCAAGCAGATGAAGTAAATATAGACTATAGAGGATTTAAAGATTTTGAAATAGACAAAGTAAGACGTAACTTGGCCTGGATGAAAGAAGGCCGAAAAATGTCACAGCAAGAAATAACAAAAGCAAGAGCAAACTTTTACAAATTCTTTACACAACATGATACCAGAAGAAACACAGATTTCTTAGAAACATTTCCTGAAATGGAAGACTGGTGGGATATTTGTAAAGAAGCAGACGCATTGCTATAAAGGAGAAAAGATGAGCAAAGGTAGACAAGGTAATGAATCATTTGATGATTACAGGAAAAGAGTAATTGATCCTATATCAGATTCGTTTTGTGGTGCTAAATGGTACAATGCTACCATATGGCTAGGACACGGAGGCACAGCAAGTTGTCACCATCCCCCTGCACATAATATAGACAAAGAAGAAATTAAAACTAATCCAAGTGCTATTCACAATACTAGGCACAAGAAGAAAATGCGTCAAATGATGTTAGAAGGCACACGACCTAAGGAATGTGAATACTGCTGGAAAATAGAAGATATGGAGCATGATGCAGATGGCGGAAGACCTGTCAGTGATCGTACTTTTAAAACACATATTTATAGTGATAAAGAATTAGAACGAATTGCTACAATGGACCCTGCAGAAGATGTAAACTTAAAAACTTTAGAAATTGCGTTTGACAGAACATGTCAGTTTGCATGTAGTTATTGTAATCCAGCATTTAGTACAACATGGGTAAAAGATATTAGAACAAACGGTGGATACTCAAATATTAGAAGTGATGCTAGAGGTCACTTTATAGATGATGCCCCGTATGCCGACCCATTTGAGAAAGACGAAGAAAATCCTTATGTAAAAGCATTTTGGGAATGGTGGCCTGAACTAAGTTTAGAATTAGATGAATTAAGAATTACAGGCGGCGAACCTACAATGAGTGCAAGTGTTTGGGGCCTATTTGATTGGTTCAAAGAAAATGGTGAAAGCCATCCTAACGCAAAAAACATGCGTTATGCAATTAACAGTAACTTAGGTGCTAAAGATACACTAATTGCCAAACTTGCAGAAGCAACACAGCATGTTGAACGTTTTCATTTATACACTAGTGGCGAGGCTTTTGGTGCCCAAGGTGAATACATCAGAGACGGGTTAGACTTTCCGCAGTTTAGTCAAAATTGTGTAAAAATGTTAAGGGAAGGCAAGATCGAAGGCTTCCATATGATGATGACTATTAATGCTTTATGCTTAGATAGTATGGTAGAGTTTTTAGATTGGGTCTTAGAACTCAAAAGAGAATTTGGACATAACAAGCCAAGTTTTAGTGTAAACATATTGCGTTTTCCAAGTTTCCAAAGTGCATTAACACTACCAGATGACCTAAGAACAAAATATCATGATCAGTTATTAGCATGGCACAGAAAAGTGCAACAAAAACAAGAACTAGACGGAACTGGCAGAGCATTAGTTCAAGACTGGGAAGCAGATCAACTAAGTAGACTAATAGAATACTTAGACGTTGTTAAAACACCTCATAGAAATACTGCTGATAGATGGAAGTTAGAACATGACTTTAAAGTTTTTTATGATCAGTATGATGTAAGAAGAGGAAAGGATTTTAGAAAAACATTTCCTAACTTAGTAGAATGGTATGACAGTTTAGAAGTTAGACCATTAGAGGTTGAGGAAGAAGATATTCAGAAACCCAAAGGCGAACGTGCAGTAGAAATATATGCTCACAGAGAAGTCGATGAGGACGGTGTAGTACAGGTTATAGATGTACGTGATAGAACTGACAACAGAAAAGATAGACGTAACACAGGCGAAAGCCAAGACGACTATGATGATGACAAGTATGCAGACGAACCTGACTTTAAGAAAAAATCAGGTAGTAGCATAGGATGGGATACTGATAGTGATGGACTTGGTGGACAATAGAACGGTAGATTACCAACTTGAGAAAAAGTCAATAGGTAACGAAGTATTAATAGATGGTAAAATAATACCCAGTGACCTACGAGAAATTTACCAAGACATTGTTGCTAGACGTTTTGAAATATATCCACATGCAGATACCACTAGCGAATTAGATTACAATTATCCTAGTTTTGACTGGGCGAGTTATCATGAGTATACTTGTATAGAAGTTTTCCCGCAATTAAAGTTTTTATTTCCATATATTAAGGAATGCTTAGAAATGGTTGGAGACACTGATTACAACAAGTATTATTTTAAAAGTTGGATAAATGTTTGGCCTAAAGGTCAACAAATTATTGCACACAGACATTATGGTGTTTGGCATGGTTATTATGTAATTAAGGATACAGGCACTACTACATATTATCAACCAGATAAAGATATAAACGAAGTAGTAGGCTTAGATAATTTTGATGGGCACTTTACATTTATGCCTGCACATTTACTACATTGGGCAACACCAAATCCACAAGATGCTATGCGTATAAGTACAGGATATAATATTAGCACATATGAACAAGTGCTACAAGAGGCAGATGATAATGCAAATGAGCGAGGGGATAAAATAAAAAATGTAGTTGTGCCTTTAAAAGATTTATTATGATTGATGTGCCAAACAAAGGAGAAGTATTAGTTAAAGAAGTTCCGCCTTCTGTTTTACTACAATTATATAAAATATATCACAGCCAAACATTGCCAACTGAATTATATTTTGATGACCAACCAGCGATTGACTTATACAGTGGTGATGGTCAACTGCAATCCACAGAAGAATATAAACATATTGCAGAGTGGGTAGGAATGAATATAAAAGAATTTAGATTAGAGCGAATGCACCCTATAGGAGAAATGACAAATTCTTATTTATGGAACTCTAGAATACCAGATGTAGAGTTTGACGAATCAGAATTAAAGCAAAAGTTGTCTAATGGTTGGCCATCTTTATTTTGGCATGCTGATACATACCAACCAGAAAATAGAATTAAAATGATTATATACTTAAACAATGTAAATAAAGAAAGCGGTGCAGTTTGTATGGAGGAAGATCTTACATACATAAATGATGATTCGTATAGCGAACTTAAAAATAAATATAAACATGTAAACCAAATACAAGGAAAATTTTTTAATGGTACAAGTGGTACTGCTGTAATTTTTAAAGCAAGACAATTACATAGAATAAACTTTCCTATAAACAACCATAGAGATACAATACACATAGGATTTGAATATGAGTAAAATTAAACCCATATGGGAGCATGGTTCAGTAAGTCCAGAATCGCCTAACAAGGTGTTTTGTACTGCTCCGTGGACTCATACATATATTTCGCCGCAAAGCGAAAGACGTATGTGTTGTGCTAGTAGGGAAGAGCATCAATTCCAAAAGCAATACATTGATGCTAGTAATGACGAAAAGTACGGAGAAGTAAAAGAGTCAGGAACTATTGCTGACTACAACCCTGTAAGTTTAAAAGAACATTGGAACTCACCATATATGATGGACATAAGAAAAAAACTTATGGCAGGAGAAAAAATACCACAATGTGATGTATGCAACGACAGTTTATTAAGTAACAGCACATATCGTCAATGGTTTACAGGCTTTTTATTCAATGATAAAATAGACCAATGCTTTGAGGAGACAGACGAAGATGGAAGAACTACAATGGAACCTATATCTTTTGATTATAGGTATAGTAATTTATGCAATTTTAAATGCCGTATGTGTGGCGAACAACTCAGTAGCAGTTGGGAGACAGAAAAAAGGAAACACGACCTTTGGACACCTGAGCAACAACCGTTTATGGTTCCTGAGAACAAGAAGATTATCGAGAAGTTTCAAAAGGAAGTAGTCGAAGAAGAATTTTGGGAATATATTAAATCAGGTACAGTTGAAGAATTATATTGGGTTGGTGGTGAGCCACTGATGTATGACATACACTGGAAGTCAATGGATAGACTACAAGCAGATAATAATCTACACAAAGTACATTTAAGATATAACAGTAATCTAAGCAGAGTTAGATATAAAGATTATTACTTGTACGATTGGTTACCACAAGCAAAAGATTGGACTATGTGTGCAAGTATAGACGGCACTGGACCTATAGGTGAGTTTATTAGGACAGGTCTTAATTGGGAAGAGTGGGATAGAAACTTTAGAGAAGGTGTTGAACTACCCGGCGGACATGATAAAATGATTATGGACTTAACTATAACTGGTCCAGGTTTATTTGATATTAAAAACTTTTTAGATTATGCATTAGAACTTGATGTTAAAATAGAAACAAAACGTATGTTTGCCTTTCATGCCGATATAGTATTATCGCCCATGGCATGGCCTAGACACATACTCGATGAAATAGTAAATGACTTATTAGATTACTGTAGACCAAGAGTAACTGAAAAGCAACAAACACTTATACGCGAACTAGAAGGATTACTAGAATCACCTACATTCCAAGAGCAATGGCCTGACACAGCAAACGATCAATTCTTTAATGGTCGTAAATATCAGCAAATTATTCAATCAATAAGAAAAGATGGTCAAGATGGTCGTTTAACTATAAATGATATTTACAGCCAACATCCTGAATTATGGAGTTGGTGGAATAGGCCGGACCCTAAACACAATCAACGATGATTAGTATATGTAAGTAATCCAGTAAATTCCGTAACAAAACAGTATTCCAACAATAACAGGAATCCAATACGCAATATTAATTACAAGATTAAATAATCCACTAATTAGACCTATAACACCTTGAACACCGCCAAAGTATAAAAATGTGCCTATAAGTAAAAAAATGAAAAATTCAAACATAAATAAAATCTCCTACAATTTTTATTACTCTTATATTATAGTAAATTTTAAGGCGTTTGTCAACCTATTTGTAACCTATTTGCATAAATCTTGTATAAGCAGGTGTAATTAACTGCCCTATAAAATGTGTTTTTGATAATGGATATTTTGCTTTCATGTCGTCTATGCTATCGCATATATTAATATGCCCTTCGAAATCTTCGCTATTGTTAGTTTGCATAACAATTAATTGATCATCGTCTGCCGAGTCGAACCATTCGTTATCCATGTGTTCGCAACTGGTATTAATAATACAATCGGGTTTGACTCTAATTAGTTCTCCGCCTGTAGTGAATTCCATGTTATGTGTCGACAGCATCGACATGTCTGCCACCACACCTTTATATTTCCACGAATTTTCGACATATCTTTGATTGAGTTTTTCTGATAGTTCTATTGCTTGTGGGTCTATGTCGATACCATATATACGTTCTATGGTTAATGCCTTATGTAATGGTTCAACCAAAGTACCTATCCAGCAACCTAAAATAGCAACTGTCATATTACTTGGTAATGGAGTAACTTTATAAAGTTCACCTAGTAACCAAGTCTTACTTGCTAACTGGCCTTTGCTAAAAGCATCACGTGGATAAACACCCTGATGCTGTATGATATGCTCAAACCAACTAGGGGAAGGTTTCCAAAAGCCATTATCAATGTACTTTGTTACTTGCTCCCAACTATTTAGATTTATTGTATTGTTCATTTAACCAGTCGTAATCGTTAATATTATTTAATTGTTCTAAGTTATCCTTATTTGCTAAAGCGAATGCTTTACCTTCTTCTGCTCCTCGTTTGGCATCATGTCTAAAGTCAGCATCAGGTATAGGATGTAACCAAGATTCTAAACGTTTCTCACTGTCAGGATCATTACTAAGTGTTAATTTAACACATTCTCTAAAAGCACTACGCCATGTACTAAACGCATCTGTATTAAATCTAGTTGTACAACTTATTTCAGGCATTGCTTTAAAACGTTTACTAAGTCCTGTGGTAAAGTCTAATCCCCAACTAGTAGCATCTAGTATTTGTTGCCTGTTAAACAATTTAACACCGCCATAACCGTATTCTTCACCTGTTACAGGATTTTTACTTGCCCATACATGTACTACTTCCTCGTCATAAACATCGGGTATATAACTAAAATCAAAGTCCTCACTAATATCAGCATCAGCATCTACTACCCAGAACATATCGCTTTTAACCCTATTTGCCGCTTCTTTGTGTGCATTAAATATGCCTTTAATGTCTTTGACCCAGGTTGCATCAAACCTTGCTGTAAGACGCTCATATGCAGTTGTAGACCCCGCTTCTTTGTAGGATAGGAACACTATATCGTATGGTTTAGACACACTTAGAGCGTCTTTAACGTATTGTAACTTACCCCTTGATGTTTTACTATACTTGATATCATCACTGCTGTAAGACGTTTTAAATACGTCTAATAGGGGGTTTGGCCACAGCCTTACGCCGCCGTATGCATGTACCTTGCCTGTTCTTGGGTTTAGTTTTTGCCATACATGTAGTTTATCAGCATTCTCTACAGAAGGTTTAAACTTAGCATTCCAGTTATCATATGTATCTACATTACTGTCAACTGTCCAAAAGTATGCATTATTATCTTGCTCAGCAAAGTCAATTAATTGTTGTTTAAGTGGCGTATTATTAAATGTGTACACATTCCATTCTGGCATTTCACTGGCCTGTTTAGGCATTAATTTTAAGTCATCAAATGTATTGTTGACTATTTCTTTTTCAGTAAAACTGTTATCTAAAAATAAAGCAGTAGGACATAGTCTAACATCTGTGTGATCACCATTTTCATTTTGCCACACATGAACGTTTTTAATATCCCACTGAGTTGGGTAGTAACTAAAGTCGAACGACTCACAGATTTGTACACAATAGTCTACTACCCAAAACATTTTTGTTTGTGTTTTTTCTGCACATTTTTTATAAAACTCTGCTACACCGTCTTTGACATCTTTTGATGTCATTGTGTAAACAGGATACTCTTTTTGTGTGCTACAAATTTTTCTAATATATTTTGGTCTGCCTTTTGTTTGTGGCTCTTTGGGACATAAACTTACACCGCCATAATCGTATTGCTTGCCTGTAATAGGATTTAGTTTTTGCCACACATGTTGTTTTCCTTCGTCCCATGTATCAGGCACAAAATCAAAATCAAAATCTTCTACTACATCTACGTCTGGGTCAATTACCCAAAACCAATTATTCTTGCATTTTTCTCTACCTTCATCTTCGTTGGTAAACTTTTCAAAATCTAAATCTTTAAATGGTGCTATGTTATGAATAACTATTTCGGCGTCCTTCCATAATTTAGGCACCCAACGTATACCACCCATTTTTTCTGGATACTTATGCTTTAATTGATTACTTAAATGAAATGTATGAATCATATTCTTTTGAAAGTCAGGTGGAGTCCAATCTACTTCGTCATCAAATTGATATTCTTTGTCTATTATCCAACAGTCTTGGGTTACTATATTATAATCTGATGTGTCCTCTACATACAAAATAGGGTATTGCTTATATCCTGTAGGTGAATGATCGATATATTTTATATTATCAACATCATATTTTACCGGTACAAGTTTTACTCCACCGCACCTATTGTCGCTTACATTTGTTACTGCTTTAGGATATTTGTGTGTTAATTGATTTGGTATCTTAAAAATGTGTATAGTTTTTTGATCATATCTATGCGGAACATAATTAAACACATTGTCTACCTCGTGCTCATCATCAATAAGCCAGAACATTTTAGTTCTACTTTTACGAGCATAAGTTTCATAGTCGCCTAAGTTATTTGTGTAAAATACATCGTAACGAATAGGGCAAATGTTGTTTTGATATTTGTGTTTAGTTATATCAAAATCTTTATGGACTAGCCTAATACCGCCGCATCTGTTATCCCATGGGTCTTCAAAATCTGCAGGGTATCTTTCTTCTAAATATCCTGGTATTTTGAAAACATGTATATATTCTTGTTCATATTCTGCAGGCACAAACAATAACTTACCATTAAAATCAAATTCTCTATCAACTATCCAAAACCACTCGGTTTTACTACGTTCAGCATATTCGCTATATGTTTCAGAAGTGAATTCGTCTTCATCTATATAAAACACATCATACTGTTCGTCTTCTATAGGACATGCAGGATGAATCTTTGTTTCTGCTGATTCCCATTTTTGAGGTACCAGTCTGACACCTCCCATTGCTAATGGATATGTTTCTGTTAGTTGATACGGCATCCTAAAAGTATGTATCATGTCGTCATCAAACGGACTTGGTACCCAATCAAATGTTTTTAAATTAACTTTGTGTTTGCTGTCTACTAGCCACACATAGTCTTCTTTAAAAGTATTACGTTGCGAGTAGTCATTAATATCTTTAACAAAGATAACAGGGTATTCAACACTAGCATCTAAGTAACTGTGATATTTTGTATTGGCTGTTAACCATTCTCTAGGAAATAATTTTATGCCTCCTTCTTGAGCAGGGTACTTATGCTCTAATTGTCCACGCAGGTGAAAACTGTGTATAAAGTCTGGTTCAAAATTACCAGGTGCCCAGTTAATATCGTTATTAAGTTTATATTCTGGGTCAACACACCATACATGCGATGAAAGATTGTTATTATTAAAATAGTCTTTTGGTTCTGCCTGATATAAAATATCAAAACTCTTTTTGCACACAATTTCGTTTATATATGATGTATCTGTATTTTCATAATTTGTTGGATATAGCGATACACCGCCATAGTTGTTACTGTCCCACTTCCACTTGTGAATAAAGTTTTCAGTGTAGTGTGAAGGAACATATCTAAATACTTCATAGTCTGTTACTTCTATGTTATTTTCTACTATAAAAAATAATTTTGTTTTAGAAATTTTTGATATCTTTTTTAAGTCAATGTCATCTACTTTCCTTGCAAATGGAAAATTATCTTTGAGACTTTGGTTTTCACCTATGTAAAAAATATCATACATTTCTTTCTGCTTCTAAGTTGTCTACTACTGTTTGTACTAATGTGCTAATATGCTGTACTTCAACATTTATCTTGTTATAACGATCTTGTAATTGTTTACCCCATACAGGACATACACCAATATGATCCGGCAAAGTTCCACCACAGGTAGTACACTTACCTTGTAACTTTTTCTTAATCGTCCTTAGTGTGGACTGGGACGTTATATTTTTCTTCGAAGTCTGCGGCATCGTTCTCATCATTGACTATAGGCATGCCTTTGATATTTAAACTAGTATTCAGTATCATTGGGCAACCTGTCTCGTTATAAAATTGTGTCATTAGTTCATACAAGTCTGGGTGTTCAGATTCATTAACTGTTTGCACTCGACTTGTACCATCTGCATGGACTATTGCTGGAAATTCTTTTGGCTTTTTGCATTTTGCAACAAATTGCATATAAGGAGCATTACTAATATGCCCTGGCATTTCAAAATATTCGTGTACATGCTCTTCTAATATAATTGGTGCAAAAGGTCTAAACTCTTGTCTACGTTTTATTTTGTTTACTTTGTCTTTTATTTTATTACCACGTGGGTCAGCACACAAAGTTCTGTTACCCAATGCTCTTGGGCCAAACTCTGCAGGGCCATTAGCAATACCAAATATTTCACCTTTAAGTAGACTTGCTAATGATTTCTTAATAGGGTAATCGCCTCTAATACTATTACCTAAATATGCACCAGTCCAATTTACTTTCTTTTTAGTTTCGTTGTAGTAATGTAATGCCGCGGCACCTAAACTACTTCCAGCATCACCTGGGTTAGGCATTATGTGTACATTACCAAACAGTTTAAGTAAATTTCCATTAGCAACACAGTTTAACGCACATCCGCCCATAAACACTAAGTTATTACTATTTGTCATTACAAGGGCATGTCTGGCATATTCGAATATTCTTTTTTCTGCTACAGCCTGAGCACTTGCGGCTATGTCGTAATCTAAACTGTGATGTCCCCATTCATCAATTAATGCACATTTGTCTCTGCCTAAATAATTAGCAGGCACACCCTTTTGCAAATTTTTTGTCATTTCAATAACATTTGCTGGTTCGTTACAATCAGCATCTACAAAAAATTCTTGATGCATAGCAGTTTCATAAATGGGTTTACCGTATGCGGCCATGCCCATTAAAACATATTCGTCTTCCATTGGTTTCAGACCAACATGGGCCGTCATAGCACTATAAAATAATCCTAGACTGCTAGGAAATTTTGTGCTGTGTATTTTCTTAAGATTACCTTTCTTCCATTGCCATGTAGTTGCAGTATCGAATTCGCCTATAGCATCAATACATATCACAGCACACTCATCAAAGTCACTAGTTAATACACCAGCGGCGGCATGTGTTTCGTGATGCCAGTAAGTTTTAATTGGAATGCCATGTAACTCTGGGAAAAAATCTTTGATCCATGATTTCATTGTTGGTTCTAGTAATGCTCTCCAATTACCTGCATATATATTTCTTAGTTTTTTTGCCCATGGTTTTTCGTGTAATACAATTACATCTGGCTTGCCAAACTTTAAGCAGTCAGCAATCATATCGTGATTTAAGTATGGGTCGTTTTTGAATTTGCTGTATCTTTCGGAATGTGAAGCATACAGAATTTCGCCATCTTCTACAACGGTGGCGGCGGCATCATGAAATAAAAAACTTAAACCGAGAATACGCATTTTATTATCTGTAAATAAAAGGGTCTCTTTTTCTCAATTCTTCTAACTTCTTTTGTATAAGTTTTTCTTTCTCTGTCAGTTTTGACTGTTCCGAAGTATCGTTACCGTGTTCGTCTCGATCCTCATTGCCGTCATGATTAAGTTCTGTGAGTTCTTTCTGTGTTTTCTTGTAGTCGTTCATAACAGTATTTATGCTATTTTAAAATGTCATCTATTAATTTATCGTAAATTCTAGCACAGGTTTTTGCATTAAAGAACAGTTGTCTATTATGTTCTAACTTGTCTTTGATTGCATCTATGTGCAATGTTGTATTAGCAATGTGTGTTACTTGTTTTTTAATAGCCTTAAATCTTTCGTCATCGAGTTCTATATCGTCGTAACTTTCATCAAACCATTCTGGAAAAGTTTCAAATCCTATGCTTCTTAAATGCCTTAGTGTACCAGGGTGTGTAATTAATAAGAACGGGTGACCGTACATAATAGGCTTCAATGTTTTTTCTGTTATAAATCCTATCTCTTGTGGTATTTGATCATAGTATGGATAACCATCGCTTTTAGGTATGTACTGATGAAATATACCTTTTTGTAAAACTAAATTTGCAGTATAACTGCTTTCAGTAACTAAACTTATTTCTGTATTAGCATACCATTTCCAATTAACCCATCTATCTCTAAATTCGTACTGTGATGTACTGTCATTATTAAATAAGTCAGGATTGACAGCATATTTATTATCCTCTAAATCATCATCTAGAATAATAGGTAAATATTCGCTTGTCTTATCAAATTCTTCTTGGTTAAGTCTTTCACCTAATATAATTTCTGATTGGTGGTTTAAATGTTCGTAGTCGGTTCTGTCAACACCATGATTATAAAATGGTTTATTAGGGTCTAATGAAAATCTTGCACTTGCAATACAATTATCAATTAATCTATTTCCGTCGTTATCAAATGTATTAACTAAATGATTTAAAATAAAAAAGCGATGCTCTTTCATATAGTTATTCATACATAAAAACTTTTTAGGTTTATTGTCTACATATATTTTTTCTGGTTCGAATGTAGCATATTCTAAAGGACTACTATGTTTAGACGTTGATGCTATTTTATTGTTTTGTTCGTGTAAAATAAAAAAATCTATTTCTATTAAATCTATTTTAAAGTGTTCTTTGATCTGTTGTTTAATAGTTTTATGATCCTTTGGCAATTGATTATTAAATTGTGATGTAAGTAATTTAACAAAACTTGTGTCTTCAAAACAACTGTTGAGCCAAAAGAATAATTTATGTAAACTGTATGTTTCTGCTTCAAACGAATTATCTATTGCTACTTTTATACCGATATCATGACACTTACGCCAAAAACTATAGGGCAAAGAATACGAATACAATCTATGTAAAATTATAATTAATGTACAATCCTGATCATTTATATAATTCTCTATATTTCCAATATAAGAACTATCTAAAATAGATTCTACAATCATATTGTGTTTTAAAAATTCTTTGAATATACCATCTTGCTCGTGTGCAAAATGCTGAGACTCCCATTGGTCAATCATATACGCATTCTGCCAATCTAATTTGTATCTCTTAACACCGTTGCCTGTTAGTATGTCAAAATCAAAATCATGATATTCATTCCATGATGCTTCTGGTCCTGGATCTGTAAAAGGAAAAATATGTGTGGGTGGATACATTTCCTCTGGGTGTTGAGATTTATATTCTAGTATTGCATTGCCTGTTATGTTTACAAATTTTACTGTATTATTTTCCATAATGTATCCATGTGTTCTAGTAATTTTCTATTGTCGTAAAAGTTATGAAAGTTATGTACAATTTTACCTAGTGTATGGTAATCAAATCTTTCATAGTCAAATGTCATAGCATTACTTAATATTGCGTTATATCTGTTTTTGTCATTGAGTGTGTCGTAACTTATATCGAACTCACTATCAAATGTTTCAAATCCTTGATTTTTTAGAACTGTATTTGTGTCTATATTTCCAATTACCATGTAAGGGTGACCATACATTAGAGGCTTATATGTTTTTTCAGTAACGAATGCTCTCTTTAAATTATGATTATATTCCTCTGGCATATCTGGTAACTGATTAATAAATTCATCATCGTAATATGTTTCGGTTACTAAAGAATAATATGTATCTTTATATACATCATTAATAAATGATCTATCGTCGCTTTTCTGATAGATGTCTTGCATAACAGGAATAATTAATTCTTCTGTGTTTTCTTTAACAAATTGTAACAATGTTTCAGGTGTTTCGTTATAAAATGTACACTCTCTTCTAAGCCTTTCTGAATAGTCGCCTGATTCTAGTTCTTGAAAAAATCCATGCGAATTTTTTATTTCATAGAACTCGTCTGCTCGTTTTGTTGGTTGTTGATATCCCCATCTAGCAGTAACAAGATTTCGATTTGTCATTCCTCTTTCTTTTAGCCATTTAATTAATGCTATTCTATGAAATCTTGGTTTGAGATTTAAACATAAAAAATCATATTTTTTTTGTGCTCTAAAATTTTTCTGTATAGTATCAATACTATACTTTCCGTCACGTAATTTTTCTTTACCGATACATGCTTCGTTAATTCTAAAGTAGTTAAAAAAGCCTAAGTCTACTGAAGTTTTTTCTTTGAACCTTAGTAGTAAATCCTCGTCATTAGACACAATGTCGCCGCCTACAAGCAACATCCAGTTATCAGGTGTACCAATATAGTCTTTTATTGTTGTTATAAGAGGCATATAAGTATCTATTTCTGCCTCAAACAAGTAGTCTAGCACTACACGAGTTTTTTTACTATTAACTAAATATTCTATCTCCTTGGTGTTGAGCCGTGCTAATGCACTTGGATGAATTACAAAAACATCATATTCTCTTATCTTGCTAGTATCACTTTCTTCTATTATTTCAAAAGGAACAAGGCCTTTTGTATCTGCATCATACACATTCATAGTAATCATATCTTCGTTAAGTTCTTTTAAGTAACTATGTGTTCGTTGATGTATAATTCTATTCCAGCATAGTTGCATAAAAACAGAATCTTCTTTAAAGAAGTGTTGCTGTAACTCTTCGTTAATTTCTTTTGTAGGATCGTTTTGGTGTACTGCTACTTTCATTCGCATAACTCGACTAATTTAGGGAACACTTTTCGCCAATCTTGTTCTCTAATTTTATCGAGTTGATCGTTATAGATTTTAAACTTTTTCCAACCATCCTCGTCCCACTCGTCGTTATCAAACATAGATAACAGATTGCCTAATCCGTGATGATTACCAAAGTCTTTTCTAAACTGTGAGTGTATTTGTGTTCTTGCTTCTGGGTGTATTACTTTAGGACTTAAAAATGTAGGATCATACACATAGTTTAGATGTACATGTAGTCCTAACTCTTTTGATGCCCAATTATGAAACTCTCCTAAGTAAGGATAGTTGTAGGCACTGACTGTTTGACATATACTGGTTTCTATCCAGTCCTCAGCCATAATTTGTTCTAAGTGCCCTGTTACTGTTTTCCAATCACTTGGATGTCTAATATAATAATTACGGTCGCCTAAATCATCTATACTAGCACTTACTTGGATCTTGCCAAACTGTTTCCATATATCAAATGTTTTCTCTGGTAAGTTTGTCATGTTAATATTATACCATAGAGTCATATTCTTTGCTCTATCGGCCGCTATTAATTTTTCTAAATATTCCCAATGTTTTTTAATCAGTGTTGGTTCGCCACCATTTATATATACCAATTCTAAGTTGGGTGCTGAATCAAATAAGTCGTCCCAAAAAGCATCTTCTTCAGGCCACTTGTATTCGTCTTTGTCTATGTTACCATATTTCGTAACGAAGTCCAGGCTTGCTTCAATTTTTTTATAATCATTACGCCACTGAGATGAACTTGCTGGATTGCAAGTACGACACCTGACATTACACAGATTACCAAGACGAAGTTCAACAAAACGAAGATCCAAATCAATATGGCCGTCTTCTCTAGTAAGTTCTTTTGCTCTATCGGGGCCGAAGTGCGTAAATACCTCGGACTCTGACTGACGTTTACTGGTAATACCTTTTCTTTCTTCATCATAACACCTTGTACATGCGGCTGGTTCTTCATCGTTTAACATTTGCAATCTAACTTCTTTGTAGTAGTCAGAATTCATAATGTCGCCTATGCTATGATTATTTAAGTCTAACCATTCGTTACCGCCGTCTTCTTTGTAATTTTTACTTCTACTTGCTCCATTTTTGTGATCACTTATACAGCATAATGTACACCCGCCATGTGGGTGTGTTGCTAAATGCGTGAACGGTAATGGGCAGTATGTTTTACTCATCATCGTTTCCTTTAAAATATCTTTCTATCCAAAGTTTACAACTGTAAAATGCTAGATAGAAACCTGCTATAAATGTAGCAATTATCAATGTGAATACCCAATTGATTGGATCTGATAACATAAAAAATAAATTTATGTATGCGTCAGCATCTGATTCACTACCTGCTTTGTAGTACGGATTTTCTTCACTTTCCCATTTTGCTTCAGCATCGGCTTTCCACATCTCTGCTTCTTCTTGGTACTCTTCAGCAATAACAATTAATTCTTCCCATTCTTCGCCACCGACTTCACCTGTGAATTCATATACTTTTGTACAGCCATCTATAAAACATTGGTCTTTAATTACTTCACTTGTAATTCTTTGTTGAATTGAACTTGCAGTAAAGCCTATAAGCAATGTGTAAACTATACCTGCTAATATGTAATATCTAGTCTTCATCACTCTTTTTTAATTCGTAACCATCTGCTGGATCTATTTCTGCATCAGCATTCATAAATCGCATACGTTGTACGAGATCCCAATTAACATTTTTCCATTCATCTCTGATACCGCCCAGGTCAGACATATCAAATTCTTTTTTCTTTTTCTTATTCATCTATCTTTTTCCATAATTCTCTAAACAAGCAAAATCTACGATGACCTTCTTTAGTCTCATATACAAATTGCATTGCTAATAGTTCTACAACCTTGCCTTCAAATTTGCCATTAAGACTACAAGTGTGTTCTATGCGATCTCCTATCTCTGGTTTGCTTTTACTATTCTTTGCCATGTTATATACTTATCATGTCTCCCTTTACTACATTATAAAGTTCTGTAAATGTTTCTTCAAAACTTTCGCTCCTATACACATCACCAGCATTGACTTGTTCTATAAATTTTTGCCAATGTTCTTCTGTGCTGTCAGTACCAGCATGAGCAACTAACGGTGCTATGTCTTTATTATACTTTGTTTGTTCCCAAGCAGGCAAACCGTATTTTTCAGGATTGCGTACTTTATCTATAATTTGTTCTTTTGCTGGTGACGGAACAACATTTGCTTCGCACCATTCTGGAAAGTGTACTAGGTTATTCCAAATTAAAAATTCAGGATAAACTGTTTCAAAATAATGATGAAACTCTCTTAGATAAAAGAAATTCCACACACTCACAGTATGTGTCACATTTATATTAACATGATCGTGCTCTGTGTGTAACTTATAAAACTTATCTAAGTTCTCTACTACATTATTCCAACTATCTCCATGGCGTAGATAATCAAACTTTTGCTCTATGCCATCTAAACTTATGTTGAACCCTAAGTTCTCAAAGTTGCCTACAATTTTATCTATTAGTTTGTCATTGTAGAATGTGCCGTTAGTGCTGAGAGTAATCATTATATTTTTGCTTACTCCCATGTCCACTAACTTGTCAATGAGTTTGCGAAACTCTTTCATATAGAAAGGCTCGCCACCCATTATTTCTAAAACTCTAACATGGGGTAACCAATCCTCTATGTCTAGCCAAAACTGAGATTGTTCTAAGTCGTGTAAATCTATCTTAGAGGGTGGTTCCCAGAATTCTATGTTTCTATCTATAGATTCTTTTCTCCATTTACTGCTGTAATTTGCATTACAAGTTCTACATTTCAAATTACATGCGTTTCCTAATATAAGTTGATAGTCCCGCGGCATATCGGGTTCAGCCTCGTAATCTATTCCATCTGGGTATCTCCATTCTGCGTATCCGTTGTATAACTGTCGCTTAGACTCTTTACCATTGTCTTCATCTATCCAACATGTAGCACAATTATCCGGCGTCTTGCCTTCGCGAATTTCCTGCCTTAAATTTTTCATATAATCACTATGAAAAATGTCCCTTATTGAATCTTCCCCTAACGTGTAGTCTGAACCATCTGGTCGTGAAATTCTTTCACGAGCAATACAGCAACTTCTACAAGTTCCGCCTGGTTCGTTACTGAGGTGTGTCCACAGTAAACTACAATGCTTTGGTTCGTTCATATTCCTCTACTAGTAATTTTGATATACAAAGTCTTGTAAGATCGTTTCCTCTATTAAACTGGTCGTGCTCTGTGCGATTGCTTTGGGCAAAAATAATACAACTAGTTGGTTTTAATTTTAATTTATTGCAAACTACCCATTGTGTTTTCATGTACTTGTTAGGTATATAGTCTGGTCCCCAAGCACTCATGGCAAACTCGCCTATCATAGCACCAAAGTTATTTACTATACCATGTTGGTTAGCAAATAGTACAGCATCATCTATTTCTTTACGTTGTAAACGTATGCCTGCTCTAGCACCTATTAAAGGAAATGTTTTACCTAAACTAAATGTAACTTCTTCTACACATGGCTGATCAACATTTATATTTAAACCGTAGCACATACCAAAGTAGGCCATATCTATTAGTACTGGTACGTTATTAATTGTGCACCACTCTAACAACTCGTGCATGTCTTCTTTTAATCTGCCTGTGTCACTAAAAGGACAACTAATAATTACTGCGTCACCTTCTGTAATTTGTCCATAGTTATAAATCCATTCCCAGTTAGCATTCATATTATTACAAGCAACTTTGTGCATCATAAAGTCGCCTTTAAAAAATTTAAAGTTCTTGTCTATATGACGTTGCATAAACATACTGAATGCTTCGCTGGTACCATTAGTTTGAGTAACATGAGAGAAAGCATCTAATCCGTCGATGGTATTTAATTCACTACTGCGAATCCATCTACCGAATATCTCAATAAACTTTTCTCTGTGATCTGTAACACCATCAGCGGCAAAGAAGTCTCGCCACTCGTATGTGCTTTCACAAAAGTCTCTAAGTTCTGATGTAATGGCTTTGTCCTGTATAGCATAACCGCCATTAAGCGGTCCTTGATAAGTGTAATTATTTTTCACCGTTGTCATCCAATTTACCGTGTCCGTATTCGTTTTCTAAATGGTAAGGTTGATTCTTTTCTTTGTCATACCAGTATAAACTTTTGTGTGGAGGATCTCTCCAATCGTGTTTACTGTCTGCTATATAATAAAATGTTCTAAAGCCAACTCTAAATTTATCCTCAGGACATTCAATTGGATTTGGGTGTCCATGGAAACCACGTTTGTGATATTTCCACACAACCACGTTGCCCATCTTAGGTGGATAACTTACTATCTTTTCTGTTTTATCAAAATCCCAAAACTGTAAATCACCGTGCCATGCTTCATCCCAGTCTGGTGTGAAGTATAATATTAAACTTAATGCTCTGTGTGTTTGGCACTCTTCGTTCCAATTAAAGTCTGAGTGTATTTTTAAACTGTCGCCTTTGTAACTTTTCATATAACCAGCACCAGTTAAGTATGGGTCTGGTAATAGATGTTGTACATCACACACTTGGCTGAGCCATGTTAAAAACTCTCTGCTGTGTAATGCACTAACAACACCACGTGCTACAGGAGCCTCAGTTAAGTCTTTACACTCTTCCATATAACTGTCTGCTCTTGTAAATGTTGTCCAATACTTTTTAGGTATGGTTTGGCTTTCCTCGTAAAGTAATTTTGCTACATTATAAGGTATAAAATCATCTAAAGCCAAAGTAGGGTAGGGAGGGGTATAGCGATACTGCTCGTTTAGTGCAAGTTTTTCACTGTCACTACCCCACTTATGGAATAAGTGATCAAGTATTTGTTGATCTATGTTCATTTGACTCCTCTAGTATTTCCGTAATGTATAACTGAGACACCATCAATGTCAGGTGTCTTACGCCATGGGTCTACTACAATACTGTTTGGTGCAAAACTAAGTTCTGAACCATTGCCTGTTTTCACACTCAATGCTTCATCACAGTCAGTAACATTATGCTCGCCATACCAATTTGGTACAGTATCTAATTGGTCACCGTACGTTACTTCTGGATTATGTGCTAACAAATAAACTGCAGGATTACTAAGTATGTCGCTAGGCGGAACATCGCCTGTTTGTTCATCATAGTAATGTAAATCATAACCTGCTTTATCAATGTAGTGACCTACTAGCATACTACTAGAACCTGTTTCATATGGTACTAATGGCTTGTATGCTTTACCAACAATGATAATAGGCATGCTTGGTACTAAACCAAATGCTGGGTGTTGATCCCCTGCAAGTTCCATTAAACGTTTTGCCATATTCTCTGCTTGTACTTCTCTTGAAAGCATTACAGCATCAAATAGATCATATCCTAAATCCAAGTCCTCTGCCATCCAACGTAGAGCAATGTTATCTCTGGGGTGACAAGCACCGCCATCGCCCATACCTGGTTTCATATAACCTGGTCCCATAATACGTCTGTCTGAGTTTGCAAGTGCATCACATACTACTTCTGCATTAATGTTGCCTTGCTTTTCTGCAACATCTTGTATCATATTTACTAAACTTACTTTTGCTGATATAAATGTATTATAAAAAACTTTAATACATTCGCATTCGTCCCATGTACCTATAATGTACTTAGGATCGTTTTGCATTATTGTTTTGTAGAAGTCCACAAGTTCTTTTGCATCACCTGTTTCACTTCCATCTTCTGTTCCAATCATTACCATTTCTGGATTTACCATATCCCACTTTACTGTACCCATAGCAATTAAGTATGGATTATACACAAATCTTGTGTTGGTAATTAATGGAATAAATTCTCTTCTAACAGTACCTGGAAGTACTGTTGATATAAGGACTATTAATTGTTCTTGGGTCGCTACAGCATTTACTTTACTAAGAATGTCTTTGACTATTCTATAATCAAAGTCCTTGTTTGGTAAATGGCTGGTAGGTGCCTTTCCATCATACTGTGGATCATGTGGAGTAGGTACAGCAATAAAGACAATATCTTGTCCTCGTACAGCATCTTCCATATTGTCAACCATTGTAAAGTTTTCAGGCTCTACAGGGTTAACGTCATAACCGACAACATCATGGACCTCGGCGACCATTTCGGCGCAGGCTTGTCCTAACTTACCTACTCCGATGAATCCGATTGAGGCCATTTTCATCTCCTGTTTTATGTCTCGGTACTAATTTCTAGTACACTCATATTTATCAGAGATTTGTTTTGCTTTTTAGGATAGTTGGTATTGTTTGTTAGGTATTATCCATTTGTTTATTGGAGATTCAATAGTGTTTTTTAATAACAATTTTTTATTGTGTTTTAGTTTTTCTTGGACAGAATCACTATGATACAGTTCATGGACTTCGTTGATATCCATTTTCATAAATTCGTCTATGCTGTTAATTACTTTTTGCATTCTAATATGATGATTTTCCTCAGCATCATACTCCTCATTAAAAAATTCAGGAAATGTTTTGTAGCCTATTTCTTTAAGTATTTTTAATGTGTGCGGAAAAGCAACAACTAATAACGGTTGCTCGAAAAAAAATGTTTTATATATTTTTTCCGTTATCAATCCGTTTGCTTCTCCAATTGCTTTGATATTTATATCATCATTTCCGTTTGGATCTATACCGTTAAATGCTACTGCAATAGAATTAGGCTCAAAGAATGTTTCAGTTACAATCTGTGCATACGAATCATTTAATACATTATACGATGGTTTCATCATCCAATCTTCAAAATTTCTATTAAACATTTCTCTATGAAGTTTTGTACCAGTATCGGTATCTTCTGAAATTTGAGTGCCTAATGAAATACTCTTTTCAATATAACTATAATGACATTTATCTCTATAGTTACTTTCTATGTGATTTACAATTTGATCTCTGTGCCAACATATTCTTCCATTGAATGATACGCAATGTTTTTGGCGTTTGTTTTTGGAAGGCTGAAAATTAAGTTTTTCATTATTGGAGTATACTCTATTGTAATATACATTATGGAATTGTATATCTGCATTTGGTAAAACTTTTTTATAATCTTTTACTGTAAAAAAATTGTTTATATGGATACTGATATTTTCTTGTTTAATTAATCTAGTTTGATCTATTAACCAATTGCGTCTTGCTTCTTCATCTAAATTATAAATATCCCAGCCATTAGCAAATCGCCATTTGAGATTATGAAAATTTTTACATTTAGATAGACGCTCTACAATGTCAAATAATTTATTACCTGTTTCATAATCTAACTGTGGCCTCATGTGCAATCCAAACTGGATAGTAAGATTGTTCTCTCCAGATTCAATGAGTTGTTCTAACTGTTCAATTGATCTCATTAAAACCAAGTTTTGAGTGGCATCTTGTGATATTGGGTGTTCTAATGCTCTATTGCAAAGCCTAGCAGGACGAGATTTTCCTAGTATATCATCAAAGTCTTCCCAATAAGGTATTACTAGGATTTCTTTCATGCAGAGTGTCTTGTATACTCTTGTATTAGATAGTCACCTGTTAGTGCTTTGCCAAATAAGTGTTTTGTACCATCTGATAGAAGTCTTTCAACTACTCCGTTATTGTATTCGACATCGGTTACATACTTGCCTTCTGATGTATGCTCCGGATGATCGTCGTACCACATTGAACTTAAACTATGAGCATGTATGGATTTAACACCTTTTGCCCATTCCTCCGCGGCAAGTAATTGCCTTTGCCTTTCTACTACTTCGTCGTATTGTCCCATAATAATATTTATATTTTAGGGCCACCATTGTGCCCAATTAAAGAATTTTTCTTTTGTTGCTCTCTCCATTTTAAGAAATGTAACGCAACTTCTCTTGTGGTGTGTGTTAAAGTACTCACTGGACTTTTGAGTTTTTTCATTTAAGATTTGCTCCTATTATTATACCTATTATTAAAATAAAACCATCGAATACAAAATGCAATATAAACGAAAGTGCAAAGATTTCTTTCCAATGCACTTTACATATTTCTAACCATTCTGCTACCTTTTTCATAATCTACTTATTTGTCCTAGTATGTTATCTACATCTGGATCACACTGGTGTCTAAGTACATCGTCTGTGACTTCGGTATTATAACATAATTCACCATCATAATCTAAAACAGCAATTTCATACCAACCCTTCATGGGTTTCATTTTATTAGTATCTTCTGGGTCAAGGTGTTCATCATGCTCGTTGTCTTCTGTGAATTCGTATTCTGGTATTACACTTGCACCAAACCCATTTGGAAATTTGTATATACGTTGGCGACCACCTAAATGATGCCTTGTATCACTTTCTAAAAATTCTTCCCACTTTTTCATTCTGGTAACTTCTCCGGGTCGACCAGTGTATCATCATCTAGATGCTCATCTTCTAATTCGTCTTGATACTCGTCTAGCATTTCTAATACATAAAAAGTACCATCTAAATCTTGTCCTGCTGAATCTGTTTCCCAAAAACTTCTAGGTTGACTAGATATTTCAAAATCACCATAGTGATTAGAACCAACAAAGTCATTTGCAGGTTCATAATACATACAATGTATATCAACATCTGGATTAGCCTGTTCGTAATTCATGATAGCATTTAAAGGTGGGGACCAGGCACTTTCAAAGTAACCAACAATAGCAGAAGTGCTGTCATTGATTTTTTCAAATTCTAAATTACTATCAGTTATAGGTACGTCCCATTTAGTACCCCATTCATCAACTGCTTTATGATAATCCCATTCTCCGATTGGGTGTAAGGCACTTAATAATCCTTCATCAGATTCATCACTTGCTTTACTCCATATTGCTTCGACCTTATCTGTAGGTCCTTCTATTACAATATGATTACTACACCAATTAGGCATTAGTCGTCTAGTCCTGGGTAGTAGTTATCCGCTTTTTCGTTGTAGCCATAAAACGAACCTTCTTTCTCGTCTTTAGTTCGTTTAGCCTTATCGCTTTTTTCACTTGCACCTAGTGGGTCAAGTAAAATCCTTTCCCTTCTAGACAGTTGTCTGTTTTCAATCTTATCGTACATTACAATTTCTCTCCTAACTCAAAACCTCTAAAGGTCTTAAACCTTGGGAACCTTAGGCTCCATACATCATCAGCGTCTTGACTTTGTGTTGCCGCATCTGCTCTAATCTCAACTAACTGACCAATAACAGCATCTTGGTTTGCCCAAATTTGCTCTCTGTTTTCATCTGTTAGTCCACTACCAACATTAAGGTGGAAGAACTTACCGTCATCCTCACCTTCTACAACAAGGGCACCAAGTAAGCCTTCGTTCTTGCCTGTGCCTTCTTCTAGTGCAACAACACTTAAGGTTACTTCAATGAAAGGTTTGATCTTTAACCAAGCATGACTACGTTTACACTTATAGCCTTCGTGTATAGGTTTAATCATTAAACCCTCATAGCCTTCTTCAAGTGCCTGTTTGTTCATTGCTTTGAAACTTGCTTGGCCTTGTTCACTGTCTAAATCTAAATTGATTGCTTGAACAAGTGTAATTCTGTTATTAAAATTAGACTGTTGACTAATCAAACGCTCACGTCTTTCAAATGCTGTCATTGGTGTGTAACCAGCATTAAACTCTGCTAGTGTTAGCATGTCAAATACAGCAAGGTAACTATCCTCAGTTTGAGCACCTTCTTTTCTGTGTACTTGCTTCATAAGTGTTTGGAAGTCTTCTGACATCACCTCGCCATCAAATACAAGTCCTTCAAACTCTGGTTTACTTAATGCTTCGTTAATGTGTGGAAAGTTTTCTAACAGTTTGCCATTACGTGAATACAATGTAGCATCACCGTTTCTCACAATAGCAATAACTCTTACGCCATCATACTTGTATTCGATAAAGCATTCGCCTGTGATCTTCTTAGGATGTTTAGCACCATCATGTGCTAACATACAACCGAACAGTGGTATAATATCTTTTTGTACTTTGTTAAACAGTTTAGCACCAGTGCCACAACGAAGGTCTTTGATTAAGATACGTCTGTACCAATCGTTCCATTGTTCGTTAGTTGCTTTATCGCAAAGTGCCTGGATGGCATCACGAGCCGCATGTCCTGTTAATAGTCTAAACTCTAAGTCTGTAGTAAGGTCATTGAATTCATCAAAAGTAATGCCTTCACCATCTTGCTCACTAAACGGTACTTGTTTAACACCAAAAGTAATTAATGGGTCAAGACACTTTGTAGCACCATCAATGAACTCTTTGTTATCAATGTTTTGTGCTAGTACGTCTTGCTTGAATAAAGAACTATTGTTGCTCTCTAACTCTTGTATAACATTCCATGGTTTCATAAAAACTCCTACCTTTTTAATTATATAACTATTATACTAAAAAAGGTACTAATGGTCAACCTATTTTGCCACATTTTCTGGTGTTGTTTTGGCCTTGTAGTTAGCCATTGCTTCACTGATCATTTTACGAAAATCACCCATCAATGCCCATGCTCTGTAATCGCCTGTTGCTTGAATGTCGAATCCATAACCTGACTTGGTTGGCTTACCATGTCTGAACTCTTCAGTAACATTTCCGAACACTACCTTAAAGTACTTCTGCTCGTAGAAGTCTCCTCTACTATCACCTCTGATCCAAAAAGCATCAGTGTTATTAGCAACCGGAATTAACTTAGCACCTGTACAATGTACAAGGAACTTCTTGAGTTGCTCTGTGCTTTGATAGTCACTTGAAAGGACAGTTGTATTTCTTTGTTTAATCATTACGCCACCTCCTGAACTTGTTTTAACAGTTGCGGATCTTTCTGATCAAACCAGCCATTAGCAGTTTTAAACTGACATGCATAGTCAGTCCTAGTGTTACCAAAACCAGGTGTCCATTGCTCAGCCTTACCAATAATGCTTGGAGCAAAATGAGTATATTCAGGACTGGGAGTGTGATGGGTACGACATTTCCACCCGTCCTTATAAAAGAACTCTACGGGTGTTTCCCAAGGCTCACAAATTGGACCCTTGCCGTCGCCATTTTTACCAAGTTCACGGATCTCCCAATCCAGGATATATTCTTCAAAAGCCTCGTTTTTGCTTTCAATAAGTTTGGTTAAAGTTGGAATACCTTTATGAGCAATCTTGTTGATTTGCCCAGGAGTAAGATCAGTTACGAAATAAGTGCAACCACCTTTGTACTTCCAGTGTGCTTCGCTTACGCCATGCTCATAACCACTGTCATGTGCGGCATAGTTTTCTCTGTACTGGGTTTGTATTACTAATGTTTGCATAATTAAACTCTCCTACCTTTTTAATTTATACAACTATTATACTAAAATACTGGGTCAAGGTCAACCTTTTTTACCGGTTTTTCTGGATTAATTTGTCTTTTATTACACCATCTATGTCAGTGTATTGCGTTTTGAAGTACTTTTTAGCAGGATATGTAGGTGGCATCCAGTCTATAGTAATGCTTCTTTTATATAAAAACTTTAACCATATTGTTTTACCATTAGATAATTTGCGTGGTTTCCATGCAAATACTTTATGCCATTGTGAATATCTAGGTTCGGTTGGATCGTAGGCTTGTGGCACTAGTCGCCTCTTAGAGTAACATCGCCTATTTTAAGACCAATAGTATTTTGTAAAAATACACCTCTATTTTTGCCTTCTGGCATAAATCTATAACTTAATGCATCAGCAAGTAGTATTTTTCTATTGCCATAAAACTGTTTGAGTGGCCAGTTCTGCATTATATCTATATAGGCATCAGAACTAGGTTTTGGTAAATGACCAACATTACGACTTGGGGAATCATCTTCAGCCATCCAATCTCTATTATAACCAAATGTTTCAAAATCCCAATCATAAAAGTTATACACCATATCTAATACTTCTTGTGTATTATCTTGTTGCTCATAAATTAGTCGCCAATCCATTTCGCTTTGATTAAGTTTTCTAGTCCAAGGTGTAGTATTTTGCATAGCAACATGTTTTACATAACCATACTCTTCATGAAACTTCTTTCTAGTAAAATTATAAATGTCTTCGTAACGTTCATAACATCCTATGTAGTCTACTCTTAAATTTGCATTTTCGTCTACTAGGTAAAGTATCTGAGGTGTTTTGTGCATACCCCATAAACTTGTTACAGTTACAGGATCGAGGTATGTTAATAAGTTAGATGCATCTTTTGGTGTACCTTCAAATCTCCATTTGCACCAGTATTCAAAACTCATATCAGAGGCCGCTAATACTCCTGCTCTGCCCCATCTCCATAAACTAACTTCTCTACTATAAGGATTTCTTACAATAGAAAATTTTGTATTTGCATCTACATTATCTAAAAAGTAACATGCAGTTTGTACAGGACTATGATTATCAAATAATTCTATGTCTGTGTTAGTTCCATAGTTTTCTAAAAACCTTTTATAAGAGGTTCCGCCTGTCCTAGGTATGTGTACAAAAAGTAAATCTTGTTCTGGTAGGTAAAACATTAATCTTCAAATCTATCTAATAATTTTTTTGTTTCACCTGTAACAAATTTTTCTACTTTTTTAATGTTAAGAAAAACTTCTACAGATGTTGTTTCTTGGTTCCATATTTTTGAGAGAGGTGATGCTACACTCGGATTTAATGGTATTGGTCCATTTATCTGTTGTCCTGTTTGCTCACTTATGTTACCATTCTTATCAGTCAAAACAATCTTGTCGACAAAAACACTAGGTATCTCTGTCGTAAAGATATCTTTCAACAATTTGTCGAAGTTGCTAAGTTGGGAATTGTGAGTAAGGATTAATTTCCTTTTGCTCATTGCTCCCTTCTATATTGCTGACTTTTTTGGTCTGCCTGGTTTTGGCTTTGGCCTTAATTCAGGTGCTCTTGCGTATGCTTCTTCTCTTTTACTATTAGCATCTGCAATCATTTGCTGTTGAACTCTTTCAACATCCTGCTCAATCATATTAGCCTGTTCCAATAAACCCTTTGCAATACCTAATTGTTCTTCTGCTTCTCTTTCTGATAATTGTCTAGGTCTTTCAACTTGATTAATAGCATCAATCTCAGATGTATCGGCAAGATTAGGTTTATCTGCTTCTTTACCTGCTTCGATTGTTGCAATTGAATCATTAAGATCAGTTAATGGTACTTCGTCTTTTGGAGTAGGTAACATTATAACTTCGCTTACAGGTGCTTTGGTAATCATACCATCTGCGTGTAAGGCCTGTAACATTACTCTACCATCGCTAAAGTTTCTGCCGTTTAGGACCTGTGCTAAATCGCTATTTGTCTGTGCTTCATCGCTATCTACAACTGAAATTAATTCATCATGTTGAGTAGCACTAAGTTCGCCTGACATAATTAATAGAGCATTTTCTGGTTCACCCGGAACTTCTCTAAATAGCACTAGACACTTTCTTTCGTTCCATTTAGCAACGTGTTTTGTTATACTTGGCATATTATTCTCCTTCGGCAGGAGCCTCTGCCTCTGCTTCTGTTGTTGCATTGTTGGCTACTTCAGCCTCTGCTTGTTGACTCTGTGCAACTATGTTTAAAAAGTTGTTTAACCTATCAAAGACAGCACCTACTTGCGATGCTTCTGCACCTCTGAATGCTCCTCTGCTTACTGCTAAATCAACGATTTGTAATAATGCATTGAGTTCCTCTAGGCTTAGTGAAGCCTGTTGTTGCTCAGGTGCATCCCCTTCTACTGATTGCTCAACTTCATCGTTTACAATCTCTGTGTTTTCTGTATCTGCCATTTTTTCCTCCAATGGTAATTTACAAGTATTATTTATTAACTGATGTTTTTATGTGAACGATAAAAAGGTCTCAATTCCTAGTTGATTGTAGTTATTAAAGGTCATTTTGGCACCACTTAGTGTGCCACCTTTACCACTGCCAGTATCTAAGAATATTACTCTTTCTTCTTTCTTGGTGTAATATACTAAAGGCATTTTTAAGTTGTCTTCGAAATCAGGTTCACTTTTTAACGGTGATCTGTCGTGTCCAACAAATACAATTTGCCCTTTGGGTATTGCTTCTGCCCAATCATATACTCTATGAGCATACATTTGACCCTTCCACTCGACTTGTTTTGAGTTATCTACTTGCCCGTATAAGAATACACTTTCCATAGACTTCTTAGTTATTTTTTTGGTTTCCCAAAACTCAGGATGTACCCCACCATGTGTAAAGAAAAAGTTTTTGTAACTAGCATAAAATGGTTGTTGTGAACCAACGTACAATACAAGATCTCTAAATAAGTCTATACCAAAGTCAACTCTTGCTAGAGTATCTCTTTGAGGTTTACCTAACTTAACATCATTGCCTTTTGCCCAACGAAAAAGTTTGTTATCGTGGTTACCTTGTAAAATAGTACCGTGCCCAGCATCAATTATTTCTTTTGCTAACAGCATGGTTTCTAAAGGCTTTGGACCGTAATCTAATATATCACCTAATTGCAGGTAATATAAATTGTGTTTACGAGCATATGAATATGAAGTAGCAAAGTCAGAGAATACTGAGTGAACATCGCCCACTACAAGTATACCTTTATAACTTTCTAAATTAAGTTCCATAACTCCTACTCAACTACTTAATACACATATATTATACTAAAAATAAGGGTGCAAGTCAATGACTATTTCCAGTAACTTTCTAACTTGCCTTCTCTAACTAAGTCTTGGCTCACACAATGTGGACCACCTGCTAGTGTTCTCATATGACGCATTTGGACAGGTACAGGTGTTATTCCATTCTGTTCCATTGCTTTCATTAAATGTATTTCGTCATCTGGTACAAGTACATGCTGTGGATCCACACTTAGTACATTCATGCCTATCCAACTACTTGCTGGAGCATAATCTTCTAAACACGGTTGGCCAACACACATTTCTTCTGTGTACCAAATCTTGTCCCAATTTTTATATATCTCAGGAACCTTATCCTTATCAACCCTACTAGCATTTAATATAACTAGTCCAGGCCTCAACGGCATAATAGTGCTGTCTACATGAGCCCAACTATATAAGTCATGCATGGTATGTATTCTAAAGTCGGGGCCTAGGGCGTTCTGTAACCACTTAGCACCCATCTCGTTACCCGTATTGGATATCAAGTATAGTATATCGTAACCCATGCGTATGAGGTTAGCAGGGTCTAGTATAGGTTCGTTGTTATTTACACTTGGGTCTCTGCCTGGCTGTATTTTAAATAAACTGTCATCTAAACGTGGCTTAGGCATTTGTAACCAATTAGCACCACCCATCATCTTCTCTTGGAATAGGTCTCTGAATAGAAAGGTTTCGTGATACCTTGCTCTCAAACTCATAGCACCTTCTATGATTTTGTCACCTATCACAGTAACACTATCACGTGGACAGTATGCTTCGTATTGGTCTGTGTCCCATAAGCCGTTGCTAACGTTCGCTGTAAAGTCTACAGCATTTAGGTTAGGCCTATGTACCTTTACACCGAAATCGTTGCTTAGAACGTTACACAATGCGTCTAAATCCTCTTCTGCTTCATGATATACATGCTCTGGGTATCTACCCTTAGGCATTTGTGCATACTGTTCAGCACTTAGATTAGCATAGTTGGTTGCATGGTGCGAAAGGTCGCCGTTTGGAATATTGGCGTCTACGGCCGTTCCTATTATTACTTCTTTGAGGGGATCCCATTCATTACAGGACCATAGAATGTTATTCTGCGTCATGTGTAGTATTTACTACTACTGACTCAATTGTGCCTATATTATCTGGTTTTTTGCTGGGTGCTCTGGCTAACTCTATAAATGTAAGCATGTCACCGGTGTTCTCAAAGTAAATTCTCCATATATTGTCGCTACCAAGTGTAGACATATAGAGTAAACCTTGTCCATACTCATCGAAGTGCGATACTAAATCAAATATAGTATCGTCTTCCATTGTATTAGAATAAATGCAGATTTTGTTTTTCATTAGGTTCTCATAGGTTAGAGTACCTTTTAAACCTTCTAGTTCACCTGTGCCTAATTTTTTACTTACGTGAATCTTCATGCTTTATATTTTACCGATACACCGTATGGTGCTTCTGGAGTTCTGCCACCGTAGCCAGAACCATGAATTATAAACAATGTATCACAGTATGTTTCATCGCCCCAACTACCCCATGGGTAACCATCTGTGAATACAATTAACTTCTGTGGTACAATGTCTTCCTCTTTGAGTCTATCAAACATACAATCAAACTCAGTACCGCCACCGCCTTCAATTTCAATATCATAAATGTCATCTACGTTAGTAGAATCAAACTCATGAATAGTGTATGTAGATGTGTCAAAGAAACAAAGTCTAAGTTTGAAGTTAGTGTATTGCTCCATGCAACCTTTTACTTCGCTTAGAAGGTCTCTAAGCATTTCATCTGACATAGAACCGGAACTATCAATAAAGCAGAACACATCTAAGTCTGTGTCGTAGTCCATACCAGGAAGGTAAACGTGTTCAGCAATACCTTTTCTAGCAGGTCTCATAAATGTAAAGTCATTCTTTACAACACTTTGAATATTGGTAGCAAGTAACTCTCTCCAATCTAACTCAGGATTAGTAAGATCCTTAATCATCTTTCTAACGCCATTAGGAAGATCTTTGTTACCAGCACCTTTGGCCGCATTCATTACGGCTTCTTTTACTTCGTCATTGATCTGTTGTCTTTCTTCTTTAGAATACTTTGGTGGCCCGTCTTGTTGATCACCACCTTCACCTTTACCTTCAGCACCTTGACCGTCACCATCTTCATTACTGAAGTCTAAATGCATGTCAAGTGTTTCTTCAGTAATCTTTTCTGCGTTCTCGTACAAGTCGTCGTATATCTCATCTGAAATCCAGTTTTGATATTTGTAGTCAAAACAGATATTAACTTTGGTAATTCTCTTACCAATATTATTTTCAACTAAGTCCATGTTCACAACATAGTCATTTGCTATGTTCCAAAGACGAGGATCTCTATTACCACGTCTATCCATGTGATCATAAACATTATGGAGAACCTCATGACCCATTAAAAAGATAAGTTCGTCATCATCTAATGACTGGATAAATTCTGTATTATAAAAAAAGTATCTGCCATCTGTTGCGGCAGTCGGGCACCAATCGGATGCTTCTTGTAATTGTAACCTAGTTGCTAAGTTACCAAAGAAACCATTCTTAAGAAGTAATTGCACTCTAGCAGTTATTAATCTGTCCTTAACTACTTGATCTGTTTTTTGTGCTAAATTGTTCATTGTGTGTTCTCCTACAAACTATACTTATATTATACTAAAAAAACTGGGTGTGGTCAACCTATTATTTTGGGAAAAAGGTGGGGGGACCTGTTTAGATCCCCCCTTAGTCTGTGCCGCTATGTAGGTTGTAGGAGTAACTGGCGACACAGGAACTAACTAGTCAATGTTCATGTATTTTCCGTATCTGTCAACCCATTCATCGATACGTTTTACATCAGCAAAGTCGACATCAATATCGTATTCGCTCAATGCAATTTTACAACCTAATACACACATCTCAGGTTCAAAGTTATCCATTAAGAAGTTGATGAAGTTATTGAATGAACTTGTAAGTTCTTTCTCATCACCATTATCTTGGATACCTTTTAATTCGTAACTCATACCTACAGTAAGAGCATACTTGGAAGAAATTTCTAACTTCTTCAACTCTTTGACCTTACCTGAAAGGATTTCAGATGGCTTAGGAAGTTTAGAAGCATTCTTCTTGTGATTCATAAACTTGATTGCCATGCCTTCACCAACCAAACCAGTAACAATGTCCATTTCCTCTTCATGAGTCATGTCACTGTCTTCTAGCATTTGGCTAACGAATGCCCAAGACCTAGGAGTAGCAAAACTCCTACTTGAACTTTTTGGATCAAAGTCAAAAAGGTCTTGTTTAGCAAAAGCCAAGTAACCAACAACATCTGGATTGATGTCGTTATCAACTGCCCAAGACTGCCAATCGTCATGATTAACTTCAACTTCTAAGTGAAGGAATCTGTTTGCTAAAGGACTTGGCATCCTGTAAGTAACACCTTTATCAGTGTCTCTGTTACCAGCCGCCGCAATTACCACGTTATCTGGTAATACATATTGTCCAACCCTACGGTTAAGGATCAACTGGTAAGCAGTTGCCTGCACACTTGGAGGTGCAGAGTTAAGTTCATCTAAGAACAAGAAGACAGTCTCATACTGGCTAGCAAGTTCTTCTGATGGTAGTTCGGCAGGTGCCGCCCACATCATTTTGTTAGTGTCCTCATCTCTGTAAGGATACCCTTTGATATCTGTTGGGTCTAGCAAAGCCATTCTCAAATCAATTAAAAGGTTGTTACCTTCTTCAGCGATCTGAGCCAGTACGTCGGACTTACCAACTCCTGGAGGACCCCAAATAAATACAGGACGTTTTTTATTAAAAGCACGTTTGATGTGGCTCTTTGCCCTGCTTAGTTTTACTGTTCGAATGTTATCTGACATATAATTACTCCTACGAAATTATTTAATATACAACTATTATACTAAAAATCATGACCAAGGTCAACCTTTTCTTTAGTATTTTTCAAATTAAAAGTTAATTCAACCAAATAGCCTAGTTCTTGCAACTGTTCTAACCTAAGGAATACATCGCTATCAGAATAGATCTTAGGGTCAGATAACCAATTATGTTTACCTGCCCTAGCACTGAACTTATCTAAATAGCGAAGTTTATAATCCAAAGACTCAACGTATTCCATTATGCTACTTGTTGAACTCCTGAAAGAACATCTGAAGTGATGTCCTTGAAACCCCATCGATCAACAATGTGATATGAATCATCTACTGAATCAAAAACAATGTCGCCAACTGAAAGAGAATGCATGTCACGATATGTAACAACTTCACCATCTTTCCTAGTGATTGTTTTCATTTTGAAACCACTAACAAGTGCATCGAACCACTGATCTAAACCAGTGTCATCATCAAAATAGTAACCATTCAAAATTTTGAATACTTCTTCTAAGTTGCTGTCTTCAAAGTGAGCAACTTCACATACTTGGCTGTAATGATTGAACATCTCACCTTTGAAACCTTCTGCACCTTTGTGCATCACGGCCATGTGTGCCGCATACTCTGGATACTTGGCTTCACCACCTGAATGACCATTGTCATTAGAATTAACAAAGTCTGTTACTTCGTCACTTAACTTGATTTGAAATACTTTATACATAAAAACTCCTACCTTTTTACAAATTATGCATATATTATACTAAATTTTGTGGGTATGGTCAACCTATTTCCGTAAAAATTGTATGATTTTCGCACAAATGATAAATACATTTGTAACATAATTGTAACATAGAGTTTGATAGTCTGTAACAGAGCCCATTAGGGATGAAGTTATTGCAAACCTACTAGCAGTTAGGTTATTACAAAAGGAGAATACTATGGCGAATCCATTAGGAATAGTAGCCAGGTTCACTAATCAAACGATTGGCACGGCATCTGACTACTTTAAAAAATTCGACTCATTAATGAAAACTGGTACTATGGAAAACATATTACATCAAGTTTATTAAATTCGAGTCACTAAAAAAGGGTCCTCGTGGACCCTTTTTTTTCTATACAGAACCTGTACTTACTTTTCGTTAACGAATGCGTAAAGGTCTTTGGCAGTATTGATTACTTCCTCAGGTGAGATATCGATGATAGGTGCTGTTTTGCCTTGTCTATCGTTATCGCTCATTGCATGAAAGGAATTGGTGACTTGTTCTCTGTTATTTTCTAACAGTCCCATCGCCATACCTAGAATATCGGTTCGTAGTTCGAACCCACTTTTACTATTTGACATAATTTTCTCCTTGTGTGTCAGTGTGTTTGTACGTTATTGTACATTAATATTTACTCAGAAGAATCGTCAATATTGAGATTTTTTGGTTTGCGGAGACCTTGTAACCATTTCTCCAAGTTCTGCCCTTTTAGTTTAAGTATAATAGAATCCTTTTCGCTAAACAACACTAACTTTTTATTGTCTACAAAGTAAGGCCATTGCATAGTTTGATCTAGTTTAACTACTGCTTTGTTTGACAGTTTAAAGTTGTCTAGTTTAAAGTTATAGCAAGTAAAACTCTTTTCCATAAGTGTTAAACCATACTTAGTAAGCCTAACTCCAATAACCTTATTACCTCTAATCCTATGATTTTTAAAAAACAAAGGCATTATGTCAAGTACAGAATACTGACTAATGTCTAATTCTTGTTTGATTTTATCTACTATTTTATATTGTAAACTATTTTGAATTGCCATTTTTGACTTCATCTTCACTTACTATAGGTCCACTTTCTAATTTAACTACACAAAATTCTTCTGTGTTAAATTGTCTATTAAGCCTTTCTGCTAAGTTAAATGCATGTCCAGGATTAGAAAAACTAGTTTTCTTATACTTTGGTCCAGGGTAATCTAAGTAAGAATGCATTGTTCTTAGATTAATTGGTGAACCTTGAAAGAACACACTAAAAACATTTCCAGCCGCTAGTACCTGCTCAGTTTTATAATTTGTAGTGTCGTGATGCTCTAAAATTACTTTTGGTTTTGGTCTACTCATGTATGTCTCCTGTACTTTTATTTATCAAAAATACAGTTAAAACATACTTTAACTAATTAAATTTGATGTCAGAAGATGCTGGAAACCGCCTATTCTTTCTCCGTCTACAAATATTTGTGGTACAGTATTAACGTTTTCTCCACAACTTTCATAAAATTGTGTGCGTTTATCATTGTCATCTAGTACTGTTTCTTTGAATTCATAGCCATTAAGTTCTAATACTTGTTTAGCCATTGTGCTATAAGGACATGTTGTTTTTGTGTAAATATCAATTTTCATCTTGTTTAAGCATATACCATACAAATTTAGCATGATCCTCTTTGGTTTTAAAACTAACATAGGCTCTGTCGTCTTTGTGTGGTTCAGTCACATACGGTACAGTACGTTTAAACCACCAACCATAACCATTTAGTATGTTATTCTCGCACCATTGCAAGTGTCCATGCCCAATGCCGTAACTTGGCATTTGGTAATTGTATTTATACTTGGCATTGTACTGGCCTATTTCAAATCCAGACTTTCCGTGTTGCTCAGTCAATGTATAACCTTTAAAATTTGCCACCGTCAGCATCTAATGTTAAACTTTTCTTCGGCTTTATTTCGTCTACTTTAGATACATCATTTAATGCTTCTAGTAAATCACTGATATCTAATGTTACTTGAGTACTTCCAATAGACTTATAGTATTTGAGATTTTCAATCAGAGTATTTAATTTCATTACGTTTGATCTTATTAAGTTCTTTGAGTCTGAATCTTAACTCGTCTTTGGTATTGAATGGTCCTTCATAACCATATTGAAATAATGTACTTGCTTTAGGACAGTAACCATGTTTCCAACCTTTCTCAAAGTTAATAGCATACCAACCTGCGGCATACAATACATCACTGTTTGCTGTTTTACTGAATAATGGAATATCTCTAGTATACTCAGGGTGATCAGGTGATATAAGTTCTGGCGATGGAAACGGTATTTCAAATCCAGCAATAAACATCTTATCTGGTTGTATTGCACTTTCAACAGTTTTCTGTTGAAACACTCTAGCACCAAAGTATTTTTCTACTGCTTTATCACTTTTAAATTTTTCTTTGATATCACTGGCGAGATATTCGTAATCACCTTGTATATTTTGATACAATACACCTACGTTTCCGCGGTGCTGATCTATTACTAACCAACTAGCATCATCTACCTTTTTAATTGTTGCTTTCTTATTCATCACATTCTCCTTCTTTAATCAACTCTCGTTGTCTTGTTATCCGTCCTGTTCTTTTATTTGTAGTTGAAGTACACTGGAATACTGTTTTACCTTTATCAGGTGATTCAAATGTAATTAACTTCTCTTCTGGTCCGTACTTAATGGCATCCCATATCTTTCTTATTGTTTCTGACATGCGTTAAGTATTTCTCCAAATTCTGTTGCGGCATCTGTAAGTTTAGGCATATTCCATTTGTTACAAAACTTCATAAAATGAATACCTACGTTTGCTACTTTTTCTTTATCTGCTGATTCTACAAATACTTCTTTGATAGCAGTTTTAATCTCATCTGGTTGTTGTGTAAGATCAATAAGTATCTTATTGCGTTCATAGTCATCAATTACTCTGTGCTCTTCTTCATTGTGATCTACCCATCGTTGTAACATAAAGTTATTGTAATCAAACCCACCGCGATCCATATCAGCAAATGCTTCTAACATACCTGTTTTGTTCTTACTGCCTTTCTTTCTAGCACCTGGAAATGCACTAAATATATTATCTGATGTATCGCCTCTTACACACTTTTCAAACAGTAACCATTTAGGATCTGGTACTGCTTTAGGCTCTTGTGTCTTTTTATCAATAGCACGTTTCATAGTCTTTGCTTCGTATATGCCATCTATCTTTACTATTTGATCTGTTACACCATTATACTGACTAATGTTATTGCTTATAAGTTGATAAAAGTCACTGTCTGTGCTAACAATAATATGTTCGTCATTTGGGTGTTCTTGTGTCCACATTGCAATTAAGTCATCTGCTTCTGATTCTGGTTGTCTTAATACAGTACAATTAGTTTTAGTTTTTAAGTATTCAATAAAGTGTTCGTATGCTTCAAAGAATATTTCGTCTTCTTCTTGTTGATTAGGAGACCTTTGATCCATAGTAACCTTTCTATTCTTCTTATAAGGCTCATAGAAGTCTTTACGCCAACTTCTGCCTTCTAAGCAAAATACAACATGATCACCGTCAAACTCTCTCCACACTTTCTTAACACTATTAAACATAATGTGCATTGCCATACCAACTTTCATATCAATGTCGCTTGTACGAGCAGTTACATGCTTTGCTCTAAAAAACATGTTAAGTGTGTCAACTAAGATATATTTCATTATTTCTTCGCTTCTTTGTCTTCGTCTCTTACTGTTATAACATCAGCACCTGGTACGGCTTGTTCCATACCAAAGTCCATATCAGCCATTTCTTGTTGTAGTATAGTTCTGCATAAATCGTTAAACCAACTGTTTACAATGTCGTCATCGCTTTTACCAGTGTATCCGTTTGTTTGTAACATTGTAACAAATTGCTCGTTAAAGTCAAGTTCAACAAAGCCTTTTTTAGGATTAATTGGATCGACATCCATTTGTAATACGTTTACATATGGTTTATCGTCAATTGTTGCTAGTTCTTTTTCTAACTCGCCACCTGTAAGGTCACGATTTGCAATAGCAATACGCCTATCCTTTTCACTCTTGAACCATAACTTAGGGTCCATCATATCTTTAAATTTATTCGCCATCTTCTTTCTCCTTTAATTGTTGGTGGTATGTTAGGCTACAACTAGCACCACAGAATATTTTAGTTTTATCAGCAGTATGATATTTTATATCTAAAAAGTTTACTATCTCACTGCAAATAAAACACTGATACATAAATATTATTCCTCTACAGCCAAGTACATGCTTTTAATTGTACAAGGATATTTTCCTCTATTTGTCCAGCCTAAAGGTGTAATTTTATCTCCCTTACCAATAAAAGTAGTAGTAGTTCCTACCCATGAATTGAATTGCAAGGCCGAAGCATACTTTATGTCCCAGCATCTATTGTAAAATCCTACATCTATTTTTTTGTTATTTGCAAATCTTAGAGTTAGTATATTTTCCTCATCATTGTATTCCCAACCTCTAACTCTTGTGTAATTAAATGTGTTAATTTCTAAAGCATCTTTAGTAACAGGAATACCGTGCTCAGTATATCCTATAACTGTGTCATCTGCAAATGCCCATGCTACCCATAAAGGTAATGTGACTATAATTGTAAATTTAATAATATGTTTGTGAAAAAACTCTTCCATTCTATTTTCCTATTGCGTTACCGTATATGTGTACGTGAACTCTGCTTGTATAATTGTAGCCACGTTGTATGGCTTCGTCGGCTATACTTGCCTCTGTTTGTACTAGGCCTTCAAAGGTGCCGCCAACTCCCATAATCCATACAGGGAAGTCGCAACCGGCATCTCTAAATGCTTTAGTGTGTTCTTCTACTTCTCTCCAACTTTCATCTGTGCCATTTACCACATACTTCAATTGACCATGTGGACTTACTTCAGCATATCTGCCTATTACTTCTGGCTTGATTGCTTTCTTGTTCTTCTCACCAGCAGTACTCCACAGTTTAGGACTTAAACTCCAGTACCATTCAGAACCATTAGCCCATGCTGGATATTCACGTTGTATGTATTCAGCAAACTCGTCTGTAATAGGCTTTGTGCCATTTGTTTCCACAGTAACATTCATAGGTTGATTGTTTCTGCGTTTAAATTCTTCTATAACTTGCATCATACCAGGCTGTGTGTTTTTAAGCATTGGCTCGCCGCCTGTAAAGACCATGTGTGCGTTTTGTTGTGTAACTGGGTGTACAAACTTACCATGCGGTAGTAGTGCTGTAAGTTCGTCTACAGCCTCGTCTACAGTCTTATCAGTAATCAAATGCTTATATTTCTTGCTCCAAGTATAACTGCTGTCACAACCTTTTTCAAACACAGGCAAATCAAATACATTAGTAATGTCTGTGATATCTAACTTCTCATATGGTAAATCATATGTGCTAGGATCAGTAGGATCGCTTTGACCAAAACCATTACATTGTAAATTGCATAGGAAGAATCTCATCCACAGACTAGGGATACCTACATACTGGCCTTCCCCTTGTGCTGAATAAAATGTTTCGCTATACTTTAATGTCATTACTTATCGCAAGAATATTGTTGTTGTAATTTGATGTTGTCCATAAACTCTTTCTTTGTACCTGCGTCATCTTTGAACGCACCTTTAAGAACAGTTGTTTGTGTAAGACTGCTATGTGCCTTAACACCTCTGTTCTCTACACAACCGTGTGTGGCTTGTACATAAACACCTAAGTGATCGGCACCAGTTGCCTTTTGTATTTCTCTAACAATGTCGTTAGCAAGTTCTTCTTGTAGTGTACCTCTACTCGCACACCATTGTGCGATTCTTGTGTACTTGCTTAATCCAATTAGTTTGTCTGCGGCAATAATACCAATGTATGCTACACCTCTAACAATCTGGTGATGATGTGAACACATACTTGTAAGTTCACTACGCACAACCAACATGCCTTCGTATCTATCTTCGCTGTCATTAGGGAAAGCAGTAGCGGCTGGTATAGTTTCATACCTACCACTCATTAGTTCGTTGATATACATCTTAGCAAGGCGTCTGCCTGTACCGTTGCTGTTAGGATCGTTCTCAGTATCAATAACAAGACCTTGCAAGACATCTTCAAACTTAACTGCAAGTTCGTCAATCAGTTGTTCTTTCTCACCTTCTTTAATATGTGCTGAGATATTATCTCCTGCCCAAAACCTATCGCCGGCTTCCTGTAGCCTTTGTTTAATTGTATCACTAACTGCCATCTTCTAACTCCTTAATTTGTTCCTTCAGTTCTTCAATTTCTCTTTTAAGATTAAGTTTTTCAATCTTTTCGTTTGCTAATGCTGTATCATCCATATGATGATCGTAATCATCAGCAATTTTTTTATCTAACTCTCTGTGTCTTGTTTCTAAGACTTTAAGATGATTGCTCAGGCTTTTTAATGTACTCATTGTCGTCCCTCAAAATTCCATTTTCCCAATTCTCTGCTACGTCTTGTGCATAGTGAATTGATTTATCTCTAACATCAATCTTACCAAATGCATTACCGTTCTTTAACAGATGTACTATATAACCAGTACCATCAATGTTTACTATTTCTGCTGTTCTCATCTCCACCACTCCTCATACGGAAACACTATCCAACGTTCTTGATCTGGTAATACATTATTAGCAGTAAATTCAACGTTATTAAAACTACTAGATTCTTTATCAAACAATGTAGAAAACATAATATCTTGATGTGCATGTTGCATCATGTTGCTATTATCTGCTACATAGTTTCTGATAACATTGTCAATACCTTGTAGTGTTGTTCCTGTATCATTAATATCATCTACGACTAAAACACGTTTATCATTGTATTTAGATAAAATGTGTCTTAATGTCTCTGAATCTTCGATTGCTCCGTCTCTTGTTTGCCATCTGAATGCTTCGAATGGCACTTCGAAGTAATGACTCATCATTACTCCAAACGGATATGCTCCTCTACCGGGACCAATAATAACTTCAGGCTTGTAACTTTCGTGTGCCATTTCTCGCACAATAATTCTACAATCTCTGTTTAAATCGTCCCAACTATAATATAGTTTTTCCATGCTTTTATTATACCACTTTTTCTGGTTGAAGTCAACCTATCTTTCAAAATCATTTTCTAATAGGATAAATTCTACTTTATCAAAATCATTTAAGTTAATTTTAGCGGCTTCTTCAACTATGTTTCTCTTAGTAAACTCTAAAAACAATTTAAGTTCTTTATAGAAACCAGCATCTAATACAGGATTTAACACATCGCTATCTCCTGATATATTATATGTTTCGTCAAGTAACTTATTGCTTAGTTTTAAAACAACACCAAATGTCATTTTAAGACCGTCTGCCAGCATATCATCAAAGTCAGTTAGTTTCTTATATTTAAAAATATATCTGTTTAACATTCTTAAGTAAAATTCTGCAGATATCTCGTCAAGTTGCACTGATATTTTATCAGTATCAAATTCAACTGCTTTGAACACAGATAAATGACTTTGGTCAAAATCTACGTTATTGCAAAAGAAATGTATAACATCTATTATTTCCTTGTCGGTTATAGGAAATTTCTTTTTAATTAAATTTAACTCATCGCCTTTACCGATCGCACCCACAACTGCCATAACTGGGGTGCCTGTTCTATTAATAACATTTACAGATTTACGTTTTCCTATCATTTATTCTTAATAACCTTATTTTTATTGTCTACCCAAAACTTAGAATGTGCAAACATATCATCTAATGAATATGTTGGTTCCCAATCTAATAATGTTTTGGCTTTAGAAATATCTCCACATAAGTACGATGGGTCTCCTGCTCTTCTAGGACCTACTTCATATTTTAAACTTTTTCCAACAACGTTTTGTGCTGAAATTATTAAATCATGAATACTAAATCCTGTACCAGAGCCTAAGTTTACAATACCACTTTCACCGTCATTGCTTAAATGCTCTACTGCTTTTAGTTTAGCATTTGCTATGTCTTGTATATGACAGTAATCTCTAATGCAAGTACCGTCTTTAGTATCGTAATCATCGCCACAAATATTAAATACCTCGTCATTTGTAATTTTATCAATAATGATAGGCATTACATGAGTTGCTGGTTCTTGTGTATAACCATTTTTACCTTCTGGGTCTGCACCAGCGGCATTAAAATATCTTGTACTGATATAATTTAACCCGTATGCTTTGCTGTAATCTTCTAACATAAGTTCTGTCATGTACTTACTCATTGCATACGGACTCATTGGCATTGGTGTAAGAGTCTCAGCAAATGGTTCTCTGCTTTCTCTTTCACCATACACACTACTAGAACCGCTAAAGATAAAGTTCTTAACTCCTGCTTTAACACACATATCTAGTAATGTTTGAGTACCTGACACATTATTTTTATAATACTTGCCAGGATCAATTATACTATCAGGAACAACATGGCTTGCCGCTAAATGAATAACCGCTTGTGGTTTCATCATTTCTAATATGCCTGCCGTAGTTGTAGCCTGAAATTCATGTGGAAATAAAGTAGCACCTTCTGGTAATGCCCACTTCCTACTCGTATTGGAATCTATAACAATTACGTCATATCCATTGTTAGCAAAAGTTTTACTTACCTGTGCACCAATAAAACCAAGACCACCTGTAATAACAACTGTTGGTTTATCACTCATCTTTATTTTCCTCCTTTGGATCTAGTAATCCTCCCCAATCTTCTACCTCATCAACAACATCTGTTAAAGATCCTGCTGGTTTGGAGTTAGTAGGTTGAATTACTGTTTCCTTGTTTCCTCTCTTTTCAGTGAAAGGAATACGTTTAATGTTAGGCATTATTTTTTGCGTCTTGAATCTCACCTCTTCTAACTTTCGCTAGTTTAGTAATTTCCATTAATGCCTTCCTTGCTCTTGTTGCCGATGCTTTTACGCCTTGGCCTTCTTTAAATTTTTCGTTTTCACTTACATACTCTTCAAAGAGTGCTTTGATTTTTAAATGTGTCTCTGTCATAATTATCTCCTATATGTTTTTAAATTGTACAGATTTAATTAAATCGTAATCGGCTCTATATGCCTGCCTAACTACTGATTCATTAACGTTATTAACAATATCTATTGATTGCATCAAACGTTTTGTTGCGTCAATGTTGAAACCATATTCATCATTGATTTGATTATAAATATTTTTGTTATAATAAAAATAATCTATGATAGGATTGGCATTATATTTTTTTATAATGTCAAACATATCAATTAAGAAACTTTTTTGTGGCTTAAAATGTGCATCGTTAGATTCTAAATAAAATCCTTCATCACTAAAATTAAAAGTAACATAGTTTGTCTGAGGTTCTACTTCTCTCCAACCTAAATACATATTAACAGTACTGATAAATCTTTCTATTGGATCTCTTAATATCACAATAAACCTACTTGGGCATTTTTCTTCTTCCCATAATGTAATTCTAGTCCAGTCGTTGTTTGTTTTTTCAAAATCTCTAATTACACTTGTAGCACATTTAGGTACTAACAAGAATGCAATGTCCTCTTTTTTGTTGTATACACAATCACCTGGCATACAATTTGTATATTTGTTATCAATTGATGTTTCCATTGTCTACCTTATTAACAAACTTAACAGAATCAATTAACTCATAATCTTTTACATAGACATCTTTGATAATGTCAATGTCAACACTTTTTATTATTTTACTAAATCGATTTATGTAATTTTGCTCCATATTTAAATCATAAAAATCATTTAAATCATTGATTATATTATTGTTTAGCCAAAAGAAATCAATTTTACTTTTATCTAAACCCTCAATAAAAGTATTTTGCGAAAAAAAGTGGGCATCGTTGCTTTTAAATATACTATATTTGTTATCCTCTTTTCTAATATCTACATAATTAGATGTAATCGTTCTAGGGTGCAAATACATATTTACAGCACTTATAAATCGTTCTACTGGATCTCTTAATATTACACAAAATTTATCTATAGTAAAATCTTTTAAAATTATTTCGGTTTTATTAGTAATTGGTTTTAATGCACGTTTTATTGACGAAGAAGCATTTTTTGGTAAATGTAAAATACCAAGATTATTTCTTTCTATATAAGCACCGCTGTATAGCGGATGTATAGAACCATTAATACCAATTACACTATTCATTTCAACAAATTATCAAATACATCGTCTATTGCGTCTGTATCTCCAAAGTATGGACCATCCACATCTTCTAATGGATACTCCATTTCGCAACCGTTTTCATTATCTTCGGCTACTGAAATCTTTATGTAACGACCAGGATATTTGTCCTGTATCGTTTCTGCTAAGTCATCTGCTATCATTTCGCATGACTTAAAATCAAGTTGAAGAATAGCATCTCTATACTGATTCTCCAACCATCTCTTAAATTGTATGAATTCAATGTCTCTGTCATCATGAAACACCTCAATCCACACTTTAAAGTGGAATGTGTGTCTATGAGGATAACCTAGAAAACTAACGTCATACTCGTCGCCAGTTGCTAGATTAGGATCTTCTAATGCCGCAGGATACTTATGTATACCTTCTTTACTAAATGTTACCCAAATACTTCTCATACAATACTCCTTATACTATATTTGTTGCCTGTGGTCCTTTCGCACCTTGCTCAACATCAAATGTTACTTCTTGGTTCTCTGATAGAGATTTATATCCCTCACCTTGTATTGCTGTATGATGTGCAAACACATCTTTACTGCCATCGTCTGGTGTGATAAATCCAAAACCTTTGCTGGTATCAAACCATTTTACTTTTCCTGTCGCCATTCTTTCTTCCTCGTTATGAAGTATTACCTTCGTTGTTTAATTCTAAAGGTACTTCCTTCAAAACTACATGTCCAATTGGACTATGTTCTTTAATTAATATTATTACCACTTAACACCTATTGTAACACTTAATACATTATTGTTAACCGGGTCTTCAGTGTATGTATTACTAAATCCCAGCGACACTTTATCATTTAAACTGTAATTGATTGCTGTTTCATTACGCAAATATGTATCTGTTCCAGTTTCATTAAGTAGTTTGTTGGTAATATTTAAACTGTCATTTAGTTTATAAAATATCCATAAACTATTTCTAAGTATTGCTTCGTCCACTTCATCAGTAGTTAAGTATGCAACTGACGTTTCGTGACTTATTTTCCAATTGTCATTTCTAAAAACTTTTATACCAAGGCCACCACCAGTTACTATTCTATCTCCAGATGCTCTTAATTTATCACTGTCATAACTTGTTACACTGAATGCATAATACTTAGATGTGATGTCTTTATTTGCTTTACCAATTATGCTAAACTTATCCATTTTAACTACATCTTCTTGTTCTTTGTAAACATAGTCAGTTTCAACTACATAGTCAATAATAGGATTATCCCACTCGTGATCTACACTGAATTTTAATGTAGTTGTATCACTATTAATCTGTGTCCAACCAAACTTGGCATTGCCTGTTGCATTTGCTGGTAACGTTATCAGCAATAATCCTATTGCTAAAATAAAAAATAATACAGCCTTTTTAATGTTACTCATTGTGAATCCCTTCTTAATACTTCTTGTCTAGTAGTACCCATTTCTTTTAATTTTTCATCTATATCAAAGTCATAATATTCGCCAGTATACTTTCTTAGAATACTTCTTTCACTTAACATAACACTACTAATCCAACAGCCATATGCCATGAAGCAAAGAAATACTATACCAAATGCTATCTGGATAATCTCAATCATATTTTGCCTTTGCTACTTGTCTTCTGTAATGCTGTCTGTCTCTTTGTTGCTCTAGACCTAAACCAGATATTACTTTAAGTGTTCTTTCTATTGTACCATTTTGATAATCGCTTATCTTACCTAAACTATATTCGCTTAGGTTATCTGTATTAATATCATCAAACATATTAGACAGTTTACTAATACAGTCTTCCATGCTCCAAGGAACGTACAAGTGTCTGCCATTGTTAGCAAACACTTCTGGGAAACTTCTATATGCTGGATATAATGTAAGTGTACCTAATGTATCTGCTTCGCTTACTGTATTGCTTACCCAGTCTTGCAAGGCACAATTAAATAATACTTGACTGTCTGCTAGTAAGTTATAGTAATCGTTTTTCTTTAAGCCTGTGTAGATCTTAAAGTTAGCAGTATTGCCTGCTTGTAATTCTAATGCTCTATCAACATACTCTTGATCTGAACTTTTTAGTTCTGGGTGTCCACAAAATATAGCAAACTCAACTTCAGGATCTATTTTGTAATAGGCTTCTGCTAAGTCCATATAAAAGTGTGGTTGCTTCTCATCATCCCAACGTGCCGCAAAACCAACTCTCTTTGTTCTTTCTTTCAATGGCTTAGGATTAGGAACCCGCTCTTGTACTTCGCTTTTACCAAACGGCAAACCTGTTACATATATAGGCTTTTTAAATCCTGCTGTTCTTAAGTGTGCAACAAATTCTTCACTTGCTACACATATACCTGTAACAAATTCATCTACCATTTGCTCGTATCTACGCATCCAATCAAACATGCCTTCTCTAATAAGGAAGTCATCTGGGTCTGTTGTTTGTGCTAAGAATCTTAAGAATACTTTAGGTCTGTATTCAGGTGGAGATTGATCCATTATGTAAGGCAAACATTCTAAGCCTGGTGTAAACATATCTTCATAAAAGATAACATCATCGCTAGTAATTTCACCGTTCTTCATTTTCTGTACTAAGTTCATTGTTTGACTTAGACTGTAATAACTTCTACCATGTGCGTCTAACACACTACCTGTAACGATTGCTTTGCTGTTATCTAATTCTTCGCCTTCGATAATTTCATAATCAATGCCATGCTCTTTAAAAACACGCTCGTTCCATTCTTGTAATTGTAATGTATACCTTGCTTCATAAGACTCTAGTCCCATGTAGAACAGTTTACGCATGTTTATATCATAAACTCCATCACTCATATAGATTCTCCATAATGTTAATTATATCATATTTTGTGGCCAATGTCAACCTCAATCTATCACCTCGTCTTTGGTATATTTGGTCCAGTCTGTGAAAGCCTTCCTGTCTTGTAGTTCATGTAAACTATGACACCACACTCCTGGATTAGTTGCTTTAAAGTCTTTGTCATCTAGTTTGAGTGTCGCATTGTAATTGAATTGATTAATGTAAGGCAACTTAACACTTATCATTGGTATAAATGTACTATACTCAGTCCAACCACATTCTAATACTTGTTCTGCTAAAGTTACATCAAAGTCTAGTGTAATCCAAATATCATCTTTTAAAAGACTTGTAACTAGTTTGTCCCACCCCTGCCAATCTTTTTCAGTTGGTGGATTAAAACTTTGGTTAGCACCTAGATAAATGTGCGGACAACCGCTATTAAGTGCCCTAGCAAGTATTTCCTCTTTTGGTTGATACCCAACTACAAACAAAGTCTTTTGACTATAAGCAGGCGTATGCTCTACTTCAGTGCCTATAAAAAACTTTGTATCCTCGTGACCTTCTCTATTCATTAGTAACTCGTATAACCCCACTTAATTAATTGATCTTGATAATCTGCACCTTCATCAATGTTTACAACTTTAGTAGGTGTAGTTTTACCATCTTTAGTCTCTAGTATTTCCATTTCAGCACCATTCTCTAGTATATGAAATTGTACATCATGTCCTTCGTATGTGTATGTGCCACTGTATGCTTTATTCGCCATCGAAATCTGCCCTCATTATGTCTTCTTGCATATCTGCTTCACTGTCACCTGACTCGTATTCGTCAGTTTCAAATAAAGCACCAAATGTAGATTGTTCCGCACTACCATCTGAGAAACTAATCTCTTTTAAAAACTCTTTGTTATCTTCTAACATTTGCCTTGCATTTGTGTTATTAGGATCTAACACTTCTTCTGCAAAACTATCAAACATTAAAATAGTACCAGGTACATAAGGTGAAGTTTCATTGCTTACACTACTACCTTTTACCTTCTTCCAGTTCTTCCAATGTGTAGGTGTTCTATATTTTTCCATATCAGCAAGTCTATTTGCTTCTTGCGTTGCTGTAATATGATTATAAACACTATGACCCATGTAAAGAGCATAACTTAGTGTGTCCCAACTAGTTGTGCATTCTTTACCATTCCTGTTTGTATCTCCATGTCCTAAAACACAGATATCACCAACAGTTAGTCTACTCATTATAGGGGAATGTGCAAAAGGCATAGGCATCTTTGATCCTTTCATGTCTTTGTTATCGAATGCTCTATCCATAAAGTATCCAAATCGCTTGGCTCTGTACTCATTATGTGTGTAAGTCTGGCCATATGCTGTATTAACAAAAGGCGATGCCGCATCAAATGAAAGTGTTATATTAGGATTGTCGTGCTTTCTCAACTGTCTTTGGATACTAGTGAGGTGACATGCCCAATTAAGGCGTCCAGTACCTAAGAAGTGTATCCAATCCTTGCCTTCAAGTAAACCGTCTTCTCTAAGATCCAACAATCTACTTAGCACACTATACATGTGCTTCATATTGATACCAGCGAATGCGTAACCCTCTAAGGTTCTATTCTCATCACCGTATGCTTCTTGCACAAAACTTTTATTGGAAAAATGCTTTACTGCATCATACCATATTTTGCTATTCTCTTCGTTACTACCACTTAACACATTTAAAAACTTAGTAGCACCTGGTGTTCTGTTCCTCATAAAATAGTCTAAATTAAGTAGACTGATATCTAGTGTGTCTTGAAATTCTGTAAGTCCTGTCCTTTCGCTTAGTTTACCAACTGCCGCAAAAGCAGGAACATCTAATGTCATACTCCAGTCTGCTGTATGCTCTAACCATGTAAGTATCTTATTACAAAATGCTGTTCTTACAGGATCATTAGGATCTTTAGCATTGCTCCAGTCCATTTTAATAACACCTGTGGCAAGTTGGAAACCACCTGAGTCTCCTAGTATCATAGTTTTACTACGATCTCTACCTTGTATCATTGGCTCACGTTCATCGCTTTTAACAGGATCTAAGTGAGCATGTCCACCTGAGTAAAGACCCCATGGGTAATGATAATAACTGTTCTCAGGATCAAGGAAGTTCATACCTTGTGTGCCTTTTTCAAAGCCTTCAGGGCATCTCCATTCACTTGGATTAGCATCCATTTTCTGTAATTGCGTTACATAGAACCCACTAATGGCGGGCAGGTAAACTGCCCAATCCTGGTGCTTCTTTCCTAAATCTTCTGTCATGTTTAACTCTTAGCAGGTAATATATATTTGTATTCGCCTAAGCCACTGTCAATCACAATTTGCATTGCTCCTGCGTTAGCAAAACTAACAGTACAATTTGCACTATCGCTTAGTCTTAGAATACTTAATGCTTTGTCTATTTCCCATTTCCAGTTGCCAGACAGTTCGCCTTCGACATTATTATTAATAGGAAGTTTACCTTTATCACCGGCACCTTCACCAATGCTAAAATATAAAGCACCATCTTCTGTACTTGGAGAAAACACTGGTTCAAAGCCACCTAACACACCATTGAAGTAACCTAAGTCTTTTAAGTTCTTCTGTGACGGTGTAATAGTAACGTCCCATGGTATCTCTTTCATTGTAACAGATTTTAGTTGCTGATTAATAACATCTGCTAACATAAATCTATAACTACCTGTGTGTCCTTCTGCACTTGTGAAACTAATCTGTACAGGAATATCGTCTCCATTCCTGCTTTGTGTTTCTACATTTACAGTAGAACCTTCATCTACAAATCCTGGAAACTTTAAGTATCCATCTAGTACACTCATTCTACTAAGACCTACTGTTTGGTCTACAAAGTCTGCTACAGGATTGTGTAGTTTACCTTGCAGGATAACAGTTTTGTCTGCATCCATGGCCTCTATAGTTGTACTTTCAGCAGTACCACTAATTTTAACCTGTTCAATAAAGCCTAAGGCGTGGGTGTGCCTTAGAATGTCTTTAAATATATCTTTTATCATATGTTGTCACCTCTTACATTAAAGTTATTATTTAGGCCTTTACACCTAAAAAGTTTATAAATCCTGGCCGTTTGATACCTAACGACCAAGTTAATCATTAAAATTAAATAAACTATGGAATGTATTGCTGGTATCTGTTGCTGACAAATCCCATTTAAGTACATTCAATAAGTTTTCTACTTTCTTATCAACAACTGCTTCTTCCATTGAATCTTCATCAAAGGGTAGTTGTTTAAACCATTCTGGTATATGCATTTCATCTGTTGGATATGCAATACTAGTATATCCCATAGCATTACTTTTAAGCCTGCATACAATAACTTTCATACCATCTGTTATTTGCATACTGTATTGATCGCTATTTGCTTTTAGCATATTATTCCAATTAATACTTGCTCTAACATGCCCGGGGATCATTATTTTCTTTTCGTCTTTGAGTTTTTCTAACTTGTATAAACTAGCACTTTTGTTCATACTAAATGCTTTATTATATGCTTCTGTGTAGTATGTTAAGTTGTTTACACGTTTTGGCATACCTTTACGCCAAGGGTCCATTGCTTTAAACTCTTTCTTAAACTCTCTAACATTTGCTAAAACCTTTGTTTCACCATCGCCATTTAGTGTTTGCCCTAATATGTCTGATAAAAAGTCTTGCACAAACTCTGGAGTATCTGACCTCTTAAGGTCTAACCCCATTACTTTAAGTTTACCACCTTCGGGTTGATACCCTTCTAAATCTAATACATTAATAGCATATCTTTTCTTTGTAATAAAGATGCCGGCTCTACCAACTACTTCTCTGCCGGCTTTAAGTATATTACCTTGGCTAGTTGAAATGTTAAATGAATTTTTTGCAAATAAAGGGAAAGAATCACTAACGGTATCTGATATAGTATCATATAATTTAATTGCACTATCCATGTCTAATTCAATGTCTTGCTTTTTACTAATCTCATGAGCACTAAAATACACTGAGTCAGTATCACCATATACTATTGTATCTCCAGTATGATCATACTCGCCTGTGAGCATTTTGTTTGTCTCTGCTCCCATGTGTCTAGTGATTGCACGACCAGTAAGTGTAGTACTTTGACCTATCCTGTGGTCAAAGAACCTACTACCTGGATTACAAATAGCACCATATGTACTGTTAAGTAGAATCTTTCTGACTAACTGTCGCTTATCCCAAAATGCTATGTCTTCTGGCGTTGTTGCTTTTTTCTTTTTAGCCTGTAACTCTTGTCTTTCTGCATACCATCTCTCCAATAGTCCTGGTATAATACCTTGTACATCTGTTCTGTATATAGTACCATTTGCACTAATGCACCAAGGCTCATCACTGTTAAACAGCATGTTATATACATCAGCACCTTTGACACTAACTTCTCTTTTATCTTCTAAATCTAATATAAGTGGCTTATCAATATCTTTAGCCATTACCATTTCATATTCATTTGTACCGAACTTACCTGCCCAGGCATCTGCAAATGACTTCTTCTCAATTTGCATTTTTTCTGTAATTTCTTTGTCTGTGTACTCTTGTCTTAGTTGCCCAACAATAGTTTCAGGAGCCATATTCAGTGCTCTAATAACACTTGGATACAGACTGTTTATATCCATTGATCCTATCCATTCATGCATACCTTTCTTAGGAAATGCCACATAGGCACCTGCAACTGTATTCCCCCATGGATTCTCAGAATCTTTGTTTCGCTTTCTATCTGGTATAACCATACCGCGTCTGTGTGCTTCATTGATAATAGCAGAGTCAATTGTTTGTACCGCTCCCATTGTTACTGGAAGTAATACTGTATTCTGATGAGCAATCTCACTAGCAAGACTAATAAATTGTAACTTGTCGTCTAACTTTTTAAGTAGCATTGTGTCTTGAATATTGTATTCTAAAAACAATTCAAAGTCATGATTGTAAAGTCTATCAAGCGAACCATCATATACAACCTTCTTTTCACCTACTTCCATTTCGCCAATGTAGTCTAGTCTATAACTATGGCGTTCTTCGTAGTTGTATTTTCTATACAGTTGCATATAGTCTAAATGCACACGACCTACTAGATCATATGTTTGTGTTTCTCTACCGTGATTGATGTATTCTCTTTTAACAATATTCTTATCAAGTAAACACAGACGCCTTGTTTCGCTTTTACCTAGTACTTTGATAATTCTGTTTACGGTATAAGGAATATCATAACCTTCACTGTTCCAACCACTTAGTATATCAGCATCATCAATGAGGCTAAGGAAAGCATCTAACATTGCTTTCTCGCCACCAAATAGTATTGTATCGCCTACATTATCTGCAATCTTTTGTGCTTGTTCCCAATTAAGTGTTTTAGGTGGAACTGCTAAACATACTATTTTATCCATCCAGTCTAAGTAAACACTGATACTAGTGATAGGCATAAATGCATCTTCAGGAGAACTATAACCTCTTTCAGGGTCAAAGTCTACCTCAATATCAAAAAAGCATTTGTGTAAGTCTGGTGCATCAACACCCAAGTAATGATCTGCTAATACTCTATTAACAGGCTTTAGGTCGCTTTCGTATGTTTGTTTGTTTTGATATAGTGCTACATTGCGTTTAAAGTCTTTCCAGTTGTTTGCTGTAATCTTGCTAACTGGGTCACCGAATACACTATGCTGTTTGCCTTTTGGATCATCTACATAAAAGTAGTACCGCATAGGGTGATCAATGATCTTACGTTCGCCTTCTTTTGTTCGCTCGACTACTCTTACTATGCCTTTGTTCTGTTCAAAAACTGCGTCAACGTAACTCATTTAATTTGTCCGAATATTTTAACATAAATTTATATTTGCTTGCCTCTGTTATAAACTTTGCATATACTTTTGCAACTGGTTTATAACTGCTTTCAAAGTCTACTTCTTTAGAAAAGGTTGCTTCTTCACCAAATGCAAAGAAAGGAATCATTGTGTCATGCAACCTATCTTCAAAGATGTGCTCATAGTCAGCATCATCTGTCCATTGCATGTCAAATAAATATACCTTTTCTATAGTCAGACTCATATTAGTAGTATAACAGATAGAACTATATTGTCAACCTGTTTTTAGTTTATTGGTCCTGTTTTATAAGTGGTCTTTACCAACTGCGGCTAGAATAGTTTCTAGTGCATCAAACTTATCTGTTTCATCGGTAAATGATGCCTTATGAGCAACTTTAACTGCTTTCATAAGGACTGCTGGTTTAATATCCATTTCTTCTGCTATTGCCTTAACGGTTTCTCTTAAACCAACTTGGAGTGATTCTACTTCATAAAGGACTTGGTCTCCTTCCTGAACTAGTTTTTTAAGTCTTGCGACTTCTTCTTGATTGAATGTTTTGTTGAACGCCATATAAATCCTGTGTGTATGTTAATAATTATCTAAAGTATTATACTAGAAATAAGTAATGTGGTCAAGTACTAATATTCAGTACTGGCCTCAAAGTCCCAATCAGGTACATCTAATTCCTCTGCAAGAATTTTCGCAATCTGCGTACCTTCTTCTGCACTAATGTCATCTTGTGTTAATACCTCATATACTTGAACATCATCTGATTCATAGTGGACAACTTCTGCTTTTACTTTGTTGCCACTGCCATCAAATGATGAAAATACTTTGGTTGGAACAACACTTTGTACTATGTCAAAGAAGTCTACAATATCATCACGTGATATTTCATCCTCTACGACTATTCTTACAAAATGTTTTCTTACCTTATCTACCATAGTAATTACTTACCTTTACTAAATGCTTGAGCACCAAAGAAGGCGGCAACAATACCTGCTACTGCTACAAAGTATGTAGCGGCCATGTCACCTAGTATTTCACTTGCTTGATTTAAGCCAGCCAATACTGCTATTACTACTGCAAAAGGATATAACAACATACCACTTAGTGCAAACCAAGCCATGCTACGTTGAGCATCTCTCATTGCATCTAAATCTTCCAGTTCTTTTCTTTTGAACTCTAGGTACATTTGCTCTTCTGCTTTTGAAACCTTTCCATCTCCATTTGTATCAGCCGGATGGTGTATTGCTGTATTACTTTCGTCTGCCATTTATGTTCTCCTACTAACTTATGACTGCTCTGTCTGTTACTCTTCTCCAGTTAGTGCCATCACTAAATGCCATTACTGGACCCCCTGTGTCATTGGTTACATAAATCATATGCCCAATGTATGCAGATGCATCAGGTACTGATAGTACTGCATATCGTGGAAACTCAACTGGTCCTCCACTTGTTTCAACTACACCGTAATCACTATTTACTAATGCTACAACGGTATCAGTTAATAAACCGTAGTCGATTGTGTTTGTTGTTGAACTAGTAATCAATCCGTAATCGCTTACTGTTTCAAATATAGGCGATGATACAATACTTGCATCAACTTCACCGAATGTTAAATTGCCAGTAAGTTTCGCATCTATGGCACTATTTGCTCTAGCATCAGTGTAGTAAAGATTAGTTGAACCTTCTTTGATATCATCTGAATCTTGTGTTGCTAATACAGAAGTAACTCTAGCATCAGTGTAGTATAAATTTGTTGAACCTTCTGATAAATCGTCTGAATTGTTATCATCTAAATCAACTTTTACTCCACTTTCTGATTTTGTATCTTTGGCTAATGCTTTTTGCTCAAACTTACCGCCTGCTCCTTTTCTCAAAACAACTTTGTCGTTGCCTGTTCCTAATTCAATTTCATCTACAACAAGTTTTCTTTTAATACTGGTGTTTGCACTATCTGAGAAATCTATTTCATTATCTGATGTCACACTAATTGCTGTTGTGCCTATATTGATAGTACTACCACTTAGGTATAAATCATTAAATCTGTTTGAACTTGTTCCTAAATCGTAAACTTCGTTTGCTGTGGGAACAATATTACCTGTTATGCTTACATCTTTTACACTGAATGTGGTTCCTTGTTTTCTTGTGACCAACACCATATCATTAGCAGTATATCCTGCATCAACACTGGATTGCTCACTGTTTACAACTGTGTTCACAGTTACATTGTCTTTTTGTGAACTGGCTCTTGGAATAACTTCCATATCAATTGTAACAGACCCATAAATTGTGCCTAATGTTTTGAATGCAAAAATAAATCCTGCTGTGGTTGTTTCTTTGGTCCACAGTTGAGGATCTAGATATCTAGCACCATTGTATTCTTCATCATAGGTTATAGTCCAGTTGAGATCTGGTAATGTGTTACTTCTCAATGCGGCATTAAAATAAACTGTGTGAGTTTCACCAGCATTTTGAGCCGTCATACGACCAACCACTTGATAGTTCTGGCTGGCACCACTTGGTATAATTGTTACTACTTTTTGATATTCACCATTACTAAAGTAACTACCATTTGAAGCACCAGTGTATCTCTGGTTAAACTTCATTATGTTTGAATTTTGGAATTCAACAGTATTGTATGTTGCTGTTCCTGTGATGCTTAAATCTGTAAATTCATTTGAGAATGTTAAGCCACCACTGCCATCAGTTTGTAAAAACTGTCCAGCAGTACCATCTGATGTTGGCATAGTGTAAGAGCCGTTTACAATTAGTGTGTTTGCTCTAACAACATTAGGTGCTCCATTGGGTGCTATACTTCCTGTTACATTACCACTTAGGTTACCAACAAAAGCACCAGCACTAAATGTTTGACCATTAACTGTCCATTCGCCTTCATCTTCGTCCCAACGAAGGTACACATTACTTTCGTTACCTCTGTTTACTAATATTCCTGCGTTAGCAGTTGCGGGTTGGTTGGAAGGAAGGTCGCTGTTTAAAACTATTTCATTGTCAGCAATATTGAGAGTTTCTGTATTGATTATAGATTGAGTACCGTTTACAATTAAATTACCTGTTATGGTAACATCATTTGTAAACGTATTATCTGTATCGACTCTGGCAAAACTTGTACTATTGATACCATCTAGTGTATCAGCATCGCCTACAGTTAGTTTGCTCCATGCTACAGAACCTTCACTTACCGTTGCAATTTTTATTAGTGTATTGCTTGAATCGAACCAAAGATCACCTGTCGAGATATTATTGACGTCACTGGGTGCGTCAGATGTCCCGTACAGTCTAGAACCGCGTTTGCCTATTCTAAAACTGCTTTGCGAGGTACCTTTGGCATTCATTATGATTGCCATTCGTTACTGCTCTCCAATATGTACTTGTCTAGCATTCTGCTAGTCTACATGTAAACATGTAGTCAAATCCTATTAGGACTTAACTATATTTATCTTTTTTATAAATATATGTATGAGTACAGAATATACTAAATGGACTGTAGATAGGATACTTGATACAGCACCAATAGAAACAGACAAACTACATGTAATGGATGTTGATAACTTTATGCATCCAGATTTGTACGCACAGGTACAAAATTGCATACCATGGAATAATTGGCAAAACGAAGAATTACCAGGCAGACACGGCTATCATATTAGTCCAGATGAATCGCAAGAAGCATTACAAATAGCCACAGAATATGTATATAATAACCAAGAGGTTTTAGATGCAATAGGTAATGTTATGAATATGTCAAGTAATGTAAACATTAATCAACCTTTTATGTGGATGGACACAAACAAAAATTCTGTTCATGATGTGCATGTAGACCACCCTTCCTATTATTATACAGTTCAGCATTCATTAGCAGACAACGATGAATTTGCACATACTGGTACAATGTTTTGGGAGGTTGATTGTGCGTATGATCGGGCAATCGATGAAGGTCTAGATCCAACTTTTGGAGAAGACAGTACATTAGTACGAATGGGGCACCAAATGCCTTACATACCTAATAGGGCATATATACTACCAAGAAGCAGTAAAGGTTGGCATAGTTGTCCGGACCTAACAGTAGAGCCAGATACTATGCAAAGGGTTATGGTTTATTTAATTGCTACTCTTAGGAAAACTTAACTCTATTCAAGTAAGTTTCTTTACCACGTGACATCTTGCCTTGTGTATGATCTTTAACATACCCTGTAAGTGATACACTATCGCCTACCTCAGGACCGTTAGTAGATGAAAAGAATTTTACAATATTGTGATCACCTTCTTTGGCAACATACAAGTAACTGTTACTTCTCCATATAAATTTCTTGTGAAGTATTTCAAGATTAAATGTTTCACGATCATGTAACGTTCCAACATACCGACTGTGTTGTGCAAGTTCTTTTTCCATTTTATTAAATGCACGTTGTTTCTGCCCATTTTCATAAACACTAGGCAAACTAGCAATAATACCAATATCTTTATATTGCACAAACTCTTTGTTAATAAGACCAAGTATGGTTCTTTCAAAGTCACTGATATCTCTTTTAATTGCTTTAAGACTTAGACCTTTGAAGTATTTAATCATGTGAGCAACATTGTCACTATCAGAATCAATAACTTCGACATCTTTATAATATTTAGATAAAGTGCTTTTAATACTATTTGTTTTAAATTTCTCAATACCTAGATGGTTATTGATTATAAAAAGGTTAGGTAGTTTTATTTGAACATCATCTGCATCAGATTCAATGTTAGCATCTTTTTTGATGTAACCACCATTAACTCTGTTTACTGCTACTGACAATGAAAGAAGATCAGTAAGACTATACTGATCCTCAAACCATTTACCTGTTTTTGCTTTTTGTATATTCATTAAGCGGCCTCTATCATTGAAAGTGGAACACTATATGAACGACCTCGCATATCTACAATGGCCTTCTTAACATTCACTTTGGTAATAATACCAGGTGTGCGTTTTGTTTTTTGAACAACAAATACATTGTCACCAACACTTAGACTTGCTTTAGCATTAAGTGTTTTAACAGAATTAGTAAATGCACTTAGTTCGTTAAGTTCTGACAAACTAAAGTTACCGTTTTTGATTTCTTGTTTAATTGCTAAAAGTTCCATTACACATTCCTCACTAAATTTTTATCATTGCCATGTTCGATAATGTTACCTTGCTTATCTCTACCAGGAGATGTTGTAGCATGTATAATGCTGTCAAAATCTCTAATATCAATACCAGTTCTGTTAAGAACACTATCAATTACTCTGTCTCTCATCACTTTCATGTGAGGGACATTTATACTTACAGGGTATTCTGAACCTTCTGGATGATCAATGTTCTCTTCATGACCATACCACATTTCTTCTAAACTAGTTAGTTGGATATTTACTGACTTGCCGTCATCTTCGTTGGCATTATAGCAAGTAAAAGAACCAATATGATATCCTGGTACAGATACAATTTTGTCCTTGTTTTGGTTAGTTGTGTTTAAGTTTTGCATAAAGACCTCCTACCGTCTGTGTTTGCTAAATTATGTATATATTATAGCAAATTATAGGGTCGAGGTCAACCTTTATCTACAATTAAATTGTATATTTCTTCCCAAGTTTTGCACACATTTGCAGTACCATCATAGTGCATATTGTGTCCATGCTCAACTAAGATACCTTTTAGACCGGCATCAATACCCCAATCTACGTTCTGTGGTTTGTCTTCTATCCAGTATGCTCCTGGATACTTTTTACCAAATTCTAACAGTATTTGGTCTTTGTCTGCGCCTGTGTCTAAACAAATAACTTCTTTAAAACAGTCATCACCAAACAGTTTATTTAAGTTCTTAGTTCTAAGTTCTTGTGCGTAAGGGTCTAAACTCAAACTTGTAATTGCTACAAATTGATATTGATGTTGCTCGTGTAACTTCTTAACAAAGTATTGAGCATCACGAAGTGGAGGAAGAAATCCTATTGCCGCACTTTCATTAAAGTTTTTAATTACTTGATCACCAGTAGAGTCGTTTCTTAGATCAAACTTTTCTCTAATGCTGTAATGTAACCTGTGATTTTCTACTGGAAAGTGTCCTCTGTGTTCCATCCAATTATGGAATGCAAACTCCCAGTCCAATACTACGCCATCGCAATCTGTTAATATAATTTTATTTTTCATACATGTATTATACATTCTTTTATCCTCTGTGTCAAGTCAAAAGAAAAGCGACCGAAGTCGCTTTTCTAAGTTGTTTTTGATTAGCCTAAACTATTCAAATGATATTATACATATTTGTATTCAACAACACCTGTTACAACACCACCAGTTGGTGTAGCCGCTGTAGATCCGTCTGCTTGTACAAACGCAACTTCAACTGCCGCATTCTTGGTTAGTGAACTTGCAAAAGGTAAGTCAACAACATAAGTTCCAACAGCGATATCGTTAGTAGTTGCCGCCGCTAGTGTATTACCAGCACCTGCATTATCTTTAACTAACATACCGTCTACTGAGCCACCTGCTAATAATGTAGTTACATTTAGAATAACTCTACTTGCGTAATAAGTTCTTCCTGCAACGTTAGGTACTGTACCTATATCAAAAGTTGAATCACTGCTGTTTGCTGTGAAACTTGCTCTTAATGTAAGGCCATCACCACCGTTATTTTCTACATAGTCAACAACTGCCGCTGAAGTTGGAATAGTAGTATCGTTATCGTTACTGCCAATTCCATCTGCTTCGTCAACAAACTTAGTGATTGCAATGCTTTCACCACTGTCAGTTAATGTACCAAATGATACAATTCCTGATGCTGTGACATTTACTAATCCAGTAGCACTACCTGAACTGATAGAAGCAGTTCCGTCTGTTAATGTACCTGCTTGTACTTGACCACTAAATGTACCTGCTGTCATACCAGTAAGTGTAGTATCCATCGCAAAAGTAACGTCATCTGCTGAGTTACTTGAAGTAATGTTTAATCCACCTAATAGTTTAAGTTTGTCACTTGCTAATGCTACAACGTTATCTGCCGCATCATCTGACTGAATAGTTAATGATGTTGTGATACTTGCTGTACCTGCCGCTGTAATTCTACCTTGTTGATCAACTGTAAAAGTTGGTACTGTAGAAGCGTCACCATATGAACCTGGAGTTACTGCTGTGTCATCAAGATCAACACTAATTGTTTGTCCTGATGCTGTAGTAGTAATACCTGTGTCACCTGAAATAGTAATAGACTGAGTGTCTAAATCTACTGTTCCAGTTCCACTGTCACCTGCTATACCTAAGTCATCGTCTCTGTCTAAGCCATCGACGTATGCTTTCATATTAGTATTTGCAGTATTAACGTAGGTTAACATGTTACTATTTGCTGTTGTAATTGCTGTATTTAGTGTTGATACTTCACCATCAACAAAAGCCTTAATACTTTGTTGTGTTGCTAGTTTAGTAGCACTATCTGAAGCCATATTGTCTTCATCAGCAATATCTGTTATTGTTACTGTACCATCTGATAAAGATCCAAACTGTACTGTGCCTGAGCCAGTAATGTCTGTACCATCAATCGCCGCCGCTTGAAAGTCTGCCGCTGTGATAGTTAATGCACCAGTACTAGAACCTGTGAAGGTTCCTGTTCCTGCTACAACTTTATCTTCTGATTCGTCCCATCCAATGAATACGTTATTGCTGTCACCACGTTCGATAATTAAACCGACATCGTTTGATGGTGTACCAGTTGTACCCGTTGCTAGTTCTAGCAATGAGTCAGCAATAGTTGTGTTCGTTGAAGAAACAGTGGTTGTAGAACCGTTAACAGTTAAGTCACCAGTGATGGTGGCATCGCCGTTAATGGAAATACTTGTTGATGTGATGTCATTCGAAAGCAAACTTCCTTGTACGTCTACGTTGGCGGCTCTAATAGCCTTCAGTGTTGACCCGTCTGATCCAGTAAATTCGTAACGATCACTCGCACTCACCCACTTAAATCTTCCGCCACCTTTACCAAGTTGAACGTCATTGGAAATACCTTTTAGACCAAAATTCTTTACATCTGCCATTTTGTATTCTCCCTGAGAGTTTTTTGAGGGTATTCATATCCCCCTTTCAATTTTTACATTGTTCCGGAATAATGTGTACTGATGTGTTTTGTAATAGTATTTATCTTACAGCCAATATTTATGGCTGTAAATACTCTATTAATTTATGTGCTTTTTTTTAAACGTATGTGACTTTTACAGTAGCATTACCGGCTGTTGCACCGTAATGATTGATTCTGAAGTTTACTTCTAATTCATCTGTATTAGAAGAAGGCCATACATATTCTGGATTTGTTATGTATCCACCTGCTGAGCCAGGATCATTGTCGTCCTGTCCATGTAGGAAATCTGTATCTACTGTGGTACCAACTTCCATTGTGGTTTCTTGTGAACCACCTGTAAATGCTGTGTGTACTTCTACACTAACACTTTGTATTTTACCACCGGGTGATACATTACCTAAGTCATAATTTGTACTGTTACCAAATCCTCCTATAGGTGCTGTTACATTGTATGTGAGCGTCTGTGCGTCGGTATTAGCACTATCCTGATCACTTACCTTAGTCCAGGCACTACCATCCCATAAATACAATGCCCATTCACCTACACCGTTATCAATAACGTATGCTTGGTCACCTGTTGTAGGTGATAATGAATTTCTTGAACTTATATCTGAAACAACTGTAACACTAGCACTTCTAATACCTTGTTCAACATTCATTGCTAATGGAAACATACCATTGTGTACACTGAATATACCTGCATTGTTTTCAAAATTACCTGTGCTATCAAATATATCAATTGGGCCACCATCTGTCCTAGTAAGTTTTAATTTGCTACCTGTACTTGCTGATGTAAATGAAGGCAGTCCTGACACATTACTTGAACCCACATAAGGATTACCATTGCTGTCATTGGTATTAGCAAAAATGTTTATAGCATTACCGTTTGCTTCACTCAGTGTTAATTCACTACTAGTAAATGTAGCAGTCAAATTAGGAATACTTGCGGCATTTATATCTGTTGCCATGTCTTCTGGAATAGCAACTGCTATACCGTAAGCGGCCTGCCCTGCGGCATTAGTAGTAAAGTTTACTGTTGTATTACCACTACCGCCATTAAAAATAGCACTAAAGGTTGTATAACCGCCAACTAGTCCGTATGCTGTTCCACTAGCACTCGAAGTCACAGTTGTTGGTGCTGGTGATTCACTTGCTACTATACTTGTTCCACTTAGTCCATTAATTTGGCTAACAGTTTCTGCTAATGTACTACTAAATCCTGCACCATTAAATGTATGACTGACACCATTAAATTTAACTACTGTACCGTCTGGTACTGTTGGATTGATTGCTGTACCAATTGTGCTTGTTTCTACAGCATTAGCAATCTTTAAGAACATTATTTTACCTGTATCGGATGTAGTTAAATCTCCATCCGTATCTGCGTAAATAAAGTCTCCTGCTGAACCAGGTATTGCTGGTACAAAGTCTATAATTCTATTGTTAGGTGATACCATAAACGCATCTGGACCCGGTCCGCTTTCAACTACAACACCAAAACTCTTACTAACAAGAGCGGCATTAGCCTTAACAAATGAACCGGTATCACTAACAGCAATAACATCACCTATAGAAAAACCATGTGCTGTCTTTTCTAGTAAGTAATTTAATTGTGGGTTTAAGTATTGAAATCTGCTATTAACGTTAGCATAGAAGTCTGAACTAACTATGCCACTTGGTAGTGGATCTAACATTGGATGTCCACTTTCGTTTAATGTGAATATAACACAACTACCAGTATTAAATATACCGTTACCTGTATTACTTTTAAATGTGTTATAACGTGCAACATCTTCTACTTCGCATGTAACACTTGTAGAACTTTTAGAAGTTACTGAAATAATTTTAAGACATTGTCCAGATGTTGCTCCTGCTATCCAGTCGCCGACAGTAACATCAAGTCCGTTAAACTCTCTGTCTTTTCTTGTTAAGTGAGAACCATGTGCTTGTGATGTAACAGTAAATGTAATAGTCCATTGATAATTTTTTGGTGATGAACCACCTGAGTACCATCTGTCTGCTGAGCCATTTGCGTGTGCCCATAGTGTCTTACCAGTAATACTTGTTACATTAACACCTAAAACTTTGTTGGGTACATTGAGTTCTATTTGACTAGTCTTATAAGACATAGTATTACTCCGCCATCACAAACGTTATCCAAGCATGGGTGCTTGTTCCAAACGATCTACTTGCTCCTGTAATGGCTTCTGATACTTTTAAGTCAACATTAGCATCTGTAGAGAAACTACCAAATGCTGTTGGTGATCCGCTACTTCCACCACCGTCTACAGTTCTAGTAGTCCAGTCTCCGCTTACTGCGTTCATGCTATACTTGTTTGAAGCATACTGATAACCATGAGCCATAATTGCTACTGGCGGATAATCAAATCCTGTGAATTGAACTTCTAATTCAGCACCTGCGGCACTTGTAATTGTTGTAGCATTAATGCCTGCTGTGACATTTGATATACTTGTTAATTCGCCTGATGTGTTATAATTTAATTTTAATCTTTCGTATGTGTTACCACGTGTTACTGCGCCGCCACCGCCACCGCTAATTGTAATTGTTTTAGTTGCGCCTGATCCAGATGCAACAACACCCGAACCTACAAAATTAAGAGTTGAAGCCGCTGTTGCTAATGATGAACCTTCGTCTTGTACAGTAATAGCACTACCACTACCTGCTGGTCCTGTTGGTCCAGTTGCACCTGCTGGTCCTGTTGGACCTGCTACTGTACTTGCTTCACCTTTTTGTCCTTTATCACCTGCTGGTCCTTGTGCACCATCTGATCCTGTAGAACCATCTGCACCTGCTGAACCCTGTGGTCCAGTATCACCTTTTTGTCCTTTATCACCTGTGGGTCCTGTTGGGCCACCTAATTCACCTTTGTCGCCCTTACTTCCTGTTGGACCAGTACCACCTACATTTCCTTGAGGTCCTGTTGGTCCAGTTGCTCCAACTGTTCCTTGTGGTCCTACCTCACCCTTAGTACCCTGTCCACCTTGTGGTCCAGTAGCACCTTGAGGTCCTAATTCTCCTTTTTGTCCTTTTGCACCATCATTACCAGCATCACCCTGTGGGCCTTGTGGTCCTGTGGCACCTTTGTCTCCAGTGGCTCCTTGTGGTCCTGTTGGTCCTGCTACTGTACTATCAGCACCAGTATCTCCTTTGTCTCCTTGTGGTCCTGCTGGTCCAGTTACACCAACTTCGCCTTTTGCTCCTGCTGGACCTTGTGGTCCTGCTACTGTACTATCAGCACCAGTATCTCCTTTGTCTCCTTGTGGTCCTGCTGGTCCAGTTGGACCTGCTACACTACTATCAGCACCAGTGGCTCCTTGTTGTCCTTTATCACCTTGAGGTCCTGTTGGTCCTTGTGGTCCTGTTGGTCCAGTTGCGCCTTGTGGTCCAGTTACACCAACTTCGCCTTTTGCTCCATCGCTACCTACATTTCCTTGTGGTCCAATTTCGCCTTTTGCTCCATCGCTACCTGCTGGTCCAGTTGCACCAGTTGGGCCTGTAGCACCTGTATTGCCTTGAGCACCTTTATCTCCAGTATTACCAGCAACACCTTGTGCTCCTTGGTCACCCTTTTGACCTGCGGCTCCATCTGCTCCTGCTGGACCAGTATTACCTATAGTACCTTGTGGTCCAGTGGCTCCTGTTGCGCCAGCAACTCCTACTTCACCTTTTTGTCCTTTTGCTCCGTCACTACCTGCTGGACCAGTTGCTCCAGTATCGCCTTTAACGCCTGCGCCACCGCCCCCAGTAGCATCGATTGTAATTGTTTGTGCATTGCTATCTGCTGATATTGTTGCATTAGCACCTGCTATAAATGTTAATTGGTCTGCGGCTACATTTGCTACTACACTATTACCACCTTGTACACTAACAGTTTTAAATGCTTCGCTGACACTACCGCCACCGCCACCTGAACCTGTGTTATTAATTGTAATAGTATCAGTACTTGCATCAGCAGTAATTGAAATGCCACTACCTGCCGCAATGTTTAATGTATCTTGATTGTTTTCTGCAATAATTAAATCTTGACCAGCAACACTGATATTTTTAAATATACCGTCATTTAATTGAGTATTATTAATTGTTACTGTATCGCCAGTGACTACTGTTGTTATTCCTGTGCCACCAACAATATTAAATGTATCGTCTTTGGCACTAGCATCTGTAGAACCTGAATCGCCTGTAAAACTCTTATAATATCTTAATGCAGATACATTAGAACTAATTGCTGTATTAACTTCTGCTTTAGTATACTTGTCAATGCTACTGTCGTTTAGTGTAGCATCTATTGTAATTGTATCTGTACCTGGGTTAGCAGTAAAACTTACATTACTACCGCTAACTAAATTAAGTGTATCGTTATTATTGTCTGCAATAAGAAGAGTGCCATCTGCACTAACGTTTTTAAATACACCTGTGATAGCATCTGTTTTTGAAATCTGTATAGTATTGTTAGCAGTATATTGATTTATACCAATACCTGTTCCACCTTCAAATCTAATTGCGTGGGTGGCACTTGCGGCACTGATTGTGTTTGCTGAACCAACACTAGTAACTGTGCTTATAGCATTTTGTAATTGTGCTGATGCAATATTGGCATCAACTTCTGCTTTGCTGTAAACACCTAAATTTGTTCTTGCTGTTGCGGCATTTGGTAAGTCACTTAAATTATTTGTTTTAATAACTGCGTTGGCTAATGTTGCCGCTGTAATAATAGTTGAGCCATCTTCTAATCTAATGGCCGCATCTGCTGTTCCTCTAAATCTGTTTGCAAATATATTTAAATATTTGTAATTGCTGTTTCCAATGTCATATGACATTGTGGTATCTGGTGCACTTGTGGCACTCTTAGGAATATAATTTGCTAAGTTGGCACTAAGTTGACTTGCACTTATACCACCTGTATTTAGAGTAGTCCAACTAACTGCACCTGAACCATTGGTTACAAGTACTTGCCCGTTTGTACCATCTGAAGTCGGTAATGTAAATACATTTGCAACTGTTAAACTTCTGTTTTGGTTTATCTTTAATGCAGGTGTTGTGCTACTTGCACTACCTACATAAAATACAGTACTGTTTGCACTTCTAACTTCTATATGTCCATCACTGCTTTTTGTTTGTAATAATAAACTATGTTGTGAACTAAGTTCTACATCTGCGGCATCGTTTGAACTAATAACAAATCTTGTTTTAGAATCAAATCCTGCACTTTGACTGTGTGTAGGATAGTTTGCGTTATTTAATACACCTGCGTATGCTGTGATATTAGCATTATCACCAAAGTTTCTACCTGAGAAGATATTTGTATTGCCATTCACATTGTGAATGCTTAATGGTGTTGGTAGTGTATATGCTGTTGAGGAAACAGTAATAACGTTTGCAGATTCAGTTACAGTAGTTGCACCTGAGCCTTGTATCTTTTTAAAGTTTAATTGTGAACCGTCTTTTGCTGAGAATAAGCCTATTCCAGAAGCACCTACATTGCTACCACCTGTAACGGCGGCGTTTGCATCTGCAGAAACACTATCTTGTGCTACAAAAATTCCTTGCGTAGAATCGTAAACTAGGATCTGATTATCGGTGATCCCGTCTATATTAAAAGTTAAATTATCTCCTGTTACATTTGGCATAGTATTCCTATTCTAATTTGCAATTATAATGTATTTATCAACAAAGTTGATTTAATTGCTTAATAAAATTTGTGAGATACTACCGTATGATAAGTCATATGTACTGCCATCGCCGACTCCTGCTCTATCAAGAACGGCTCTTAGGTATACATAGTTACCTTTGAATGTGTGAATTTCTGTGCCTGTGGTTGCAGATGTCTTTTCAATTAACTTAATATCACCCCAATCGGCTGATCCTGGTGTTAATGATAGTGTACCTTGTAGTTTAATCTTACCTACAAAAGCATTTAATTTTACACTAACGGAATGAATACCGTCCGTGTAACCGAAATAACTGTCTGCTTTGATATTGTTGCCAGTTAAATCCATATTATCACTGGAGTTTCCTAGCATTTCTAATGTTCTTCTCATAAGTAGCCTCAATTGTATTTATCTCAATAAGGCTGTTATGAGAATGTTGCTAAACTTGTTCTAATCTTTCCATTAAACGTTCAGCACGGTTAGTAACTTGTTTATGCCATCTACTATCTCTACCTTCTACTGCGGCAGTTTTCCAATCGCCTTCTACGATTGCGGCATGCATTTTTTTAAACTTACTAAGTCTTGTTCTGCCCATATTGAACATCATATTAACCAAGATTTGCTGGACTTCGTCTGGTAAGTCTCCAAATACCCCTTCTTCGTATAGCAACTCACACTCAGATATTGCTGTGTCGAGGTCTCTTTCAAAACATTCTTTAACACGTTCTTCTGATACTGGTGTGCCAACCTCCGCTCCATGCTCTGGATCGGTGTCGAGGACCAAATGGCCCACTCCGAAAGTCGGGTATCCCAAGTGGTCGAGGTAGACTTCATTGACTACTCCTTCATCTATTTTGAGTTGCTCAAATACAGCATCTCTATCTAACTTTGTGTCTCTTCCAAATAATCCCATTATAATTCCTCTGTTGTGATTTGTTCTAATTCACTTAGTATGTATTTATAAATTTCTTCATGACCTGCTTCATTAGGATGGTCATCACCATTACCCTCTACTAGATGACCACTAGCAGTTAATTCTGGATCGCCTATAATATTACACAAGGGTTTTGCAAAATATGGAGTAATGTGTTCATACTGTGGAATACATTTTTCACTCATTGCCATTAACAGTAACTTTATACCTTTTGCTTTACATAAACTTTTTAAGTTATTACATAGTCCTAATATATGCATGTCTCTGTCTGCAGAACTTGAAAGCATTTGGTCGTTGTAAATTCTTAGTTTATGATAATACTTGTCCTCAATTGTTTGACTTTCGTCATTTAGGTATGTAAAATCTTTTTGCAGTTTGAACCCTTCTCCTTCCATAATATCTTGTTGATTAGAAGTATAATCTAAAACAAATTTACGAGGGTTATAGTTTACATATATGTCATTATCATACGATTCAAATTGACCTTTCTTTAAAACCATTTCGCCTCTATGTATTTCAGACAGTTGACAAATAACCGTATCTATATTATTGCCTTCTTGAGAGACTGCTTCTATGCACATACGCAATGCTCTAAAAGAACTACCACCATTTAGAGAATCATTAATAACATTTATATTATTATCAAATAAACTGGGCCATGGTTTTCCATTGCGGTTTTCTAATGCTTTGTGACCAGCAGAGAAACTACATCCATTTACATAAATATTTTTCATCTGTATACGAAAGGATCTTTTTTTCTTAATTCTTCGATCTTTTCTTTTAACTTTGCTTCATCCTTATCAGTTAAACGTAGATCTTCTTTGTTAATTTTTGTGATATCTTTTAAATGCTTTTCTGTTTCTTTATCAGACATTTATATTTCCTCTAGTGTGACTACTTTAAATATTTCTTCACTACGGCCTGTTGCTAATTGCATCTTGGCAACATCTTTTTTACTGCCTAAGTATACTGTACTTTTCCAACCTTCTCCAGTATGAGAAACTTTTGCATCCATATTAAGTTTATTAACCTTTTTTACCCAAACATCGTTTGGCCAGTACTTATATGTTACATATCTATATTTATTAAAAAATAGTTGTCGTCTTAATATCTTATTGTTTGATGCAATTACATTGTATTCTTCTTGCGAACGTACACCTTCTGCACTAATAACACTATCTTTAAATTGTTTTATAAATTTTTTAGCAACTTTGCTGTCTGAGAAATATATAGTAAAGTCCTTATGCCATGCAAACTTCATTGTGTCCCAGCAGTACATATTTTGAAAATTATAGATATCGTTTAATACCATAGCATCGTGTATTAACCAATTGCCTTTAACTGATATTTTGATATGGTATTTGTTCCACCAAAGTTTAAAAGACGGCTGTATATCTATGCCTGCAATACGTTTTCCTAAATTCATTTAACTGTAAATTCAAACTGCTCAATATAATCTACAAGTACAACGCCTTCTTCTATTTTATCAAACAGTATTTTTTTACTGATAGGTTTTTTAACTACATCTTCAAACAGTCTTTTCAACGGCCTTGCTCCCATGCTAGGTTCAAATCCATTGTCTGCAATATACTTCTTAGCCGCTTTGGTTAGTTCTATACTAATTTTGCTGTCATTACTTAGTAGTAATTCATTTGTTTCTTTAACAATTTTGTCAATGATAAGATTAACTTCTTTCATGCCAAGTTTATTAAACTTAACATAAGAGTCTATTCTATTTCTAAACTCTGGTGTGAAGAAACTTTTAACTGCTTTGATATCTGTATCAGTGTGTGTTGTTTCGCCAAAACCAATTTTACTTGTTTCTGACTTTGCGGCACCTAAGTTACTTGTCATTATAAGTGTAACATTACTAAAGTCTACAGTTTTACCTGTAGCACCTGTAAGCCTGCCATCATCCATTACTTGTAACAATACTTGTAATACTTCTGGTGCGGCTTTCTCTACTTCGTCTAGTAGCAATACACAATTAGGATTCTTATCTATTTCAGATAGCAACATGCCTTGTCCTAGTTCTCCTTCTGCGTGTCCAACGTAACCTGGAGGAGCACCAATAAGTTTGCTGACACTATGTCTTTCCATATACTCTGACATGTCAAACTTAACTAGTTTAATATCTAATTCGTCTGCTAATGCTCTTGCTGTTTCTGTTTTACCTACACCTGTTGGTCCTACAAATAGGAATGTACCAATTGGTTTATTAGGCTCTCTAAGTCCTGCTTTACTAACAAGAATACTTTCTACAAGTTTATCTACTGCTTCGTCTTGACCAAACACTTTCTTTTTAATCTTTCTATCTAATTTACTAAAGCCTTTTGTGTCTTTAACGTCAACTACATCTTTTTTAATCTTAGCAATCTTTGATACCTGTGTTACTACTGAATCAAGATTTACAACTTTTTTTCCTAATACTTTAGAAACTGCACCTGCGGCATCCACAATGTCTAATGCCTTGTCAGGAAAGTATTTGTTTTTAATATATCTATCTGCCAGTTCACATGCTTTTTCTATAGCACCTTTTTCATACTTGACTTTGTGAAACTCTTCGTAGTATGGTTGTAGGCCTTCGCATATCTTAATTGTATCTTTAAGTGTGGTTTCTTCTATATCAAGTCTAGCAAATCTACGCATCAATGCTCTGTCTTTTTCAAATGTACTTGCAAATTCATCTGGTGTAGTTGCACCAATACACAATAGTTTACCTTTACCTAACAATGGCTTTAACATGTTTGCCGCATCTACTTGACTACTACCAGCACTACCGGCTCCCATGATCATATGTATTTCATCAATAAACAAAATAGCCTTGTCATCTTTTTCAATTTGATCTAATACCGTTTTAAGACGCTCTTCAAAGTCTCCTCTAAATTTTGTACCTGCTAACATTGTACCAACGTCTATTTGATACACAATTTTATCTTCTAATGTTTTAGGAACTTGCTTGTTAATAATCTTCCATGCCATGCCTTCTGCAATAGCAGTTTTACCTACACCAGGCTCGCCAACTAAACATACGTTATTCTTTTTACGCCTTGCAAGTATTTCGACAACATCATTTACTTCTTCGCTTCTACCAATAAGTGGATCTATGCTACCATTCATTGCTTCTTCGTTTAAGTTTTTAATGTAATCTGCTGACTCTTCTACTAATTCGCCTTCGTGTACGTCGCCTAATACATCTAATAAGTTTTCTCTATGGCATCCGTTTACTGCTAGAAAGTATGCACTATGCGAGTTATCTTCATTGGTGATACTTACTAGTAAATCTATAGCAGATATTTTGTCTCTGCCATTAAAAATACTTTGTGCAAATGCTCTTTGAAATACTCTTTCAACTGCTACTGTTTTTTTAGGTTTGCCTGTGTTGCCTCCTTCTGACTTTAAATTATTAAATTCGTCGTCATTTAAATATGTAACAATATCTGCTTCTAGTTGCTTAATATCAACATTGCATTCACCTAGCACTTTTTTGATTTCTCTATCGTTAATAAGTGCTAATGCAACATGTTCAAGAGTCATATACTCATGACTAAATTGATTAGATATTTCGTAAGCCTTTTCTATAATTCCTTCAACATTCATAATAGTATTTAATTGTTTCTCCTGCGTTCTTGTTTAATTCTTTGTATAAGATGAACATGCTCATGACTCAATGAATCAGGTGGCATAACTTCTACTTGTAATAAAAAGTTACCAACTATGCTACTGCGAGGATCTGTAAATCCTTCCCCTCTAAGTTTCAGTCTGCTATTTGGTTCAGTAAGTGGCGGTATATGAACTGCCAACATTCTTCCGCTAATGTGCCTAACATCTATAGTTGCACCAGTTAATGCATCAAGGTAATCTATTTGTATAATACCAATAAGATCATTTCCGTTTTTTGCAAATTCTGGATGTGGTCGATATCTTACTCTTATAAATAAATCACCTGGCGGCAGGTTTGGGTCTTGCTGTGGACCTTTGCCGTGTACAGTAAACCGTGTACCTTCTTGTACACCTTTTGGTATTTTTAAATCTAACATACCAGTGCCTACATTGATTCGTTGTGTGGAACCGTTATATACATCTTCTAATGATAATAGTATATCAGTTTGTGCATCAAAATTTTGCTCTCTGCGTTGTTGTCCTCTTTGTCCAAATATATCTCTAAATATGTCTCCAAAAGGACTGGCTCCGCCAAAGCCTTGTCCAAAACCTTCAAAAGGATTAGGATTATCATACTGATTACGTTTGTTTGGGTCACTAAGTGTATCGTATGCTTCTTGTACTCTTTTGAATTCCTCTGGATTACCACCTTTGTCAGGATGATGCTTACTTGCTAATTTGCGATATGCTTTTTTGATAGTGGAGGCGTCAGCATCGCGGCCTACCCCCAATGTTTGGTAGTGATCCATTGTCTAATTATACAGAGATATGACAGGAATGTCAAGTATTAATCGTCTTTATTAAACGTTTTTGGCGCAAACTCTTTGTCAGTGCCAAAGTCTTTAAACATATTACTCTTGCCTTCTTGCTCTTCAGGCTCGTAATATTCTTTGTATGCTTCTATAATTGCTCTAAGTTTTACAATTTGGTTACGCATTCTTACATTGTTTTTAGTTACAAGTTCCCAATCTTCATCACTGTAACCAAATACCACAGGATCAATATTTGCTTCTTTCATTTTAGCAAACACTTCTTCTTGGTTCTTGCTTGTTACAATAATAACATTTACTTGCTCTAATGTTTCTACTGGTGGTAGTTCTAAGTTAAGAGGCATTCTCTCTACTTCTTTAGTAAAAATTTCTAATGACTTAGTTGTACTACATCCACTAATAAGGAGTATAGTTAGGATTGGCAATATTAGTACATTCAGCATTGATCTGTGACTTCTTGGTTGCATTTAATTCCTCCTCCGTTAGTGGCGAGCCTTGTGCTATTTCAAAACACCTTGCTCTTTGTGATTCTCTTTTACGTTCTATTCTTTCTATGCTTCTAGGTTTACTTAGAGCCAAGTTACCTACGTCTCTTCTTTCACCTGATGCATTTACTTTGTTAAACTTTTCATTTGCTAAGTTTAAGTCTGCTGTTAGTTTAGCATTATTTTCACTTAATACTTTATTGATTGCGGTCTTAGACTCTATATCTCTTAACTGTTGCTGTATGAGTGCCTGCTGTTGTTCTACAGCACCATTTAGTTTCTCATTGTTAAGTGTAAGGATTTCGTTTTCTGCTTTTAGATGTTGCACATACCACAAGCCTCCAGCGGCTCCTGATAACAACATAAAAAAGAAAACTAGTTTAATTTGACCCAACATGTCTCTCTACTACTTCACATAGTGCAGACACAGTCATAATATCAAATGTTTCTTCTTCTGGTATGGAAATACCTAGTTTGGATTCTATTTGAACAAACACGTCAACTATATCAAATTCGTCACCACCTAAGTCGTCCATCATATGACTATCTTGTGTAATGCCTTTGTCTTTACCAAAATGTGATTCTAATACTTCTAAAATTTCTACTCTCATATTTTCCTCAATAATAAAACATCATCGCTACCTTCTTTAGAAAGTGTAAATCTACCTTCGCTAAAATTGTTGACTACATATGATTTGCCAATTGCATCAGCAAATGCTAAGTCATCACTTAACATACTTCTAATAGGTTCTGACGAAATGTCTTCTAATATATCTTTTTGACCAAAGTTGACTAATTCAAATTCAAATACTCTCTTGCCTCTTTGAAATTGTATTCTATCTTTATCTGTGTCTTTATCTAAATTAACGTTTGACATCAAACTGTCAATTAAAAAGTTTCCTAAGTTTTCTTTATACTCGCTTTCTTGTGCTTCAACTTTATTTTGTTGAAATGTTTTTTTATCTACATACATATCTGGGTCCACTATTACAAAACTTTTCCATGTATCTTCGTGTAGTTTAAAGTCTTCATCTGCATAGTATGGCTTTACAGTCCATGCTAGTTTACCAGACAAGTTCTCTACATCATGTAAAATTTTATCTATTTTTTCAAAGACTTGGTTGTCTCTTTTCATTTCTACAAACACCATGTAGTGTCCGTCATCGTTTGCGGCTGGGGAAGCCTCGCAATCTAATGTTTCATATGCACCTGACTCTACAAAGTTTGATAAGTCTTTAGCAGGAGCCAAATCGTCTACATAAAACCCCACTACAATTACATCTTTATTATCACCTGTCTTTGGTGAAAATTCATCTAAACTGATTTTAGGAATAACTAGATCAACAAGGTCGTGATGTTTCATTATATGCCGCCTCCTAATGGATCTGCTGGCATTTCTGCTGGCATTGGTGCA